>Ga0123335_1006319_pt1 | contig 13873 bp, 8 predicted proteins | sample BiotimSIPDNA_2_FD_89707 | JGI IMG/M metagenome (GOLD analysis project Ga0123335, IMG submission 89707) | Anaerobic biogas reactor microbial communites from Washington, USA - Biogas_R2 time_0 SIP DNA | ecosystem: Engineered > Bioreactor > Anaerobic > Unclassified | place: Washington, USA... | reverse complement strand
CTGTAGACGCGGCTGTAGGCATCCCCGTTTGCCTTGTTGGGTCGCAACGGCTCCTTTTCGCGGATGATCTCATCGCAGGCGCCCGGTATGTCCCGGTACACCCCGCAGGCGACGCCGGCAAGGATGGCCGCACCCAGTGCCGGGCCCTCAGCATTGGCGACTGTTTTGACCGGCATTTGTAAAACATCCGCGATCATGGCGCGCCACAGGGGGCTTTTCGCGCCGCCGCCGGTAGCGAACAGGGCTTCAGGCAGCACGCGCATGCCGCTCAGGACATCCAGGTTTTGCTTTTGCGAGTAGATAACCCCTTCCATCACGGCGCGCAGCAGATCGCGTCGGGTGTGCATGGCCGACAAGCCGATAAACGCGCCCCGGGCGTTGCTGTCCAAAAGGGGGCTTCGCTCTCCCATCAGATAGGGCAGGAACAGCAAACGGTTTGCGCCGATTGGCACCTTTCCCGCTTCCTCGTCCAGAAGCTTGTAGGGATCCACACCCATAAGTTCTCCCGTTTCACACTCTGCACGGCAGAATGTATCGCGGAACCATTTTAGCGACAGCCCGGCGGCCAGGGAGCAGCTCATCACTGTGTAGGCGCCCGGTACCGCCGCGCAGAAGGTATGCACGCGCCCCTGGGGATCGATTTGCACCGTATCAGAATGGGCAAAGATAACGCCGGATGTGCCAATGGTAATGAAGGCCTTTCCCTGCGTTACGACGCCCGTGCCGACAGCGGCGGCGGCATTGTCCCCCGCGCCCGCAGCCACGACCGTACCCGCCTTAAGCCCCGTATCCTTTGCGGCTTGGGGGGTGATCACACCGGCGCGATCGCTGCTTTCCAGCAATGGCGGCAGCAGGCCCTTGTCAATCTTGAGCAAGCCGAGAATCTCGTCCGACCACTGTCGGCGGGGCACATCCAAAAGGTTGGTACCGCTGGCATCGCTCATTTCGCTGAAGTATTCGCCCGTCAGCTTGTAGCGCACATAGTCTTTGGGCAAAAGGATATGCCTTATTTTTTCGTAGATGCCGGGCTCATTCTTCCTGACCCAGAGAATTTTGCCGGCGGTGAAGCCGGTTAGCGCCGGGTTGGCGGTGACAGCGATGAGCCGCAAATAGCCGATACTCTGCGTAATTTCGGCGCACTCTACGCTTGTTCTGCCGTCATTCCAGAGGATTGCCGGGCGCAGAACATCGCCTTTGTCATCCAGCAGCACCAGCCCGTGCATCTGGCCGCTGATGCCAATCCCCTTGATAGCTTCCGGAGCGGCACCGCTTTTTTGAAGCACCTGCCGAATAGTGGCCTTTGCTGCTTCCCACCAGTCAAGAGGATCCTGTTCTGCCCAGCCGTTTTGGGGCTGATGAAGAGGATATTCCACCGTTGCGCTCGCCACAGCGCTGCCACGAACATCAAACAGGACCGCCTTGGTCCCGGATGTCCCCAAATCAATGCCGAGAAGATATTCCATCGTTTTACCGCCTTTCCTTGAGTTCTGAAGGTAGGGTCAGGCGAACTGATTGATGACCTGTCAGTTTTTGGGTCAGGCTGTCAGGCTGCCCCGTGCCAACGTAGAAAACCGGTGTACCTTCATGAATGGGTTCCCCTTGGGGGTCGAACACCATCAGCCGCTCTTTGGCAATCGGGATTGTTACGATGCCCTTTCCGCCGCCCCTTGACATCACGCGCTGAAAGCCGCAAAGCCGCGGGTTGCGCGGCGCGTTGACGCTGCCGATGTTATCGCAGTAGACCTGGATGACTTCCTCCGTATCGCGGGCGCCGGCATTGTGGAAGAAAGCGTCTATGAGGTAGTCTTCGCCATCTTCCCGAATACCCGCATTTTGCACGGAGACATCGCCGTACGTCAGCCCGTAGCCAAAGGGGTAGAGCGGTTCGTCGACCAGGTACCGGTATGTCCTGCCGCGCATGGAATAGTCGGTGAATGCGGGCATCGTCTCCAGCTGGCTGTTATGGTAGAACGTCACCGGCAACTTGCCCGAAGGCGATACGTGCCCGAGAAGTATTTCCGCCACAGCCTCTCCGCCGCGCGCGCCGGGGTACCAGGTCAAAAGCAAGGCATTGGCTCTTTTCGCCATTTCACCCAAATCGATCGCGCTGCCTGCCATCAAAATGATCACGGTGGGTTTGTCCAAGCTCAGTACTTTTTCCATCAGCCTTTGCTGAGATTCTGGCAGCAGCAGGGTATTTTTGTCACCCGATGCGTCGGCATTGCCGGTATCGCCTTCTTCGCCCTCCAGCCTTTCATCAAGGCCCACCACCAGCACCACCGCATCAGCGCAGCGGGCACAGGCAACAGCTTCCGACAGCCTGTCGTCCTTGAGGGCAAGGGGCTCGACGCGGTCCCTGAATAGGTCGCATCCCTGCGAGTACAATACGCGCACATCTTTGGGCAGCGCATCCTGAAGGCCCTCAAGCACCGTGATATAGCGCGATGAGGTGCCGTGGTAGTTACCAATCAGCGCCTGCCGGCTGTTGGCATTGGGGCCGATGACCGCCAGTGTCTTGATCTTTTGGGCATCAAGCGGCAGCACGCCGTCATTTTTGAGGAGCACCGGGCACTTTCGCGATGCTTCCTTCGCCTTTTGGAGGTGCTCGGGACACTCGACGACCGTGTAGGGGATGGCATCGTACGGGGAGCCTTCCATCAGCCCAAGAAGGTAGCGCGTGGTAAAGAGCCTTGCCGCGGCTTGGCGGATATCTTCTTGGGTCACCAAGCCTTGCTGATAGGCGATCAAAACGTGCAGGTAGGTTATGCCGCAGTTGAGGTCGCACCCGGCCTTGAGCGCCATGGCAGCGGATTCTTCCGCCGTATGGGTCACTTTGTGGTGCAGGTGAAAATCGCGTATGGCCCAGCAATCGGACACAAAGTGCCCATCAAAGCCCCACTTTTCGCGCAGGAGTCCGCGTATCAGCGTTGGGCTTCCGCAGCAAGGCTCACCGTTGGTGCGGTTATATGCGCCCATTACGGCTTCTACCTTTCCTTCTGTCACCAGGGCGCGGAAGGCAGGCAAATAGGTTTCCGCCATGTCCTTGGGGCTGGCGACGGCGTCAAACTCATGGCGCAGCGCTTCCGGCCCCGAGTGGACCGCATAGTGCTTGGCACAGGCCGCGGACTTAAGCGTTTCACCATCGCCTTGCAGCCCTTTGACATAGTTCACGCCCAGCACCTGCGTCAGGAAGGGGTCTTCTCCGTAGGTTTCTTGACCGCGGCCCCATCGGGGATCGCGAAAAATGTTTACGTTGGGCGACCAGAATGTAAGCCCCTTGTAAATATCCCGATCTCCGCCCAGCGCAGCAGAATTGTATTTGGCGCGGCCTTCGGTAGCGGCGATGTCGCCTAGTTCCCGCGTCAAGTCAGGGTCAAAACACGCGGCAATGCCGATGGCCTGAGGAAAGCTTGTGGCTGTGCCAGCGCGCGCCACGCCATGCAACGCTTCATTCCACCAATTGTACCGGGGAATTTGAAGCCGCGGAATGGCGGGGGCATCATAACGCAGTTGGGAAGCGGCTTCCTCCAGCGTCATCTGCGCGACCAAAGCCGCCGCTTTTCTTTTTGCCTCTTTTCGCTGCATCGATTTCCTCCTTGCGCAATATCATGCGCCGATCGACCGTGGATCTAGCCCTTTACGCCGCCCAAGGCAACACCCGCGATGATGTACTTGGAAAGCAGGAAATAAATGACGAACAGCGGAAGGACTGTCAGCGCCAAACCCAAATAGACAGCGCCGTATTCCGTGCGGTAGATATCACCGCGCAGGAGGCTCACCATGATGGGCAGCGTATATTTGTCGTTGTTTGTCAAAAGGATAAGGGGCAGGAAAAGGTTGTTCCAGCTGGCGACAAAAGTGAAGATCGCCTGAGTCGCAATCGCCGGCTTCATGATAGGCAGGATAATCCGGTTGAACGTGTTGAATTCACCCGAGCCATCGATTCTTGCTGAGTCCACCAGTTCAAGCGGCAGTGAGGCCAGCATATACTGGCGCATGAAGAACACCGTCGCAGGCGCGGCGATAGATGGAAGGATCAATGCCAGGAAGTTGTTGGTCATCCCGATGCGGTACATGAATTGATAGAAGCCGATGCTGGTCACCTGCGCCGGAATCATCATGACGGCCAAGATCATGCTGAAGAAAGCCTGACGCATTTTCCAGGAATATGCCACTAGCGCGTAAGCTGTCAGGGTGGAAAAGTAAATGGCCAAGGCAGTGGATCCGGTGGAGATAATGACAGAGTTATAGAAACCCTTTAGCGGGTCAAACGTCTTGCCGGTGAAGACGGCATAATTGCTGGCGAGGTAACTCGAAGGCAAGAGGGAGATACCGTTTTGCTGAATTTCGTATGTGCTGCGCGTCGCGTTAATGAACATAATGACGAAAGGGAACAAGCTTAGAAGTGCCAGAAAAATGCAAAACACATAGATGAAGATGCGAAAAGCGCGGCGGCCAACTGAATTGCCTTTTTTCATTTCGTGGCCTCCTCCTTATTTAGCTCACCGCGTTTGATCTGCCTTGCCAGCTTTCTTGCCGCTTCCTTTTCCCGCGTTTCATTTTTATCCCGCATGAGGAGGAAAACGCCAACAGATAGGAAAGCAATGATAACAAACATGATCATACTTGCGGCTGCGGCACGGTTGTAAAAGTAGCTGCCGCTGAAGGCCTGGTTATAGATGAACAGGCTGGTGGTCAGCGTGGCGTTGCCCGGCATCCCAAGGTTGAACAGTTTGGGAATGTCAAACATATTCAGACCGCCGATCATGCTGGTGATCAGCACAAAAAGCAGGATGGTTCTCAGGTTGGGAAGGGTAATGTACAGGAAAGTCTGCACATCGTTCGCGCCGTCGATATCGGCGGCCTCGAAAATCTCCGGGTTGATGCCCAGTACGCCGGATATGAGGATGATCATGGTGTAGCCATACCACATCCAGAACTGGATAAACGCAATAATCAGCTGCGAAGCTGTCTTGTCAGTCAGAAAATAGTACGATTGGGAAAGCACACCGCTTTTGACAAGGGTGTCATTGACTGGCCCCATCGGGTAACCGAAAAGTACATTAAACAGGATGGCGATGGTAGCTGCTGTGATGATGTTGGGCATATAAAAGACAACTTTAAAGAACCCCTGGCCCTTGATCTTGTTGTGGTTGGAGGTGAACCATGCCGTCAGGATCAGCGCCAGAAGGATTTGCGGGATGAAGTTGATCAACCAGATCTTGAGCGTGTTGACCAACGATAGCTTGAAGGAAGCGTTATTGAGAATGAGCCTGAAATTCGCAAGAGGGTCTGCAAGAATGCTGAAGCTCGTCTTAAGCAGCCCCTTTAAATCCGTGAAGCCGATGATCGCAGTGTATATTGTCGGGTACAGCGAAAAAATGACGAAAGCCGTGACAAAGGGAATGCTGAAGATATAGCCGTACTTTGCATAGCTCAGACGTTTTCGCTTCTTCAAAGTCAATCACTCCTCTATGACCACTAAACGCCGCGGGAACAGGGCTGACCCTGTTCCCGCGGCGCGGTTAAGCGAGATTATTCTACGACGACATCCAGGTTATCCGCAACATTTTGCTTAAATTGTGCAACGGCTTCTTCGCGGCCGATCTGTCCGGATGTGTACATCCTGACAGCATCGCGCCAGTAGCGGTTGATGGTTTCGTCGTACTGGGTCATGTTCTTGCCGTTGGCGAACTCGTTGGCCGGTACAAACACATCAAACATGTTCTGGCCGCCCAGGAACTCCAACGAACCGTCGGACTTGGCCATCACGACACCGGACGCGACTGTGTCTTTGGTTCCGCCCTCACCATAGAGCGTGCCGTTGGCCCAATGATACTGCAAGCCGGTTTCTGAGGAATCAACGGTGATCCAGTTGATGAGCTCCCCGATAGCTTCCTTCTTCTCGGAAGAAGCGTTGGCCAGCAGCCAGGTACCGCCCCAGAAGAAACCGACGGGGGGCGCGCAAACGGCCCAATCGCCGTAGGTGCCTTCGCCGGGCTTGGTGCCGCCGGAATTGCCGGCCATGACGTAGTTGATCAGCCAAGCGGGGCCAAAGAAGCCGAAGATGCCCTTGGCGCCTTCACCCTTCATGTCTGCAAACCAAGCGTCGGTCCAGTCCTGCGTATCGTTGTGGAGGTCCTTTTCTTTCAGGAGCATTGAAATGTCAATGAATTCTTCACGCTTGGGGTCCAGGTTGAGTTTCCCGTCAACGACCCAGCCCAATTCGGAGCTGTTTTCCACAGCATGCCAGATGTCACCGTCGCCGGAGACGATGCCGTAGCCCTTTGCTCTGAGTGCTTCAGCGGCTTCAAAGAATTTGTCCCAGCCGGGGCCCACTTTGGCGCCGACTTCGACGGGGTCATCGGTTCCGAAGACTTCTTTGGCAAGGGAACGGCGATAGATGAACGCACCGCCGGTGGCCTGGTAGCCCAGCGCGACCAGGTCGCCATTGGGGTTGGTGCCGATGTCTACTGTATACTGCGCGATTTCAGAAGCCTTCACTGCATCTGCATCAATGCCCAGATCCTTGTAGGGGGCGGCATAGCTGGAAGCGTCGCCCTGGCTGTATTTGAGGATGAATGCCGCTTCGGCGGTGTACATGTCGGGCGCATCAGCGCCGCCGGCCGCCAAGGCAGCGTCCAGCGCGGGCTGATAAGCGCCATCGGTGGTGGCGATAATGGTGGTTTTTACGTCATATTTGGCAGCAAAGTCGGGGTTCAACTCAAGGTACCGGGCAACCATCTTGGGCACTTCGTCCGTAAACGCCCAAAGGTTGATGGTCTGCTTGCTTTCAGCAAGGCCTGAGGCCAGCCCAAGGCCAAGCAGCAGGGAAAGCACGAGTAACAGGGACAGGGTCTTTTTCATCATGATACACTCTCCATTCCTTTTTTTATTGTACTGCAATTAGGTTATGTAACGACCTTCGTTAACTTGATTTCATCATAAGCCTTCTCTGACCATTTTGTCAAGCAGATTTGTGAGATACAGGAAGATATTCTCCGAAAGCCACATCCGCACCTCATCGGCTTCGGGACATGATTCACGAAGAAGGCTTCAGGGATAACAATAACCCGCCTTCTCATACTGAACGAATGAGTGAATGCACTGATGGGTCGAATAGTTTTCATGACCCCGCAAAGCCGAAAGAGGGAGGCGTAGGGGTCCCTACGCTGACTCCTGGAGGTGAAGCGGAGGTGGATAAGAACCGGCCCATCGAAGCGTTAATGACTGAGTTCAGTATCAGCAGAAATAAGTTCCCGGAAAAGCGGAGAACGTTCCTGTCCGGTGCGCTGCCCCGCATGCCAATCAGCGGGAAATGCCTAATCCAGTGTGGAAAAGTAGATTTTTTTGAGCTGTTCCGCCCCGCCTCTTGCCGCCAAGAGGGGCAGATCACGCCTGTCGTAATAGATGGAAAAGGGAACGGTGCCCGGATAATAGCGAAATTCGCTCAATTCTTTCTTAAGGCAACGGTCGAATTGCTCATCCGCCCAGGCAAAGTCGCCTTGGAAAACGACGGCTTCCTGATTGTAGGCGAGGGAGAGGTTGTGCAGCGCGACAGCAAAACAGTGGGCAAGATAACACGTCACCCTTTGGGCAGCGCTGTCGCCCGAAGCGGATGCCGCGAATAGATCGTGAAATGAATAACCGCTCCAGTTTTCTACTTGGGTGGCGTTTGCGTTCGCCATCATATCGCGCATGTGCCGTACGCTGACCAGGCTTTCAAGGCAGCCGCGCTTTCCGCACCCGCAGAGGGCTTTGCTTGAATCGTCAATCACCATGTGCCCGATCTCGCCGATGAGGGAATCCCTGCCGCTGAGAACGTGTCCTTTCTCCATCATGCAGGCGGAAACGCCCCATGTCGTAAAAATGGTCATCAGGCGGCTGCGAAGATATTCCGGACGCTCAATCAGCACGGCACGGCCGACCGCTTTGCCGGCATTGTCGACAAAATAGAGAGGTTGATCGCCGAAGATGGGACGAAGATAATCGATGAGCGGTACGTCGACGCCCCAGTTGGGCGCGTGCGAATTGTACCGCAGAAGTTTTGTATCGTAGTCGATGGTGCCGGGAACGCTGAGCACCACGCCATACAGGTCTTTCAGCGCTACGTCCTGTTCAACGAGATAATCCTGTACATGGTCTCTAAGCATCTCAAACGCTTGTTCCAGGGAGCCATCGTGTCCGTGCGGACACTGCTTCATGGCATAAACGTCGCCGACCAGCGAACAAAGCGCCAGGGTGATGAGCTTTGGCCACAGGTTGATGCACAGCAGTTTTCTTGTATCGGCAAATACAAAAAGCTCAGGCTTCTTGCCGCCAAGGCTGGTGGTATTTCCCAGGCCCAAAGACTTAACGATGCCGCGCTCGCAGTAATCCTGCAGTGCGCGCATGACCGTGATACGGCTGATGTCGGTTCTTTCGTTGATGTCTCCCGCCGTCATCGTTTTGCCCGAGCGGAGCACATCCATTATCCTTTGGCGGTTGACGCGCTTGATATCTGCCGGGATGGCGACGGACCCCGCGGGGAATGATCCAGACATCTTAATCGGCTCCTCTCAGCAACCATTCCTGTGCAGTCTAGCACGAATCCTACCCGGATAGAAGTGTTCGCTGGTTCCGCAGAAAATTGCGCCTTATACTGAACAAAAGAGTTGAGGAAGCACTGATTTGATCGGCCATTACCCATCAACCTTGCTGTTTTATGGTGTAATAAGGCAAGAAAAGCGAAGAATACAGGCGGTCATATTATGAAACAGCAAAGTTTTGCGGATGTAGAATACGGTGGGCGTCGCAAGATATCCAAGCGAGAGCAATTTCTGGACATCATGGAAGAAATCATTCCCTGGGATGAATGGGTGAACCTTGTCCAGCCACATTATAATACCGGGAAAAGCGGGCGTCCCCCACTGGGCATAGAGAAAATGCTTCGGATGTACTTGCTGCAAGCTTGGTTTAGCCTATCAGACGAGGGAGTGGAAGACGCTGTCTATGACAGTTATTCCATGCGCAAGTTTATGAAGCTGGACTTCGTGAAGGAGAATGTACCGGACGCTACAACCCTGCTGCATTTCCGGCGGATATTGGAGGAGAGTGCGCTGGGGAAGGCCATGTTTGAAGCCATCAATCGTGTATTGGAAGAAAACGGTTATTTTATGCGTGGTGGCACCATCGTGGATGCGACCATCATCAGCGCACCGCCGTCCGTAAAGAATGCAGACAAGAAACGGGACGAAGAAATGTCCTCAACCCGCAAGGGTAGCGATTGGCACTTTGGGATGAAGGCACACGTGGGCGTAGATGCAGGGACGGCCTGATCCACAGCCTGGTAACGACAACAGCGAGTGCGCAGGATGTAACCCAGGGTCACCACTTGATCCGGGAAGACGACCATTCAGTATCATCCAGCAGCAAAGACAACCGGCTCCCAAACGCCAATCGGGATCATACTGCCATTTCCGACTGCAAACCCGTAAGTTTCTTCGGGCATCGCAGGGATGAATTCCGTCGCATCGGGTTTGTTCCGCGGTGCCTCATGTCAAATTGAGCGCGAAGGGTTGATCAATGCCTCACATACTTTGAGTGCGAAGCAGGATGAAGGTACGCCGTGTTCTTGCATTTCTCCCAAACGGAGGCTATGATACGAAACAGCATTGAATACGTATAGCAACTGACGAAATCGCTTTGACTAAGCAATCGCAAGGAGGCTCCTCCCATGACGTATGGCAGTTTTGATGATCCAGCACGGGAATATGTTATCCACAGGCCGAATACGCCGTCGCCCTGGATCAACTATCTGGGAAACGAGGATTTTTTCACGCTTATCAGCAATACGTCCGGCGGATACAGTTTTTACAAGGACGCGCGGCTGCTGCGCCTGACCCGCTACCGCTATAACAATGCGCCGCGGGATATGGGTGGGCAGTATTTCTATATCAAAGAGGGCGATGAAGTCTGGAACCCCGGCTGGATGCCCTGCAGAACGCCGCTGGATACCTATGAGTGCCGCCACGGTTTGGGTTACACCGTCATTGAAGGGTCCAAAAACGGCTTGCTGGCGCGCCAGACCAGCCTGGTGCCGATGGGGTTGAGTGCTTTGGCAACGCGCGTGGAACTGGCCAACCTGTCCGATGAACCCAAACAATTCGACTTGTTCAGTAGTGTTGAGTTCTGTTTGTGGAATGCGCTGGACGACAGCACGAATTTCCAGCGCAACTTTTCCACGGGCGAAGTGGAAGTAGAAGGAAGCGCCATTTACCACAAGACGGAATACCGCGAGCGGCGAAACCACTACGCCGTGTATGCTGTCAACCGACCCATCGTAGCCTTTGATACCGATCGGGATACCTTTCTGGGCATGTACAACGGCTATGAAGCGCCGCAAAACGTGCTCCAGGGAAGACTGGGAAACAGCATGGCATCGGGCTGGGCGCCGGTCGGATGCCACCATCTGCAAATCAAACTGGCTCCCAAAGAAAAAACGAGCTGCATATTCATCCTGGGGTACTGCGAAAACAAACCGGAAGACAAATTCACTTCGCCGGGGGTCATCAACAAAGCGCCCGCCCTTGAACTGATGAGGGCTTTCGCACTTGACGCCGGTTTCGACGCGGCAATGGTCACGCTCAAGCAGTACTGGAATAATCTGCTCTCCCGGTACAGCGTCGCGTCGGGTGAAGAAAAACTGGACCGCATGGTGAACATCTGGAATCAATACCAGTGCATGGTCACCTTCAACATGTCCCGCTCGGCGAGTTACTATGAAAGCGGCATTGGCCGCGGCATGGGTTTCCGGGATTCCACACAGGATCTGCTGGGGTTTGTCCACCTGATACCATCAAGGGCTAGAAGCCGCATCCTGGACATTGCCGCCACGCAGTTTCCCGACGGGAGCACCTATCACCAATATCAGCCGCTTACCAAAAGGGGCAATACGGAAGTTGGTTCCGGTTTCAACGACGACCCGCTGTGGCTCATTTTCGGCGTGGCCGCATATGTCAAGGAAACGGGCGACGGAGCCATTCTGGACGAATTGGTGCCCTTTGACAATGATGGGAGCCTGGCCCGCCCGCTGCACGAACACCTGCGCCGCTCCTATCACTATACGCTGGATCATCTGGGCCCGCACGGCCTGCCACTGATCGGCCGCGCTGATTGGAACGACTGCCTTAACCTCAACTGCTTTTCCGATAAGCCCGGGGAAAGCTTCCAGACGACCGCCAACTTTGAATCCGGGGTCGCCGAATCAGTTTTTATCGCGGGCATGTTTGTGGGCGTATCTGATGATTACGCGCGCCTTATGTCCCTGTGCGGACAGACAGCGGAAGCGGAGGAAGCGGCGAAACACAAAAGCGACATGACCAGCCGCGTTATCAAAAGCGGTTGGGACGGCGAATGGTTCCTGCGCGCTTATGACGCCTATGGCAACAAAATCGGCAGCCATACCTGCGAAGAAGGGCAGATCTATATTGAACCGCAAGGCTTCTGCGTCATGGCGGGGATCGGCATAAAAGAGGGATTGGCACAAAAAGCACTGGATTCGGTGTGGGATAAACTGATGAGCGACCACGGCATCCCGCTGCACGCCCCACCCTACACCCGCTACCATATCGAACTGGGGGAGATCAGCTCATATCCGCCGGGCTACAAGGAAAATGGCGGTATTTTCTGCCACAACAACCCCTGGATAGCGATTGCGGAAACAGAGCTTGGCGACGGCGGGCGCGCCTACGATGTCTACCGCCGCACCAGCCCCGCGTACATTGAGGACCAGGCGCTGCACCTGACGGAACCGTACGTCTACAGCCAGATGGTCGCAGGGCCCTTTGCGCCGCGCTTCGGCCAAGCCAAGAACTCCTGGCTCACCGGCACCGCCGCCTGGAGCTACTATTCCATTTCGCAAAGCATTCTGGGTATCAAGCCGGAATACGATGGGCTCAAGATCGACCCGTGCCTGCCCGCTTTCCTTGAAGACCTGACTGTCACCCGCCATTTCCGCGGCAATATCTACCTCATCCACATCCAAAACCGCGCCAAAAACGAAAAAGGGCATTTGTCCCTTACTGTGGAAGGCAAACCGCTTCAAGGCAATGTGATCCCTCTGCTGCCGGAAAACGGAAAGACGATTCGGGTCGAGGCTCTGGTCCAATAAGAGCAGCGTGCTTTTCAGCGTTCATCGCGCAAATCCGGCCGGACACAAAAAAGGGCTGCCGCCCCGAGTGGCGCGGCAGTCCCGGTTTTTTGCCGATTGTGCTCAATTCTTGTTCTTTTGCCGTAGAATTTGTTGTGAAGCCACTGCTGCGACAGCCTGGCGGACTGCACGCTCATCACATGCCAGGTGCCCGGCACAGCGCAACAGTGTGCGCGCGGCATTTGGAGACCAGGCGCAAATAGCCAGTGTGCGCGCTTATACTGAACAAATGAGTTAAGGAAGCGCTGATTAACAGAGGTTTTTGAGCAAGCACGCCTGAGGTGCCCATGGTGGTAAAGGCCTGTCTTTCGCGCACAGCGCCGCTGCCCACTGCGGCAGTGGCGTTGTCGCCGGCGGCGACCACCACCGCGGTTTGGTCGAAAGCCCGGTGTCCCGGGCGGTTTGCTGGCTTACACACACCATGACCTGGGGCGATTCATATGCCTTGCCCAGCCATTCCCGATTGATGTCCGTGGCGGCTGGCAGCCCCTGGCTCCAGCACCGGTTGGAAACGTCCGGCAGCATGCTGCCCGCGTCGGATACCTCAGTGGCAAACCCGCGCGTCAGGCGGTAGCGCAGGTAGTCCTTAAGCAACAGGATATGCCGGCATTGTTCGAAAACCTCCGGCTCGGTGTAGGCACCCACAGGATTATCCCCAGCTTAAAATCCATGAGCGCGGGTTGCGGGTAATGTCAATCAGCTTTTCGCGACCGAGGGTATCCTCCACCCGGTTGCGTTCATATGCCTTGCTCTGATCAGCCCTGGTCATGCTGGAGGACAGCACCCTGCCCCGTGCATCCAGCATGAACAGCCCGCGCATCTGCCCGGAGATACCGATGCCGATGCCGCGGACGTTTTCGGGGCCGCCTCAGGATTCCGCCAGCACTTCCCGGATGGTGGAAAGCGCGTCCTGGTACCAGCCCTTCGGGTGTTGTTCGGCCGGGATATTGCTCGTCTGGTGCAGGGGGTATTCCCGCGTGGCGGAGGCGGCTTTCCTTCCTCGTGTGTCAAAGAGCACCGTCCTGGTGCCGCTCGTGCCCAGGTCGACGCCTGTCAGCCCCCGAACAGGATGTCGTTAAGCACGCTCTGCAGGTATTCCTGCCGGCCCGAACCGGGTAGCGCGGGGCGCTTCATGGAAAGCGCGCGTTCGCTTAATTCCTGCAGTGTGGTTTCACCCTTGCGGATTTTCCGGCCCAGCTCGCCTTCAAAGGAAGCGTAGCGTTCCTGAACAAACGCGTCAATGCGGCCGTCCTCGATGAGCTGGGCAGCCTTGATCAGCCCCAGCGCGTAGGAATCCATGCCCAGAATGTGCGCCTGGAATAAATCCTCCATGGTGTAGCTGGCGCGGCGGGTTTTGGCGTCGAAGTTAAGCCCCACTTTGAGGCCACCCGCTTTGAGAATTTCGTACATGCACAGCGTGGTGTCGTACACATTGCAGGGGAATTCGTCGGTGTCCCAACCCAAGAGCAGGTCGCCCTGGTTGGCGTCCACGGAGCCCAGCATGCCGTTGATGGCGGCAATGCGCAGGTCGTGCTGGAAGGTGTGGCCGGCAAGGGTGGCGTGGTTGGCTTCGATGTTCATCATGAAGTCCTTCTCCAGCCCGTACTGTTTGACAAACGCGATGGCGGTGGCGGCGTCATAATCGTACTGGTGCTTCATGGGCTCCTTGGGCTTGGGCTCAAT
>Ga0123335_1006314_pt1 | contig 13884 bp, 13 predicted proteins | sample BiotimSIPDNA_2_FD_89707 | JGI IMG/M metagenome (GOLD analysis project Ga0123335, IMG submission 89707) | Anaerobic biogas reactor microbial communites from Washington, USA - Biogas_R2 time_0 SIP DNA | ecosystem: Engineered > Bioreactor > Anaerobic > Unclassified | place: Washington, USA... | reverse complement strand
TTTGTCAAAATCATAACCAAAGAGGTAAATAACGAAACTCCAAGCAATGTGAAAAACACTGTTTTACTAAAGTACCCGGAAATAAGCACGGCTATAATAAGTGTACCAAACACGATGCACAGACCTGTTCTGCCCGCTTGAGTTCTGATTGCAATCCTGCGTTCATCAGTTTCTTTGATGTATAGTTTTTTTAGTTCTTCTTCACTTTTTAAAGTTGCAATATATTTTGCCATAGATACAATTACAATAGCTTCACTCGCTATGAAGAACCCAATGACAAATCCCGTAAAATCAGAACGCTCAACGAGAAAGTTCAAAACCACATTGGGTATCATAAGCAAGGCGCAGAATAAGCCTCCCAGAATTACCCGCATCTTAATTTTTTTTCTAAATTCATTCATTTTCATTTTCCTTCAAATCTGAAAAATCAAATATTTCTTCAATAGACGAGCAGAAATACTTAGCGATCTTATACGCAAGCGGTAAGGAAGCCGTATATTTTCCAACCTCTATAGAAGTAATTGTCTGCCTCGTTACTCCAACTGCCAATGCCAGTTCCTCTTGGGAAATTTTCCGGGCTTTTCTCAGCTCCGGGATTCTTGTTTTCACTATACCACCTCCAATGTGCAATGTTCACTTTGCGTTATTAGTATAGCATACTTTGCATATAATGTCAAGCACACTTTGCTAAAATTTTGTCTCTTTTGACCTATTTTGACCTATCCAGACCGTCGATAAATCAAAAAAGCACTTGACAAAACGCATCATGCAAGCCATATGATCGGCCTGTTGTCAAAGCTTGCTGACGTAATTTGATTTCATGACAGGAAAACAAAAAACACCTCCCGGGCTGAAGACCTGCCCCGGAGGTGCTGTTTTCTTTGTTTCGATATATGGCCTTGCTGCAATGAAGCCCTTGTCTACCCCTTGATTGCCCCTACCAGCATGCCTTTCACAAAGTATTTTTGCAGGAAGGGGTACAGCAGGATGATGGGCAGCGTGGAGGTGATGATGACCGCGGACTTGATGGCGATGGCCACAAAGGCTTTTTCACCCACGCCGCCGGCCTCGCCCACCATGGTGGTGCCGTTGACAATGTTGCGCAGCAGCAGCATCACCGGGTACTGGTAGCTCTTCAGGTAGATCAGGGCATAGAACCAATCGTTCCAAAAGAAGACCGCCGTATACAGGCCCACGGTGGCTAGCGCCGCCGTCAACAGGGGCAGAATGATGCGGATGAGGATGCCGAAATAGTTGAGCCCGTCAATCCGCGCGGCCTCCTCCAGCTCCTCCGGTAGGGAGCGGATAAAGTTGATGAGAATGATCAGGTTAAACTGGTTGATGGCAAAGGGCAGAATGATGGCGAATACCGTGCCGGTCAGCTTCAGGGAGGAGATCAGCAGGTAATTGGGCACCAGGCCGCCGCCAAAGAACATGGAAAACACCACCAGCTTCATCACGAGGCTCTGCCCCTTCAAGCGGTTTTTGCTCAGGGGGTAGGCAAAGAGCACCATCATGCACAGCGAGATCAAGGTGCCGAAAAAGGTATAGATCAGGGTGTTGCCATAGGCCTTGAAGAAATTGGGGTAGGCGAACACCTGGCGGTAAGCCTCTACATTGAACTCCACCGGCCACAGGGATACCCGGTTGTTTAAAATGGCTCGGGAGGAGGAAAAAGACATCGCAATGATGTATAAGAACGGCAGCACGCAGGCCAACAGCACAAAAATCATCACGAACCAGATCAAGGCGTCCAGCGCAGGGCTTTTATCTTTGATGCGATGTTTATGAATCATGGCTGCCTCCTTAATAAATGCTCTCGCCGGTCAGCCTGCGGCTCAGATAGTTGGAGGAAGAGACCAAAATCAGCCCGATGACGCCGGAGAACAGCCCAATGGCGGTGGCATAGCTGTATTGGGGTGCCGTGGCCGCGATGGACATCCGGTAGACATAGGTATCAATGATGTCGGACACCACGGAGTTGGAAGGGGTGTACATCAGCAAAACCTTTTCAAAACCCAGAGACAGCAGATGGCCTACCTTCAGAATAAACATCACCATGATCGTGGGCATGATGGTGGGCAGGGTGATGTACCAGATCATCTGCGTCCGGCTGGCGCCGTCAATGCGGGCAGCCTCAAACATGTCCGCGTCAATGCCGGTGATGGCTGCCAGATAAATAATGGCCGACCAGCCGCTGTACTGCCACATGTCCGTCAGAATATAAAGGGGCCGGAAATACGCTGCCTCGTTCATATAAAACACAGGCGGGTTGCCGGTAATCTGCTGGATCACCCGGTTTAATACGCCGGAGGAGGGGGACAGGAGCTCCATTAAAATGGAAACGACCACCACGGTGGATACAAACCGGGGGATATAGCTGACCGTCTGTACCAGCTTTTTAAAGCGCAGGGAACGCAGCTCGTTGAGCAGGATGGCGAAGATAATTGGCACGGGGAAGTTGATGATCAGATTCATCGCCGACAGGGTGAGGGTATTGCGAAAGGCCCGCCAAAAATCCGGCTGGCCTAAAAATTGATTAAAGTAGCGCAGCCCTTCCCACCTGACGCCAAAAGGCCCGGTCAGCGGGCGGAAGCGGCGGAAGGCCAGGATGTTGCCAAACATGGGCACGTACTTGAACAGCAAAAAATACGCAAGGGGCAGCAACAGCATCGCATACAGCTGCCAGTGGTTGATAAAGTACCGTTTGGCAGAAACGCCTTTGGCGGGGGGTGGGGAAGCGGTTTTTTGTTTCATGCTGCACCTTCTTTGTCGGTATTTCTTCCAAAAGGGTGCTGCCTGCCCTGGGGAACCCGGGCAGGCAGGCTTGTCGGGGATTACAGCTTCTTGTTGTCGTTGTAGAGCTTCAGGAATTGTTCAATGCCCTTGTCCTTCATGTCCTGGACATAGGCATCCCAGTCGTTCTCGATGGATTTTTTGCCGGTGCGGAACTCATCATCCCAGACGTTGAAGGCGTCCAGCAGGGTGGTCTGCAGGAGGGAGGCGTCTTCTGCGGTCACGTCGTCAAAGCTGGGCACTGGCACTGTGTACTGAATGGCGTTGTCCATGGCGGCCACTTCGGCGTTGATGCGGGCGTAGTTGTCATCATACTTGGTGAGCTCGCGCTCCAGGTACCAGACGTTCTGCAACCCTGCGCAGCCGGTGCCATAGGCGTTTTGCATATACTTGTAAATGCCGTCGGCGGAGCTGTGGATGGCGTCATTGTAGACGACCTTGTCGCCGTCCATGGTATAGCTGTCGCCTTCGGGGCCAAAGCACCACAGCTTGGTAGCTTCCTCGGAGTAGAAGACTTCATCCAGTTTGCGCACGACCTGCTCAAAGTCCGGGCGTTTGCTGACGCCAATGGGGAACAGCAGGCCGCTGCCGGTTTTGCTCTTGGGCTGGTGATGGGCACCGCCGGGGCCTTCCAGCGGCGGATACATGTTCAGTTTGAAGCCTTCGATCTCGCTGGCCTGCTCCCAGCCGCCGATCTGGTCATAGTAGCCGTAAACGGCCATGGCAGCGCCGGTGGCCAGTTTCTTGGCGGTGGAGGCGTTGTCCTGCTCAAGCTCGGGATCCAGCAGGCCTTCCGCGTGCAGCTTGGCCATGAAAGTGATGTAGTCTTTGTACTGCTGGGAAATGGCGCCGGCGAAGTATTCCTTCTTCTCGTAGTCCCAGGACAGGGTGCCGGTGCCGGTGCCGGTGTTGCGGCCCACGGATACGCCAAAGGAAGGCATGGTCATGCGCTGGACGACCCTGAGGGCAACAATGGAGGTCAGGGGATAGCTGTCGGGATAGTCTTCCTTGTAAGCCTTCATGATGTTGTACAGATCATCAAAGGTCTTGGGGGCTTCAAAGCCTTTCTTCACCAGGTAGTCTTCCCGCAGGATCAGCCCGCCATCATAGAAGGGCAGGTCAAACAGGCTGGGCAGGAAGTACAGCTTGCCGTCGCCCAGACGGTTCAGATCCACATCCTGCTGCAGGCCCATTTCCTCTACCCGGGCGTTGAAGTGGGGCGTCCACTCCGCGTAATCGGAGATGGGCACAATGGCGCCGTTGAGGGCATAGGACGCATAGGCGCCGCCGGTGGACAGGTACAGCATGACGTCCGGTGTGTTTTCACCCGTGGACAGGGTCAGGCCGGCCTTGGTGCTGTAGTCGCCCATGGGGATGGGCTCAAAGTTCAGCTTGACATTGTACTGCTTTTCCAATGTCTGGATGACGGGCCAGTCCTGGCGGAAGGGCAGGGTCGCGTTGTCGGAATAGTACAGGGAGATCTCGATGGGCTCCTCTGCGAGGCTCAGGGGCGCCAGGCCCAGAACCAACAGGGAAGCTAGGAACAGGGACAGCAGTTTTTTCATGGGGTTCCTCCTTTTTTTTAGTTCCTTTTATGGTTTCAGGGCACATACCCTGAAGGGTACAAAACAAGGGGTTCTTATGCCGGGCTATACCCGGGCGGCCAGGTGATGCTGCCAAGGGGCACCGCTTCCCTGGCTCCGGTGGCGGAGGGCAGGTTGCCCGGCAGATGCTTCATGGTCTGCCGGCCGATGATGGCAAAGGCCACCGCCTCCTTGGCGTCGCTGTCAAAGCCCAGGTCCTCCTGGGTTAGGATGGCGCGCCCCGGGAAAGCGGCCGCGATCATCTTCCGCAGTGTAGGGTTCCGGGCGCCGCCGCCGCCCAAGACAATGCGCCTGAGGCCGGGATGTTTTGGAAACACATACAGCTGATAATTCCTGGCCATGGACCGGGCGGTGAAGGCCGCCGCGGTCGCCATCAGGTCGTAGGGATTCGTGTGCCGGTTTTCCCGCAGCTGCCGCGTGATAAAGGCTTCCCCGAACAACTCCCGCCCGGTGGATTTGGGGATGGGGGCGTCAATATAGGGAATGGCCATCCACTGCCCTAACAGCCCTTCCTGCACCCGGCCCCGGACGGACAAGACGCCGTCCCGGTCGCAGGGCTCATCAAACAGTTGCCGGGCAAAGCCGTCCAAAATCAGGTTGCCGGGGCCGGTGTCAAAGGCAATCACCTCCTCCGGCTGGCAGGCCTTGGGCAGCACGGTCACATTGCCAATACCTCCGATGTTGTGCAGGGCGATGTCCTCCTCCTGGGAACGGTACAGCAGAAACTCGGACAAGGGCACCAGGGGCGCGCCCTGGCCGCCTGCCGCCATGTCCATGGCCCGCATGCCCGCCACCACCGGAACGCCGGTATGGTAAGCGATGGCAGCCGGCTCTCCTAACTGCAGGGTGGAGGGCAGCAAACCCTCGTTCCCGGGCGGGGGGATGTGCCAAACGGTCTGGCCGTGACTTGCGATGCAGGTCACCTGCTTCAGGTCAAAGCCCGCTTCCCGGCATACCGCCTGGGCTGCCTGCGCAAAATACCGCCCCAGCTGCATGTTCAAACTGCAAATGAGCGCGACATTGGATCGCTCAGGGGAGCAGGCGTCCTGAACCAGGGTTTTCAAGGCCTCCGGCATGGGCAGGGTAACAAAGTGTACAAGCTGCACCTGATCGCCCCGGCAGGCCAACAGGGCGGCATCGCAGCCATCCAGGGAAGTGCCGCTCATGAGGCCGATATAGTATTCCGTTGCCGGAGCCTGGTTTTGTCTGCTCACTGGTCGCTGTCCTTTTGTTGCCGGCCAAAATGCGCTGCCGCCAGCTGGTTCACCTTCCGCCTGAAGGGGTTGGTTAACTTGTAGTTGCCGTCCGGATAAAAGCAGCGGTTGGTCAGAATGACGCAGCCTACCCCCAGGGTTTTTGACAGGTACAGGCTTGTGCCGGTAAAACCGGTGTGACCGCAGCCCTCCGGGTACATTTCGCCCACTTCGAAACCCAGGCCCCGGCCGGAGGTGTGCTCCCGCATGGCGGACTGCTTTAAGGCGGAATCAGTGTTTAAATAATGCTGCCCCAGCCTTTGCACCCCGTCCAGGTCGGAAAAAATGCCCGCGTGTCCTGAGACGCCGGAGAAAGCGTACCAACTGTTGCCGTCATGCACCTGGCCTACAATGGGCTGGTCTGCCGGGCGAAAGCCGGGAAACTGAACGCCGGACGCTTTGATAATCTCCATCTCCTGGGGGTTGCCATAACCGGAAGGCAGGATGTGCTGGTTCGGCTCCGGCAAAAAGCCATAATTGCCAAGGCCCAGGGGCTTGACCAGACGCTGCCGCAATACCGCGTCAAGGGGCGCCTGCCAGGTTTCTTCCAGTACCTTGCCCAAAAGAATGAAGCCGATGTCGCTGTACTCCATTCCCTGAGCCCGGGGCAAAAGCAGGGCTGCTTTGAGCGCGCTTTCAAAATCCGCATGGGCATAAAAGGGGTACCAGGCGGGCAGGCCCGAGGTATGGGTCAGAAGCTTGTACAGGGTGATGCCCTGCAGCTGGCGCTCAAACTGCTCATCCGCCCTTGCCCAGGGCAGCAGTTCAGGCAGGGTGTCCTGCAAATGAAAACGGCCTTCCTCGACCCCGTCCAGTACCATGGTGGCGGTTGCCAGCTTGGTCAGGGAAGCCAGGTCAAACAGACTGTCCTCCAAAGCGTCTCCGATGGCGAAACGGCACAGGGTACGCTGCGCGTCAAAAATGGACACCGCGCAGGAGGGGAAAAACCCTTCTTCACGAAACTGCTGCGCGACTTGAATCAGCTCTTCTCTGGTCATTTTCTCAGCTCCTCAAGGGCGCCGGCTACCCAGCCCCCGGCTTGTTCCAGGGCTTCCTCCGCCCGGATTTTGTCTGCCTTTGCCAAATGCATCACAATGGCTGTTTTCACCCGCCCCCCCGCGCGGCGCAGCAAAGGCTCCGCCTCCGTGAGGCTCAGCCCTGTTGCATGGTGGATGATGCGCAAAGACCGGTCCGCCAGTTTTTGGTTGGTGGCTGCCATGTCCACCATCAGGTTCCGGTACACTCTGCCTGTGCGCACCATGGCACCGGTAGACAGCATGTTCAACACCATTTTGGTGGCGGTGCCGGCCTTGAGGCGGGTGGAACCCATCAGCACCTCCGGCCCGGTAGGCGCCTCAATGGCCAAATCCGCCTGCCGGGACAAGCGGGTATCGCTGTTGCAGGACAGACCGATGGCCAAAGCGCCCACCTGGCGCGCATAGCGCAGGGCGGCGCAGCAGTAGGGAGCGTAACCGCTGGCGCTGATGGCCACCACCGTGTCCCGGGCGGTCAGGCTGATGGCTTCCAAATCCTTTTGGCCCATGAGATCATCATCTTCGGCTCCTTCCGCGGCCAGGCGCAGGGCTGTATTGCCCCCGGCAATGATGCCTGTCACCATCTCAGGGCTCACCCCAAAGGTGGGCGGGCATTCGCTGGCGTCCAGCACCCCAAGCCTGCCGCTGGTGCCGGCCCCGACATAGATCAGCCTGCCGCCGTCCGACAGCCGTTTTGCGATCTCTTCAATGGCTTGGCCAATCGCGGGCAGTGCCTGCCTCACCGCCTGATGCACTGTGGCGTCGGCGGTATTCATCAGGCTTGCGATGCCAAGGCCGTCCAGCCGGTCCAGGCTTTGGCTGGCCTGCATGACCTGCTCGGTAGACAGGCTGCTAAGATACTGCTGGGAAGTTTGTTTCATTAAAAAGCTTGCTCCTTGCCGTTTTTTGTGTGCGCCCGGCGCTTGATCTTGCCCTCCCGGTGGGTGCCGTCCCGGCAAGGCTTGTACTGCTCATAGCTCCGTGCGACTACAGCGGAAAAAATGATATCGACCAGGTGCATCATGCTCATGCGGCTGGACATGGCGGCTGAGCGCACCAGGGTTTCCGAGGTCGCCACATACAAGGCGAGGTCAGCCAGGCTGCTGAGGCGGTTTTGTCCCATCCGGGTCACGGACACCGCCGTGGCGCCGGAACGGCGGATGGCTTTCAAGGTGTCAAGGGTGTCCCCGGTTTCTCCGGTGTAGGAAAACAGCACTGCTGCATCCCCAGGCTTCAGGCTGGCCGCCGTGACCACCTGAATGTGAGGGTCCAGGGATGTTTGGGTTTCCTTGCCCAGACGCTGAAACTTCATCTGGGCGTCCATGGCTACCAGAGCCGATACCCCCACCCCGTAAAAATCCACCCGGCGGGCTTGGTGCAGCAGGCTCACCACTTCTTCCATGTTCTCCATGTTCAACACAGACATGGTGTCTGTAATGGCTGCTTGGTTGTGCCGGGTCACAGAAGCGCAGATGGTGCGCAGATCATCCGTGGGCTGGATGTCCGCATAGGCCAGGGTTTCCTCCGGATGGGTGGCTGCCGCAATGGACAAGGCCAAGGAAAAGTCCTTGAAGCCTTTGTAGCTCAGCGTCCTGCACAGGCGCGCCAGGGTGGCGCTGCTGACCCCGCAGGCCTCCGCCATCCGGGAAATGGTGAGCCCAGACATGGCGTGGGTGTTGTCCAGCAAAAAGGCCACCGCCCGGCACTGGGCAGGGGGCAGTTGATCCTTCATCTGGGTCAGCCGTACCAGACAGTTGTCCACTCCGTGACTCCTTTGATAGCTTGTGGGGCAGGCACCTGAACAGGCGCTGTTTTTCCGCAAACCCGAAACCCTGATCCTCGCATCATTTGCAATGTGTTTTATGGCTTCGTCAGGTTTCGTCCTTTTATTGGCCTGATTATACAGGTTTCCTTCCTTTTTGGCAAGTAATTTTCAAACATTTTATTTTTTATTGAAAATATTTTTCAATCCGCATCCTTTTTCTTGACGTCAGCCCCTGCCCTTGCTACATTGTGAGCAAACAGTTGCAGGAAGGATCCTTATTCGGGAGGGTATATGCACATCGGTTTTGGTATTGACGGCGGCGCCACTCATTCTAGGCTGGTTTTGTTTGACGCGCAGACAAAAGATCGCCTCCTGACCCTGGATGGCGGCCCCAGCAACCCCCACAGCGCAGGCATGGACAAAGCCTGGCAGAATACAAGGACGTTAATCAAACAGGGCCTTGAGACCCTTCATCTGTCTGAGGAGCGCCTGGCGTGCGGCTGCCTGGCTGCCGCTGGCATGGGCCGGGAAAGCGAACAGGCGGCTTTTGCCGCCCGTTTCAGCGCCTGGTTGCCTTGCCCTGTCAAAGTGTGCACCGATGCGGAGGCTCTCCTGGCCGGCAGCCTGGAAAGCCTCCATGGCTATGCCCTCATCGCGGGCACCGGTTCCATGGCCCTAGGCAGAGACAAAGGGGGACGCCTGGTTCGCGCGGGAGGCCTGGGCCACATGCTGGGGGACGAGGGCTCCGCCAGCTGGCTGGGCTGGCAGGCAGTGCGGCGGGCGCTGAAAAGCAGCGAGCAGCGGGATCTGAGCACAGACCTGCTCCCGGCCTTGCAGGAGCATTTCGGGCTGAGCAGCCCCCAGGGCTTTGTGGACTGGTTTCATCAACAGTTTGACAAAAGCAGGGTGGCGGCCGCTGCCCCCCTGGTGCTGTCCGCCGCCGCCCGGCAGGACCCCTTGGCTGTTGATGTGGTACGGCAGGCTGCCCGGGCTTTGTACGGACTGATCCAAAGCGTCATGCGCCGGCTGCCTCTGGACGCCTGTCAGCTGGCGCTGGGCGGCGGTTTGCTGGAGCGTGACAACCTGCTGCGCCGGCAGCTGTTGGAGATGGTCTCCGCCGGCATCCCCAAGGCCGGGATTGTTTGCGCCAAAGCCGGGGACGCCGCCTGGGGCGCCTGCCTGCTGGCGCTGGACGCCTTGGAAAACAGGCCGCTTTCTAAGGAATACACTGATTTCAACGAAAGGGGTTCAGCATGAGAATACGCACCATGGTACCCGCACAGGATTTGCCCGCAGTTGTCTCCTTATGGAATGGATCTGTCCGGGCAAAGGAAGTGGTGTATGCGCCGCTTAGCGAAGCATACTTTACCAACAAGTTTATCAGCAACCCCAATTATTCGCCGGAGCTCTCCCTGGTGGCGGAGATGGATAACAAGGTGGCAGGCTTTATCAATGGGGTGTGTAAGAAGGTGTTCCTGCCAAAGGAAACCGCCCAGAACACCCCAGGCTACCCGACCTGTTTTTTTGTCCATCCCGCCTGTCGCCTTCAGGGCGTGGGCAGCCAGCTGGTAGCAGCCCTGTGCGCAAGAATGAAGGATGCCGGCAAAACCAGGGCGGCCTGCTCCGGCAACAACCCCATCAACCTGGACTGGACCATCCCCAACACCCCGGGACACGACCACAACAACGCCCCGGGCATGGACATGGAAAGCCAGGGCTATGAGTTTCTTTTGAAATGCGGTTTTGACGACGTGTACCGGGAAGTGGCCATGTATTTAAACCTTGCGGACTACCGGGCGCCCGAGGACCTGGCGCAGCGCAGGCAAAAGCTGTTGGACGAAGGCATCTACACCGGGCGGTATGATGTTTCCCTGGGCTACGAGTTTGACGGCATGTGCGACCGGGTGGGCAGCGAATACTGGCGCAAGGTGCTGCAGGATGAAACAAGCAAAGCAAGCCCCAGGCCCATTTTGGTGGCGACCTACAACAAAAGCATCGTGGGCTTCACCGGCCCGGTGGACAGGCAGCCCAGCGGCAGGGGCTGGTTTACCGGCATCTGCACTGACCCTTTGTTCGAAAGAAGAGGCATCGCAACCGTGCTGTTCAACCTGTTGATGCAGGAGTTTATCCAGGCCGGGGCGCAGTTCAGCACCCTGTTTACCGGGGACACCAACCATGCCCAGCGGATTTATACAAAAACCGGCTTCCGCGTTGCCCGCAGGTTTTCCGTGATGCAGCGCAGCCTGTAATTTATCGGGCTTTATAAAGACAAATATAATCGGGCAAAGAAAAGGAGCGCAAGGAATGCAAGACAAACAAACAAGCGTCATTCTGGCGGTGGGCGCCCACACGGGCGACGCCCAGTTAACAAGCGGTATGCTGCTGGCCAGGCATGCGCAACAGGGCGACAAAATCATCACCCTGGATTTGACAGCCGGCGAGCAGGGGACGCCCAAAGGAGTTTCCATCTCGGATTTCCGCAAACGAAACATTGATGGCGCAGCCGCATTCGCCCGGATGCTGGGGGGCAAAAGCATCGTCTTTGACGTGCCGGACGGCGAACTGTATCCATGCAAAGAATTGGAGCTCAGGGTCGCTGACGTAATGCGTGAACACAAAGTGACCCAGGTGCTGTATCACTGGAAAAACAGCCTGCACAAGGACCACGTCTCCGCGCACACCATCACGAAAAACGCCATATTTTTCGCGTCCCTGCCCGCCTTTGAGCATCCTCTCCCCCCTGCGCGCATCACGCGCGCCATGATGGCGGAGAACTGGGAAGACAGCGAAGGCTTCCAGCCTTATTTCTACGTGGATGTCAGCGACGGGTTCGAGCTTTGGAAGAAAGCCATTGTAAACCTGTGGCTTGCGGAGAACTCCACCAGTTTTAAATACCTGCGCTATTACGAAGCCTTAAGCATTTGCCGGGGCGCCTTGATTGGCAAACAGCATGCCTCCGCATTTGCCGCCTTTGACTACGCGAAGCGCCAGGTGCTGGAGATCTGATCTCTTATCATGTCTGCTGTGCATAAGCCATTGTCAGGAGGACGACATGTCACAAAAAGCCCGGGTTTTCAGCGGCATTGACTGCATCGCCCAGTATAGCCACCTGCTGAAGGGCAGGCGCATCGGCCTGATGACCAACCCCACCGGCATCGACCATCAGCTGAAAAGCACCATTGACATCCTGCATAAAGGCTTTGGCCTCAGCGCCCTGTTTGCCTGCGAGCACGGCGTCCGGGGCGACCGGCAGGCAGGGGAGCAGTTTGACACCTGCACCGACCCGGACACCGGCATTCCCGTGTACAGCGTCTACGGCAAAAACCGGCGGATGACCCCGGAGATGGTGGATGCCTTTGACATCCTGGTGTTTGACATCCAGGATGTGGGCGCGCGCTTTTACACCTATTTATATTCCCTGGCCTACGCCATGGAAGCCTGCGCCCGGGCCGGCAAGCCCGTGCTGGTGCTGGACAGGATCAACCCCTTGGGCGGCGTCAGGCACGGCGGCACCATCCTGGATTTGAGGTTCCGCTCCTTTGTGGGCGATTACCGGCTGCCCACCCGCACGGGCATGACCATCGGCGAGTTCGCCCGGTATGTAAAAGCTTATTTGAAGCTGGACCTGGATCTGAGCGTAGCGCCCCTGAAGGGCTGGCGGCGGCGGATGTACCTGGATGACACAGACCTGCCCTGGGTCGCCCCTTCGCCCAACTGCCCAACGCTGCAGGCAGCCTTGGTCTATGTGGGCACCTGCATTTTTGAGGGCACCAACCTGTCCGAAGGCCGGGGGACCGCCCAGCCGTTTGAGCTGATCGGCGCCCCCTTTATCAGGGCCGGGGAGCTGGAGCGGCACATGGCCGGGGAGCCCCTGCCCGGCCTGCATTTCCGGGCGGCCTCCTTCCAGCCCACCTTCAGCAAGCACCAAGGCGCGCTGTGCCACGGGGTGCAGCTGCACATCACCGACCGGGAGCGGGCGGATCCGATCCTGGGAGCCCTCAGGCTGCTGGACGCCGTGCGGCAGCTGTACCCGGATAAAATCGAGTTCATCAGCTGGGACGGGGGGCAGACATATACCCTGGACAAGCTGCTGGGCACTGACCTGTACCGCACAGGCCAAATGGGCGGCCGGCAGCTGCTGGATCATTTTGCCCCGCAGGTGCAGGCTTTCCGGGAGGCGCTGACGCCTTATCTCCTGTATCAGTCATAACACCCCTGCTGTGGGCGTTCGATATTTTCCTGACGGCGTGTTGAGTTTTCAGAAGACACTATATAACAAAATGATGTCAACAGTTTTACTCTCAGTCCATCTTAGCCGATTATTGTTTATACTGAATGTTATAAAGACAGTTTCTTGAAACGAGGGATTAAGTATGAGCAGAAAACGGAAAATAAACGCACTAAGAATGATGCTTCATATTCTTCTTGTATCAGGCTTGTCTCTCTTACTTCATTCTGCTTATTCATACATTTGTGCAAGCAAGCCATGTGAGTCAAGTATTATAAAGATCACGTCTGAGTATTCCTTAACAGCTTGGCAGGTATTTTCGTCCCTCTCTACTCTCACAGTAGCGCTCCTATCAATTCTTCAGGGAAGGGTTGATGAACGATATTATGGTATGTCTGTTAAGGATGTCTTATATCTTCCAAAGTCAAAGATGGCTTTTATCCCGAATTATTGGGAAAAAATATTTATCATTCTAATTCTAATTGTTAATGTGGATGTTTTTCTTATGCATAAATATTACGTAGCAGCATTGTTTGCTCAATTATGGAGTTTCGTGCTACTCATGCAGATACTGATTGATAGTATTTCAATATTCACGCAATCATCAAGGTATCAAGAAATAGCTAAGAAGTACTGTGACAATTTATTGTTGAAATTGCAAGAGAATAATAAGCAAGAAGTTAAACAGATTATAGATAATTTGCGCAAAGAAGCTGAAGATCGTATAAAGAATGATATTAATCCTGATGACAACATCCCACTAAAATATTTATCTCAACACATCACCAGATTGTACAGAACTCAACAAACTGAAAATGGCGAAAGTCCCAATAAACTTACCTCTCTTGAATCAGATTTACAGGTACAATTATTGTTAGCGGTTCAAAAAGTCTACGAACGATCAATTGACTACCAGTCAGTTCCATATATGAGATCATTGAACGGTGAAGCAATTTATATTTATGATAGTCACATCAGGCGTAACTACAATGGAGTTACCTCACATGCGTACTACCAGGCAAAATTGCCTTTTGAATGTTTGCAATCTCTGGTACTGTTATATAGCAATTTCTCGTGGACACATCAAGACTTGATTGATGACAGAGCGTAGACAAAGCGGCTTTAGTAATTATGCTAAGGTCGCTTTGTTGTAATGCATGAATCTGCTTTTCAGAATAATCAGGCAAGCAATAAAATTACGGGC
>Ga0123335_1006311_pt1 | contig 13886 bp, 10 predicted proteins | sample BiotimSIPDNA_2_FD_89707 | JGI IMG/M metagenome (GOLD analysis project Ga0123335, IMG submission 89707) | Anaerobic biogas reactor microbial communites from Washington, USA - Biogas_R2 time_0 SIP DNA | ecosystem: Engineered > Bioreactor > Anaerobic > Unclassified | place: Washington, USA... | reverse complement strand
TCATGCTCTGCTGCTCAATGTATTCAAACCTCCTGATAAACTTTTCGGTAGTCCCGGTGAGTGCCAGTTCTGGCTGAATCCTTAGAAATCTGGACAGGTTAACAATCGCGAATATCACATCTCCAAGCTCATCGCTTATCCTTTCGATATCTTGGCTCTTGTATACCTCGCGTAACTCCTCAACCTCTTCATCAATCTTCCTGAACACATCATCGGTATTGTCCCAGTCAAATCCCACCTGAGCCGCCTTCTGCTGCACCTTATAGCTTCTCATGAGGGCGGGAAGATTGTTAGGTACATCCTTGAGCACACCCGTCTGGCTGTCAAGCTTCTTCTCCTTCTTCTTGATAGCCTCCCAGTTCTCAACTACCTGGTCAGCTGTATCCGCACTAGCATCCCCAAAAATGTGCGGGTGCCTCGAAATGAGCTTACTGCATATTTCTGAGGTGACGTCATTTATGTTAAATTTACCGTTTTCATCTGCAATCTGCGCATGAAATACAATCTGCAGCAGAAGGTCGCCCAATTCATTGCAAAACTTATCGGTATCGCCCGCATCCAGTGCTTCGAGCACCTCATAGGTCTCCTCAATCAAATATATGCGCAAGCTCTCATGAGTCTGCTTTTTATCCCAGGGACACCCATTCTCACAGCGAAGCCGTTTCATAACTTCCAGAAGGTCATTGAAGTCGTACTTGTCCTTTGTCATCACCATTTCTCCCATGTGCTGCATAAACATCGCCGGTCAACCATTTCACTACTCTCCGAATCGCTGAGTTCACCGGCTACATCTATTTCCTCCGCTTATTGTATATGTTTTTATCTATTCTCGCAAGCCCACAGACCCAGTGCGGGATTGCTGATATAGAATATCTCCTCACCGTCCTCCAGTGTGTTAAACCCGTCCTTCAGCTTCGCCGGGTCATATCTGTCCACGGTTTCCTGCAGCGGCGCATATTTGAAGTTTACTCCCTCCGTCTCCTGACGTGTCAGCTTTCCCGGTGCATAGGTAATGGAGAATCTGTCGTCAGAGGAACCATGAATCAGATGTGCCGCAGCCGAGAGGTTGTTCATCAAATCCTCGTTATGCTTGCACAATTCAAGGACTTTTTTTCTGCCCACATAGCCATATTTCCTAATCAAGGTATCGTTTCTATCATCCTCGCCAAACCGGCTAATACCGGGAGCAATGACAAGCAGTTCACCGCCATCGGCGATGGCCATCCTGGTTCTGTAAACCGCCTTATTGCCCAGCCATGTGCTTTTGAATTCCTTGGGATCCAGATAAACGACAACCTTCTTAAAAGGCTTTTCCATAAAAATTATGTTCTTCTCCTTGCTTAGGCTCACCGCTTCCTCAAACAGTCTCCTATCCTTCCCGGCAAATAGCCCGTGAATAGCTGTTTCGCCCTCGAATTGCGTCGTAACCGTAAGTACATATTTGAGCGGCACATCCTTAATAAAATGCTCCTGGGCATAGTCAAATACCCTGCGCACAGGCGAATGATCACGTCCCATAATCCTCTCAAGGCCGTAGAAGGCCCCTAGCATATGGGATTGATCAATCATGCTGCTGCCGCCGCAACCGACAAAAATGTTTTTACTGTAATTGGCCATCCCAACTACCTCATGGGGCACAACCTGCCCAATGGAAATAATGAGGTCATAGGACTTATCCACAATTCGCCTGTTCACTTCCACATCAATGGGGCTAGATATAAGGCCTTCCGAGATTTCCTTAACATAGTCTCCCGGCACCTGCCCGATTTTCACCACATCATTCCTCCAGTTATGAATAAGGATAGCATCCTGGGGAACGACTCCAAGAAAGAACTCATCAATTTCATCGGGCGTCATAGGTACATGGGTTCCAAGAGCGGGCATTACATCAACCCGGCAACTATCCTTCAGCATTTCATAATACATAGCCGTAATCTTGCCCGCCCCGGAATGCATTCGCGTAAAGTCCGGCGGAATAAGAAGAATCCTATACTGCTTCATGTTCACATCAGCCGCGGAATCACTCTCGCTGCTGGATTTGAGTAATGATATGTCAGGCAGCCAAACCGATATAGTTTCCGCCAAAGCCCTGCGTAAATCGCCATCAGAAATTCCCTGCTCTCTATCTGCTCTCAAAACAATATCCTTCATATAACTTCTCCTCTTCCCTACATATCCTAATGCCCATAACCGCTCCCATAATCCTTGCATATGCCGTCTCAGTCAGCTCAATCAGCTAATTGTATGTGCTCATCAAACAGTGTATGCCGAAGAAGCAGTAGTACCGCCGCGCTCTGTCCAGTTGGTATGGAAGTATTCTCCCCTTGGCCTGTCTGTGCGCTCATACATATGTGCCCCGAAATAATCTCTTTGTGCCTGAAGGAGATTGGCCGGCAAATTCTCGCTCCTGTAGCTGTCGAAGTAAGCAAGAGCCGCAGAGATGGCCTGCACGGGGATACCCAGCGTAACCGCCGCAGACACAGCCCTTCTCCAATCCTTCTGATACTTGTCAATAATGTCCTTGAAATAAGGATCAAGTAGCAGGTTGGGTAGCTGCGAATCTCTATCATAGGCTTCCTTTATTTTGTGCAGGAATTGTGCTCTGATAATACAGCCGCCTCTGAATATCATCGCAATGCGTCCATAGTCCAAATCCCAGCCAAACTCCTCCGCGGCCGCCTTCATAAGCGCAAAGCCTTGGGCATAGGAGCATATTTTGCTTGCATAAAGGGCACGGCGTACCGATTCTATAAATTCCTCTCTGTCTCCGTCAAAGCTAACATCGGCTGGCCCCCTGAGCACCTTTGAGGCAGCAACCCTCTCATCCTTTATAGCTGACAGGCAGCGGGCAAAGACTGCCTCCGTGATAACGGGTGTTGCCACACCAAGATCCAAGGCGCTCTTGCTTGTCCATTTGCCGGTTCCCTTTTGACCCGCCTTGTCAAGAATCACATCTACCATGGGGCTACCCGTCTCGGGATCCACCTTGGCCAATATATCGGCGGTTATTTCAATCAAATAGCTGTCCAGCTCTCCCTTATTCCATTGCGCGAACACCTCATGAAGCTGCGCGGCAGTCATGCCGAGTACATTTTTCAGAAGTGAATAAGCCTCACAGATTAGCTGCATATCACCGTATTCTATGCCGTTATGCACCATTTTCACATAGTGTCCCGCACCATCCCTGCCAATATATGTGCAGCAGGGCTCTCCGCCAACCTTTGCCGAAATAGCCGTGAATATTGGCTCGACCATTTCATATACATCCTTCTCTCCGCCCGGCATAATGGCAGGTCCAAGCAGTGCACCCTCCTCGCCGCCTGATACTCCTGTTCCAATAAAGCGATAGCCCTCCGTTTCCAGCTGCTTGCTTCTTCTAATCGTATCCTCGTAGAAGGAATTGCCGGCATCAATGATAATGTCACCCTTCGAAGCATACTTCTTAAGCTGCTCTATCATATCGTCTACCGGCTTGCCGGCCTTGACCATGATAATCATTTTCCTTGGCTTCTCCAGCGAATTGACAAACTCCTCCAGGGAATAGGTGCCAAATATCTTTTTCCCGGCCGCTTCCGCGACCATTTCATCTGTTTTCTCTCTTGAGCGGTTGTAAACAGAAACGGAATACCCCCTGCTCTCTATATTTAGAGCCAGATTCTTTCCCATGACCGCAAGTCCAATCATACCAATATCCTGTTTGCTCATGTTATCATTCTCCTTATCCTATTTATCTCACTAATCCTATTCTTGCATTCACTCTCTGGGGTATACACTGTTGTATATCTGCTTTGAAAGCTCATAGGCCTTCAAATAGATTTCATGATTGCCGGCAATCGGCTTGACTATACTTTTAGGCTGCATTCCCTTAAGGATCGTGTCTGGTGTGGCTGCACCGAGCGTAATCATTGTCAAAAATGCTGCACCCAGCGCCGAAGCCTCCTGAACCTCGGGTACCAGTATTTCCTTGCCAAAAATATCCGCCTGCATCTGCAGCCAGGGTGCTGAATTGGTATATCCACCATTAGCCATAATTCGAACAGCCCGATCCTTCAGCTCCGTCATTACTTCAAATACAGAATAAAGCCGGAACATAACCCCTTCCATTGCCGCACGGACTATATGCTTCTTATTGTGGAAATGGCTCAGGCCGTACATCAAGCCTCTCACATCCGCATTCCAGTCAGGACTTCTTTCACCGGTTATATAAGGCAGGAAAATCAAGCCATCGCTGCCTGGATTAATCTCAGATGCAAAGCTGTCAAAAATCCCATATATACTCATATCCTTCTGCTTTGCGTCAAATTCGAATTGCTTTCTGAACTCTTCCCTCAGCCACCTTAATATAATGCCACCATTATTAATCGCTCCGCCTGCAACCCACGTGTCTCTGGTAAAAGAATAGCACCATGTGCGCTGTGCTCCATCAAGGAGGGGGCTGCTAACCGAGGTTCGAATTGCCCCGCTGGTTCCGATAGTTGATGAAAAGGAGGTGTCATCGCGCACGCCACAGCCCAGATTAGCCATAATCCCGTCGCCTGAGCCGATGACCAACGGAGTATCGCGGGAAATCCCCAGTAGCTCCTCATATTCCTTTTTAAAGTTCCGGAATGTATGTGTGCATTCCACAACATCGCTAAAGCGGTCCTTCGAAACACCTAGAATGTCGTGGAGTATCATGTCATCCCATTTTTGTGTGTGAATGTTGTAGCAGCCCTGGCAGGAGGCTAGTGTATAGTCCACCACAAAGACCCCGTAGAGCTTGAAGATAAGGTATTCCTTTATAGTGATGAATTTTGCTGCTTTATTGAATAGATCCGGCTCCGTTTTCTTGTACCACAAAATCTTGCTGACAGGATACAGGGGATGCTGTACTCTGCACCCGGTTCTGTTATAAAGATCGCCCACATCATAATGACTGCTTATGTATTCCGCCTGCTCGGAAGCCCTGTTATCAGCCCAGGTCATCAAAGGAGTAAGCGGCTTGCCTCCATGGTCAACCAGCATCAGGCTATGCATGTGACAGCTGATTCCGATGCCTGCCAGGCTATTGCGGCCTAGACTGCATCCTTTACCCTGCTTGCTGCCTCCACCGTTACAGCCGCTGTTACACTCACTGCTTCCGACAGCCCCGCTCCTTCCAATTCCCGACTGATCCACGCATGCCCTGATGACCTTTAGAGCACTTTCGAGAACAAGATCAGCATCCATCTCGGCACGACCATCTGCTGTGCTCGTAAGCCCATATTCCATGTCGCAGATATTCTTTTGCAGGCCATCCTGATTGAACAGAGCGGCTCGTACGCTTGAAGTCCCTATATCCAGGCTTAAAAAGTAGTCACCCATTTACTATTCCATCCCCTCTGCCATCTGTTATCTATCACGACACAGTCCTCCGCAGGCTTTTATTGAAAAAATAATCCTGCGCTAACCCATAATTTATGAGCACAGGAATAATTATACCGCAGATAAATGCAATATTCTTTGCTATAATTGCTGATTAATATGTATTTATTGCTCTAGCCAAGTCTTCTATAGGTGAACACAAAGACCCGGGTTGATTTTAACCGCAACCCCATCCACGCCAATCCAGACTGGAATAGCTGCGCTGTTATAGACAATTTTCCTATCTACGCTAAAGTTTAGACCCCTTATCGCCTTAATATAGTCAAAAATCTCAATATTCGTCGCATACCAGACGTCTTCATCTCCTGCAACAGTCTTGCAGAACTCCTCAATTAGCTCCCAGTTATTGTTTCGCTCAAACTCAAAGCTATGCCCCCATACATAAAGCAGAGGCATCTGAGCCCATGGTGGCTGGTTTTGGAATTGTCTGCATTTATCCATTAGATTATCATCATGATGGCAGGTAGGGTGCCAGGTAAGAAAGTTTTCAGCTGTATGAAAATTGCCATGGGACTGCACCGTTCTACAATACTCAATGCCAAGCCCCGGCAGCATCCTCACTACTTCATCGCTGTAAACACCGAAGGGATAGGACATCCCGCGAATCGGATATCCAGCAAGAGCTTCCAGCCTTCTCCTGTCCTCAATAATCTCGGATACGACCATCTCATTCGGAACCATAGTAAGAAAAGGATGATTTAACGTGTGCGCAGAAATCTCATGTCCTTTGAACAACTCAGATACCTCGGCGGCACTTATGAACGGTTCTGTATCAAATTTGCCCGAATTCAGGTGAAAGGTGCCCCTTATCCCGTATTTGTTGAAAATCCCCACAAGCCTTCTGTCGTAAATCTGTCCGTCATCATAGCTCATTGTCAATGCTTTCTTCTTTCCCTCGGGGTAAAAACTGAAGCTAATTTCCATAAGTATAAACCACCTTTATATGTGCCTCTTCGGCAATTTTATATTTTCTGAGCTTAGGTATTGATAAAAAAGTCCAAAATATCTTCGATACTAATAATCCCTACTACACTATCCTCATCAATCACCGGCATTGCAATGATGTGATTGCTTCTCAATCGCCTTCCAACCATCAGCACATCCTCATCTACCCTCGCCGTGATTACTTCCTTGGACATAACCCACTCAACAGGGCACTCCTCATAATGTCCAGGGGTGATTAAAAACCTGTATATATCTGCCTTTACAATCATGCCGACCAGCTTGCCCATTTGGTTGACAACAGGTGCCCCGTTGACCCTCATGTTGCTCATCTTTTCCAGAGCGGCCCCTATTGTTTCATCATCCTGAATGATGATTATGTCTCTTTTCATTATCTCGGAAATCCTCATTTTTCACCCCTCCATCTCTTCGAATCAAAGGTTACTGGATATAGACTATATATTAATTGTAACATAAGAATTAATATGTTTAAAGAACAAGCATATTTCCCCTTAGCTAAGACCCGCCATTTATTACTCATTTTTATCCACACCGGTTTGCAAATATGCATATATTGCTGTATTATACTAATATTATCGACAAGTATTCTCAGAAATTAACAACTCATTTATTGGGGGTGTAAGCTGTGAAGCTACCACAGCAGGATTTTACATATAGGCAGTATATGGAGGCTGCTGACTTTGAGCTTTTCTACTACCATGACCACAAGCCGCCGGGAGTGGATTTTCACAACCATGATTTTTATGAGATATATCTTTTTCTCTCAGGCAGCGTAACCTACGTCATTGAGGGCAAATCCTACAGGCTGAAGCCCAAAGACATCCTGATCATCAACAACAGAGAGCTCCATAAGGCCTATGTGGAAACGGGCACCCCCTACGAAAGAATTGTCATATGGCTGAGTCCCGACTATATAAAGAGTCTGAATACCGATAAAACAAATCTGCTCGGCATATTTGATTCCTCTTTGCTGAACAGACATAACCTTTTACGTTTGGAATCGGATAGCAGGGATTATATATGCAGAATCGTAGAAAAGCTTGGCGTCGCTTGCAAAAGCGAGGCCTTCGGCAGTGACATACTCAGAACATCATATATTAAGGAGCTGCTAGTCTACCTAAACCGTGTCCAGCAAATCTCCAACGGTGAAAATTTTGAGCTTGACGTTACCTATAATGACAAGATCACAAAAATTATTCACTACATTAATCAGAACCTTGATGAGGATTTGTCCCTGGAAAAGCTTTCATCCAAGTTTTATCTAAGTAAGTATCATCTGCTGCGTGAGTTTAAAAAGAACACAGGATATACTATTCACAATTACATTACCCAAAAACGCCTAATCATGGCCAAGGAGCTACTCAGAGACTGCAAGCAGGTATCCGAGGTGTGCGACAAATGCGGCTTCGGCGACTACTCCAACTTCATACGGGCTTTCAAGAAGGAGTTTGGAATCTCGCCTAAAAAATATGCAAAAGGAGGGCAGTTCTAAGATGCCCCCCCTTTTTATCTTCTCAAAGACTTTCAATCAAATAGCCGTTAATCGTACACCTTTTGCAATGAGCCTCTCAGTATCAGCAGATGGTCTTCATTTTACCTATGGCCTCCCATAGGCCGTTCATATAAGCAATGCCCAAAGCCCGATCATAGAGCCCATACCCCGGCCTTGCCTTTTCGCCCCATATCATCCTTCCATGATCTGGACGTATGTATCCCTTAAAATCAATATCATGATAGGCCTTCATTATCTCAAACAAATCTAGCGAACCGTCCGCTGACAGGTGTGATGACTCATGGAACACCCCTTCGGACTCGAACTTAATGTTTCTGACATGACCAAAATGGATTCTTCCCATAGCTCCGAAATACCTGATTAATTCGGGTATACTGTTTTCTCTATTGGCTCCAAGGGAGCCACTGCAAAGGGTTAGTCCATTATAGGGGCTGTCCACAAGCTTGACAAGCCTTTCCAGTCCGGCTTTACCGGTTACTATCCTCGGAAGACCATAAAGCTTCCATGGCGGGTCGTCAGGATGAATCGCCATCTTAACGTCGGCCTCCTCGCAGACAGGAATAATATTTTCTAAAAAGTACCTCAGATTATCAAAAAGCTTATCTTCATCTACATCCTTATACTTCTCAAAGGTTTCCTTCAGCTCCTTCAGCCTCTCCGGTTCCCATCCCGGAAGCGAGAACCCCTTTGAATTCGACTCCATCTCCTCCACAAGCTTGATGGGATCAATTCCTGTAATTATGCCGTTATTGTATGACATTGCCTCGGAGCCATCCTCCAATATCTGCGCCAGATCAGATCTTATCCAATCAAACACGGGCATAAAATTGTAACAAATAACCTTGACACCCGCCTTGCCCAGATTTCTTATTGTCTTCTTGTAGTTCTCTATATAGCCGTCTCTGGAAGGAAGCCCCAGCTTGATATCTTCATGAATATTGACACTCTCAATGACCTCAAGCTCCAATCCTGCATCTGCCACCTGCTTCTTAAGTCTAAGAATATTGTCCAAAGGCCACTCATCACCAACGGGGATGTCAAACAATGCTCCTGCTATACCGGTAATCCCCGGAATCTGGCGAATATGCTCCAGTCGAACGCTGTCATCCTTTTCTCCAAACCACCGAAATGTCATCTTCATAATACTATTGCCTCCCGTCCTCAATCGCTGTCCTACCCCTCCAGCGCCTCTTTCAAAACCTTCCTAACCGCATGCACTCCGGCAATCATATCCTTGAAATAACCCTCTATCTTCTCTCCAAGACCAATTTCATAGAGGTTCTGCCCGAACAGTCTCTCATTTGACAAAATAGGAACAAGATGATCCTTTACAGAAGAAGGATTCCCAAACTCTACATCCTTCAGATATCCCTGCAATTCACCCATCATAGGATCAGAGCTCAGCTCCACCTTATCACCCTTATCGTCGATACCCATCAAATATCTGCACCATCCGGCTATAGTAAGTGGAATGTATTTCAGCGACCTTACATCCATCTTCGGATCTAAAACATAGGACTTAATGGTCTCGCCAAACCTAACAGGCATCTTTTGAGATGTATCTGTCGCGATTCTCTGGGGTGTATCGGGAATATAGGGATTTGGGAACCTTACCTCAATAACCTCTCGAATGAATTCCTCGGGATCCAGAATGCCCGGATGTATAACAACAGGCATCCCCTCAACATAGCCGATTTTCTCCACCAGTGCCCGCAGATGCTCGTCCTTCATTTCGTCTGCAATAAGCGTATATCCGAGTATGCAGCCAAAGATAGCAAGGGCTGTGTGCAGAGGGTTCAGGCATGTGCCAACCTTCATTTTCTCTACCCTGTTCACCGTTTCCCTGTCGGTAAAGATAACGCCAGCCTGCTCCAGCGACATGCGACCATTTGGAAACTTGTCCTCTACAACAAGATACTGCGGTACTTCAGCATTCACGAAGGGAGCAATATAGGTCTTCTTTTGCGTGCAAACAATATCTGCGCTCCCAAAGCCGGCCTGCATAAGGGCATCTCTCACCTTTTCAGAAGGCCGCGGAGTAATCTTGTCAATCATCGTCCAGGGGAAGGATACCTTTGAGGGATCATTCAGATATTCCAGAAACTTTTTATCAACAAAGCCTTTCTCAGCCCATTTCCCGGCAATCGTGCAGACCGCCGTCTGCAGCTTCTCACCATTTTGTGAGCAATTATCCATACTCACAAAAGCAATGGCATGTCCGCCATTCAAATACCTGTTGTAAGCAAGCGATGCAATCTTCGACATGGTGTGCCTGGGCTTGTCGGGGCCATTATCAATATCGTCCTTCACATCAGCAAGGTATTCCCCGGATATGCCCTTGAGCCCATATCCTTTCTCGGTGATTGTGAAGCTGACAATTTGGAGTGATGGTTTTGTAAAAATGTCCTTAAGCTTCGCCCAGTCCTCATCTTTGGAGCTATCCCCATCAATGCTATCCGCTATGCTTGCTATGACCCTCTTTTCAAGGCTGCCGTCCGGCCTCATTAATACAAGCAAGCTCAAATTATCATATGGTTTATAAATCCTGTCTATAATTTCCGAATCATAGGTCTCCGCCGCAATGATACCGCTATCAGCCCTGTTTTGCTCAATAAGCTTATGCTGCAGTACGGCTATGAAGCCCTTTAAAATGTTGCCCGCGCCAAAATGCACCCAGGTGGGAGCCTCCATCGTATTGTAGACCATCTTATCAATATTGAAGCCCGGCAGCTCAATTCCTGCCTTCTTCCAATCTTCACGGTTCTTAATCCCGTTATTGCTTAAAGTTAACATCAATTACCCACCCTTCATATATACTACTGAGCATATGCGAGGCAAGCTTCCCCCTGTGTCATCCATGTGCCCATGTACAAATCTATCACTATTATACAGTACCCAATTTACCATTTTCATTGCTTTTATTGCCAATAATACAGCATAAGTTGCTTTTGTTTTTCAATCCTGCTAATAAAATCGGCTACCAGTTTCTTGATAATGAATGATTTAATTAACATTATTTTATCTGCATTAATATTCCTATTACTAAGCAATAAATTAGTTAGGTCTACCTTAGCCCCTATTGCATTTTTTCTCATACATACTAACCTTCTTTTAAACAGCTATCCTGGAAAAGCATAAGCCCCTCCCCACCAAAGGGCCTAGTCTCAACATTTCTGGTAAGGAAACCTATTTTTTCGTCATTTCTAACAAATTGATTAATTATGTTACGAGGTTTCTTGATAAAAGTTAACAAACATTTGAAATATGGTCTTATAATATTAGCATAGATAATTTTTATGACGGGGAATACTAACTGTTCAAATGAAAGAAATGGAGGAATTTATGGAATCCTATATTTTTGAATCTATTGAACATCAAAAGGAACTTCCCATCAATGTTTTTGTAACATCCATAGACTCATCCTGCTTCCATTGGCACTATGATTATGAAGTAGTGCTTGTGCTAAAGGGAAGTATTGTCATATACATGGGAGCAGACCGATATACGCTCAGAGCCGGTGACATCATTCTATCAAATAGCAAGAGCATCCACAGCTTGAGTAGGACCCATGAGGATAATATATGCCTCTTTATTCAGATACACCCGGATCTGCTCAACTATTCGGCGGGGAAAAAGAACAGATCATACAACTTCTATCTGAATAGCGCAGATCCCAACATTAGGATTAAGAAGGACTATTACCTTTTTAAAAAGACTGCGGCCAACATCGGGCTAGCTCATTTTTCAGAAGGCGATTCGAAGGAGTATAGACTTAAGGCCCATATTTTTTCCTTATTTGCCGACCTGTTTGATTATACGGTATATGATATACAGCAATATGCAAGAAATGCAGACACCTATGAAAGTCCGGAGGCTTTCGTAAAAATAATAACCTTCATCGAAAAAAATTATACAAGCAGCACGCTAACTGAGGATCTTTGCAAGAGCGTTGGTATGAGTCAGCCCACACTTTATAGGTTTTTGAAGAACACTACGGGTCTCACAATACATGATGTTGTTCGCTCCTTTAAAACTGAAAAGGCAAAGGCAATGCTTAAGGCAACTGATAAAACCATTTCCTTTATATCACAGGAGTGCGGCTACAGCAACGAAATGTCCTTCTACCGCGCCTTCAAAAAGGAAACCGGAATCACTCCAACCGAATACCGGCTGTCCGGATCAATTGCCGGTAAGAACCTTAATGTCCAGGGATATCTGAGCTTTAACAGAAATGAAGCGTTAAAGCTTCTTGAACAATATATTTAACAAGGAGGGTATTTGTATGAAGTGCACGAAAGAACATAGGTTATCCTATACTGAAAGGGCAAAATCCATTGTTGAGCAAATGTCTCTTGAGGAAAAAGTCGCCTTGATGAGCGGAAAAGTAACATTGGAAGAAATGATGACTGACTTTCAAATTCCAGGGCGCCATTACAACTGGTATCCCTACCCTGCAGGCGGAAATGAAAGGCTCTCTGTTCCTGAGGTAAAATTCTGTGACGGACCGCGCGGTGTAGTTTCAGGTATCAGCACCTGCTTCCCTGTGTCAATGCTCAGAGGAGCAACCTTTGACGTGGAGCTGGAGGAAAAAGTCGGAAACGCAATCGGAAAAGAAATACGCGCACATGGGGGCAACCTGTTCGGCGGCGTCTGTATCAACCTTCCCTATAATCCCGGCTGGGGACGCAGCCAGGAGGTCTATGGCGAAGAATCCTTCCATCTTGGTGCAATGGGGGCTGCATTGGTTAAAGGCGTGCAGGAGCAGAATGTTATTGCCTGCGTAAAGCATTATGCATTTAATTCAATGGAAATATCCCGCTTCAAGGTAGACGTGGATGCTGACAAGCGCACCGAGCGTGAGGTCTATCTGCCACACTTTAAGGATTGCATCGATGCAGGAGCAGCGAGCGTAATGAGTTCTTACAACCTTTATAAAGGTACGCACTGCGGCCATCATAACTATCTCTTAAATGAAGTGCTTAAGGATGAATGGGGCTTCGACGGCTTTGTAATGAGCGACTTTGTATGGGGCGTCAAGGACACTGTTGAGGCGGCCAATGGCGGCCAGGATTTAGAAATGTGCTGGACAAAGTTCTATGGTGAAAACCTTGTGAAAGCCGTCCGTGATGGTCATGTAGCTGAGGAAAAGGTCGATGAAGCAGCCTTGCGTATAGTTCGTACCGTACTGGCATTTACAGAAGCCGACAATGAGGCCTACGACAAGTCCATCATTGGCTGCAAGGAGCATGTGAGCCTGGCTCAGGAGGTCGCAGAAAAAGGAATAACCCTGATAAAGAATGATAATGATACACTTCCCTTCAATCGCGAAAAAGCACTTCGGATAGCAGTATTAGGTCAGCTTGCAGATAAGGGCAACATCGGCGATTATGGCTCAAGCAGAGTATTCCCTGAATACATAGTTACTCCTTTAGAGGGTATTGCTAATTTGGCTCCAAACAGCCAGGTAATCTATTACAACGGCGATGACATTGAGCATGCAAAGAAGGTTGCATCTTCAGTGGACGCTGTCCTGTTCGTGGTCGGCTATAACCATTCCGATGAGGGAGAATTCGTTTCAGCCGAGCAGATGGAAGGCGATATGGCGGGAGTCGGAGGTGACCGCATACACTCGCTGGGGCTTCATGAAGCAGAAATCAAGCTCATAAACGAGGTAGGCCCGGTCAACAATAACTCCGTAGCAGTATTAATCGGCGGCAATATGATAATGATTGATGAGTGGAAAGACTCAGTCAGCGCTATTTTGATGGCTTATTACCCCGGAATGGAAGGCGGTACTGCAATAGCAAGAATTCTCTTTGGTGATGTGAACCCCAGCGGTAAACTGCCCTTCGTCATTCCTCACAAGGAAAGCGACCTGCCACAGGTAGAATGGGATTCAACAAGTCAGTGGTATGAATATTATCACGGCTACGCCAAGCTGGAAAAAGAGGGGATTGAGCCTTCTGTTCCCTATGGCTTTGGCTTGTCATATACCTCCTTCAAGGTA
>Ga0123335_1006310_pt1 | contig 13887 bp, 11 predicted proteins | sample BiotimSIPDNA_2_FD_89707 | JGI IMG/M metagenome (GOLD analysis project Ga0123335, IMG submission 89707) | Anaerobic biogas reactor microbial communites from Washington, USA - Biogas_R2 time_0 SIP DNA | ecosystem: Engineered > Bioreactor > Anaerobic > Unclassified | place: Washington, USA... | reverse complement strand
GGCTTGGCGCCCTGGGCGATCTTGATCTGCAATTCCCGGGCATGCGCGAGGTAGTTGATCGTCACGCCGAACCGCGCGCTGGCAACCTGCTTGATGGCGCTGTTCTTCGAGTCGCCGTTGGGCTCCGCGACGTACCGGGCGGGGTCTTCGCCGCCCTCGCCCGTGTTGCTCATGCCCCCGAGGCGATTCATGGCGACCGCCATGCACTCGTGGGCCTCCTTGCTGATCGACCCATGGCTCATCGCGCCCGTGCAAAACCGCTTGACGATCTCGTCGGCCGGCTCGACCTTCTCGATCGGAACCGGCTTGCCCGCCTGAAACTCGAACAGGCCCCGCAGCGTGCAGAGCCGCTCGGATTGGGCGTTCACGGCCTCCGCAAACGCGGCATATGCCCGCGCATCGTTGTTGCGAACCGCCTCCTGGAGCTTGGCGACCGTCGTCGGGTTCCACAGGTGCCGCTCGCCCTGGTGGCGGTAGGCGTAGTCGCCGCCCATGTCGATTTCCGGGTAGCTGTAGTCGTCGTTGTCGTACGCATAGGCGTGCCGGCTCAACGTCTCCCGGGCGATCTCGTCGAGCCCGATCCCCCCGATGCGCGACGTGGTGCCCGTGAAGTACTCGTCCACAAAGCTCTTCTTCAAACCGATGGCCTCGAACAACTGGGCGTACATGTAGCTGCGCAGGGTCGAGATGCCCATCTTGCTCATCGTCTTGAGGATGCCCTTCTTGATCGCTGCGATGTAATGGTCGGATACGGCGACCGGCTCGATCGCCTCGCCCAGGTCGCCTGACTGGTTCATTTCCGCCAGCACGTCGAACGCCAGATAGGGATTCACCGCATTGGCCCCGTAACCGGCCAACAGGCAGAAGTGCATCACTTCGCGCGGCTCGGCACTCTCGACGATCAGGCCACATTCGTTGCGAAGCCCTTCGCGCAGCAGGTGATGGTGCACCGCGGAAACCGCCAGCAACGAAGGGATCGCTGCCTGCGTCTGTGACACGCCTCTGTCGCTGAGGATCACCAGGGATGCGCCGTCGGCGACCGCCGTCTGGGCCGCTTTAACCAGCGCGTCGAGGCCTTTGCGCAGCGCCTTGCCCGGACTGCGGCGGTTCACGTCGAACAGCATCGGGACCGTGGCGACCTTGAAATCGGCCCGGCTGACCGCACGAAGACGCGCCATGTCCGCGCTGGTCAGGATCGGGTGCGGCAGCTTCAGTTGCCGACAGTGCAGAGGCGACTCGTCCAGCACGTTGCGCTTCTTGCCCGTGAACAGCATCAGGCTCATCACCAGCCCTTCGCGGAGCGGATCGATGGCCGGGTTGGTCACTTGGGCGAACAACTGACGGAAGTAGCTGAACAGCAGCTTCGAGCGGTCGCTCAGCACCGCCAGCGGCGTGTCGTTGCCCATTGACCCAACGGGCTCCTGTCCGTTGACGGCCATCGGGGCCAGGACCATGCGCTTCTCCTCGGCCGTATAGCCGAAGGCCCGCATCCGCTGGATCGTCTCGACCGGATCGGTCTCCACAAGGTCCGGCGCATCGAACAGGCCCCGCAGCTCGATCCGGTTCTCTTCCAGCCAGCGTCGGTACGGGCTCTGGCGGGCGATCTTGCTCTTGATCTCATTGTCCGAGATGATGCGTCCTTCGGTGGTGTCGATCAGGAACAGGTGGCCCGGACGCAGACGGCCTTTGGCGCTGATCTGCTCCGGCGGAAACTCCACCACGCCGGCCTCGCTGCCGATGATTGCCAGTCCGTCCTTGGTTACCACGTAGCGGCAGGGCCGTAGTCCGTTGCGGTCGAGGGTGCCCCCGATGATCCGTCCGTCGGTGAAGACCATCGCCGCCGGACCGTCCCACGGCTCCATCACCGCGGCGTGGTACTCGTAGAATGCCCGCTTGTCGGTGCTGATATGGTACTTGGCTCCGAAGGCCTCCGGGATCATCATCATCAGTGCGTGCGGCATGCTCCGGCCCGATTGCACCAGCAATTCCAATGCGTTGTCAAACGCCGCCGAGTCGCTACCCGTCGGATCGACGACCGGGAACACGTCCGTCAGGTCGTCGCCCAAGGTCGGGCTGACCATCTTGGGCTCGCGGCCCCGCATCGAATTGCGGTTGCCGCTGAGAGTATTGATCTCCCCGTTGTGGGCGATGCAGCGGAACGGCTGTGCCAGACGCCAGTTGGGGAAGGTGTTCGTGCTGTAGCGCTGGTGGATGATGCACAGCGACGTGGTCGTCCGCTTGTCCTCCAGGTCGGGGTAATAGGTGAACAACTGCCAGTCCATGAACATGCCCTTATAGCAGATCGTGCGGCACGACATGCTGACGACGTAGAATTCCTCGGTCCCCGCCCCGGCGTCCTCCCGGACGAGGCGCTCGGTGCGTTTGCGGGCCAGGTAGAGCCGCCGTTCGAGGTCCGCATCGGCCAGGCCGTTGCCGTCGATGAAGACCTGACGGATTGCCGGCTCGGCCGCCAGGGCGATCGGACCCAGGCAATCCGGCTGCGTCGGCACCTCGCGCCAGCCGATCACGTCGAGCCCGTAGTGCCCCATCGCCTGCGCCAAAAGGGCATCCCATTTCGCCCGCAGCAGGGCGTCCTTGCTCGTGAACACCATGCCGACCCCGTAGCGTCCGGGGGCGGGCAGCACGATGCCGTTCTTCTGGCATTCGCCGGCGAACAGCTCGTGGGGAATCTGCAGCAGGATGCCTGCCCCGTCACCGGTCACATTATCGGCCCCGGCTGCCCCGCGATGCCGCAGGTTCTTCAGCACCTGCTGGCCATATTCGAGGATGGCATGGTTCGGCCGCCCGGCGATGTCCACCACAGCCCCGATGCCGCAGGCGTCGTGCTCGAACTGCTTGTCGTACAGCCCCTGGTTTTCTGGATTTGCAGTCATCAACTCTCCGTGCGATCGAACTGTCTTTGCGAAAACGAGAAGTCGCCACGGTGTCCCTCAAACGATTCGGGCGACATTCCTACACAATTGTACGAGATGACGCCTGTGTGTGCCCGCGATTTAACAAGATATACATAATAAGCAAATATAATACTATAATGGCAAAGGCGGACGTGCGCCGACTGCATCATGCCATCGAATGACGTGACGATTTGGTTTCAGGCCGTCAATAGGCCCGATTCAGGGCCATTGCCACAGAATTGCGATATCAGTTTATCAGAAGAGAGGTTTGCATAAGCTTATGGAGTGTTTCTAATGGTGCGTCATTTCAGCCAGAGAGAGTCGTCGGCTTCCGCCGGCCGGATCAGGCGTGCGGCTTGCGCTTCCGCCGGCGGCGGGGCCCACTGTCCCCGCGCCCGGGCCGCTGTGGCAGGTCGCGATCGGGGACCTTGCGGATCAGATCGACGGCGGGGGCCAGATCGAGCTGTTCGCCGGCAGGGGCGACGGCAACGATGCGTACGCGGAGCGGCTGGGCCAGACGCACGATCGACCCGGTGTGACGGCCCACCAGGCACTGGCTCTGTTCGTCGAACCGCCAACGGTCCGGCCCCAGCGCCTCGCACGGAATCAGCCCCTCGACGCCATATTCGCCCAGATGCACCGCTGCTCCAAAGCGGGTTAGTGATACGACGACGCCGTCCATGACGCTGCCGACCTTCTGCTGCAACAGGCCGAGGATGAGGATCGTCCTGAGTTCGTGCTCGGCCTCATCGGCCGTCTGTTCGGTCTCGCTGATGTGCTCGCCGATGGCCGCCAGTTCGGGAAACGTGTACTGCCGTCGGGCCCGGTCCAACTGGCCGGTCAGATACGCCTGGAGCGCCCGATGGACGATGAGGTCGGCGTAACGGCGGATGGGACTGGTGAAATGGCAGTATTTCGACGCGGCCAGCGCGTAATGCCCGATGCTGGCGGGGGCGTAGGTCGCCTTGGCCAGGCTGCGCAGGACCAGCAGATTGACCGGCAGCGACATCCGGCTGCCTTGCACCTGATCGAGCAGGGCCTGCAGGTCGCCTCGCTGGGGACGGCGTGACAGTGTTACGCCCAGCAGACGCAACGTCTGACTGAGCCGGTTGAGGACCTTGCCGTCCGGCTCGGGATGGACTCGACGCATGAACGGGACACAGTAGCGATCCAGCAGGGTCGCCACCGCCACGTTGGCCTCGACCATGAACATCTCGATGATCGTGTGCGGATAGCTCGTATCGGCGGGCCGGACGCCGACGACCTGGCCCGACTCGTCCGTCACGAGGTCCGTCTCGGGCATCTTCAGTTGCAGCATTCCCGCCCGTCGGCGTCGTTTCTCGATGACACGGGCCAGGGTGTCCATCTCGCCCAGCAGGGCCACGACGTCGTCGGCCAGGCCGCCCGTGTGGCCCTTGAGCGCCGCATCGGCCTGCTGATAACTCAGGCGGGCCTTCGACTCGATCATCGTGTTGGCGAAGCGGACCGACTGCATCTGCCCGTCCTTGTTGTAGGTCAGGTACACGCTCTTGGTGTACCTTCGTTTGCCCGGCTGGAGCGAGCAAATCTCGTTGCTGAGCATCTCCGGCAGCATGGGCAGGGTGCGGCCGGGCAGATAGACGCTGTTGCCTCGCTGTCGGGCGCAGCGATCGAGGGCCGAGCCGGTCGGCACGAAATGGCTCACGTCGGCGATATGCACCCCCAGATGCCAGCCGCCTTGCCGGGTGCGGGTCAGGCTGATCGCGTCGTCGAAATCCTGGGCGTCGGGGGGGTCGATCGTGACAACCAGCGCGTCGGTGATGTCCTTGCGTCCCTGCGAGGGCTGCGGCCGGAAGTTCTCGCGCGCGTTGCTGGCCTCGACCAGGGCGCTGGGCTCGAACTCCTCCAGCAGGCCGTGGCGGCGGATAATCGCCGAGGTTTCGGCGTCGAAGCGGCCCGGGCGGCCCAACACCTCGCGGATCGTGCCTGTGGCCGCCTCGGAGCGCGTCGGATACGTGCGAATCGCCACCGCGACCTTGTCCCCATGTCGAACGGTTCGGGTGTCGAGGCCCTCGATTTCGATCGGGCGAAGAAAATCGCCGCCGTCGGGCCGCACCTGCCAGCGGTCCTGCTCCTGGCGCAGCGTCCCGACGACCGTCGTGTGTGCCCGGTCGAGCACCTTGACGATCCGCCCGGTCAGGCGGTCCGGGTCGGCCTTCGAGCCCCGCGTCACCTGCGCGACGACGCGGTCGCCCGTCATGGCGCTGCCGGTGGCCTTGGCGGGGATGAACACCTCGCCTTCGTCGCCGAACTGCTGCGGACTGACGAACCCGTAGCCGCGAGGGTTGGCCCGGAAGACGCCCGTGACCTCGCTCGACAGCGACGGCAGGGCGATGGTGTTTCGCGGCCCCAGGATCACGCGGCCTTCGGCGCCCAGCGACTCGACCGCTTCGCGAAAGGCCCCACGCAACGATCCGCTGACGCCCAGCTCTTCGGCCAGGTGCGCCAGGTTTCGCGGCGTCGCATCCTTTTGCAGGAGATGGAGAATATGGCTTTTCAGGACGTCGTGCATCCCGCTATCATACCACCGGATCGGACGAAGTGCGGAAGCCAAAACGAGCGAAGGACTGTCTGGATGGGAGACACGCATGGCAGAACAGGCCAAGCAGGCTATGGCGAAACCGAAGAAGCGATGCCGCGTTGGGTGTTGGGTTTTGCGAGTGGCGGTCGGCGCCGGCGCATTGCTGGTGCTGGTGGTCGTAGCCGGCGCGGTGTATCAGGCGACGGGCACGGCGCGCGATCGGAAGCGGTATCCTCCGCCCGGCCGGATGGTGGCCGTCGGGGGGCATCGCCTGCACATCAGCATTATCGGCGACGGCGGACCGACCGTCGTCCTGGATGCCGGCGTTTGCGACTGCTCGCTGAACTGGTGCCTCGTCCAGCCGGAGGTGGCGAAATTCGCGCGCGTCTGTTCCTACGACCGGGCCGGCATGGGCTGGAGTGAGACCGGGCCCCACCCGCGAACGAGCGAGCGCATCGTTCAAGAACTCCACACCCTGCTCGAGGAGGCGAATGTCCCGGGCCCCTACGTTCTCGTCGGCCATTCCTTCGGGGGGTACAATGTGCGCCTGTTCGCCCACGAGTATCCGAACGAAGTCGCGGGCCTGGTGCTGGTCGACGCAGCGCACGAGGACCAGTGGCCCGGGCTGCCCGAGTCGGTCAAGGGCCTGTACGACTGGTGGACGAACGACATGAGGTCGGGACGGTTGCGAAGCCGACTGGGCCTCCTGCGTCTGCTCGATTGGGTCCCGGTCAATCCCAAACTCCCCCCTGCGTTGCAGCCGATGGACCGTGCGGTGCACGCCCGGACCTCGTTTCTTGAGACACTCTATAGTGAATGGACCGCTATCGATAGCGAGAGTGCGGCCCAGGTGCGGGCCGGCAGGACCTTGCCCCAGGTGCCGATGGTGGTGTTGATCGCCGAGAAGCACGGGGATGAGCCTCCGCCGGGCGTGACAGATGAAGACTTTGCCCAATGGAACGAACTGCTGTACGAGATGCAGGCGGATCTGGCGAGGCGATGCGAAGGCAGCCTTCACGTGCGGGTGCCTGAGAGCACACACGTGATCCAGCTCGACCAGCCCGGGGTCGTCGTGAATGCGATTCGAGAGGTCGTTATGGCTGTCAGGGAGCAGAGGCCGCTGCAGGCCGATGCGATTGCTCGAAGGTGAAGGCCTCGATCTCTTCGCTCTACGGGTGATGATCTGGCGGGTGCGGGCTGACGATGCTGATGATCGCATTGCACGGACCGGCCCGGACAGGCAAGGCGACGGCGATGGGCTTCATTGCCATCGCTTCTACCCGCCTACGCGAGGCAAAATATCTTCGATCCGGGCGAAGACGTCGCCGCCGGCACGGGCCCGCAGCGCCTCGGGCATCGTGTAGCCCCAGCTCGCGCCGCCGAACGCGATGCCCATGTCTTTGGCGGCCTCGCAGTCGCGGATTTCGTCGCCGATGTAGATCGTCTCGTGGCGGGGGACCCCGCTCTGGCGAAGGACTTTCTTGAGCTTCGCTTCTTTGCCGAAGACCGAGACCCCGCACTCGTAATACGCGATCAGGGCCGCCAGTTCGGCCCCGAGGACGTGGCGAATGTTCTCCCGCGAGTTCGAGCTGACCACCGCCAGCGTCGCCCCCATGCCGGCCAGCCGCCGCAGCAGGCCATCGATTCCTTCGAACAGGCGGATGTGGTGGATATCGCGCGACATCAGCGATCGCATTTGGCTGGCAATCAGCGGGATCTTCCACAAGGGCACGCCGAGATACTTCAGTACCGCGCGGGCGTCGAGGCCGCGAATCGTGTCGTGCTCGTCCGGATCGACTTTTTTGAAATGGTACTTGTCGGCGATCCTGTTGATCGCCTGGGCAAACCAGACGAACGTGTCGGCCAGCGTGCCGTCGAAATCGAAAATGACGAGCCTGTACTTCACGATGCTTCGCCGTTGTCCTGCGAGGATCGAAAACCACTGTGAATACGAAAACCCTGCGTCACGACGGACGCCGAGTGCGGCGATCTTACGGTCGATCCGACTCGAACGCAACACAAATGCCGCCTTCTTGGAAAAGGTCACAAGGGCCGAGCCTGGATTGCGTTTGGCGGACCATCGTCTACAATGGTCGAGAACCTGGCTTTGGAATCGATTCAAAGGCGATTGAAGGAAGGGGAAATCGATGCAGACTGGACGCCTTCAGCCGTTTCTACGCGGCTATGTCACGATGTCGATCCTGTGGGCGGCTCTGCTGCTGTGGGGCCCGGCGGGGGCCGAGCCGGCGCGCATCAGCGATGCGTGGGTGGCGACCGATGCCCTGGGCCGAACGCTGCCGACGCACGCCGAGGTGGGCGGCCCACGCCCCGGCCGGACCGTGGCGATGTTCTACTGGACTTGGCACGTTGACGGCAAGACCGACCTGGGCCCGGCCAACGTCAACGAGATTGTCGCGCGCCATCCCGAGGCCATCAACGACTACAACCATCCCGCCTGGAAAGAGATTGGCCACATCGTCGGGCACCATTGGAACGAGCCGCTTGCCGGCTACTATCGCGGCACCGACCCGTGGGTCTACCGCAGGCACGCCGAGATGCTCGCCGACGCCGGGGTGGATGTCGTGGTCTTCGACTGCACCAACGGGACCTTCACATGGAAAGAGGCTTACGACGTCCTCGGCGAAGTCTGGACGGCCGCCCGGCGCGACGGCGTGCGGACGCCACAGATCGCGTTCCTCTGCCCGTTCGCCCCGCACGACGACAGTCGCGTCAACATCACCAAGATCTACGAAGATCTTTACCGGCCGGGCCGCTTCAAGGAGCTGTGGTTCTACTGGAAGGGCAAGCCGCTGCTGATGGGCTATCCCGACAATCTTCCCGAGCCGATCCGCTCGTTCTTCACCTTCCGGCCGGGCCAGCCCGACTACCGACGAGGCCCCTCGCGGCCCGACCACTGGGGCTGGCTCGAGGTCTGCCCGCCGCATGGCTACGTCGAACTGGCCCCGGGCCGCTTCGAGCAGGTCACGGTCGGCGTCTCGCAAAACGCCACCGACGTGCTCGCCCCGGCGGCGATGAACGACCCCACAGGCTCCTACGGTCGCGGCTACACCAGGGCCGGCGGCTTCAATCACAGCGACGACGCCGTCGCCGCCGGCCTGAACTTTCAGGAGCAGTGGGACCACGCCCTCGCAATCGATCCCGAGCTGATCTTCGTCACCGGCTGGAACGAGTGGATCGCCGGCCGCTATCGTCAGTGGCAGGGCACGGAGAACGCCTTCCCCGACCAGTTCAACAACGAGTACAGCCGCGACATCGAACCGATGAAGGGCGGTTTTGCCGACAATTACTACTACCAGCTCATCGCCAACATCCGCCGATACAAGGGCTTGGCCGCGCCGGTTCCGCCCTCGCCGCCGGCAACGATCGCCCTCGACGGCCGCTTCGACGCGTGGGCCGACGTGCAGCCCGAGTTTCGACACCACAAGGGCAGCACGATGCACCGCCGCCATCGCGGCTACGGCAAGACGTTCTACGAAAACGACTCCGGACGCAACGACTTCGTCGCCGCCAGGGTCGCGCGCGACGCCGGGAATCTGTACTTCTACGTCGAGACTGCCGAGCCGATCACCGCCCCGGCCGGACCCGGCTGGATGACCCTGCTGATCGATATCGACCGCGACAAGAGCACGGGTTGGCAGGGCTACGACTTCGTCGTCAACCGCCGAACGCCCGTCGGCGATGAGGCTATTCTGGAGCGCACTTTTCCGCAATTCGAGTGGGCCGAGGTCGGTCGGGTCGCCTTTTGCGTCGAGGGCCGACGCATGGCGCTGCGCCTGAGCCGCTCGCTCGTCGGTCTGCCGCCGGGCGGGCCGCTGGACTTCGAGTTCAAGTGGACCGACAACGTGCCCGCCTCGGGCGAGATCACGGACTTCTACCTCCACGGCGACGTCGCCCCGGGCGGCCGTTTCAACTACCGCTATCAAGCACCGTAGCCGCCCGCTGCGCTGTGTTCGTCGGCGGTGGGGCGGTCGCTCTGTCCGAGACGGTCGGAGGCGGGCCACCGCCGTCGCCGGCAGGGCGGCCAGCCACTGGCGCAGGCGCGTCCGGCCGGTCCTGCGCGGGAAGTTCAGGGAGGCAAAGCGGCCGTGGTAGCGAAGCGCGGCGCGGTCGTAGGCGCGGGCGGCGTCGATCTCGCTGTCGAAGCGGCCGAGGAAGATCGAGCGGCGATGGATCGTGATCGTCGCCTCCCAGCCGGCGGCGTCGCGACATCGGCGCACGCCCTTGTACGCCGAGCTATAGACGCCCCGGCTGAACTTGGCGCGGTTGCGGGCGTTCTGCGAGCGGGTGGCGGCGCGGAGGTTGGCCTTGCGATTGTCCCAGCCGTGCTGGTTGACGTGATCGACGAGCACGCCGGACGGCGTCGGCAGCACCTGGCGGTGCATCGCGACGGTCTTCGTCCGCCCGTCGCTCAAGCGGGCGGTGCGGGCGGCGTAATACGTCCGCGTCCCCTCGCTGACGTGCCAGTTGTAGCGGGCCAGACGCGGATAGTCGTCGGGATCGACGATGGCGTAGCGGCCTTTGGTCAGCGCGATCCGGCGGAAGGCGTAGCCGTAGCGGACGCGACGCCACAGCAGCGCCAGCGCCACGCCGGCCCGAGCCAGCCACAACGGAATGGTCACAACGACCTCGATGGCCCTCGCCTCCACAGCCGACACGTGCGACCCAGCGGTCTCGAATCCATCGCAACATCCAGGGGCGAGCCATGCCGCTCGCCGACCCAAGACCGGGCCGACCCGACGTCGGCCCTCTACCCTTGGAAAGTGTTGCACGTTTTTGACCAAAAAAAGTCGTCCTTCGCCCCTCCAACCAGCCCTAAACCCCGACCGCCAAACGAGTAAAAATTTCTGCAATGTCACAACCCGTGCGCAAAAAGGTGTTGCACGTTTCTGATTATTCCTACTTCGGTAGCGGGGTATGTGCCGACAGATCCAACGGCCGCGTCAGCCCGCATTTACCATCCATCTCGACGGTCCCAACCTGCATTCCGGCCGAGGCGGAAGCTGATTCTCGTCTGCTTGCTCTTGATTCGGGCGCTGCATCGTGTTAGGCTATCTGTATCGAACCGAAATGTGTGTTGTCAGGCGATTCGTGAGGCGCCCAGGTGGAGGTCGAAGTTCTTGGCGAGATCGCTGCTGTTGAGACGATCGCTGCGGGCCGAGGCGTGCAGATCCGGCGCCATTTGGATCGTGTCCACGGCAAGGGGAACTGGCGGAAGATGAAAGGCGTGGCGACGGTGCGCCTTCCAGATGGTTCCATTTGCCGGGCTGAGATACACTGGTTCGAGGCGCACGGCATAGGGCGAAAGGACATCAAGATCAAAAGGGTCATCTCGTGAATCGTTTTGTCATCTGCATCGACAACGAGAGCAATCCGGCGAGTCTGATTCTCGGCAAGGTCTATTGCATCCTGCCCGATCCGGAAGCGGAGGCGCACGCCATGCTCCGTGTCGTTGACGAGGATCGATCCGAGTCCGATGGCTACCTCTATCCTGCCGCCATGTTCGCTCCTGTGGAGTTGCCTGAGGAAGCGCAGCGGGCCGTGATGGGAGCGAACCGTTGAGCCGAGACGTTACCAGGGACAGTCGCCTATTATGATGCGCGGAAATGGGTGGCTGTCCCCCCTTAGGGCCATTGCCGGGACCGGGCGTGCGCTTTCGAGGTTGTGTGGGGGCCACGGCGGGGGTATGATGGCGCCATGGTCAAGGTGTGCGACGAAGTGATTGGGCAGATGGCGCGAGAGATCGCCCGGCAGATCGAGCCGGAGCGGATCGTGCTGTTCGGCTCGTGGGCCCGTGGGCAGGCCGATGCCGATTCGGACGTCGACCTCCTGGTCGTCGAGCGCGAGCCGTTCGGCCCGCAGCGGAGCCGCCGCCAAGAGGCCGCACGGATCTGGCGGTGCCTCTCCCCGTTTCGCGTGCCGGCCGATGTCCTGGTCTACTCCGTAGCCGAGATCGACCGATGGAAAGACTGCCGACAGCATATCATCGCCCGGGCCCTGCGCGAGGGAAGAGTCCTGTATGAGTCCGCCTGAAATGCCAAGAGAGCTGCTTGCGCTGGCGCGAAGGGACTACGAAGCCGCGCTAATCCTTGCCCACGCGGAGAATCCACAGAAAGATGCGGCGGGCTTCCACCTGCAACAGAGCGTCGAGAAGTCCTTGAAGGCGTGGCTGGCCCTCAGGGGGATCGACTATCCGAGGACCCACGACCTCAACGTCCTTCTCGGGCTGCTCGAAGATCAGGACGAAGAGGTCGGGCCGTACTGGCCGCTGCTGGAGTTGAACCCCTTTGCCGTTCAGTTTCGCTACGAGTTGCCCGGCGAAGAATTCCCGAACTTCGAGCAACTCGCACGCCTGAGCGAGCAACTCCTGACGTACGTCGAGTCCATCGCCTGAAATACGGAAAGAGCCCCATGCTCTCGAGCCCCGTGGGAGCGTAGATGGGGTAGAAGCGGAGATGCGTGGACCAGTCTGAAGCGTGAAGCGCTGTAGGATGGGCTTCAGCCCATGCCGAACGGAATCGAGTGTGAAGCGTGAAGCGTGAAGTGCGGGCGCCGTGGCCTATGGCCTCCAGTCTCCAGCCTCCCGCCTGCCGCAGCCCGAGATACGAGACACGAGATACCAGATACGGCTTTTTTTCCTTGCCCTGCCCCCATCCTCCGCCGACAATAGCCCCCAACGAGCCCGGGCCGCAGGCGAACGGGACCGAGCGTGAAGTGTGAAGTGTGAAGCGTAGATCGGCGGGCGCTGTAGCCTTGCAGCCTCCTGTCTCCCGCATCAACGCTTCTACGCATCTACGCTTTTACCGGCCGCCGAGCGGCACCGGCGCCCCGGCGTGCAACGATGACCAAGAGACGTGCGAAACCGAAAACCCGCAACGATGCGACGAGACAGCGCGAAGACGAGGCAACTGTCCCCGTCGGATTCCGAGCCGTTAAATTGTATTTTAAGGGCTGACCCCAGCAAGGCCCTTGCTTGGGCCTCGCCGCTCTGGTAGGCTTGACATGGTGTCGGACGGTGTCCTTGTGCCCGTCCGGGAAGAGAGGCGACGGACATGACCGGCAAGAAAGTAGCGAAACCGTCACAGGCTGTGCTCAAGGAGGTGCGTTCGCTCAAGGGCCACGAGGGCGACGTTGCGGTGATCGAGCCGGAGAGCGGCCGGTACTTCGTGGACAAGAACCTGACGGTCGCCATGAGGCAGGCCCGAACGGCGTTTCCCGGCAAGGTGTTCTATTGTCTGCGTCTCGGCCCGCCCCACACCCACGCCGGCGTAAGCGGAGGGAGGTTCCGCAAGCCGGGCGAGCAGGCAAAGCGTTCACAAAGGCCCAGGCGAGTGGAAAAGAGTCTATGAAAGCCGTCTTGAGGGGGGAGATACGCAACAGCGTTCCGTATTTCCGGTACAGACTCGGCAGTGACGGAACGTTGGAGCTTTCGTCCCGTCACGGAAGCGAGATCACAGCCGATACCGGCTTCAGCGGGACTATCGCCTTGCCGGAGGACGCGCTGGAGCGAATGGGAGTGGCGTTCGCGGCCGTCGAAGAGTTCCGTCTTGCCGATGGCCAGCGCGTCGAATTGCCGATCTTCTGGGGCACCGTGCACCTCAACGGCGAGGAGATCGAAACGTGGTTCATTCCCGGCGACCCGCTGGTCGGCATGGAGTTCTTCGAGGTCGCCGGAACGCAACTGAAGCTCGACTTCAGGACAGGCACGATCTGCCTGAAACGCTGAGCCATGCGACCGCGCGCCGGAGACAGCAGGCCCGCACCGCCGCTACGCATCTACCCATCCACGCATCTGCGCTCTCACCCGCTTACGAGATACGAGACACGAGCAAAGCCTGCCCCTTCGACAAGGCTCAGGGCAAGCTCCGAGCGAAGCCGAGGGGAGATACGGCCTTTTTCCTTGCCCTGCCCCCATCCTTCCCCGATAATGGTCTCAACGAGCCCGGGCCGCAGAAGCGCCCCGGCGTGCAGCGAGGACAAGAGACGTGTGAAACCGAAAACCGCGACGATGCGACGAGACAGCGCGAAGACGAGGCAACTGTCCCCGTCGGATTCCGAGCCGTTAAATTGGTATTTTAAGGGCTGACCCCAAGATAGCCCAAGGAGGTGACATATGAACAGAATCGTCGCTGTGATGTTCGGTTTGGTTTTGACGGCTCCCTTGGGTGCAGACGATCAGCACGGCTGCGTCCCTTTGCGTCCTCTGGAACCGTTTGAAGCCAAGGACCAGCCCACTCCCTGTGTTGTCGGGGACCGGACATGGCACACACCGTGGGGTTATGATAAGCCTGAGAACTTTGAGCGCATGTACCCTCTCGTCGTCTTCGGACGTCATAACGAAGCCAGCGAGTTTTTCACGATCGACATACGGAAACGCTATCCGGCCTTCTACGT
>Ga0123335_1006307_pt1 | contig 13895 bp, 13 predicted proteins | sample BiotimSIPDNA_2_FD_89707 | JGI IMG/M metagenome (GOLD analysis project Ga0123335, IMG submission 89707) | Anaerobic biogas reactor microbial communites from Washington, USA - Biogas_R2 time_0 SIP DNA | ecosystem: Engineered > Bioreactor > Anaerobic > Unclassified | place: Washington, USA... | reverse complement strand
CGAAAACAAAGGACATTTGGCGCGTTACCAATCACAGTAGGATGCTATAGCAAAGCCCAAGGCTTGCCGGCGCTGCCGCCCTACAAGAGTATCATCGTGGGGGATCGGGCACTTTTGCCCCCAGGCAGCACGCCCCCTGAGGGCATGCTTGGCCGCGGTCTGCTATGTACGGATGGAGACTTTTATTGGCCAAGCCCGAAAGCACCAATGATCGCTAACACCATTTGGGTCGTGAAATGGAACGACACGTTCCAGTTCGTCAAAGAAACGGAGGATTCCAGGCAAGAAGTCTATGCCTCCGTATACCCCAACCGGGAGATCGTCCTCGCCCCGAATACATACACAGGCCCGAAAGCATGTTGGGCATATCAGGATGTTGACGGAAACATAACGTATTGGCAAGGGGATGGGGAAAGAAAAGGGCCCTTCAGTGCTTGTGGTGAAGACCAAATAGTTATGGCTGTCCATCCAACGTCCGCCCCTGACAATTTTTATAACACGTATTCCCATTTCCGTTTTTATCCAGCGAATTAGAAACGCCGGAAATGCGCCCGTTAATGGAAAAAAAGGCCTTGTTTGTGGTACCCTCTTTTCGATGCAATCCCCACATGAAAGGCTATTCATGAGTAAAATATCCGAGAAAGACGTGTCTTACGTGGCAGCCTTGGCGCAATTACGCCTGGACGACGCCGCGCAGGAGCGGCTGGTCCGTGAAATGGGCGATATCCTGGCCTACATGGACAAATTGAATTCCTTGAACACCGACGGCGTGGAGCCCATGATGCACGCCCTTGAAATGACCAATGTGCTCCGCGACGACAAGACAGGCGCCCCCCTCTCCCATGAGGACGCCTTGATGAACGCGCCCGTGGACAACGGTGACTACTTCATCGTGCCGAAAATCCTGGAAGGGGAGGAAGGCGGATGACTATGGACTGGTATTGGAAATCAGCAAGTGAGATCAGCGCTGCGGTCCGGAGCGGCGTTGTCTCCGCATCCGACATCACGGAAGCCCAGTTACGGCGCATTGACGAGGTGGACGGACGGATAGACGCGTATACCCAGCGCTGGGACGACACGGCCCGCGCCATGGCCGCGAAAGTGGACAAGAAGGCCTCCCGGGGGGAAGCGCTCGGACCGCTGGCGGGCGTGCCTGTCGGCTTGAAGGAACTGCTCTGCACCCGGGTCGGTAAGACGACTTGCGCGTCAAAAATGCTGGAACATTTCCGCAGCCCTTATGACGCCACCGTGGTGAAACGGCTGGAAGCGGCCGATGCCGTATTTCTGGGCAAGGTGAACATGGATGAATTCGCCATGGGTTCTTCCACGGAAAACAGCGCCATCAAAGTAACGCGCAACCCGTGGAATCTGAAATGCGTGCCGGGCGGTTCAAGCGGCGGCAGCGCGGCGGCGGTAAGCGCGGGCGAATGCGCCATTTCCCTGGGAAGCGACACGGGCGGCTCCATCCGGCAGCCCGCGTGCCTCTGCGGTTGTGTGGGCATCAAGCCCACCTACGGCCGGGTGTCGCGCTACGGCCTGGTCGCCTTCGCCTCCTCGCTGGACCAGATCGGCCCGCTGACACGGACCGTGGAAGACGCGGCCCTGACCCTGAACGTCATCTGCGGCAGGGACGAAATGGACGCCACCTCCGCCGATTTGCCTGTTCCCGATTTTACCGGCGCCCTCACGGGTGACGTGCGCGGGTTACGCATCGGCCTGCCCAAAGAATATTTTACCGAGGCGCTTAGCGAGCCGATGCGCGAACGCATCGAACAGGCCGTCGATGCCTACCGCGCGAACGGCGCGGAAATCGTCGAGGTGTCCCTGCCCTGCAGCGAATACGCCATCGCCGTCTACTACATCATCTGCACGGCCGAGGCCAGCGCCAACCTGGCACGCTTCGACGGGGTCCGCTACGGATTCCGCCATCCGGAAGCCAAGACCATGCAGGACATGTACGTGATGAGCAAAAGCGCCGCCTTCGGCCCCGAGGTGCGCCGGCGCATCATGCTGGGCACCTATGTGCTGTCCAGCGGCTATTACGACGCCTACTACCTGAAGGCGCAAAAAGTGCGCGCCCTCATCAAGAAGGATTTTGACGCCGCTTTCGAGAAGTGCGATGTCATTGCCGGGCCCACCTCGCCCACCGCCAGCTTTGAATTCGGCGCCAAGTCGGACAATCCGCTGGAAATGTACCTGAGCGACATTTACACCATCTCCGTCAACCTGGCCACGCTTCCGGGCATTTCAATTCCTTGCGGCCTGACGGATGCGGGGCTGCCGGTCGGCATGCAACTGATGGCACGACCCTTTGAAGAAGAGTTGCTGCTGAAAACGGCCCATTTTTATGAGCAAAACCGCGGTTTCGACATGGGCCGCCCCCCGATTGCCTGAGGAGTCTGTCATGAAATATGAAGCCGTCATCGGCATGGAAGTGCATGTGGAAATCAACAGCAAGTCGAAGGTGTTCTGCGCCTGCCCGACGGATTTCCACGCCCCGCCGAATACCAATGTATGTCCCATCTGCCTGGGCATGCCCGGCGCGCTGCCGGTACTGAACCGGGACATGGTCGACAAGTCGGTCGCCGTGGGACTCGCGCTGAACTGCAAGATATCACGCTGGTCAAAGATGGACCGTAAAAACTATTTTTACCCGGACCTGGCCAAGAATTATCAGATCAGCCAGTATGATCTTCCCCTGTGCCACGGGGGGAGCATCGAGATCGAGGTGGACGGTGAAACCCGGCGCATCGGCATCACCCGCGCCCACATGGAAGAAGACACCGCCCGCAACACGCATACCCTCGGCGGCGGCCAGAGCGGCATCGACTTCAACCGCAGCGGCGTACCGCTGCTCGAAATCGTGACCGAGCCGGACATCCGCAGCGCGGCGGAGGCCTACGCCTACCTGACCGCGCTGAAACAGATACTGCAATACCTGGACGTCAGCGACTGCAACATGGAAGAGGGCTCGTTGCGGGCTGAAGCCAATATCAGCATCCGGCCGGAGGGCCGCGCCGAATTCGGGGTGAAGACGGAAGTTAAAAATGTCGCCTCCTTCTCCGGCGTCCAGAAGGCCATCGACTATGAAATCGCCCGGCAGGAAAAGGTGCTGCGCGAAGGCGGCGTCATCGTGCAGGAAACCCGGGGCTGGGACGCCGACCGGGGCATAACCGTCAGCCAGCGGTTGAAGGAATCCGCCCATGATTACCGCTATTTCCCCGAGCCGGACCTGCCGCCCATCGTGGTGGATGAATCTTGGGAAAACCGCATACGCGAGGGCCTGCCGGAACTGCCGGCCCCGCGGAAGAAACGCCTTGAAAGCCAATACGGGCTAAGCGCCTACGATGCGCATGTGATCACCTTGTCCAAGCCCGTGGCCGACTACTATGAGGCCGTCGTCGCGGCCGGTGCCGATCCTAAAAAAGCTTCAAACTGGCTTATGGTCGAGTTACAGGCGCTGCTGAGCGCCGCCAAACTGGAAATCCAGGCCTGCAAGATTGGTCCGGAAGCGCTGGCCGCCCTGCTCAAACTCATTGACACCGGACTCATCAGCGGCAAAATCGCCAAGGAAGTGCTGGTTGAAATGTTCGACTCCGGCCTGCCGCCTGACACTATTGTGCGGGATAAGGGATTAAGCCAGATAAGCGACACGGGCGCCATTGAAGCGGCCGTCAAACAGGTCATTGATGCCAGCCCGGAACAGGTGGCCCAGTTCAAGGCGGGCAAAGACAAGGTGTTCGGCTATTTCGTCGGACAGGTGATGAAGGCGACGCGCGGCAAAGGCAACCCGCAGTTGATAAACGATATCCTCCGGCGTGAGTTGGAAGGATAGGAGCATTCCGAAACTATTCATGACAAAAAAAGCAACAGCCGACAAGAAAGACCTCCTGAAAAAGGTGCAGGCCGTGGCGGAAGCCGTGGCCGGAAAAAAGGCCAAGGACATCAAGGCCTATAACGTGTCCGGCCTGACACTGATCGCCGACGCATTCGTGCTGTGCACGGCAAACAGCGAGCCCCAGCTGAAGGCGGTCGCCAACGCCGCGCGCGAATCCGTGCGCGAGGCGGGCTACCATGTCCTGCGCGTCGAAGGCGACCAGCGGTCCGGCTGGCTGGTGATCGATTTCGGCGACGTCATACTGCACGTGTTCAGAAATCAGGCACGCGTGTTTTATGATCTAGACCGCATGTGGGGCGACGCCCCGGAAATCGTATTGAACTTGGACACGGAGTAAGGAAGGAACGGCCGCCATGGTGGACAGCCAGTACACCCCGGACATTCCGAAACTGTATCATTACAAGCTCCAGCGCGTTCTCGGCGAGGGCGGCACGGGAAAGGTGTATCTGGGCATAGACATGAACAAAGGCGCCCCGGTCGCCATCAAACTTTTCCATGAAAACTTCTTCCGCAACCGCCTGCATGTGCGCGATCTGGCCAAGAGCATCATTAAATTCAAGCGCTTCAAGCACAACAACGTCGTGCAGATATTGGATTTTATTGACGACACCCAGGGCCGCTGCCTGGTCATGGAGTATGTGGACGGGCCAAGCCTCAAGTGGTATCTGTTGAACCGCCCCTACCGGCTGAACGAACGCATCAACATCGCCCTGCAGATATGCCAGGGCATGCAGTACCTGCACGACAAGGGATGCATCCATCACGATTTCAAGCCGTCCAACGTGCTGTTCACCCGCACCGGCATTGTCAAAATCGCCGACTTTTCCCTCTACGGCAACACCTTTCTGCTGGAACTTATCGACCGCAATGTGGGCGAGCAAATTACGCCCATGTTCGTCGCGCCTGAATTTATACGCAAGGAAAAAGTCACCAACCAGAGCGACATCTATTCCATGGGAATCACCTTCTACATGCTCTTCACGGACAAGGTGCCCTTCCCGGTGGACAGCCTGAAACGGCTGTACCAGTGCCACTTGACCATCATGCCGGAACATCCCTCCCTGGCCAATCCCGCCTGCCCGAACACCCTGGGCGACATCATCATGAAAATGATCGCGAAACGACCCGAACTGCGCTTCAACGACTGCGATGAGCTAAGCGTCGCCATCACCCAGATGTCCCGGAGCCGGATTTAAGACCCGGTTCAGAAGCCGCTGGCACGCATTACAGATTCAATGCCCCAATTGTCTGCCCATAAATGACCTGGAACACAAAAGATGCGCTTCCCCTGCCCGGGCTTTGCCCGAATAGTCAAGGCGGTTTTGAGCCATTCAACGGGGTCTGTTATACTTCCAGTATCGGTTTCTCATGGTGAAACCGGGTGTTTCGCGGATATTCCCATGCCTATCCAGTGCCGGCGTGCAGTGGATTCGGAAGTATGTTGTTCACACTTTACTGTGCGTGTCGTGTGCAGCCTTTGAGGGGCACGCTAAAACGCGAACGACATGCCAATCATTCTGTAATGACAACGATTCGATAATAACGCAAGTGTCCAAGTAATAAAGGAAGTATCATGGCCATAACGCCCCACGGCGGCACGTTGGTAAACCGTTTTGCCGCTCCCGAGAAGAAAACAGCCCTGCTGGAAAAAGCCGAGAAACTACCGCGCATCAAGGTGGATGCCTACGCAGCCTTCGATATTGACGGCATCGCCAAAGGCATACTCAGCCCCCTGACCGGATTCATGGGCGAGGCGGACACGCACAGTGTTCTGGATAACATGAAGTTGAGTACCGGCGTGCCCTGGACCATTCCCAATCTGCTTCCCGTAAGCGCCGAAACGGCGGACAAACTCGAAATCGGCGGCAAGGTGGCCATTGAAGACGACCTGGGCAACCTGATCGCCCTTCTCAGCCTCCAGGAAAAGTTTACCCTGGACAAGCAGCACCTGGTAAAGCAAGTGTACCGGACGGACGACGCGGCCCACCCGGGTGTGGCGTACACCTTGTCCACGGGCGATGTGTACCTTGCCGGGCCGCTGGACGTGCTGGCCGACCGTAAGGTAGAACACCAGGAATATAACCTGACCCCGGCCGAGACGCGGGCTGCTTTTGAGGCGCGCGGGTGGAAGCGCATCGTAGCCTTCCAGACGCGCAACCCCATCCACCGCGCCCATGAGTACCTGACCAAGTGCGCCCTGGAAATGTGCGACGGCCTCCTGATACACCCGCTCATGGGCACCACGAAAAGCGACGACATCCCGGGCGAGGTGCGCATGCGATGCTATCATGCGCTTTTGGCCCAGTATTATCCGAAAGACCACGTCATGCTTTCGATCATGCCGGTGAACATGCGCTATGCGGGCCCCCGGGAAGCCATCATGCACGCCATCATCCGGAAGAACTACGGCTGCACCCACTTCATTGTGGGACGCGACCACGCGGGTGTGGGCAATTATTACGGCAGCTACGATGCCCACTATATCTTTGATGAAATCGACCCGACCGCCCTGGCGATTACGCCGCTCTTTTTCGAGCACTCCTTTTTCTCCAAACGCACCAATGAAATGGCCACGAAGAAGACCTGCCCGGGTTCCGACGCGGATCATGTGTTTTTGAGCGGCACGAAAGTGCGCGAAATGCTGGCCCGGGGTGAAGCGCCCCCACTCGAATTCACGCGGCCGGAAGTTGCCGAAATTTTGATCGCATGGGCAACCGGCCGGGAATAGTGGAACCGCTCCTTCCCGTTTTTTGAATACAACGAACAGCGGCGCCGGTTCCGGCGCAGCCCAGTATCGAGTGCGGATATTATGCTTGTTGGAATTTACATGCCTTCCGGTTCTTCTCAGCGTAACGAGCCCGCCGCGGTGGACGGGCTCGAAAGCGACTTTTTGCGCCGCGCCATACGGGGCGTGCTTCGCGCGAAAAACCGGACGGATGCAAGGTTCCTCTGGTTCACGGAGGAGGAAAATGAACCCGTGGACCCGGACATTCCCTGTGAATGCGTCACCCGTCATGGAACCCTGATGAACCTGGTGCGCGGCGGCCACCCCTCTCTGGAAGACGCCCTGAAAAAGAACCAGGTGGACACGCTCCTGACGCGGCTGGACATGCCGCCACCAGGCAAGAACATCCCGAAAGTGCTGTTCACGCTGGATATGCATTTTTGCGGCGATGTGACCCGAAACACCAACATTCCGCCGCCGCCCCTGCCCCGAAAAATCAAACAAATCTGCGCGGAAGCCAAGGGCATCCTCTGTCCGAGCGAATATGTGCACAAAGCCTGCGCGTCACGCCTCGAAATGGGGCTGGAAAAGGCCGCCGTGGCGCGGCCGGGCATCGAGGAAGTGTTCAGCCGGCCCCAGGATTCCATTATTGACGGTCCCTTCGCGCTGTTCGTGCTAAACCGTTACACGGAGCCTTCCATCCCCATGCTGCAAGCGGCGATAAAACGGAATCCCTCGTTGTTCCCGCCCAGCCTCGTGGTGCTGGGCGAAGTGCACCCGGGCGAACCGGAAGACTGGGGAATACCCGTTGTCCGCATCGAGCGCTGTCCCGACAACATGACCGCCTCCCTCCTGCAGCACGCGACCATGTGCCTGTATCTCTCCAAGGCGGAGGGTTCGGGCATGATCGTGCTGCAGGCCATGATGGCAGGCGCCATGCTGGTCACCACCAAGTCGGGCGCCAATTTCGAGGTGGCGGGCACGGCCCCCTTCTACTGCGAGTCTGACAATCCCTTTTCCCTGTTGCAGTCCCTGCGCCGCATGCTCGATGAATCCCCGAAAGAACGGGAAAAACGGCGGCAGATGGCGCGTACCCTGGTTCTTGACAGCACCTGGGAAAAGTGCGGCAATAAAATCCTGTCCGTATTAAGGCGCAGCCTGATATGACGGCCGGAACATTGGCGGCACTGTTCCACAACCATCGGCCTTGTTTATGAACACACCCCCTTTCGCGTTTGTAAAAGAAAACCACCCCCTTGGGCCCCACACCTTGTACCGGATCGGCGGTCCGGCGAAATGGGCCTTTCTGCCCCGGGACGCGCACGAGGCGCAAACCGCCTATACGTGGATCATAGATCAAAAGGTTCCCTTCCTGGTTATGGGGGCCGGTTCCAACATGCTGATCGACGACCGGGGCTTTGACGGCGCCGTGCTGTTCACCACGGAGTTGAAACATCGGGAGGCCTGCGGCGGGGACCGGTTCCGCCTCGGCGCGGGGCTTCCCCTCGCCGACATGGTGCGGACAATTATGCTGCCCAACAATTACGCGGGAACCGGGGCGCTTACCGGCATCCCGGGCTCCCTGGGCGGCGCCCTGTTCATGAATGCAGGAACCGTCAACGGCACCATCTGCCAGTTCACGGAAACGGTGATCCTGCTCACGCCTTCAGGGTTCACCACCATCGCCATGGCGCCGGAACTCTATGGCTACCGCGGCCAGGCTTTTTGCGGGCCGGACGCCGTCATCGTGGAAGCAGTCTTACGCTTCACGCCGTCTGAAAAAGATGAAAGTGTCGTGTATCACCATTACATTCAGCGTCGACTAGACACCCAGCCGCAGGGGTGGTGTTGCGGAAGCGTGTTCAAAAATCCCCCCAATGATCATGCCGGCCGCCTTATCGAATCCTGCGGGCTCAAGGGAACGCGCCGCGGCGGCGCCGTCATCAGCGAGAAACATGCCAACTTCATCATGAACGAGGACAACGCGTCCTTCGAAGATGTCCTGGGGCTCATCCAACTGGTAAAAGACACCGTTTTTGCGCAACACGGGGTGAAACTGCAAGAGGAAGTGCGGATTATCACCCCGCGGTCCGGGCCAGGAGTTCCTCCGGCGTAGCGGCCCCTTCAAGATTCAAGGCAGCGTCCGGCGCTGCCCGCTTCCCGAACTCCCGAAAAAAGGCGTTCTTCTCGCGGGTCGTCGTGAAGGCGTCTCCCGCCCACGCGCTCAAGTATCCCATCCCCCCATGACGCTGCAACACGGTGTGGGCGTGCAGGATATACATCCCCTCCTGAAACACATCATAAAAGGGCGCCAGTTCCAGGGCATCGAAATCATCTACACGTTTCTGGCCGTGTGCGTTCATCTCGGTCCCCACCAGTATGGGCAGATCGCGCTCCTTTGCCTGCCCGATAAACTCGCCCAGGTTACGCACCTTGAGTGCGCGCGTTTCCGGATCAGCAATGTTCCAGTTGCGGTCCGGGATAATGTTCACGGCGGCCACACCGGAGGCGGTCATCACGTCCAGCAGTTCCCCCATACGCTGCTCGCCGGAAGAGGTACCGTCCAGGAACGCAAAGGTCGGAATCGCGCCGTTGTCCAGGATAAAGCGGTTGACATCCTCCAGGCGCGGAAAATCCTCGCCCCTGGCCGGAATATAACCCACCCCGCCTGACTTCATGGTCTTGGCGCGAATCAGTCCCTGCAGTACCGGCGGGCTGTCGATCGCCTTTCCCAGGGTATCCGCAGAAACGCCCAGTTTGGCATGCCAATATTCGGCCAGCGCCGCCTTGTCCGCAAACAAACCGCGCGCTTTCGTGTCATAGGCCGCGCAGACATGCCGCTCCGTCGGGTTGCCGTTCGGCGTCAAGGACAGCACATCTTCCGCATAGTCGAGCCGGATCTCATGCAGCAGTGTATTCACACGTTCGATAATGGTCCGGGTGCGGTTCTGTGCCAGCGTCTTCAGGTGCTGCAGCAGTACTGGGTCCTTCACAGTCGACGATACAAAGCCGATGCCTACATGGTAGGCGACCCCGGGCTCCCCGGGGGAGTTAATTTCGTCTTCGGCGAATTCGGGCACGAACACGCGAGTTTCCATGCCGGCCCCGGAGCGAAGCCCCAGGCAAGATGCTGCATCCAGGAACTCGTCCACCCCGTCCAGCACGTCAAAATCCACCAGCGCCATGGCGCTGAGCCCCAGTGTCCGTCCACACCAGGTCAGACCCGAGGGTGAATAGCCGTAGCCGTTGAAGGAGAAAAACGAATGGCAATGAAGGTTGAACGCCCGTCCCGGTTCGGGAAGCGTAATGGCGCCGGTCGCCGCAGATTCAACCAATTTCTTAAGGGCCTGCGCCCGTTCCTGCCGATCGTTGCTGTTTAATTGTTGTTCAAGAGAATGCTGCATAGGAGACTCTAATAATCTTTCTTACCTGTAGAGACACTTGTTGATTTTGTCCACATTGAAGGCGCATGCGACACATAACACCAAACACACCGTGCCACACCCCCATACCATACCAGAAAAAAAGAAAGCGCTTCCACAACCGGAATGACGTTGGGGTGAAGCGTTGTAAATGAATCTAGGTGACATCATTCCTTAACACCAGTACGAAGAACCTTGGAAACAGACAGACTAACACAGAAGGGACATACCAACAGATGCTCAGCAAAGTATTCCGCCCCTTATGCCGAACAACCCCGTCGACTGTCATTCCGGTTTTTTCGCGACTAGGTGCTTCGGTCGAAGGGCTGTACCCGATAACGCGGAAAAGACCGGAATCCAGATGGGGTGCGCCTAAAAGAATGCCGATCGACCTCTAACGTAGAAGTGGCTTCCAGACGCTTTGAAACGCGGCAAGGATGCCGCGTCTACGTTCAGCATTCATCCTTCAGCCTTCAAATCCCCCTTCCCCAACGGCTTCAAAAGATGGGTTCCGGTCTTTTTGCGGTCAACTACACCCTCTGATACCCGCCCTTTCTCCACCGCAAAAAACCGGAATGACGTTGGGATGAAACGTGGCAAATAAAACAGGGTAACACCGTTCTTTAACGCCTATACAAACATCATAGAACAAGCGGAACGGCACGGACCGGCACAAAAGGGAAACGCTTGTAACCGCCCAGCAACGTATTCCGCCTCTCACACCAAACAACCCCGACAATCGTCATTCCGGTTTTTTCGCGACCCGGCGCTTCGGTCAAAAGGCTGTACCCGATAACGCGGAAAAGACCGGAATCCAGATGGAGAACGCTTCAAGGGTCACATACCCGAAAAAAAAATGCGCTGGGCGCTTCGGACAGCCCTCCGGCTTACCCTACCACGCCCCGCGCACCGCTCCGTTATTTGTCCGGCCATACCGGAACAGGATACCAGCCGGGTCATCACCGGTGCACGACGCGGACATCCGTAAACGCCCGCGATCTGGCGGCGCGATGAGCTGGAGAGGCGGAAGCCCACTTTGTTGTTCGTGTTCGACGGGGTGTTGTTGTTGCGGTTCGCTGAACGGCAGTTGTTGCCGTTGTTGTTCCAGTTGTTGTTCCAGCTGCCGCCCCGTTTCACGCGGTTCGAGCCTCTTCGGCCGGTATCCAAAATGTAGACGCGGCAGCCTTGCCGCGTTGCTAAAGCGGCTGGAAGCTGCTTCTACATTATACGCATCCAAGCCATTGCCGCCTCAACATCAGCGTATTCGCATGGGAAATATGGGCGATTAAACTGCCCGTGCTCTGTATCAGGGCTTCTTCGGTGATGCGCCCCCGGGTTAAAGCCTTCTCCCGATGTTTTAGTTTCCGATGGCAACGTACCAAAGACATTCGGGAAAGGCGAATCGTACCGGGATACAGGCGCATGCCCAGGAACGGGATGCCCTGAGTTACAGGCGCGATATAACACTTGCGATCTTTTAAGCGCAGGCAAAGCCGTTCGTCCAGGAACTCCCGGACTTCACGCAAAATCAGATGTAATTCCTCTTTGCTGTCGGTAAAACACAGAAAGTCATCCATATACCGCACATAGTGTTTTACTCGTAACTGTTCCTTGATGAAATGGTCAAGCCCATCCAGATACAGGTTCGCGAAATACTGGCTGGTCAAGTTGCCGATAGGCAGACCCTTGCCCGGCGCATTATGGGGCGCGTTATGGTCAATAATGTTTTCCAGCAAGGCAAGAAATCGCTTGTCCTTAAACAATCTTTGGACCCCGTTTTTGAGTATATTGTGGTCCACCGAGTCAAAATACTTTGCCACGTCGCATTTGAGAAACCAGCCGTGCTTCCGGGTAAAGGCCCATGCCCGCTGTATGGCCCGGTGGCTCCCCTTACCCTTCCGGCAGGCATAGGAATCATGGATATAGCGCCGCTCAAATACGGGTTCCAGTACCGAACAGATACTGTGATGGACCACCCGGTCTCGGAACGGGGCCGCCGCGATCTGGCGTTCCTTCGGCTCCCGAATGGTAAAGGTATGATACGGACCTGGGCGGTAGGTGGCATCCAGTAATTCCCGCTGTAACTGGAACAGTTCCGGTTCCAGCCGATACATGAATTGCAGCGCATCCGCATTGTTGCGGTTGGCGCGAAATGCCCGATGTGCCGCTTCGGATAACGTCGGGAAAGAGCATACTTGGTTGAATACATTTCCAACACGTTTCATAGAATCAGTCTAAACGTAGAAGCACCTTCCCAGGCGCTTTAAACGCGGCAGGGATGCCGCGTCTACGATGTCCACTTGCTCAAGCGTTTAATAATCGTAGAAGCGCCTTCCCAAGCGCTTTAGAACGCGGCAAGGATGCCGCGTCTACGATGTCCACTTGCTCAAGCGTTTTATAATCGTAGAAGCGCCTTCCCAGACGCTTTAAAACGCGGCAAGGATGCCGCGTCTACGCTATTTCCCAAATGTAGAAGCGCCTTCCAGGCGCTTCAGAACGCGGCAAGGATGCCGCGTCTACGTTTTTCCCCAGGCGCCGAGCATGCGACCCACTTCGTCTATTTGCCGGTTCGCGTATTCGTACTGTTTATGCGGCAAGAAGGTCAAGTTGTGCGCGATCCGCAGCAGGATACGCAGCTTATCCAGCGTCAGATTCGCTTTTCGAATCGGCGCTTTCCGCTCCCGGGTAAACTGGGCCTCCACCAGATGCTCCACAATATCCAGTGCGAGGTTGTCAATCCGGCTCGACAGGGTGAACCGCACTTTCTTCGGAAACTTGTCCGTCGTCATCAGCAGCCATTCCAGAAATTCCGTCCACGCCATCAGTACCCGGAGCTCCGGAATCTTCTTTTCCTTCTCGATCAACGTCCTCGCTCCTTTCGCGGTTTTGGAGCAGCGCCAGCACAGGCTTACCGTACTTCTCCACACGGCTCGGCCCCACCCCGTCAATGCCACCGATTGCGGCCAGGGATTCCGGACGGGCCTACACCAACTCCGTCAACTGTTTGTTCGTGAAAATCAGATACGGCGGCACCCCTTCGTCCCGGGCCTGCGCCGCGCGCCACTCGCGCAGCCGGTTGAACAGGCCCCAGTCCGCTTTATCCAGACGTTTGCGCCAGTCCTCCTTTTCGCTGCCGGATTTGGCGCCTTTTACCGGTGCGGCCTCAAGGCGATCACGGATAGTATACCGCACCAATACCGTCCAATGAGGTAAGCCGTCTTTCACAAAGAACTGGCCATCTATATCCAATACTTCTTTGTCGACAAGGAACTCGCGTAGCGGTTCGTCATTAAAACCGCACAACGACGCCTGATAAGGCAAGGTAAATACTTTCAGTTGCATAACACTTCAACATCCCAATCATAATTCAGGCAAGAGGGGGACACCCCCTCTTGCATCTCCCCCGCCATACAAGACCGCTCCACTACACTCCGGGCTGACGGAGCGGCTTTCCTTACGGAGCCGCTCTTTCAGCCCTCCGTTGCGTTCCGCTCATTGCAAGGGACAAAGGGGCAAAGTACGCAAGGAGCAATTACCTGGAGAGGCGGAAGCCGATAGCGTAGTTCGTAAACGTCGGGGCGTGGTAATTGCGCTGGGCTGAACGACAGTAGTTGAAGTCAGTGTTCCAGCCGCCGCCCCGAAAGACGCGGGACGAGCCCCTGGGCGTGTTCACCCACGCACGGCCGTCTGTCGGCGCGCCCGTGTAGCTCGAATGCCAGTCGTCTTCGCACCACTCCCAAACATTACCGCTCATGTCATACAGCCCGAAGGCATTGGGCAACTTCCCGCCTACGGGCTTCGTCCCGTAACCTGGTTGTCCATAACTTGGGTTATTGCCGCAGTACCACAT
>Ga0123335_1006301_pt1 | contig 13906 bp, 12 predicted proteins | sample BiotimSIPDNA_2_FD_89707 | JGI IMG/M metagenome (GOLD analysis project Ga0123335, IMG submission 89707) | Anaerobic biogas reactor microbial communites from Washington, USA - Biogas_R2 time_0 SIP DNA | ecosystem: Engineered > Bioreactor > Anaerobic > Unclassified | place: Washington, USA... | reverse complement strand
GGTATGCCGTCCAGAAGATTCTTTTTGCCTTCCTTTTTTTTAAAACCTTCCCAGTGGGACATTACATCTTCACTGGTAGACAGATCCATATCGGCAAAAACATGGGGATGGCGGTTTATCATTTTTTGCGCAACGGTTTCGGCCACCTGGGCAAAAGTAAACCAGCCTTCTCTTTCTGCCAGGGCAGAATGAAAAACCACCTGCAATAAAACATCCCCCAATTCTTCTTTAAGTTCTGCCCTGTTTTCGTTCTGGATGGCTTCCAGTACCTCATAGGTTTCTTCCAGCAAGTATCTGGCTAAAGACCTGTGGGTCTGCTCACGGTCCCAGGGGCATCCATCCGGTGCCAGAAGCCTGTCCATCACCTCTAATAATTTATTTATCCCCACTGTTTCTGATTTCACGATTATCCTCCTATAGCATTACTGGCCTTTGATCAGGCGTTTCAGCATCTTTATATCCAATTCCCTAATAATAAACAATAAACTGCCGTATATTCCTACACCAATGGTAATGGCCATGACGGTAGCCAAATGTGATCTGATATCAATACCCACAAAAAACTGATAGGAATATCTGACTCCGATAGCCATAATAACAGTTACTGCAGTGATTTTCACCAAGCGGCTTATTTCGTAACTGATGCCGGTAATTTTGCGCAAATAGATCAAATTCAGGAAGGAACCGATCAGAAATGCCACCACCGTTCCTATAGCAGCGCCCCGAACATTTAAAGCCGGTATCCCCGTAAGGGTATAATTAAAAATCACTTTTAAAATACCCGTTATCAAAAGATTCTTCATGGCAATTTCAGGTCTTCCCATACCCTGCAGTCCGGCACTGGAAAGTTGAAACGCGGCCAGGGCAATACAGGAAAAGGCCAGGGGCTCCAGAGGTATGCCTGCTTCCGGGGCGGCATAAAGCAAATCTGATATCTGGGTGGCCAGAATAAACAATCCAGCCGCACAGGGCAGTGCTATGATCATCCCGGCACGGAAAGCAGAATTAAGCCGTTCATTCAAGGCCTTTTTTTCCCCCCGGGCCAGCGACTCGGAAACAGCCGGCACCAAACTGGTAGCAATGGATATGGTAAATATCGTCGGTAAACTGATCAATACCGCTGCCATTCCTGACAACTGCCCATATAGAGCCGTGGCCCCGCTGGCAGAGTAACCAATTGCCATAAGACGTCCGGGAACTATGATGGCATCCAGCATTTGCACCAATGGCAATACTACCGCACCGAAAGATACCGGAACGGCCAGACGCACCATTTCTCTGGCCAGTTCTGCTGAACTGGCCCCGGAATACAGCAGATTCTGTTCCCGGCCTGCCTTTTTTTGAAACCAGAAATAATAACCGACCAGTATGATCAAACCTGCTATCCCGCCTATAACTGCACCAAAAGTAGCTCCGGCGGCAGCATATTCCAGACCCCGGGGAAACAAAATAACGGCTAAAACCAGCACTGCTGCTACCCGGAATAATTGTTCAAATACCTGGGAAACAGCGGTGGGCATCATAGATTGGTGGCCCTGAAAATAGCCGCGGAAAACTGACATGAGGCCAGCGAAGATTATGGCGGGGGCCACTGCTAAAATGGGGTAATAAGCCAGTGGTTGTTTCAGGACGTAATTGGCGATAAAATGTGCCGATTGCATGACCAAAAATGTCAGTACAATTCCGGCAGTTAAAAGTACTATCAGGGACACCCGGAATAACTTCTGGCTGTCCCCGTTAAACCCTTTGGTTTTATTACGTGAAACCAAAACAGAAATGGCCACCGGTACCCCTGCTGTAGCTAAGGCCAGGATAGTGGTATAAATTGGGTATGCCATCTGATAAAGCCCCATCCCTTCATCCCCAATCAACCTGGCTAAAGGAATACGGTACAGGGCTCCCAATATTTTGCTTACAACACCGGCGACACTAAGAATCACTGCCCCTTGCAGAAAACTTTTTTTTGGATCCATCTTCGGCCTCCCCAAATCCCGTGAGGTATATTATACCACTTCCCTTTCACACTTTGAACAATAACAGAAAAAGCGATCTTACCATGATAAGACCGCTCCTGTCATTTAAAAAAACTACTGTTCCATTTGTTTGCCCAGAAATCCTGCTGCCGTTTCAGCCAGTTTGACCTCCATATCCCCCAGTTTTGCACCCTCATCCTTGCTCACAATGACAACAGCGCCGATGGGATCGCCCTGGGTGATGATGGGGGCGATTACCTGTGCCTTAATGGTATATTCCCGGTCATCATTAATAATAATGTGCATGTTTTCATCATCATTTACCGGTATTTCATTCATTACCAGGGTGGTTCTTTCATCAATAGCTCTTTCAATGGCTTTACCTACCTGTTTGCCCAGAAATTCACGCTTATTGGCCCCGGCCAGTGCAATGATCACATCCCTGTCCGCAATCATGGCAATATGGCCAATTGTTTCATGGAGCGAATCAGCATATTCCCTGGCAAAATCCCCCAGTTCACCAATGGGAGAATATTTCTTTAAAATTACTTCGCCTTCACGATCAACGAAAATTTCCAGAGGGTCTCCCTCGCGAATGCGTAATGTTCTGCGTATTTCCTTGGGAATCACAACTCTTCCCAGGTCGTCAATGCGGCGGACTATTCCTGTTGCTTTCAATTACTTATCCCTCCTTTTTTTAACAAGAGTAAGTGATTTATTCTCAATTTGTTTCTCAGTGATAGTATATAACTCAAAATGCCCTTTTATTCACTTTTTACCATTAAGGTTTGTAATAATGCGCACAAACCCTGTGGGAGCACCTGTCCTTATTTCAGGTCATTGATATAGTTTTGATTAGTTCTGGCGGGAAATATTTTGGCCGGAGATAACCGCGGCGGATGGCGGGCAAGAAATATCGATATGTTAAATTATTGCATCACCGTCCCCGGACATGCAGCGGGCATAGATTGGCGGTCTAAAAAACTCTAATTCTTCTTCCCGGATTAAATGGTGGTCAATAAATCTTGCAGTGCATCCAGAGAATTTTCCTCATATTTTATCAAAAGAGTGGATTTGTTCTTTTGCCTGATTTTCAAACCGGTCAGATTTTTAGCAAAGTCCGGCGGCAATTCGTCGGCCATCTGGATCTCGATATTTTTGCCCTGTCTTTTGAGGGTTTTGAAATTCTTTGATTGGGCAATCAACCTTAACCGGGCAATCTGGAAAAAGTTTTCTACCGGTCCGGGCATCTTGCCAAAGCGGTCAATTACTTCATCCTTGATTTCTTCTACTTCATTGAGGTCCGCTGCCAGCAGCAGCGAGCGGTAAATTCTCATTTTACTGCCGGAATCAGGAATATAGTTTTCGGGTATATAGTAATCAACATCTATATCCAGCTGTGGATTATTCACAGGTTTGGCCTCCGCCCCCTTCATCCGGGCCGTTTCTTCCTCCAGCAAACGGCAATATAGATCAAATCCAATCGCATGGATATGGCCATGTTGTTCAGCTCCCAGAATATTGCCTGCTCCTCTGATCTGCAGATCGCGCAGGGCAATCTTCATCCCCGATCCCAGTTCATTAAATTCCCGGATGGCATTAAGCCTTTTTTGGGCCGTCTCATTCATGACCTTGTCCGGAGCATAGGTGAGATAGGCATAGGCTACCCGGCTGGATCGTCCCACCCGGCCCCGCAGCTGGTATAATTGCGCCAGCCCCATTTTACCTGCCTCATCAATGATAATGGTGTTTACATTGGGCATATCCAGGCCTGACTCGATTATGGTAGTACATAGAAACACTGAGAATTTACCAGCCATAAACTCCATCATCACCCGGCTTAATTCCTCTTCCTTCATGCGTCCATGCCCGACGCCTATTGTAACACCAGGCAGCAGGCTGGTAAGGCGGTTATATACCTGGTGGATATCTTCAATGCGGTTATGAACATAAAAGACCTGCCCCTGCCTTTCAATCTCAGCATTAATGGCATCCTTAACGATCTCCTCATCATGTTCCATCACATAGGTTATGATGGGATATCTTCCTGGCGGCGGTGTCTCTATCAGTGTCAGATCACGCATCCCCGTCAGGGACATATTCAAGCTTCGGGGAATCGGTGTGGCAGAAAGGCTGAGCACATCAACCTGTTCCTTCAATGCTTTGATTTTTTCCTTCTGTGCTACCCCAAAGCGGTGTTCTTCGTCAATCACCAATAAACCCAGATCTTTAAACTCTATATCCCGGGATAAAAGCCGATGGGTTCCTATCACTATGTCGACAGCCCCTTTTTTCAGCTCACCAGCAATCTTTTTTTGCCGGGCGCTGGAGCGAAATCGGCTCAATACTTCAATGGCAGCAGGATAGGGCGCAAAACGCTGGCTGAAGGTGCGAAAATGCTGTTCTGCCAGCACCGTTGTAGGTACTAAAACCGCTACCTGTTTACTGTCCATAACCGCCTTGAAGGCTGCCCTTAAAGCTACTTCGGTTTTACCATAGCCTACATCGCCGCAAATCAATCGGTCCATAGGCCGCCGGCTCTCCATATCCCTTTTTACATCATTGATGGCTTTTAACTGATCCCGGGTTTCTTCATAGGGAAAGGCATCTTCAAATTGCCATTGCCAGGGGGTGTCCGGAGCAAAGGCAAATCCCTGCCTGGCTTGGCGGGACGCGTAAAGCTTCAATAAATCCTCCGTCATGTCTTTTATCGATTGGGAAACCTTGCTTTTGGTCCTTTCCCATTCACTGCCCCCCAGTTTATTTAAACGGGGTTCTTTTTCTTCGGATGTTTTGTATTTAAACAATAAATCCAGTTTTTCCGGCGGTAAATATAATTTATCAGTCCCGGCATATTGCAGCAATATGTATTCACGGGTTATGCCCTCGACCTGCACCTGGGTGACTCCGCGGTATATGCCCACACCATAGGATTCGTGAACCACATAATCCCCCATCTTTAAATCTTCGGCCAGCAAACGTTCCTCTTTGCTTTTATGGGTCTGGCGTTTAGGGCTGATATTCCTTTTGCCCCAGATATCCTTTTCACTGACCAGGGCTATTTGCAGGGTGGGGCTGACGAAACCCTTTTCCAGCTGATAATTGACAAAATCAATGCCACTCAGATAATTATCCCTGAGCTCCCTTTGCATTTTTTCACGGGCTATACGGTTTTTTACCGCCAGCATTACCAAAAACCCTTTTCCCTGCCATTCCCTGATGCGATTGAAAAGAGTGTTGTGATCACCAAAAAAGGGTTCCATTTCTTTTTGTGAAATATGCTTGATGGCAGCAACCTCGACCTGGGGTATATTGCCGGGGAAAAAGGCATGGAATAGTACCCTTTGCCTATTGATAGAGGCCGAGATTCTCTCTCTTTCCACCAGGGGAAGTTCCCTTAGCTTTTTATCGGTTTCCCGGGCCTCTTTGACGCTGTTTTTATATCTTCGGGCAGCCCGATCAAAAATCTGATAGAAATTACGGGGTTCATCAAATAGTATTAAACTGTCATTCCCCAGGTAATCCAACAATGTAGCTGTCAGTTGCCTGCCGCCCAATTCATCAGCCGGGAACACCGTGACAACCTCCGCTTTTTTCCCGGAGCGCTGGGTATTGCTGTCAAAACAGCGGATCGATTCCACTGTATCGCCGAATAATTCAATACGATAAGGCTGATTTTCCTGCAAGGGAAAAACATCGATGATATCCCCCCTGATGGCGTATTCACCTGGTCGGGTCACTGTGTCGGCCCGGCTATACCCTCCCATTGTCAATCTATATCCCATCCGGTCAAAATCGATTTCCTCCCCCAGCCGCAGATAAATCAGATTGTTTTTCATTTCTTCCACTGCTGCCAGGGGATGGATAAAGGAAGCCGCCGTAGCAATGATGAAAGCCTTTTTTCCCGGATGCATAAGGCATTTTTCCAGGGTCTTAATGCGGTCTACTTCGCTGGGAGAAACAGCTTCGCGCATAAACAAAAAACTGCGTCCGATAAAAAGATAAATCCTGTCTTTATCGATAAAACCGGCCATTTCCCGGGCCAGATCATAAGCCTTTTCTTCGTCCGCCACCAGACATAAAACAGTGCCGGGATAATCCCGGTATAATTCTGCCCAGACCAGGTTCCGGGCGCTATCCGCCAGCCCGGTTAAAAGTATTGATTGATGGTTTTTTATCATTCGGTTGATTTCACCGATAAAATTAGGCTCCAAGGATTATATACCCTCCCCAAAACTAAAGGTGGACGCTGGTAAACAGCCCCCACTGCACTACATTCAATTAGTGGAAAATAATAGTTCCCACTGGCAGATGATTTCTACATTTTATGCCCTTCCGTGAAAATTAGAATAACCGGCATATAAATTTATTGCCCGCAAATATTTACTTTTAATTATAAAAATGACTCTTCAAAAGTGACCCGGTATCATCCAGCCCCATTTCCGCCGAGCATTCTTCACAGATACCCGGCAATTCTGCCGCACCTTCCCCCTGGACTTCAGAAGTAAGATATATCTGTTGACAGTATTCACAAACATGGTAAATTTTCATATTTTCCTGGCCCCTTCATCATATTTTTTATATTTTGATGAAAAAGACAGATAAATATACTATATTCGAGATTGATTGTAACTATTCATGGCTTTGTCAATACCATCTTTTACCCATGTTTCCAGGGCATCTGCTGCTCTTTCCACCGTTTCCTTCATTAGTGCTGCTTCCTCGGGCGCAAATTTGCCCAGAACCCAATCAATGGTGTCATCAGGTGGTCTGCCGATACCAATGCGCATACGGGGGAATGATGTGCCCTTAAGCATATTTGTTATGGAAGCTATGCCTTTATGCCCTCCGGTGCCGCCCTCAGGACGTATTCTGATAATACCAGGATCAAGATCCATATCATCATATACCACCATTAAATCGACCAGATCTATTTTATAAAAACTGGCCAGGGGTTTAACCGTTCGCCCGCTTAGATTCATAAAGGTAAGTGGTTTTACCAGTAAAACACGCTCACTCCCGATTCTTAATTGGGCTATAATTCCATCATATTTGCTAATTTCCCGTTCGATCTGATAACGGCTGGCCAGGTTTTCAATGACTCTGAAGCCAATATTATGCCTGGTGTCACTGTATTTCCTGCCCGGATTGCCCAGACCAACAATAATTTTCATCACACTACCTCATGCTTTGCAAGTCTTTGCTATCAATTATATAACAAACGCAGACAATTCGTTGTCTGCGCTATTATTAAATCATTTTTTTATAAAGCTTTTCCCGGTTTTGATTATTCTTCAGTTACCTCTTCCGTGGCTTCTTCGGTTTCTTCTTCTTCAGTTTCTTCTTCCGCACCCTTGCCCGGAGCGAGGACTGCCACGATAAGTGTTTCGGCATCGGTTACCAGTTCAACTTCCGCCGGTATCACCAGATCAGCAACGGTTACCTTTTCACCAATTTCCAAATTGGAAACATCACAGCTGAAATGACTGGGGATATCTATAGGATAGCAAATTACCTCGACTTCGTTTTGCCCCACCTGTATTAATGCACCCTTCTTTATAATGTCTTCTTCCCCCAGGATCTGAACATTTACCAGAGTATTTACCTTTTCGTCCATGTTTACAGTAAGAAAATCAACATGGATCAAATTGCCGCTGAGGGGATCTTTTTGAATTTCCCGGATCAAAGCCATAGCAGATTTTGTCCCTTCCATATCAATGGAAAACAAACCCCTTATACCGTGGACCTGCAATATTTTAGTGAACTGCCGCCCGGGCAGAAAAATTGGCTGGGCAGCTGCCCCTTTTCCATAAACAATTCCTGGTATCCAACCCTGGCGCTTTTGCTCTTTAAGAAAATGTTTATTTTTTATATCGCGTTGGATGCATTCGATATTCTGTGCATTGGCCATTATATCACTCCTAGAATTAATTAATACCTATGTACTCCATTACTATCAAGGATTTATTATAACAACAAATATTCCATATGTCCAAACATCCTTTTATATTTCAAATAACTTGCTGACTGACAGGTCCTCATGGATGCGTAAAATGGCTTCTCCAATCAGGGGTGCCACTGACAAAACTTTTATCTTGGGGATGTTTTGCGCTGTCTCATGGGGGATGGTATTGGTAATTACCACTTCTTTTAATGGGCTGTCATTGAGTCTTTCCAGAGCCGGCCCCGAGAATACCGGGTGGGTACAGCAGCCATATACCTCTTTGGCCCCCTTTTCCATCATAACTTTGGCCGCACTGACCAGAGTTCCGCCCGTATCGATGATATCGTCAACAATAACAACTGTCTTCCCCACCACATCCCCTATTACATTCATTACTTCAGAAACATTGGGAGCCGGCCGGCGTTTATCTATGATTGCCAGTGATGCACCTATTTTAGCCGCCAGATCCCGCGCTCTGGTTACACCGCCCACATCAGGTGAAAGTACCACCGGTTCTTCCCCCACCTTGCTTTTTAGATATTCCGCCAGGGTGGGAACACCCAGCAGATGGTCTACCGGAATGTCAAAAAATCCTTGAATCTGGTTGGCGTGCAGGTCAATGGCCACCACTCTTTGGGCTCCTGCTTCGACCAATAGATTGGAAACCAGTTTGGCCGTGATCGGATCCCTGGCTCTGGTTTTTCGGTCCTGACGCCCATAACCATAATAGGGTATCACTGCATTTATCCGCGCCGCTGATGCCCTCCTGAATGCATCTATCATTATCAGTAATTCCATTAAATTATCATTTACCGGGGCACAGGTAGGCTGAACCACGAAAACATCCACCCCGCGAACACTTTCGTTTATGGCGCAGCTGATTTCTCCATCCGAAAATGTGGATACAAAAGCATCCCCGACTGGTATCCCCAAATATTTGGCTATATCGCCTGCCAGGCAGGGATTGGCATTGCCAGTAAAGAGTTTCATCCGCCATCTGGATGTTTTCATGGTACTACCTCCTATAAATGTATTACTTGCTGTGTTTGGACCAATTATCTATATTTTTCTGCGGTGCCCTTTCAATCGCCAGAGAATTCTCTCCCACATCTTCGGTAATTGTCGATCCGGCACCGGTAGTGGAATTCTTCCCTATGGTTATCGGTGCAACCAGATTGGTGTTGCTGCCAATAAAAACTCCATCTTCCAGAACTGTCAGATACTTGTTTTTACCGTCATAGTTGCAAGTAATGGTTCCAGCACCGATATTTACTGCCTTACCGATTTGCGCATCGCCCACATAGCTCAGATGCGGTATTTTGCTATGTTCTCCTATAACTGATTTTTTTATTTCAACAAAATCGCCCACTTTAACACCCTTATGCAAAACACTGCCCGGACGTAAGTAGGCAAAGGGGCCGATATTGCAGTCGTCACCTATTTCGGCTTCGCTGATACGGGAATTTTCTATGTGCACACCATTACCGATGGAAGAAGAGTTTATACGGGTCCCCGGTCCTATTGCACAGTCTTTCCCGATGACCGTCCGGCCTTCAATCATCGTAAAGGGTAAAATGACCGTATCCTGACCTATCTCAACATCCATGTCGATGAAAGTCGATGCCGGGTCCCGGATCGTAACCCCTTCCTTCATCAATTGGAGGTTTTTCCTCTGCCGCAATACTGCTTCAGCAAAAGCCAGCTGTTCACGGTCATTAATGCCGGATATCAGGCTGTTTTCCGCTGTCATATAAATAGAAACCGATTTGTTTTCGTTTTTTAAGATTTCCAGCACTTCAGTCAGGTAATACTCCTGCTGAGCATTATCATTACTCAGGCGGGACAAACAGTCGAAAACTAAATCAGCTGCAAAACAATAAATTCCTGAATTGATCTCCTTGATGGTTTTTTGTGTTGCATCAGCATCCTTTTCTTCGACTATCCTGTGAAAAAGACCATCACCATCACGGATTACACGGCCATAACCATGGGGATCTTCCATTTCACAGGTTAAAACCGTTGCCGCTGTCCCCTGACTGACATGATGATCCATGAATTTTCTAAGCAAATCTGCAGTCAATAAAGGGGTATCACCTGCCAGCACCAATATCTGTCCATCATGATCAACGGCAGATACAGCCTGCATCAAAGCATGTCCGGTACCCAATTGCTGTTCCTGAATAGTAAATTTGACCTGTTCGCCGGACAAAGTTTCCTCCACCTGTTCCCGACCGAAACCAATAACTAAAACGATATCATTAATACCCGCTGCTTTTACCTGGTCAATTATATGCGTTATCATTGGTTTTCCAGCTGCTGGATGCAGGATTTTGGGTAAAGCTGATACCATGCGCACCCCTTTTCCTGCAGCAAGTATTACTGCACTAAATTTCACCTGTTCGTACACCTCGCCTATTTTTTAATCCGGATAATATATTTTATATATATAAATAATTGTCAATTGATCGTTTCACATGATATCCATCCGTATTATAACCTTTTATCTGTTTAAATGTCGATTCCAGGCAGAGTGAAAACCTCCTGCCCCGGGGTTTTATACCTGGAGAAAAAACTTAAAACACCCGGTCCCCCAGATATTTCTGAGCTAACTCCAAATCGCTTGGTTTATCCACATCCACACCTATCTGGGCATATGGTGAAATAATAGCCTTGCCCCTTATGCCCGTGACCTGAAAAAACCTTTTTTCTGCTGTAGCAATATTAAGTGTCCTGGTTATAAATTTCCAAACCAATCCCAGCCCGAAAAGCCTGGCCATTGCCAGTGGATTTTTGCGCCTTATCACCAGTTGTAACAGCAGGTCCAAAATATCATCGATCAGCTCGGTTTTCACCAGAAAAAGATTGCCGCCGGTAAATATACCATCCTGTATACGCACATAAGTCCGGCGTACACCGGGAAAAGATCTTTCATTTACTTCCTTGCTGGTTATAGGGTAATAAAAATCATCATTGCTTTGCCGGGAGCGATGCAAAAAGTCAGTTATGGCTTCAGCGGTAATAAAAGGTATATCTGTTGGCATTATCAATAATTTTTCAGTGGCCTCTTCACTTTTCAAAAAGTTGGCGGCATTGGCGAAACTCTCCACGGCGTTTTCTCCGCCTTCCACAAAAAACAGGTTTTCCTCCCGGGGTAAAATATTGCGCAAAGATTCTACCGGTCCGCTTACAACAATTTTTCGAACCAGGGAACATTGCCGGACAGCATGGTAAACAAAATATATCATGGGATAATTGCCGACAATGATCAATGCCTCATTGTCATAGGGAGCAATTTTTTTAAGTTCACTGCTGCTCTCACCGCCCGCCAGGATAATTGCATCGTATTGCATCGTCTTTTCCTCCATTAATCAGCTAATAGAAAACCTTCGTTTTTTAGGGATTCGATCATATAGCTCTCCGCATTTTCGATATGTTCCTGGGCTGTTTGCCTGGCCAGGGCTGCATCGCGGGATTCTATTGCTTCAACAATGTTGCGGTGCTCTTCAAGGGATTGCTGCATTCTCCCCGGCATTGCCAGTGATGAAGTCCGAAACCTCTGGATCTGTTCCCGCAGGTTATTTATTATGGTTATAAGCCTGTCGTTACGGCTGGCGCCATATAAAGCTTCATGGAACCTGGTATCTACTTCGATCAGTTTTGCCATATCCTGTTTTTTGATGGCCTCTGCTTTTTCTACCAGATGTCTTTCCATTTCCTCCAGTTCTTCATCAGTTATGCGTTCTGCTGCCAGAGCTGCTGCCAGTCCTTCCAAAGCGATCCTGATTTCAAATACATCAGCAATATCCTTGATGGATAAATCAGCTACATAAGCCCCTTTGCGCGGAACCATCACAATGAATCCTTCCAGTTCCAGCTTGCGCAAGGCTTCCCGCACCGGAGTTCTTGACACCCCCAGATCTTCAGCCAGCTGGATTTCCATAAGCCTTTCCCGTGGTTTTAGAGTACCATTCAGTATCGCTTCCCGCAAAGCTTCCAATACCAAATCCCGCAATGGTTTATAAGATTCAAGGTTAACCGGCATTAATCTTTGTTGGCTCATAAATATCACTCCCTATAATACGATGTGACCTGATATACTTGCCTGAAACTCTTTCTCATGGTACTGGCCGCCTTTTCCGCTGTCGCCCGATCAATGAAAATACCAAATACCGCGGGGCCGCTGCCTGACATCAGGGCATTAAGGGCCCCGGCCTGTTTCAATCCAGTTTTTATCTGTCCTATTTCTTTATGTTTGTTTAAACTAACTGTTTCCAGATCATTATAGATTAATGAGGCAATACTTGTAATATCCCGGTTCCTCCAGGCATCTACAAAAACGGCTGTTTCAATATTCCGATGGTCATGGCTGACTTCATATGCCTGGTAAACTTCAGCAGTAGAAACCTGAAAATCCGGGACTACCAGTACCATATCCAGCATGGGGCCCCGGTCATCCAGCGGGGTCAATAATTCTCCCCTGCCTCTGGCTATAGCAGTTCCTTCCTGCAAACAAAAAGCGACATCTGAGCCAATCACAGCCGCCATTGATTGCAATTCTCCCGGGGCCAGCCGGGCGGGGAATAAATGATCCAGAGCCTTTAATACCGCGGCCGCGTCTGTGCTGCCGCCGGCCAGGCCTGCTCCCACGGGTATATTCTTCTCTATAAATATCTTTACTCCTGCTTTGGTCCCAGTTCTTTCCATGTACAATGCCGCTGCCCGGTAGGCCAGATTATCCTGGTCGGCCGGAATATCACTGGAATTACTTCCGACCTCGACTCCTCCCGGCGTTGTCTCCACATGTATCCGGTCGGCCAGACTGATCGTATGCATGATGGTTTCCAGCTCATGGTATCCATCCGTTCTCCGGCTGATTACTTTAAGTATTAAATTTATTTTTGCTGGTGCTGCCAGTGTCAAATATTTCATCTCCTGCTTCCTCCTGTTAATAATTATATAATTAATGCCGGAAAATAAAAAGGAACGGTAAAACCGCTCCTAAAAAGAGGGGGTAATGAGTAGTATACTGTCTAATCGCCTGACTTAAGCAAAATACTATCGGGAATAAGTTCAAGCAGTTTAAAAGTAATCTCAGCTTCCCGGGGATTATCCAGGCTTAAACCCTTGTCAGAAGAAGCCACCAGACATAGAGGGGGAAAAAGCACACACCACCAGTTCCTGCCCTGGCCTTCCCCCAGAATAATTTTTACCGCCGGATAGCTGCCCGCTGGAAAAATGATATTGCCATATGATTTCACCGGGAAATTGTAATTGCCGACATGGACCTGCACCGGATATTCATAACCCTGATCATGTACGATTTCCTCAGCTGCTGCCCTGATGGCCCCTATCCGCTTTTCTGCCAGTGCATAGGCTTCTTCACTGCTGTTAGATTGTGCAAATTCTATCTGCATCATTGCAACGATACGATTTTTTACCTGTAATTTTAACTCCTGGTCATCATCACTGTCGCTGTTAGCAATTATATGAAGCCTGAGAACCCCCTGGTTATCCCCAGAGTCCTTTTGCGCAATCGTATTGGCTCCGCCAGAAATAAATATTAATAAAAGCAGCAAAACTAAAACTGGTTTTCGCATTTTACCACCCTCCTCTGCCTCAATTATTACCGCAAATCTGGCGGCATAAACTTAAAAATTCCGGAATGTTTTTAATTAAAGCCAAATTTTTTAATAAAATGTTGCTTATCGGTTGACTTGATTTGTGAATTATATTACAATGGCAGCTAGTTAAGAGTTTGCATATTAATTTTCCCCCCCTGCAGATTCTTATGTAATTCCCCCCCCCGGGAATAAAATAGACATTACCTCATATGAGGTGATGTCTATTTGCTTTTAATCCTCTTTTTAGTCCACATGGTTTATAATTAAAAAAACTCAAAGGAGGCTGCCATGCCTGTATGTGATTTGATCTCTCATCAGCTGTACTATGAAAGCCGGAAGGCAAAAAAACCCCGGGGGACAGTGGTTTT
>Ga0123335_1006300_pt1 | contig 13906 bp, 16 predicted proteins | sample BiotimSIPDNA_2_FD_89707 | JGI IMG/M metagenome (GOLD analysis project Ga0123335, IMG submission 89707) | Anaerobic biogas reactor microbial communites from Washington, USA - Biogas_R2 time_0 SIP DNA | ecosystem: Engineered > Bioreactor > Anaerobic > Unclassified | place: Washington, USA... | reverse complement strand
TATCAGGGCTGCTGTTTCAGACATATGAGATTTTCATGTTTTGTTTTTTAGATATGGTCCGTCAAAACGGCTCTTGTTACATGAATTTTCTATGGAGTTCTTTTATTTCCGTTAGTTTTTCTTTATTTTTTTTGAGGGATTCAGGGTTCTCGGAAACAAAGGCTTCACTGAACACCATCCCCCAGTTCAGATGATCACAAATACATTGGAACTGATCTGTTATTAGTTTATATTCAGGATCTGTCAGTTCCGCCATACCCACACATATCACGCCCACTTTCTTTTTTATTTTTGAAAGTTGTTCTGACTTTGAGTACATCTTATCTATTATCAACTTCAGTTTTGCCGTTATTCCCCACCAATATACAGGGGAACCGAATATCAGTATTTCTGCATCGTATATCTTTTGAATGATCTCAACTGTATCATCTTCCTGAACGCACTCTCCGCCGTTATGTTTGCAGGCATCACAGTTTATACATCCGCTGACATTCTTTCTGTCGGCATCTATGAGTTCTGTTTCTGCATCAGGCATTTTATGTTCTATTTCTTCTTTAAGGGCAACAAGTGCAGTTCTGGTGTTCCCGTTAAGTCTGGGACTTCCGTTAAAAATCAGCACTTTCATGGGATGTCTCCTTTCTTTCCTATCAACTCTCTTTTTCTGCTTTTACTGCTGCCTGGGCTGCCGCAAGCCTTGCTATGGGCACCCTGAAGGGCGAACACGAAACATAGTTGAGTCCGATTTCATGACAGAATACCACGGTCTTCGGGTCGCCTCCATGCTCTCCGCAGATACCAAGTTTAATATTGGGTCTTGTCTGTTTTCCCTTTTCTACAGCCATTTTTACCAGCTGTCCCACACCGGAAATGTCCAGTGTCTGGAACGGATCTTCTTCAAAAATAAGCTTGTCTCGGTATTCTTTGATTATATTGCCGGTATCATCTCTGGAAAATCCAAAGGCCATTTGTGTGAGATCGTTTGTACCAAAGGAGAAAAACTCAGCTTCTTTTGCTATCTCATCGGCCAGTATAGCTGCCCTTGGTATCTCTATCATAGTTCCGACCATGTAATCAAGTTTCATTCCTTCTCTTTCGAATATCCTGTCTATAGTGTCTACCACTGTCTGCTTGACAAAGGCCAGTTCTTTTTCAAGTCCCACCAGAGGTATCATTATTTCAGGTGAGATATCCATTTTCTTTTCTTTTTTCAGTTCGATGGCAGCCATTATTATGGCTTCGGCCTGCATTTCGGCGATTTCCGGATATGTCACCGCCAGTCTGCAGCCTCTGTGTCCCAGCATGGGATTGAACTCATGAAGCTCTTGGACTTTTTTGGACAGTTTTTCATAGGGCACATTTATCTGTTTTGAAAGTTCCTTTATTTCTTCTTCTGTATGGGGCAGGAATTCATGCAGCGGCGGATCAAGGAGTCTTATGGTTACAGGTCTGTCTTCCATTACTTCATATATTCCTTTGAAGTCTCCCTTCTGATAGGGAAGCAGCATTGCAAGAGCACTCCGTCTTTCTTCTTCTGAATCTGCAAGGATCATCCGGCGTACATTGGATATTCTTTCTTCTTCAAAGAACATGTGCTCGGTCCTGCAAAGCCCTATTCCTTCGGCTCCGAAATCCACCGCCTGCCTGGCATCTCTGGGATTGTCGGCATTAGCTCTTACCCCCAGTGTTCTTACTTCATCTGCCCATTTCATTATCATTCCGAAATCACCGGAAAGTTCCGGTAAAACGGTGCTTATAAGTCCTTTATAGACAACGCCTGCGCTTCCGTCAAGTGAAATGAAATCTCCTTCTTTGAATACATTCCCTCCGACAGTCATTTTTTTCGCTTCTTCTTGGACTATTATCTCGGAGCAACCCGAAACACAGCATTTACCCATGCCTCTTGCCACAACTGCAGCATGGGATGTCATCCCCCCTCTTGCGGTAAGTATGCCCTCTGCCACCACCATGCCTGCCAGATCTTCCGGTGAAGTTTCAAGCCTTACCAGTATTGCCTTTTCTCCGTTATTTACAGCGTCAACAGCCTCTTCGGCGGTAAAGTATATCTTTCCTGAAGCCGCACCGGGGGAAGCTGCAAGACCTTTTGTTATGGGCTCTGCTTTTTTGAGTCCTGCCTCATCGAATTTGGGATGGAGCAACTGATCTATCTGAGCCGGTTCCAGTCTTGTTACGGCTGTCTTTTTATCTATTAGCCCTTCTTGTTCCATATCAACTGCGATCTTCACGGCTGCCGCAGCTGTTCTTTTGCCATTTCTTGTCTGGAGCATAAAGAGCTTGTTTCTTTCAACGGTAAATTCCATATCCTGCATATCTGTATAATGTTTTTCAAGAAGTTCGGATATCCTCATGAATTCTTTGTACACTTCCGGGAAGGCCTCTGCCATTTCTTCTATGGGCTGAGGTGTCCTTATTCCCGCCACCACATCTTCTCCCTGGGCATTTACCAGGAATTCTCCGAATATCCTGTTTTCACCGTTTACGGGGCTCCTTGTGAATGCCACCCCTGTTCCGGATGTGTTTCCCATATTCCCGAATACCATGGACTGGACATTTACTGCGGTGCCCAGATCAGAAGGGATATTGTTCAGCTGTCTGTAAAGTATGGCTCTTTCGTTGTTCCAGGAACGGAAAACCGCCATTATGGCTTCCATCAGCTGGTCTTTCGGCTCCTGGGGGAAATCTCTTTTGATTTCTGTTTTTACGAGTTTTTTGTAATCAGTGATTATGGATCTCAGATCTTCTGTTGTTAGATCCACATCGAAGCTGCATCCTTTTTCGTCTTTTTTTGCATCAAATATACTATCGAATTTTGCCTTGGATATCTCCATGACCACATCACCGAACATCTGTATGAATCTTCTGTAACTGTCATATGCGAACCTTTCATTGCCGGTAAGTTTTGCCAGACCTTCAACAGTTTCATCATTGAGTCCCAGATTCAGTATGGTATCCATCATTCCCGGCATGGAAAAAACTGCTCCCGAACGGACAGAAACCAACAGCGGATTTTGCGGGTTTCCGAATTGTTTTTCAGTTACTTTTTCCAGATCCGTGAGTTTTTCAAATATTTCTTTTATTATATCGTCACCGATTTTTTTGCCTTCTTCATAATATCTGTTACATGCCTCAGTTGTGACAGTGAAACCGAAGGGTACGGGCAGCCCTATTTTTGTCATTTCTGCCAGATTTGCACCTTTGCCGCCCAGGAGATCTCTCATGTCTTTAGAGCCCTCATTGAATGAATATACAAATTTCTTCATTGTTTTTTACACTCCTTAAAAATCAAGTTTTTCTTCGATATATTTTCTTATTTCTTCGATGGGCAGTCTTACCTGCTCCATTGTATCTCTGTCTCTTATGGTCACACATTTGTCATCTATTGTATCAAAGTCGGTGCATATACAAAAAGGTGTCCCGATCTCGTCCTGCCTCCTGTATCTCTTGCCTATGGATCCCGTCACATCATAATCAACCATAAAATACTTTGAAAGCTCTTCTTTTATGGGTTCTGCCAGATATGAAAGTTTTTTTGCCAACGGCAGTACTGCTGCTTTGTATGGTGCTATGGCAGGATGAAAACGCATTACTACCCTAATATCTTCTTTTCCTTTGTCATCGGTAATGGTCTCTTCGTCGTAGGCATCGCAAAGAAATGCCAGTGTTATCCTGTCGGCTCCCAGAGAGGGTTCTATGCAATAGGGTATGTACTTCTCATTTGTTTCGGGATCCATATAATTCATTTCCTGTCCCGAATGACCGATATGCTGCTTAAGATCGAAATCTGTTCTGTCAGCTATGCCCCACAGTTCCCCCCAACCGAAAGGAAAAAGAAATTCAATGTCTGTGGTGGCATTGCTGTAATGGGACAGTTCTTCTTTTTCGTGATCTCTAAGCTTTATATTTTCTTTCTTCATCCCCAGTGACAAAAGAAAGTTCAGACAGTATTCCTTCCAGTAATCAAACCATTCGAGGTCTTTACCGGGCTTGCAGAAAAACTCAAGTTCCATCTGTTCAAATTCACGTATCCTGAATATGAAATTGCCGGGAGTTATTTCATTTCGGAAAGATTTGCCTATCTGGGCTATTCCAAAGGGTATTTTTTTTCTGGAAGTCCTTTGTACATTCTTGAAATTGACAAATATTCCCTGGGCAGTTTCAGGTCTCAAATATATCTCCGCTCCGGAATCTTCCGTTACTCCCTGGAAGGTCCTGAACATAAGATTAAACTGCCTTATTCCTGTAAAATCGCTTTTACCGCAGTCCGGACAACTGAGATTTTTTTCTTTGATGTATTCTTCCAGTTTTTCTCTGGGCCAGCCGTCTACAGTGATACCGGTCACTCCGTGAACTTCCATGTGATCTTCTATCAGTTTATCTGCTCTGAACCTGGCTTTGCAGTTTTTGCAGTCCACCAGGGGGTCTGCGAATCCGGCAACATGACCTGATGCTTCCCATACTTTCGGATTCATAAGTATGGCCGCGTCAATACCGACATTGTACTTTGATTCCTGCACGAATTTTTTCCACCAGGCTTTTTTGAGATTGTTCTTGAACTCTACTCCCAAAGGACCATAGTCCCATGAGTTTGCCAGTCCTCCGTATATTTCCGAACCGGGATATACAAATCCTCTGTTTTTGGCCAGAGCGACCAGCTTCTCCATAGATACTTCTTTGCTCATCTATTCATTATCGCCTTTCTTGTCATCTTCATCCTCTATGTCTTCTGCAAATGTATCGGCAAAATCTTCAGCCGCTTTTTCTTTTTTGTTTTTTATTGCATCAGAAGTCTTGTTTATTGCATCGGATGCCGCATCCTTTACTTTCTCGTATGCATCACTGCTTTTGACTTTTTCGTAAACATCACTGTTCTTTACTTTTTCATATACATCTCCGCCTTTTTCTTTGGCAGCATCTGCAAACTCAACGCCCTTTTCTTTGGCCTTGTTCATGGCTTCGTTGGCTCTGTCGCTTACATCTATTATTGTACCGTCGGTTTTGACTATTTCTATGACACATTTGAATCCAAATGCTGCTATTGCTCCCGCCAGCATCCCCCACGGTGCTATGACTACACCCACGATACCCACATTTACAGGTATATTAACGACTTGATCCCCATCCTGTTTTTTTACGACTATTTTGGAAACGTTACCTTTTCTGACCAGTTCCTTGATGGAATCTACTATGGCGGCACCTTTTACTCCAAAGGTTTTTTTGCTGTCTTCGTCAAGGGTCTCCTCGATGTTGATTATGGCATCAACAACACTTCCTTCAGCGGCTTCAAGGGCTTCTTTCGCTTCTTTGTAACTTACTCCCGTCCTGTCCTTTACAAGTTCGATTTTTTCTAATGTGATTTCCATGATATACCTCCTTAATTATCAGTTAAAAATTTTTCACTTTTCATTTTGTCTATTTCCAGATGATATGAAATATATTCTCCGAGAATCTTTTTTATTTTTTCGGGTTTATCTCCTTCAAGCGCCAGATTTTCAAGATTCTTCAATGAGTTTGCCGAAAAATATTTTAATATATCTACTATACCAAAATCAATGTCATAAATCAATGTATGGCTATTATGATCATCAATATTATTTGCACAATCCCTGCATACTATCCCTCCTTCTTTTATGTCCAGCAAGGCGGGTCTGTTTTTCTTTCCGCATATGATACATACTGAAAGTTCCGGCATATATCCCAGTATGCCAAGGGCTTTTGTTTCGTAGGCCAGGACCAGGGTCATATACTTTTTTTTACGATTTTCCATGGCATCAAAGAAATCCAGGAGAAGATCAAACATTTTTGTATTCTGCTGTTCCTCGGCAATCAGTTTTTCGGTGAGTTCGAGTATGTATGAACTGTTCATGTATTTGTCCACATCTTCCCCGATCTTATAGTAGCTTTTCAAGACTTCAGCCCCATTTATATTGAAATTCTGCCTGCTTTTAAAAATCTCATACCTGCCATAGGCAAAGGGTCTCATTGCCAGGGCTGCTTTGCTTCTTCCTTTTTCACTTATTCCGGTGCCGGCACTTATTTTGCCGTATTTTTTTGAAAACAAAAGAACCATCCTTCTTCCATTGACGGTTTTTGTCTGTCTTAAGATGATCCCTTCTGTATCTGTATACATTATTTTACCTTATATCCAAATGATGAAAGATCCCTGTCGCTGTCCCTCCAGTTTTCCTTTATTTTTACCCAGAGCTCTAAAAAGACTTTTGTTCCGAGAAGGGATTCGATTTCCTGTCTTGCGCTTTTGCCCACGCCTTTTAGTTTCCTTCCTTCCTTGCCTATTATAATACCTTTGTGAGATTTTTTTTCGCAGTATATGACAGCACCTATTTTTATTATGTCCGGTTTTTCTTCATAGGACTCTATTTCCACTGCGACTCCATGGGGTACTTCCTCCTCCAGATATAAAAGGAGTTTTTCCCTTATTATCTCGCTTACTATGAATCTTTCCGGATGATCTGTTACCGTATCTTCAGGAAAATACATGGGCCCCTCATCAAGCATACTGCCTGTATGATCTATTATATCCCTTACATTTGTGCCGTCTTTTGCCGACACCCCGAGTATCTCTTGAAATATACCGGTTTTCTCATAAAAATCATATATTTCTTTATACTTTGCCGGATCCATGATATCTATCTTGTTTATCAGAAGTATTTTTGGAGTTTTTATTTCTCTGAGAATATCCGTTATGTATCTGTCTCCCGGGCCCTTTTCCGGATAATCATCGACAATAAACATTATTATGTCCACTTCATTCAGAGTCCTTAAAGCACTTCCTGTCATGAATTCTCCCAGCTTGTTTCTTGGTTTTGTTATACCCGGAGTATCAATAAATATCATCTGCAGATCTTCACCGGTGTATATCCCTCTGATAATATTTCTTGTGGTTTGCGGTTTAGCCGTGGTAATGGCTATTTTTTCTCCCAGTATGGAATTAAGAAGTGTTGATTTGCCCACGTTGGGTCTTCCGATAATACTTATAAATCCACTTTTCACAGAACAAATCCTTTCGGCAGAAGCTCAGCCAGTTCATACACTTCCAGATGGTCTTCATCATCTCCGGTAATAACTTTCATTTCAGGACTGAATTCATACATGAACTGTCTGCATATACCGCAGGGCCATGCACTTCCTTCTCCCGAAACCACAGCAATAGCATCGAACTCTCTTTCTCCCGCCGAGACAGCGGCAGAGACAGCCACCTGCTCCGCACATATTCCGGCACCGAAGGATGCATTTTCAATATTGGCTCCTTTGAATATTTTTCCGTCCGTTGTCATGACTGCTGCACCCACCTTGAATCTGGAATATGGCGCATATGCGTTGTCGATCATGGTTTTCGCTTCTTTATAAAGTTTCCTGTACATGGGTCTTTCCTACCTTTCCGTATCGATGCTGTGCATTATTTTTTCTTCAGTTTCTCTCATAAGCTTTTTTTCTTCTTTTTTCATATGATCGTGTCCAAGTAAATGAAGCATGCTGTGAACAAAAAGATATACCAGTTCTCTTTTTTCAGAATGTCCCGCTTCTTCTGCCTGCTTTTTGGCTATAGGCCTGCATATAACTATGTCTCCCAGTGCTGTCATACCTCTTTTGGGTATTTCTTCCGGGGTATTATACTGGGGAAAAGAAAGTACATCGGTTTTGCTGTTTTTGTCCCTGTAAGTACTGTTCAGTTCTTTTATGGCTCTTTCGTCAACAAATGAAACACTTATTTCAATATCTTCTGTCCTTATATCGTACTCTTTCAAACAAATAACTGCGGCTTCTATCATTTTCTCTTTTATTTCCGCCTTGGGCAGGGGGTAGCCGCTAAATATCAGTTCCATCAGTGTCATCCTTCTCGGGTATGATTTCTTTATAGTAACTGTCATATGCATTTATTATCTTTTTAACCAGATCATGCCTGACCACATCCGCATCTTTAAGATAACAGAAATCTATACCTTTGACTTCTTTTAGTATTTTTGTCACTTCTACAAGTCCCGAATGTTTCCCCTTGGGCAGGTCTATCTGCGTAACATCCCCCGTTATGACCATTTTGGAGCCGAATCCCATTCTTGTCAAAAACATCTTCATTTGTTCCTTGGTAGTGTTTTGGGCTTCATCCAGTATTATAAAAGAATTATCCAGCGTTCGACCTCTCATGTATGCAAGAGGAACTATCTCTATCAATTCTTTTTCCTTTAGTCTCAATGAGCTGTCTCTGCCCAATATATCATAAAGAGCATCATAAAGAGGTCTTAAGTAGGGGTCGACTTTTTCCTGCAGATCCCCGGGAAGGAATCCAAGACTTTCACCCGCCTCCACAGCCGGCCTTGCCAGTATTATCTTCTGTACATCTTTATGCTTGAATGCACTCACAGCCATGGCCACTGCCAGATATGTCTTTCCTGTCCCTGCAGGTCCAATACAGAAAACCACATCTTTATTCTTTATTGATGCCACATATGATTTTTGTCCCAGTGTCTTGGGTCTTATGGGTTTTCCCATGTGAGTATAACAAACTATATCTTTACCTATGCTGCTTTCCTGATATGATACTCCTTTTTCCGCCAATGTCATTATATAGTTTATTTTCTGAGAATCTATTTTTTCTCCCGATGCTATTATGCCAAGCATCTCTCTGATAACAGTTCCGGCTTTTTCGGCATCATCTCCCGTAAGGGTGATCTCATTCCCTCTCTGGATTATCTCAACAGAAAAATTATCTTTAATGATTTTCAGATTTCTGTCCATGATGCCAAAAAGCTCGCTGCGATCCAGGGTATCGTCTATTTCCACTTTAACTTGGTTATTCAAAAAATATTCTCCTTTATAAAGAGCAACCCGATAAATCGGGTTGCCGCAAATATGTTTTATATTATGCAAGGAACTCCTGGACTATCTTTCTTACATCACCGCCGTCAGCAGTACCTTTTACATTCTGCATGACACGGCCCATGAGCTTCCCCATATTTTCTCTGCCGCCTTCTATGCCCAGTTCAGCAGCCGTATCCCTTACGATTTTTCTTATTTCCTCTTCCGATATCTGCGGCGGCATATATGAGGATAAAATTTCGATTTCAGCCTTATATGCCTTTACCAGATCTTCTCTGCCGCCCTTTTCAAAATCCTTTATAGCATCTTTTCTCATTTTGATCTGTTTTGCTATTATCGGTATTATTTCTTCATCGGAAAGTTCTGTTCGGGTATCGATCTCTGCCTGTTTTACGGCAGCCCGTACAAATGTTATAGTATTTTTGCCGACTTCATCGTGAGACTTCATGGCCTCCTTGAAGTCAGCCATCAATTTTTCTTTCAAAGCCAATAAAAACACCTCTTTTCAAAAAGCTTAATACTTTTTGTTTGCCTTTTTCCTTGCAGCTTCTGATTTTTTCTTCCTTTTTACGCTGGGTTTTTCATAGTGCTCTCTTTTTCTAAGTTCACTCATAACGCCATCGCGTGCGCAGGAACGCTTGAATCTTTTTAGAGCGCTTTCAAGGCTCTCGTTTTCTTTTACTATTACCTGTGCCATATTCTTACTCACCTCCTGACGTTACAATATCTTGCCTGCAACCATAGTATTATACTATCAACCGGGAGGCCATGTCAACTTTCTCTTTCCCAAAAGATGCATATGAAGATGTTTTACTGTCTGCATCCCGTCTTCCCCGCAGTTAATTACTACTCTGTATCCGTTTTCAAGGCCCAGACCTGAAGCTATTTCGCCTATTTTGCCCATCATGCGGCCCATAAGTCCAAGGTCCCCCGGCATGATCTCGTCAGTTGACGCTATATGCTTTTTGGGTATTATAAGAACATGGACGGGAGCCTGAGGTTCCAGATCATGGAAACAATAGATCTCTTCGTCTTCATAAACAGCCTTCGACGGTATCTCTTTGGCAGCTATTTTACAAAATATACAATCATTCATTTTTTACCTCCTTTTTTTATCGGCAACTTGTTTTTCATTCCCGGCACTGTTATGGCTCCTTCGGGACAGGCCTTTTGACAGTCGCCGCATCTTATACACTCTTTACTGTTCGGGTCCTTATACATCTTTATATCAAGCTTGCATACGCTCTGACATGTCCCGCACTCCGTACATTTTTCATGGTCTATCTCATAACGGTAAAGAGATATCCTGTTACACATACCATAAATCGCTCCCAGTGGGCATAACCATCTGCAAAACGGCCGATATATGATTATTGAAATAATTATTACTATGATCAGAATAATAGATTTCCAGGTAAAAAGAAATCCTGCGGCTGCCCTTAATCCGCTGTTCAAAAGTATGAGAGGCCATCCTGCCATCAAAGTCCCCGAAGGACATATGTATTTACAGAAATAAGGGTCTCCCTGCCCGAATGCACCTGATACAAAAATTGGGAGGATGATCACAAAAATGGCAAGTATCAGGTATTTCAACACCTTTAGTATCCTGTCTCCGGGCACTTTCTTTATCTTTTTGATAAAGGGTATCTTGAAAAGGAGATCCTGCACCAGACCGAATGGACAAAGCCATCCGCATACGGCTCTGCCCAAAAGGGCTCCGGTCAAAGCAAGAAAACCAATGACATAAAAAGAAAGATGAAAATTTCTGTCATTGGAAACAGCCTGAAGCGATCCGATGGGGCATGACCCAAGAGCTCCGGGACAGGAATAGCAGTTAAGACCGGGGAGACAAATATTCTTTGTATCCCCCTTGAATATGGTCCCCCGGGCAAAACCCTTGTAGTATCCGTTTGTGATCGCCGCAAAGGCTATCTGGACCACAGTCCTTATTCTATCCAATACCTATACACTCCAGACATACATTTACAGCCTTTGTAAAAACAACTGCCATTTCGCCTCTGAATATTCCCACGCATATAAGGATAACGCCTGCCAGAAGAATTATGAATGCTTTATTTTTCAAGAAGCTTTTCAACCATATCACTCCATTCCTCGTAACTGTATGCTCCCTCATAAAAATCTCCGATAACATTGCCTTTGCTGTCAACAAAGAATGCTGTAGGTGTTACTGCTATTTGGGAAAAAAGGGCTTCTTTGCCCGGCGGCAAGCCTATATTGACAAATCCCGCCCCCTGTTTTTCTGTTATCTCCCGTGCATAGGATGTCTGATCTTCATTCAGACTTCCATCATCATTTTGTATGTCGATTATAACACCCATGACATTTATTCCGTCCCCTTTGTACTTGTCATATAGTTTCTGCAGGTCCGGAAGTTCATCTATGCAAGGGTTACAGTAAGTGCCCCATACCGTCACAAGAGTATATTTTTTATCTCTTATCTCTTTTTGGGTCACTGTTTTGCCATATATGTCTTCGGCCGAAAAATCAGCAAAATACTTCTCATAGTCTTTGTTGATTTCTTTGTTGATTTCTGTTTCACCGGCACTTCCGCAACCGGCAAAAACATAAACAAGAAGTATAAAAAGGGCGGATAATATAATAGTTCTTTTCTTCATTTGTTCTCTCCTGTCATTTTATTATCTCTGAATATACCCCGCCTTTATATTCTTTAATCATCCTTGCCTCAACAAACCTGTTCAAAAGGCTGTATGCTTCTTTTTCTTCACAATGAAAACATGTATTTATATAATTGCCGCTCTTGCCGAATAACATCCTGTTTTTATACTCTTCAGCCAGTATCCGCTCGCTGCGTCCCAAATTATTTTCAATGAACTTTTTCGCCTCTTCTTCGCCTGCCAGGGAAAGTTTTTCACTTCTTTGGTTTTTGATATCAGGCTCAATCTGACCGGGCATCAAAGCCGCTGCCGTTCCCTTTCTACGGGAATATTTGAAAACATGCACTTTGGAAAATCCTGCTCTCTTTATCATGGAAATGCTGTCTTTTATATCTTCTTCCGTTTCTCCGGGAAATCCGGCGATCATGTCGGTGGTAATGCCGTAATGGGGATCAAAGCTTCTCAATGTTTCTACTATATCCATAAAATCTTTTCTTGTATACTTTCTGTTCATGGCGGCAAGCACTCTGTCGCTGCCGCTTTGGGCAGAAAGATGAAGATGATGACAGAGTTTTTCATATTTGAAAAGTTTTTTTACGTATGCAGCATCGATAACTGTGGGTTCCAGAGAACTGAGTCTTATTCTGAAATCCCCTTCTATTTCATTTATCATCTTTATGACCGGTTCTATGTCCGCTTTCCCGTTTTCGCCTCCGTAAAGAGCGGTGTTTATGCCGGTGATCACTATCTCTCCTGTGCCGGCAGATATGAGATTTTCGGCTTCTTCTTTTATTCTGTCAAGGCTTCTGCTTCTTATTCTTCCTCTTGCATAGGGTATGATACAATAGGAACAGAACCTGTCACAGCCTTCCTGTATCTTTATATATTCTCTGGTTCTCTTGCCCATTGAAACGGTATCGGCGACTTCTTCAAAATCACTGATATCTTTTGTATTCAGGCATCTTATTTGCTTTTCTCCCGTTTCTGTAAATCGCCGTACGTATTCAGGCAGATTTGTCTTTTCGTTGGTGCCGGCAATAACAGAAACTCCTTCTATGGAGGATACTTCCCGGGGGCTGATCTGTGCATAACATCCCGTTACTGCCACAACTGCATCGGGATTATTTTTTTTTGCACGTCTTATAAACTGTCTTGATTTTCTGTCCGCCAGTCCTGTCACTGTGCAGGTGTTTATTACACAAACGTCCGCCGGTTCATCTTCTTTGGCGATATCATAGCCGGCTTTTCGAAAGGATTCTTTTATTGCTTCTGTTTCATACTGATTGACTTTGCATCCAAGTGTATGAAACACGGCTTTCTTTTTATTCATCTTCCTGCCTGTTTTCTTCCCTGTCAGCCTCAAAAGCGGGCATTATCTTAAGCCGCACTTTTTCTATCCTTCTGTCCTTGACAGATTCAATAATGAAGCTGTAATTCTCCATATCTACAGTAATACTACCATGGTCGTTGTCTTCCGGTATCTCTCCCAGTTTTTCAATCAAAAGACCGCTTATGGTTTCGCTGTTCTCAGACTGAAAATCAGTTCCCAGTTCTTCATTTATATCATCAAGATAGACCGTCCCGTCTATTTCCCAGTTTTCTTCATCGATTTTTTCGATTTTGGGTTCTTCCATGTCATATTCGTCATCTATTTCTCCCATAACTTCTTCGATTATATCTTCCATAGTAACGATGCCTGAAAATCCCCCGTATTCATCAATAAGCAGAGCTATGTGCTGTTTGGTTTTCTGGAGTTCGAAGAAAAGCGTATCTATGTTTTTTGTTTCAGGAACAAAAAACGGTTCTCTGAGTATCCCTTTGATATCAACATTTTCAAAGCCTTCTTCCCTGGCCTTTATAAGATAATCCTTTATATGGATTATGCCTTTTATATTATCGCTGTCATCGTCATAAACAGGTATCCTTGAATACCTGAGTTCCATCAGCTCATCAATATATTCTACCGTGGGATCTTTGATATTTATCATAAAAACATCGGTCCTCGGTGTCATTATTTCGTATGCCAGTTTATCATCGAAGGCAAATATGCTGTTTATCATCCTTTTGCCCTCTTCTTTCAATGCTCCTTTTTCCTGTCCTGTTTCAAGCATGGACATTACTTCTTCTTCAGAAAATCCTTCATCCTCTGTCTTTGTTTTCTGTCCTGTGATCTTCAAAAAGAAATTTACAGAAATCGAAAGGAACCATACAAAGGGTCTTGTTATAACAGACATTACTTTTATGGGCCTTGCCACAAACATGGCTATTTTTTCTGAATGTTGCATAGCTATCCGTTTTGGATAAAGTTCTCCCAGAACAAGTGTTACATAAGACAATATTATGGTAACAAGGAAAACAGAGATCTCCCGGCTGTAGGGCCATCCATTATTTTTAAAGTACGATCCAAGATCATCTGAAAT
>Ga0123335_1006298_pt1 | contig 13912 bp, 9 predicted proteins | sample BiotimSIPDNA_2_FD_89707 | JGI IMG/M metagenome (GOLD analysis project Ga0123335, IMG submission 89707) | Anaerobic biogas reactor microbial communites from Washington, USA - Biogas_R2 time_0 SIP DNA | ecosystem: Engineered > Bioreactor > Anaerobic > Unclassified | place: Washington, USA... | reverse complement strand
CTGGCCCACTTGTATATGACGGTCTCGTTCATGGGGGCCTCCACCTCGGTGTACGGGCTGACAGGCTCCATTATCCATGTCATCCTCAGTATGTTCGGGCAGTCGCTCTTCACATCCAGCTCGACAAGGCCCATGTCGTTCTGCTTCGCGTGTATGGTGGTTATCATCTTGCATACCCCCGCGTCGACTCTCACATTGCATTCGTTGACCATGTGATTTCCTCTCGGGAGGGAAGTCTGAGGACGAGATATAAAACAATCGCCAGACGTTTCGCGAACGCCGTTAATAAACGGTCGGGTCCCTTGTTAGACACGCAGGTAATAAGCAAAACATCAAGTACGCGCGCATTCATCGCCGGCGAAGGGAATCATATGAGCGGAGAAGAGAAGAGTAAAGGCCAGCAACTCGAGAAGGATCTCCTGATGAAATGGGAGAACCTGGGTGTCGAAGACCCCACCCTCCTGGAGAAGGCCTCCGGTTTCTGCGAGGGATACAAATCGTTCCTGTCCAACAAGACGGAGAGGGAGGTCGTGGACCACACGGTTCCTTTGCTTAGAAGCAGGGGCTACGGGGAGTACGTACGCGGTAAGGAGTACGGTCCTGGCTCCAGATTCTACGTCAACAACCGCGGCAAGAGCCTGATAATGGTCACCGTGGGGAGGAGGCCCGTCTCCGAGGGGCTCCGCATAGCGGCCAGCCACATAGACAGCCCCCGGCTCGACTTCAAACCGAACCCCCTCTTCGAGGACACGGACCTGGCCTTCTTCAAGACCCACTACTACGGAGGCATAAAGAAGTACCAGTGGTCGACGGTCCCCCTTTCCCTTCACGGCGTTGTCATCCTTAAAGACGGCAGCACGACAGGGGTGCGCATCGGCGAGGATCCGGGAGACCCCGTATTCGTTGTGACCGACCTGCTGCCGCATCTTGCCAGGGAGCAGATGAAGAAACCCGCGTCCGAGGTCATAACCGGAGAGCAGCTCAACATACTCATAGGCTGCTGGCCGTTCCCCGACGAGAAGGTCTCCCAGAAGGTCAAGCTCAACGTTGCAAGCCTCCTGTTCGAGAAATACGGCATAAGGGAGAAGGACTTCCAGTCCGCAGAACTCTGCGCCGTGCCTGCCTTCGCACCCCGGGACCTCGGTTTCGACAGGGCCATGTTGGGCGGCTACGGGCAGGACGACAGCGTCTGCGCCTATGCGAGCCTGATGGCGGAGCTGGACGCCGATCCCGAGTACACCACCGTCACCGTGTTCGCGGACAAGGAGGAGGTTGGATCCGACGGCAACACAGGGATGAACTCCCAGACCCTGAAGGACTTCCTCACCGACCTGGTCTCCGCCTACGGATGCGAGATACGCCACGTGCTCGAGAGGTCCGTGTGCCTGTCCGCCGACGTCAACGCGGCTTACGACCCCGCCTACGGAGAGAACTTCGAAAGGAACAACAGCTCTTACCTGAACCGCGGAGCGGTCGTCTCCAAGTACACCGGGGCGGGAGGGAAGTATTCCACCAACGACGCCTCGGCGGAGACCATGGGCCTCCTCAGGGCCATACTGGATGAGGCTGGAGTGACATGGCAGGTCGGGGAGCTCGGCAAGGTGGACAACGGAGGCGGCGGGACGATCGCCATGTACATGTCCGCCCACAACATAGACACTGTGGACATAGGCGTGCCGGTCCTCTCGATGCACTCCCCCTACGAAGTGGTCTCGAAAGCCGACGTCTACATGCTGTACCGCGCGATACTGGCATTCTTCAACAGCCCGCGCTCCAAGTGAGACGGGCGGCGGGGGCTCGCGGGAAGGGCGGCCCCTGCCCATTGTTTTTAAACCCATCCATCTATCCATTATCATGGGGAATCTAGGGAGAGGCTCGAAGGGCCTTGTCGTTCTGGTGACGGCCGTTTTCGTCATCAGCATGGTCCTGATGCTCTACGTCGTCTCGGGAGGGGGCGACCATAGGACCACGGAGTACCTATCATACCTTGTGACGGCGATGATGTTACTCATCTTCGCGGCGGTGGTGTTCTGGGGGGTCATGAACGTGTCGAGGGACCGGCGGGAGGCCCGCGGCGAGCCTGGGGAGGGCCGCACCGGACTGCACTGCCCCTACTGCAACGCGTATCTGGGATGTTCGGAAGAGGACCGCTGCCCAGACTGCGGCAGGGACCTGAAGGGTTCCAGATGACACATTATTCTACTTTGTCCGCGATACACCCGGCCGAAGAGTGCCGAGATGAGGATCGAGGACGTTTCGCTTCTGTGCGACTATTACGAGTACACGATGGCCAACGGGTACATGGAGAACGGGCTGCAGGACCGCGTGGTATACTTCGACCTGTTCTTCCGCAACGTTCCCGACAACGGGGGCTTTGCCATAGCCGCCGGGCTGGAACAGCTTGCAGACTACGTGGGGAACCTGCGCTTCAGCGAGAGCGACATAGAGTTCCTCGAATCCAAAGGTGTTTTCGGGAAGAGATTCCTGGAGTACCTGGCGGACTTCCGCTTCACCGGCGACATGTACGCCGTACCGGAGGGCACGCCCGTCTTCCCCGGGGAGCCGCTGGTCACTATCCGGGCGCCTGCAATACAGGCCCAGCTGCTGGAGACCTTCGCGCTTCTCACCGTGAACCACCAGTCGCTGATAGCCACGAAGGCCAGCCGCATAGTCAGGGCGGCCAACGGAAGGACGGTCCTGGAGTTCGGCTCCAGGAGGGCCCAGGGATGCGACGCCGCCGTCATGGGAGCCAGGTCCGCATACATAGCGGGATGCGGGGGCACCGCCTGCACCGAGGCGGAGAAGATGCACGGGGTGCCTTCCAGCGGGACTATGGCCCATTCCTGGGTCCAGATGTTCGACACCGAGAAGGAGGCGTTCGAGGCCTTCGTGGAACTCTACCCGCACAACGCCACGCTGCTGGTGGACACCTACGACACCCTGAGGAGCGGCATACCGAATGCCATAGAGGCCTTCAGGAAGATACTGCTCCCCAAGGGTATAACCGAATGCGCCATACGCCTTGACTCGGGGGACTTCTCATTCCTGACCAGGAGAGCCAGGGCGATGCTGGACGCCGCCGGTCTCAAGGACTGCAGGATCATAGTCTCCAACGCCTTGGACGAGTGGCTTATAAGGGACCTTCTGGACCAGGGCGCCTGCATAGACGGGTTCGGGGTCGGGGACAATCTGATCACGGCCCACAGCGATCCTGTCTTCGGAGGGGTCTACAAGCTTGTGGCCGTTGAGGAAGGGAACGGCGACATCGTACCCAAGATAAAGATCTCCGAGAACGTCACCAAGATAACCACCCCTCATTTCAAGAGGGTTTACAGGCTCTATGACGGTGACGGGATGGCCATAGCCGATCAGATATGCGTGCACGACGAGACCTTGGACGATAACAGGCCCCTGGAGATATTCGATCCCGACGCGGTCTGGAAGAGGAAGACGCTGACCGACTTCACCGCCGAGGAGCTCCTGGTCCCGATATTCAGGAACGGCAGAAAGGTGTATGAAAACCCGTCGCTTGATGACATAAGGTCACACTGCGCCCGGCAACTGGACTCCCTCTGGGAAGAGGTCAAGAGGTTCACCAACCCCCAGAGATACTATGTGGACCTGTCGCAGAAACTGTGGGACGTGAAGCACGGCATGATCGCCCAACATCATGGACTGGATCCCGAGCGCGGGCTCCGGGGCCCCCTCTGACAGGCGGATCATGAGAGGTCCGGGACCGGACGGCTGAGAAGACCGAACCTCCTGTACCATATCACCACGCACGTGACCGATATCCATGCCATCAGCATTATTATCGATACCGCCTCGGTCAGGGGGAGAGAGGAGGTCAGTCCCAGGACCGTGCCGGCGGCCAGCATCAGCAGGGTGCCGGCGGCCGCTGGGTACTGGGAGGTGCGCGCTGTGTGGATCGCCACCATGACGGCTGAGAAGACCGCCGCGGCGAACAGCGTTATGGCGCACGGCAGATGGTAGGGGGTGTTCTCGTTGAAAAGCCCCACACCCACCAGGGCGATCCCTGCCAGGCAGAGCGCCAGAAGGCCTATACGCGGAGCGAGCCCGTCATAGGCCAGGGAGAGGCCCGCACCGAATACCGCGAACAGGGCGCCGGCGGATACAGCGCCGGCGGAGAACAGTATGCGGGCGGATTCGTATTCAGAGACGCCGAGATCGCTCACCATGTTGACCCCGAACACCCATGTCGGGTCTGAAAGGGCGGCCCCGGCCCAACCCAAGGCGAAGCACAGCGACGCCAGCACACCGGTCATCAGGAAAAGCTTTGTTCTGCATTCGGACAGCATGCGGATATATACACGCAACAGGGAATAAAACTTACGTCAGATCATCCTCTGACCGTGGTAGAGGCAGTTGGTCTGGTACCTGGGCTCGCATGTTAGATTTACTCCCAGCTTGCGGTAGACGTCCTCATCCACCGCCGACAGCATGACCGAGGAGTGGACCTCGCATCCCTTCAGCCCCGGAAGCTGCTCGAAGGCCTTCTTCGCTATGTCGTCGTTAGTGGCGCATATCGAGAGAGCCACCAGCACCTCGTCGGAATGCAGCCTCGGATTGACGTTGCCCAGATAATCTACCTTCAGCTCCTGCACGGGGCCGATTATCAGCGGGGATATCAGGGTTATGTCGTCGGGTATGCCCGCCAGATGCTTCAGGGCGTTGAGGAGCAGGGCGGACGGGGCGCTGAGCAGCGGCGAAGCCTTGCCCGTGAGTATGGTCCTGTCGTTCATCTCCATGGCCATCGAATGCACCCCGGTTTCCGCGGATTTGGCGAGCGCGGCCGCCACCGTCGGACGGCTGTCGGACGAAAGCCCGGCCTGGTTCATGAGCATCTCCAGCTTGAACACGCTGGCATCATCCGCCTGGCCCTTCCTCCTCTCGCAGAGAACGCGGTAGTAGCGACGGACTATCTCCCGGCTCGCGGCGGCCCGGACCGTATCGTCGTCCACTATGCAGCTTCCGGCCATGTTGACGCCCATGTCCGTCGGTGACCTGTACGGGGATGAACCCGACACCCTCTCCAGAATGGCGTTCAGGACGGGGAACGCCTCCACATCCCTGTTGTAATTGATGGTTGTGACGCCGTAGGCCTCCAGGTGGAAGGGGTCTATCATGTTCACATCGTTCAGATCGGCGGTTGCCGCTTCGTACGATATGTTTACCGGATGCCTGAGAGGGAGATTCCATACAGGGAATGTCTCGAACTTGGCGTAACCGGCCTTGACACCGCGACGGTTCTCGTGATAAAGCTGGGAGAGGCAGGTGGCCATCTTGCCGCTTCCGGGTCCCGGTGCGGTCACCACGACCAGCGAGCGGGAGGTCTCCACGTATTCGTTCCTGCCGTACCCCTCCTCACTTACTATCAGCGGTATGTTGGAAGGATAACCCGATATCGGATAGTGCCTGTAGACCTTGACGCCCAGAGAGACCAGGCGGTTGTAGAAGACATCGGCGGCGGCCTGCGTGTTGTACTGGGTGAGGACCACGGACCCCACGTACATCCCCTTGTCCCTGAAAGCGTCTATCAGACGGAGGACCTCCATGTCATAGGTTATGCCCAGGTCCCCGCGGAACTTGTTCTTCTCTATATCCCCGGCGTTGATGGTGATGATTATCTCCGCCTGGTCCTTGAGCTCGGTGAGCATCGTCAGCTTGCTGTCCGGCCGGAATCCCGGAAGGACCCTGGAAGCGTGCGTGTCGTCGAATATCTTGCCTCCGAACTCCAGGTACAGCTTGCCTCCGAACTGGTCTATCCTCTCGCGGATGCGCTCGGACTGCAGCCTAATGTACCTGTCATTGTCGAAACCGATGTCCCTCAGACCGCCTGACATGTGGCTCGGCATGCGTTTGGGGTTGTATAAGCATGCTGGTCCAAGGAACGGAAACGGATATCTACGATGCAGTCGGATGCATGACCATGGAGACGGACGGAGAAGCCGGGGTGCTGTGCTGGGACGCGACGGTGTCGCCCTTCGACCGCACCGCAGTCATGCAGATCATCCTGGCCATCGGCATACCCTTCGGGGCGATAGCGGTTCTGCTCCTTGCGGTCTCCGAGGGGGACCCTTCCGCGATGTACGGGGCGGGATTCGTGCTGGTCGTGATCCTGGGCGGAATAGTCCTGGGGTTGCTACTGTTCAACAGGAAGAACGTGCGTTACACCCTGGACTCCGACGGGGCGGGATTCCGCGACCTGCCGAAGAGCGTCGGCAAGGCGGAGAGGATCAGGACTCTGGTGATCCTCGCGGGGGCCGCCGGGGGAAACCCCTCGGTGGCCGGCGCGGGGATGCTGATGCAGACCGAGGATTCCGCCCGTATGCTATGGAAGGATGTGCGTTCCGCTACACCCGTTCCGGGAAGGGGGCTCATAAGGCTTTCGGGCAAGGGCCGCGATTTCACCATCAAGTGCGCACCCGAAGGGTACCTGGAGACCCTGGCCTTCATAGCGACCAAGGTCCCCGGACGGATTAAAGAAGATTGAAATACTATCCCCGTTATTCTTCCCGCCGAGGTAATCAAATGCCCAAAGTGATCGAATCCGAATGTGTCGCATGCGGTGCGTGCGTCGACGTATGCCCCGAGAACGCCATCACCTGCGATGACGTAGCCGTCATCGATGCCGACAAATGCATCGACTGCGGAGCCTGCATCGACGAGTGCCCCTCTTCCGCCATCCAGTAAACAGGACGGCGAAAACCACTTACCTTATTCTCCGTTCTCCGCCCCGGCATCGCCGGGAGGGATCGCGGCCTCTCGTCCTGATGACGGCCGACCCCGGCCCCTTCCAGTTCCAATCTCCCAGAAGGTGCATTATGGCCGGCACTATGTAAGTACGTATGAACAGGGCGTCTATGGCTATGGCGAACCCGAGCGCGAAACCGAACTCCTGGAGCATTGGCGAGGTGGAGAACATCAGCGTCGAGAACGCACCTGCCATTATAAGCCCGCAGAGGGTTATGACCGCGCCGGACCGCATCACCGCCGCCTCGATGGCCTCGTCGTTGCTCATGCCCTTCATCACGTTCTCCTTTATGCGGGTTGTGAGCAGTATGTCATAATCCATGCCGAGACCCAGACAGATCACGAAAAGGACGATGGGCACTATCCAGACCACCGGGACGCCCATCAGCTGGTCGAACAGGATGAACGTCAGGCCCAGGGTCCACATTATGCTCATGAGTATGGTCAGGACCGCACGTATCGGCGTGACGTAGGACCTCATGACCAGGAAGAGCAGGAGGATCAGCAGGAGGATCACCGCCGCCTTTATGTAGTCGAAATCCTCGGTGACTATCTCCGAGACCTCGTAAGTCATGACCGCGGCCCCAGTTATGTAGGATCCATTTACATATGAATGGGATCCCGCGAAGCCGCTCTCCGCAGAGTAAAGCTGGGACACGGTTTTTATCGAGAGGTCGGACATGGGCTCCTCCTTGGTCACCACCGTCACCTTGACGTACTGGTAGTCCCGTCCGTCCTCCTCGAAGACCTGCGATACCGCGCCCATCGTGTACGTCAGCATGTAATCGGCAGTGTACTTCTCCTCATCGGTCAGCAGATACCAGACCTCGCATATCGCCTCGTAGCCCGTGACGCCCAGGACCTCCTCCAGGTAAGCTATGGCCTCCTGGGTGCTCTGGGGGAGGAATGACACCAGGCGTTCGAAGAGACGCTGATGGGCCGGGCTCCCGTCGAACAGGGTGTCCCCGTCCGTGGGACCGTAGGTTATGGATATGTTCTCCTGCCCCTGGGTGCGCATCTCCAGGAGCGAACCCGTGAGCTCGCTCATGTCCCGGTAGAACTGCTCCGCGTTATCCCTCGGGACGTATGTTTCAGCCTCAGGGTCTATGTCCGCGAACGCGTCGACCTTCATGACTATGTACGTGGGCATTATCATCCCCCCGCCTATCCCCGCGGAGATGACGCTGACGCCTTGCTTGGATTCAGAATCTGGCATGGTGCTTATCATGTCGTAGGAAGGAGCCGAGGTCACTGCCACATAGGTCAGCGGCAGGGTTATAAGGATCACGGCGACCACAAGGGCCTTGGAATGCCTCATGGAGGCCTTCACGGTCCCCGCGAAGTAGCGCTGCCCCCTGCTCGACCATTTCCCGTACCACCCCTTCATCGCCCTGCTGCCCTGGGCGTATGTGTCCATGGTGGAGGGCCAGAAAAGCCGGTCCCCGAATATCGCCAGCAGCGAGGGTATGAGGGTAAGGGACGCTATCAGGGCTACCACGATGCCCAGTGCGAGGGCGATGCCCATGGTGCTGACCATGGAGAAGGAGCAGAATGCCATGATCCCGAAACCGATTATCACGGAGCATCCCGATGTGAGTATGGACTCCCCGGCCCACTTCACGGACTCCCTTATGGCCGTCTCGCCGTCGGACCCTCTCTTGCGCTCCTCGCGGTAGCGGGATATTATGAATATGCAGTAGTCGCATCCGGCACCCAGCATGGAGACTAGCACCAGGATCGGTGTGATGTAGTATATTCCCATGATCTGGCCGACGAAGAACACGGCCCCGAGGACGATGGCGTAGGCCATGCCTATGACCATGGGGGGTATGGCCGCTGTGACGATGGATCTGAAGAAGAGCCCGATCAGAATGAATATCAGCAGTATGGATACGGGATCTATCTTCTCCATGTCGGCTGTCGCCGCGGTCATGGTGTCGTAGGTGATGGCGTCCGATCCCGTCACGTAGGAGGCCTCCACGGCCTCCTTCAGCCCGGGGTCGGCGATGGATTCCAGGGCCTGGGCCGTCATTTCCCTTATGTCGGGGACGTAGGACGTCCTGTTCAGAGAGGATCCGTCGGGAAGCGCCGGGTACTCTATTCCGAACAGTATCATGCTGGATACCGTCGCCTGGAAGTACCTGTCGTCGAATACCCCGAGCTTGCCGGCGGTTATCTGCACGGAATCCCCGTACTTCTCCCTCAGGCCCCTGTTGACACTCCAATCGGCCAGCTCTGCGTCCAGGGCGGCCGCCAGCGCTTCCGACACCTCCTGGGCGCTCTCATCCAGGGCCTCCACGAGTATTATGGTGGAGGCTGCGGCCGTGGGATAGAAGTAATCGCTTCCCAGGATCTCCGCGCCCTTGGCGGACTCCGTGTCCGAGGGCATCATGGACGTCATGTCGTACTGGAAGACCGACGGGGAGCTCAGAGCCGGGTAGGCCGCCGCTAACAGTGCGACCACCCAGAGAGCGACTATGGCCTTCGGATGCCTAACGACTATGTCTGCCAGTCTCTCGAACATCTTCCCCAGTGTCTGGGGACATCGCACTCATAGTATTTTATTGTGAGACATGCATATTGTAACCCAGCGCTCAGGCGCGGTCGTTGTTCTCGAAGGTGCGGGTGCGGAGACGTGCGGGGCCCGACCAGTTGTACCTGCCAAGAAGATGCATCACCGCGGGAACCACGTACGTGCGCATGAACAGGGCGTCCACCAGTATCGCGAAGCTGAGCGCGAAGCCGAACTCCATGAGCATGGGCGAGGTGGAGAGCATCATGGTGCCGAACGCGCCCGACATTATCAGACCGCATATGGTTATCACCGCGCCGGACCTCTCCACGGCGTGCTCTATGGCATCGTCGTTGCTCATGCCCTTCATCACGTTCTCGCGTATGCGGGTGGTGAGCAGTATGTCGTAGTCCATGCCCAGCCCCAGGCATATGACGAACAGTATGATCGGCATGATCCATGTGATCTCCATGCCCAGCCACATTCCGAACACCACGTATGTCATCCCCAGGGTCCAGACCACGCTTGTCAGTATCGTCAGCACGGCACGCAGCGGGGTCAGGTAAGACCCCATCACGAAGAACAGCAGGAGGAATATGAGCACCGCCACACCCCCCTCTATGTAAACGAACTCGGTGTTGAGCACCTGGGACACGTCGTACATGGCTACAACCTGGCCGGTCACGTAGGAGGCGGAGAACGCCGTGGCGGTGGCCATGTAGTCATTCACGGATGCCTTCACCAGGGTAACGGTGCCCATCGACGTCTGCGACATTGGCTCGTCGGACATGAGAACGGTCAGCTTGATGTACTGGTGGCCATCGTGGTACTTGGAGATGGACCCGTAGGCGTAGTTCACTATGTAGTCGATGGCGTTAGCCTTGGTGTACTTGCCGCCGGTCAGATACATCCAGGCAAGATCGTCGATATCGACGATCTCCCTGACGTAGTCCCTGACGGACTCGGGGAGCAGCTCGAGCGCCTCCTCGGTGCTCCCAGCGGTCTTCACCAGCATCTCCCAGCCTGCTATGGTCCAGACTCCGCTTATGTTGTGGTTGCCCGCTTCCTCGGCATCATCCATCATCTTCGCGGCCAGCGTGTTGGATGCCAGTACATACGGGTCGTAGACCTCGGAGCTGGTCCAGGTCAGGACCCCCAGCGAGCCTTCGTCGGGTATGGTTATGGCGTCCTCGCGTATCTCGGCTATCTCGCCGTCGACCTCCAGGAGGACGTATGTGGGCATCAGCATGCCGCCGTCGGCGTGCTCGACTATCTGGTTCACCCCGTCCTTGGCCTCTCCGGAAGGCATCGTGGCTATCATGTCGTAAGACGTCGTGTGCGTCGCGGCCACGTATCCCAGGGGGATCGTGATCAGGACCACCGCGGCCACTATGGCCCCGGCATGCTTCATTGAGAACCTGGCGGAGTTCGCGAAATAGCGCGCACCCGCCCTGGACATCTTGCCGTACCATCCCTTCATGGTCTTGCTGCCTTCGGAATACGTGGACAGCCTGGAGGGCCAGAACATCCTCTCGCCCAGTATGGATATTATGGATGGTATCAGGGTCAGGGCGGCGATGAGGGCGAAGACTATCCCGGCGGCCAGGACTATGCCCATGGCGCTTATGACCGAGAAGGAGCAGAAGGCCATGACTCCGAAGCCTATGACGACCGCGATACCGGATATGGTTATGGATTCCCCGGCCCATCTCACGGACTCCCTGAGAGAATCCTCGTGGGTCTTCCCGGTCTTGCGTTCCTCGCGATACCTGGCGATTATGAATATGCAGTAGTCGCAGCCGGCACCCAGCATCGAGACCAGCACTATCGTGCTCGTGATGTAGTAGATCTCCATGAAGTGGGACAGCCCGTATATGGCTGCCAGGACGACCCCGTACGCCACACCGATGGTCAGCGGGGGGGTGGTTGCGGATATAACCGATCTGAAGAACAGGCCGATGAGCAGGAGCACCAGAAGTATGGAGAAAGGATCTATCCTCTTGACGTCCTCCATGGCGCCGGCCTCGGTGTCATGGGAGATGGCCGACTGGCCCGTCAGATAGGTGCTTAAGGTGTATCCGCCCTCGGATTGGGTCTCGGACACTATGCCTCTCAGGACCTCCACCTCTCCCGAAGGTTTCACGGAATCGGAGAAGGAGATGGCGAAGATCACTATCCCGGGATACCCGCCGCTCTTGGAGAAGAACCCCGCGGACACCAGGGCCACCTTCTCCTCGCCCCCTTCCTGGCCGTAATGCCTTTGCAGGGCGTCCTCCAGATCGTTCCCGAACAGCGTTATGCCGTCGTATTCGGCGGAGTCGGCGCATTCGACCACCAGCACGGTGTCCATGCCGGAACCGTCCGAGTAGAAGTATTCTGTGTCCGCGAGTATCTCGAGCCCCCTGACGGATTCGGACCCTTCGGAGGAAGAGGAGGTCATATCGTAGGACAGGACCCCCGATGGGTCCAGGAGCACCTTGGCCATGAAGGGGGAGGCCAGAAGCAGTATGGCGGCCCATATGAGTACTATGGCCTTGGGGTGCTTGATCACCGTTTCCGCTAACCTGTCGAACATTGTACCCGGAGTGATGAACGGGGTATTATTTTAAGACAGCGACCGCGGCAGGCTCCCCCGAGTCCGGTGTCGCCCGCTACACTTAAAATACCCACTTCACTATGATGCACCGATGCAGATCACAGATGAAAAAGCCATAAAGACCGCGGAAGAGAGGTTCTCGGCACTTCTCCGGAGACAGCTCGAGAGGGTGGAGAGGCTCAAAGAAGAGGGATCCCCCGTCGACTACTCAGAACTGGACAAGCTTATCGTGGGCGTCTGCGGAGGGGACGGCATAGGTCCGTACATATGCGCATCCGCCCAGAAGGTGATGGAATTCCTCCTCGCCGACAAGATAGCGGCCGGCAAGGTGGAGATAAGACAGATAGACGGCCTGACCATAGAGAGGCGGGTCGAGGTCATGAAGGCCATACCCGACGACACCCTGGCCGAGCTGAAGGATTGCCATGTGATACTGAAGGGGCCGACCACGACGCCCAAGAAGGGCGACCCCTGGCCAAACATAGAGAGCGCCAACGTGGCCATGAGGAAGGAACTCGACCTCTTCGCCAACGTGAGGCCCGTCAGGGTCCCGGAGCTCGGGATAGACTGGACGTTCTTCAGGGAGAACACCGAGGGGAGCTACGCCCTCGGCAGCGACGGTTTCAACGTGACGGAGGACCTGGCCATGGACTTCTGCGTGGCCACTTCCCAGGGCACTGAGAGGATCCTGCGGGCGGGGTTCGAGCACGCCCGCAAGACGGGCGCGGGATACGTATCGGTGGTCACCAAGGCCAACATAATAAAGACCACGGACGGGAGGTTCCTGAGCATCGCCGAGAAGGTCGCCGAGGACTACCCCGACGTCAAATGGGACGACTGGTTCATAGACATCATGACCGCCAAGCTCATAGACCCTGCCAGAAGGTCCGCCTTCAAGGTGTTCGTGCTCCCCAACCTTTACGGGGACATAATAACCGACGAGGCCGCGCAGATACAGGGAGGCGTCGGCACCGCGGGCAGCGCCAACATCGGCAGCCGCTACGCCATGTTCGAGGCCATCCACGGATCGGCACCCAGGATGGTGACGGAGGGGCGCGCCCAGTACGCGGACCCGTCCAGCATGATCAAGGCGGTCGCCATGATGATGAACCACATAGGCGAGACCGAGAAAGGGCTCAGACTGGAGATGGCACTGGACATATGCAGCCAGTTCGAGAAGAGGCTCGTCATGACCGGCAGGGCGGACGGAGCCACCGGCAACGAGTTCGCCGACTACATAATGGAGACCGTCCAGAGGGCCGACCTCGGGAGCGCGTGGAGATCCCACGTGGACTCCGCCTTGGCGTCCGCAAAGAACAGGAACTGATAGCGGACGGAAACATTTTACGCCCCCGGCCGGGGCGGATTCTGTGTTTTTCACTGCATGCGGGAGCTGCTGGCACGTTACATAGAAACATGAGGTGCGAGAAGCGATAGCAGGATAGGCGAGGGGTTTCCCCCTCTGAAAATATATTATTAAGAGGTTTTTCCGTTCCGACCTATCACGAAGATCTTACAGGCCGTAGTTCTTCATGCAGAAGTTGGGCACGTCCTTGTACTGCTTGACGCAGTACTCCACGAACTTGTCCTCTTCGCTGGGGAGAGCTTCGAGCTGCTTGATCATGTCCGCGAGGACATCGGCCTGCTTCGCGGTGAGCTGGAGCTCCTTGGCGTCGTTGGACCTCTTGATGATCTTCGCGGCGGTGAGTCCGGCTGCCTTGGCCCTGAGGTAGATGTTGCTACCCTCGGCGGCTATGGCCTTTCCGATCTCGTACGCGTTGTCGTATGCGAGGATGTGTCCCTCGGGGCCTCTGAACCTGTCGGATATCATGTACAGGTCCCTGAGTTCCTTGTCCTTGCCGCATGCGGCGGCGGTGTTCATCAGGGAGACCTCGTATCCGAGAGCGCCGAGCCAGCACTGGACGGAGGATCCTCCGAACTCGGGGTGGTACTCGACGGACTCGTTGGACCACAGGTCGCAGACCTGGGCCATCAGGTTGCCCTGAAGGTCGGCGTGCGCGCACTGGCAG
>Ga0123335_1006295_pt1 | contig 13915 bp, 11 predicted proteins | sample BiotimSIPDNA_2_FD_89707 | JGI IMG/M metagenome (GOLD analysis project Ga0123335, IMG submission 89707) | Anaerobic biogas reactor microbial communites from Washington, USA - Biogas_R2 time_0 SIP DNA | ecosystem: Engineered > Bioreactor > Anaerobic > Unclassified | place: Washington, USA... | reverse complement strand
CGAGTCTTACAACCGAGCCGAATTTTCGCAATTTCACGTTTTCTTCAATCAGTTCAAGAAGATCATCTGCTTCATCTTCTTGAATTTCGAGATCCGTATCTCTTGTTATCCTGAAACAATATGATTCAAGAACTTCTACCCCGGGAAACAGAATATTTAAATTATTCCTGATAAGAGTTTCCAACCAGATATACTTCTTCTTTCCGGTTTCTTTGGATTGATTATTTTTACTGATTAATGCATCGATATTTAAAAGTCTTGGGAGAATAACAGGCACTTTTACACGAGCAAAATGTTTTTCTTTATTAGGTCTTTTTATAAAAACAGCAAGACTCAAACTCAGGTTCGAAATGTAAGGAAACGGTCTACCAGGGTCAAAAGCTAACGGAGTAAGCACCGGGAAAATTTCCTTTTCAAAATATTCATTAAGCAGCTTTCTTTCATTCTTTTCCAAATCTTCGTAAGAACACAGATTTATATTGTTTTCTTTTAATTCCGGAATTATGATATTTCTCCAATAATGAGAAATTTTTTCAAGCATCGGAACAACTGATTGTTCAATTAGCTTAATTGCTTCAATTGGAGTGAGCCCGTCAATTGTTTTTTCGAAAATATTAGCTCTTATCTGCTCTTTTAATCCCGAAACTCTTATCATATAGAATTCATCAAGATTTGAAGAAAAAATGGACAAAAATTTAATTCTATCCAGCAGAGGCAGTTTTGGGTTTAACGCTTCATCCAAAACACGGCGGTTAAATTCCAGCCAGCTTAAATCCCTGTTAAAAAAATTTTCACGCTTATAATATTTTCGATATTGTTCGTAGGAATTAAGCATAATTGTAATTTTTATTTATTTTCTATTTTACGGGCAGAAGAAAATTTACTGAGATCGTAATTTATGTTTGTACTTGGAATTGGGATTCTTCTCAATTTAATTCCGGCTTTCATAAAAAAATCTTCGGCAAGAGTATCATGATAATCCGAAAATATAACGACTTCTATTATTCCAGCGGCAATTAAAGCTTTCGCGCAATTTGTACATGGCATATTTGTAACAAATGCAGTAGCTCCTTTAGTGCTTATTCCATGTATCGAACATTGCAGAAGAGCATTCATTTCGGCATGAGTGGTTCTTATACAATGGTTATCAACTATCTGGCAACCGACATCTTCGCAATGTTCACCGCCGGGAATGGAACCGTTGTAACCAGTAGATAAAATCCTTTTATCCCTTACAAGAACACATCCGCAATGCATACGCGGGCAAGTTGCCCTTTCCGATACAAGCATAGCAAGCTTTAAAAAGTATTCATCCCAAGATGGACGTTTTGAATTACTCATAATCGTTCTATATATAATTTAAAAAAGTAAAGTTGTAAACTTAAGCAATTAACATAGTCAATTTTAAGAAAAAAATAAAATATCATTATGAATATAATAAAGAGTTCCGGTAATTATTACTTGTCATTTTTACACTTTTACAGATAATAAAATACCATAATTTCAAATCAAGCAAACACTTATAATCACTCAGGAGAGGGAAAGCTGCCGTGGAAGAGGGCGCAACCACGGCAGCTGGGGTTGTTAATGGTACAGAGGGTTGAGAAACTTATACTTTTAATCTTGCTGTATATGTAACAACTATCGTGCCATTTACTTAACTTAAAATAAATATGTAATGAACAATAAATTTGTATTGTCGGATATATTTTTGTTGATCAATAATCTAAATTTGAATAATATTAACCATCACTTCTTGAGAAAAATCTGAAATGTACTTCCTTTTCCGATAACAGATGATTTTAAGAATATTTTTCCCTTATGATAATCTTCAATAATCCTTTTTGAAAGACTAAGCCCCAATCCCCATCCTCTTCGTTTGGTGCTGTAACCAGGACGAAATATTTCATTTCTCTTTTTAATGTCGATTCCTTTACCGTTATCAGTTACATCAATTTTAATGGTTTCTTTATTTTCTGTTATTAAGAACAATATTTCACCATTTTCAGTTTCAATAGCATCTAAAGCATTTTTAATAAGATTTTCAATCACCCATTCAAAAAGTTCAGCATTTAGATCAACTTTACTTGTCGTTTTACCTTCAAGAATTATTGATACATTTTTCCCAGTTTGAGGCAGTCTTTTTTCAAAATATTCAATAACTTTTTTAATCAAATCATCTAAGTTTTCGGGTTGCAGTTTAGGAATTGAACCGATTTTAGAAAATCTACTGGCTATTTTATTTAATCTGTTAAGATCATGAACCAGTTCGTTAGAGATATTCATCACTTTTTCGGGTTTATCATACTGCATTTTCAAAAGTTCATTCCAACCCATTAAACTAGAAATCGGGGTACCCAGCTGATGAGCCGTTTCACGCGCCATTCCAACATATATATTGCTTTGTTCGCTTTTTTTCAGAAAACTGAAACCCAGATAAGAAAGAATCATAAATCCACCTGCAAAAAGGATTTGCAGATATGGATAATATTTTAACCGGGTAACAATTTCACTGTCGCCATAGAATATTTTTCCAAGAACAATTGAATCGTTGTAGGTTATTTCAATCGGGTTATGATGTATTCTAAGTTCTGCAATTTTATTTTTGAGGAATATGTCTGTCTCTTCTTCACTTAAAGTTGAATCTATTTCAAGGTTTCTTGTACCGCTCCCTGTCGAATAATTATGTACATTTTCTTCGGAATCGGTTAAAATAAGCGGGAAATCAATTCTCTTAATTATATTATCAAAAAGAAATGTGAAATCTCCTTGCACTTCGGTGCTTGAAGAAATATATTTAAATGTTTTTGCATACAATTCCACAAGCTCGCGGTCTCTTTCTTGAAGTTTTTCAACAAGAATGCGCGTGTAATATAAAGTTCCAAAGGAAATTACAGCAGCTATCAAAATCAGCAGAATTTTAATATTTATTGAAGAGGTTCTAAATATTTTCATACTCTCTCATAAAATTTCCGAAGGCAGGTTTTTGAATACGAGAATAAGAATTCTTCAAACTATATTTTTCTAAAGCTCTATTGTCTGAGATCTTTTTGGTCCTACGGAAATTATAGAAATTTCGAAACCGCATTTTTCCGAAATAAAGGCAAGATAGTCTTTTGCCTGTTTTGGAAGATCATTAAAATTTTTGACCTCAGTAATATCACAATTCCAGCCCGGCAATACTTCGTAAATTGGAGTAACCGAACTTAATTTAACATTATCTGTCGGGAAATATTTCAATTCTTTACCTTCAAATTCATATCCGATACACACTTTTATTTCGCTGAAGCTGCTTAGGACATCAAGTTTTGTAATAGCAACCCGCTCAATTCCGTTAATCATTCTCGAATACCTGACTAAAAAAGAATCGAACCAGCCCACTCTGCGGGGACGGCCAGTAGTTGCCCCGAATTCGGCGCCAAGTTTTCTTAATTTTTCTTCTTCGTCTCCATGAAGTTCTGTCGGGAAAGGTCCGTTACCAACGCGTGTAGTATATGCTTTAACAATTCCAATTACAGAATCTATTTTTGTGGGTGGAATTCCTGTACCGGTGCAAGCGCCTCCTGAAGTAGGACTTGATGAAGTTACAAAAGGATATGTACCATGGTCAACATCAAGCAAAGCTCCCTGAGCTCCTTCCATCAGCACAGATTTATTTTGCTCCATTGCTTTGTGCAGAAGTGATGTAGTATCAGTAATATAGCTGTCAATTTTTGCATCAAAATCGCAATATTCTTGAATTATTGCTTCTACGTCAAGTTCTTCGTGCTGATAAAGTTTTTTAAGAACATTGTTTTTTTCTTCCAGATTCTGACGTATTTTACGTTCAAGTTCTGTCCGGTTAAGCAAATCAACAAGCCTTATTCCGCGTCTGTCGTATTTATCTTTATAGCACGGACCTATTCCTCTTCCTGTAGTACCAATTTTATTTGCACCGCTTTCTTCAATTTTATCTAAAAGTTTGTGATAAGGCATAATTAAATGCGCATTATGGCTTATAAAAAGTCTGTCTTTAGTTTCAATCCCCTGATCATTTAAAAACTTTATTTCATCAAGCAATGCCTGAGGATCTATTACAACTCCGTTTCCTATAACGCATATTACACCCTCACGTAAAATACCCGAAGGGATCAAGTGTAAAACATATTTTTTATCACCAATTTCTATTGTATGACCGGCATTGGCTCCACCCTGATACCTTACAACAACCTCATATTTACTGCTCAATATATCTACAACTTTTCCTTTTCCTTCATCGCCCCATTGGCTTCCTACAAGAATGGAAACACTCATACAATCTCCAATTTATAAAATGATAAAAAATAAAAACTCCGAACATAATATCCGGAGTTAATATATAAAAATATCTAAAAATTATTTTTTGAAACTTTCTACAGCTTTTTCAACAGATTCAAAGTTTTCAAAAATTGTGATTAATTTAGTAATTACTAACAGACTGTTTATTTTTTCTGTTGCATTGGCAAGTACCAAATTACCATTCCCGTTTTTCATGGTTGTATAACCGCTGATAAGCATACCCAAACCGCTGCTGTTCATAAATTTAACTTCAGCAAGGTCAACAACAACATTTTTCTTCCCTTCGTCAAGAAGGTTATGAAGCTGCTGATTGAATTCCTGGGCTTCGGGCCCGCCCATTACGTTGCCTTTTAATTCAACAATAACAGCATTGTACTTTTCTTGTGTCTTTATTTTCATTTAATCTCCAAAGATTTGTTCCAAAATTAAACAGATAGATAATATTTATCAAGAAATAATACCTAAAAATTAAAACTTATTTATCTAAATATGTAAAAATTCTTAAATATTTTATAAGTTATGTAACTTAAAATAAAAAAAAAGATTTTGTTCTTCCTTAATTAATTTAACTTTGCAAACCAAAATGAATGAAACTTTAGCCGATAATCAAAATAACGAAGAAAAACGACTAATCGAAGATGAAGATTTTGAGCTTATAAAATCTTTTATTGAAGGCAACGACAGAGTTTTTGCAAAATTGGTAAACAAACATAAGGACAAAGTCCGTAATTTAGTATTTCTTACGCTTGGAGACTCGGAATACGTTGATGATATTTCACAGGATGTTTTTATAAGTGTATACAGGAAATTGGGTGAATTCAGATTCGAATCGAAATTTACAACTTGGCTTTACAGAATTACTGTTAACAAATGCCGCGATTATTTAAGGAAAAAGCGCGTACGAAGCATTTTTGTACCTATCAAAGAAACCGACAAAGAGCCTTGCACCAGGTTCCGGCCCGAAAGTATTGATCTGCCTCAGCTTGTTAGAAAAGCGATTGATAAATTGCCTGAAAAATTACGCACACCTCTGATAATGCGGGATATTGACGGATTAAGCTATAAAGAAATTGCGAATGCAATGGGTGTAGAAGTCGGTACTATCAAATCCAGAATTTTCAGAGCGCGCGAAAATTTAAAAATAATTTTAGAACCATTTCAGCGAGAAATGAATTTATAAAAAACAGGAACATCTGGTAATTATTTCCGTCATACATCATAATTATTTTCAAAAATATTTTATTTGATATGGGAAAAGTATTTTTAAAGAATTTTATTAGGAAATATTACGGAATAATCATTTTGGTTTTCCTAACTTTTTTAATAATGTTTTATTTCAAAGATGGTTCGTTGTTTTCTTCTTTTTTTAATACTTCCCAAAAAGATCTGAAAAATTTTTTAGCACTAAAATTAAAGCCTGTTTTTGATGATTTTAAAATCGGGAACGAAGACATTTTTAATTTTGCTCTTTTTAATCATCTTCCTATAGATAATGACAAGAAGAATGTATTGCGCATATTGCCGGATGAAAATCAGACAATTATCGAATTGAATAAAAACAGCAGAATAGACCAATCCGATAATTATAAAAATTTTGCCGAAATGCTTAATTTATCGGAAGAAAAACAAAAAAGTTTGGATTCGCTGATGGAAGTTTATAAAAATGTTTTGAATTCAAACATTTATTCCGGAAATAAAAATCTTATTGCCGTTAACGCCAAAATAGCGATTATAAACCAAAAGCTTAAAGCCGATTTAATCTGGTTTACTTCAAAGAATCTTCCCGAAGCTGATAGTTTTTTCTTTAAAAGATTCAATAAAAACTTTTACGACCGAAATAAAACCCATCTTGTTCTAAGCAAACAAAGAACAAATGATTTCGTTGTTTTTACTTCCGATTCGGTATATAATATAAATCTTGATTTAAAATCTTTTAGATCAAAAGGGAAAGAAAACCTGGGGAATACATTAGACAAGGTTGCCCGTATTAGTAGAAAAGGAATACCCGAAGGTTTTAAACACGATGAAAATTACAAGGTTGCCAGAATAAAACATTTCCATTTTAAGCCAAGCAATATTAAAGAGTTCCTAAAGTTCAAAAAGGAATTGGACAGCGCAATAACAGAACTAAATAAATTAAAGTATGCTGATTTAAAAAATCCATTGAATTTAAGAGCAACTTTTAAGCGGAAAACATTACCAATCCGGCCGGATGACGATTCGGAATTGGGACACGAATTTAATTTTAGGGCAAGAACCGGCGATAATAACTTGGAATTAAATGACTCCACTTTGTTGATTAATGCCGAAGGAATTAAAATAAACATAAACGTCGAAGAATAAATATTATTGCTATATGATTTTGAATAAATTAAACCTAAGCCAAAGCAGCAAGCTCGAAAACGCAATCATTCTTTCGGTTATTCTTTTTATCATTAAAATACTGCTGCCGGTATATTCAGTTTTTACTCTTATAATAAGTGAAGTTTTAATGCTTTCGGCAATTTTTCTATGGTCGGAATATTTATTTAATCTGCTTAAGAAAAATAAAAATCAGGAAATTTCCCTTATCTTAAACTCGGGCATTACTTGCGCATTAATATTTTTTGTCCTTTCGGTTTCTGGAACCGTAATAGATACGGAAGAAAAGTTTTCGTTTCAGGATAACATTGTATCTTCAATCTTTTCGCTGCTGGTTATTTTTATTTTTATTTATCTGGTTATGTATATTTTTTCTGTAATTCGCTATCTCTTCTTTTTAAGGCAGAAAAAAGAACCAGGCAAATATTTTGTTACTATGATGATTTTTATGCTTTTGGCAGCTTTATCTAATACTTTATTAACTTTAGATTATTCGCTTGATTACATAAAAAAAACATTCTTTTTTGTATCCATCATTCTGATAGTTATAAATTCAATTCGAGTTTCGTGGATTGCTTTCCTCACAAAAAAACAGAAACTGTATCTGCTTCTTATTTCAATAATTCTTTCTGTTTTATTTATAACCAACTACGGCATTTCTTCTGATAATGTTTTTATCACACAAATAATATCCCCCTTTTCTCCTTCGTTTTATACCATTTTTAATTTAATAATGATTTACGGCGGAATTTATTTCGGAATTGTTTTCTTCACTGCATTATTTCACCTTCCTACAGCCGAAGCGTTTGATAGAAAGGCTGTTGAAGTGTCTTCTCTTATGGACTTAAGTAAAATTCTTACAAAAGTCTTGGATATAAAAGAACTTGCCGAAACAATTACAGAGCTCACCATAAATGTCTGTAATACAGACTGTTCGTGGCTGCTTGTAAAACGGGATGATAAGTTTGATGTGGCCGCGTTAAAAAATATTGGTTTTATTGAAGCGAATAATATTTCCGAAAAAATAACACAAAACAAAATATTTAAAACCGAAAATATTCTAACTCTTAAAAATGACGAATTGGTATTCAATTTTAAAGAACAAACCTTGCAATCTCAATTCAGGTCGCTTGTGGCAGCAAAACTGATAATTCACAATCAGATTAAAGGTTATCTTGTTACTGCACGTAAATCGCAAATACCGTTTGACGATGAAGATATTAAATCAATCAGCTCATTTGCAGATTATGCAGCAGTTGCGCTCGACAATGCAAATCTTATTAAAGAATCCATAATAAAGGAGAGGCTTGAAAAAGAGCTTGATGTTGCCCGCGAAATACAATATAAAATTCTTCCGGCAAAAACACCCGATTTTAAAAACATACAAATTTCAGCTCTTTTTATCCCTGCGTTTGAAGTTGGGGGCGACTATTACGATTTTTTTCTCCTGTCTGAAAATAAATTGGGATTTGTAATTGCAGATGTTGCCGGGAAAGGAATTTCAGCTGCGTTTATAATGGCAGAAGTTAAAGGAATTTTTGAAACTCTTTCAAAACTGATTGAAAGCCCATCCGTAATTTTATCGAAAGCAAACGAAATTCTTATTAATAGTCTGGAAAGAAAAAGTTTTGTAACAGCTATCTACGGAATACTTGATACAAATACAGGAAAATTGAAATTTTCACGGGCCGGACATATGCCGCTTTTACTTATTTCCGACGGTGAGGCTAATAAATTAACCCCCCCTGGATTAGGCTTGGGGCTCGATAATTCAGGAAGTTTCGAGAACTCTATAAAAGATATGGAAATTCAGCTTAAATATAACGATATTGTGGTGTTGTTTACAGACGGTATTACGGAATCAAAAAATTCGGATCTGGAAGATTACGGTTATAACAAATTTGAAAATGTTATTTTAGAAAATAAAGCAGAAGATCCTGATAGAATTGCAAACGAAATTATAAAGGATGTATCTACATTTTCAGTTTCAAGCGAACAGCACGATGATATAACACTTGTGCTGATAAAATGGAAATTTAATAACTTTAGTTTGGAGAAATAGATGGCAGAATTCAATGTATCGACAAGGAATATTGGTTCTGTAGATATTATTGAGTTGAAGGGTTATCTCGATGCGCATACAGCCCCGCAGCTCGAAAAAACTTTTAACGAACTTATAAACAGCAAAAAATTTAAGGTCGTGGTAAACTTTGATAAACTTTCTTACATCAGCAGTGCTGGTCTCGGTGTTTTTATGGCTTATGTTGAAACTATGCGCGAAAACAATGGCGATATAAAATTTACAAATCTGCAGGACAAAGTTTATAATATTTTTGATCTTTTGGGTTTTCCTATGCTTTACGAGTTTTTTACTCAGGAAAATGAAGCAGTGAAAAAATTCGGTGAAGCAGAATAATGGCTTCCAATCAAAAATATTACCACATTACAGTTAAAAGTACTACAGAAAACCTGGCTGTAATAAGAGATTTTGTAAAGGACGCTGCGGCTGACTGCGGCTGCGATAACAGCACTATTGATAAAATAATTCTGGCCGTTGATGAAGCCAGTACGAATATAATAAAATATGCATATAATTATCGATCCGATAAAGATATTGAAGTTAAAGTTAAATTCGATAAAAAAAATTTTGCTGTAGAAATTTTTGATAACGGAAACAGTTTTAATCCTGCAAATTACAAAGAACCCGATCTGGAAAAATATGTAAAAGAAAAACGAGTGGGCGGACTTGGGATTTTTCTTATAAAAAAAAGCTGCGATGAAGTTAAATACGAAATACTGAAAAACAAAACCAACAAAGTTACCCTCATAAAAAAAATAAAGTAATTCATTATGAAGCAAAATGAATACAACGCTGCACAACGAACATTATCGGCGCTTGTGGATTTCAGCAATCTTATTAATTCGAGCCTTGATATTAATTTTATTCTTAACAATTTACTATTTACTTGTTTAAGCAAGTTTCACACATCCCGCGGAATAATAACATTTGTTAATCCTGACGGACAATTATACGTTAAATCGGGAAAAGGAATTGATGATAAAATCCTTCTGAAATATCCTGAAGTTTACGAAAAGAATTATGCTAACAGTAAAGAACTGATTCTTTTTAATGAGAAAAATAAAATTGCTATAAGCCGCGAAATAAAAACATCGAGCAGACTTTTAGGTGTTTTGTTTTTAGGTGAAAAATTAACATCGCAGCCTTACGAAAACGAAGATTTGAATTTTTTAAACACAATCTGTAATATTGCTTCAACCGCAATTGAAAATTCAATTACATTCAATACTCTGAAAGAAACTAACAGGATTCTGGATTCAAAAGTCAATCAGCTGAGCTCTTTGTATGATCTCAGCAAAGAATTAAACGGAGTAATAGAAATTCCGGAAATTTCAAAATTGCTTGTATATTCAGTTATCGGACAATTAATGGTATCAAAATATGCTTTGATTATTTATACCGATGATAAAATGGAAATAATTGAGAGCAAATTCGATAACGATCTATTATCCGAATCGTTAAAAGAATTCAGTTCAAAAACTTTTGCAGAAATAATTACTAAACCCGAAATACGTAAAAATTATCCGCTTTTTTATAAACTGAATATTCAGCTCATTGTTCCTATGAAAACAAAAGGCGAAACAAATGGAATAATACTTTTGGGTAAACGTTTTAACTCGCAGGATTTTACAAACTCGGATATCGATTTCATTTCCTCAGTTGGCAGCCTTGCTATTATGGCAATTCAAAATGCTAAAATGTTTTTAGAAATGATTGAGAAGCAGAAAATTGAAAAGGATTTACAGCTTGCAAAGAATATTCAAAAAAACCTGCTCCCGAAAAATCTACCGGAATTCAACAGATTAAACATTGCCGCTTATAACGAAACAGCAAGGCAGGTAGGTGGCGATTATTATGAAGCAATTAAACTTTCGGAAAATAAACTTCTTGCAGCTATTGCCGATGTTTCGGGGAAAGGAGTTCAAGCAGCTTTGATGATGGCAAATCTGCAGGCTTTTTTGAAATCCTTGGTAAAGCAAAACCTGCCGCTTAACGAAGCGTCTAACCGCATAAACGATTTAGTTTCGGAAAACACTTTTGACGGAGGGTTTATTACATTTTTCTGGTCTGTTATTGATGAAAAAGAGATGAAAATGACTTATGTAAATGCCGGACATAATCCTCCTATTATTTATAGAAACGGAGAACTTATAAAGCTTAAAAAAGGCGGGATGCTTCTTGGATTTATGAAAACAGTTGTCCCTTATATTGAAGATACTGTTGAAATACAAAAAGGTGATTTATTAGTTTTTTTTACTGACGGAATTACTGAAGCAATGGATTGTAACAGGAATGAATATTCCGATGAGCGGCTCGAGGGTTTTATCCGCACAAATTATTCTCTTCCGGCTCAGGAATTTTTAGATAAGCTTATTCTTGATGTAAGAAATTTTTCGGAAGGAACCGAACAATCGGATGATATAACTTGTTTGGCAATTAATATTAATTAGATATGAAATCATTTATATTAAAAAACCGACCGTTAATAATAAATTTCACAACGTTTTCGCTGTTACTAGTTTTAGTAATTAATTTCTATTTCCTATTTGAAATCACACCTCAATCAAACGACGAGTGTTATTGGCGCTTAAAGGAAATAAACGGGGAAAAAGAATTACACTTCGATCTTGTTAAATTTGAAGGCGTAACTTGGCAAGCAGGAATAAGAGACAATGACATCCTTAAGGAAATAAACGGCATTTCTGTATCAAACGGAATGAAAGCCCAAATCATTCTAAACAGTCTTAAATCGGGGGAATATGCCGAGTATAAAATTGAGCGCGACGGGTATGAATTTACAACCAAAGTGTACATAAAAAAACTGATAAATTTCGGGGCGCTCGGTTTACTTCTGCTGGCATTTTTCTGGCTTCTTGCAGGGCATATTGTTGTTATGGCACGCCCGGAAGGTAAAGTCCAGCTGAAATTTTACCTTATAGGAATTTTTGCCGTTTTATTATCGCTTACAAATTTAACAACCGGCACAATCGGGCAAAATCCTCTGTTCGATAAGCTATGGCTGCTGATTCTGGCAGATGTGCTTTATACTATCGGCAGCGTTTATTTCCCGTTTTATTTAATGGATTTTTTCTGGTGTTTTCCTTACGAATTTAGCTTTCGCAAGACAAAAACATATTTTTACATTTTCAGAATTCTTCCCTTGGCTGTTTTATTTGCAGCAATAACTTTTAAATATTTTTATGTTTATAACAATCTCCATAACCTGTTCATGTTGTTAAAAGTAATCAGTTTTTCTAATTACCTTTTTGGCGGAGCACTTGTTATAGGGCTAGTTTCACTATTTTTAAACTATGTTAAACTTAAAGATAAACGAGAACGGACACCAATATTTGTTATTTTGTTTTCTTACACAATAGGTGTTTTGGCAATTATTTATGGAACTTTTTTTGCTAATATTTTTACCGAAAGCATATTTAATAATCCCGAGTATTTTGCGCCTGTAATACTTGTTGCTCTGCTGCCTATTTCATTCAGTTATTCAATTTTCAAATATTCGCTGATGGACGTTAGCGATGTTGTAAAAACTACTATTATTTACGGAGCAGCAACAATTGCAGTGGCATCAATTTATTTCTTTGCAATATATTTTATCGGGCAAACAGTTAGTTCTGCTTTCCAAACGGAGTATCAAGGTTTTGTAGCCGGTTTTGTGTTTATTTTATTCGCTCTCATTTTTCAATCTGCAAAAAATAATTTTCAGCAAATTATAACTAAAAAATTCTATCCCGAACAATTTGCTTATCAAAAAGTGCTTATAGATTTCAGTAACGAGCTTTCGGGTATTGTCGGTTTAGATAATCTGCTCGAAAAAGTCCACACTACATTTATCTCTTCCTTAAAGATAAATGTTTTCGGTATTGCAATTAAGGATGAGAACAAACATAATTTCCAGATTCTTAAATCATCAGGATTGTATTTCTTAAAAGAAATACCGGTTAAAGAAGATATTCTGCTTGAGTATATCCAAAAGAAGAAAAATTTTAATCAGCCGCCCGCAATTTCCAAACATCAATTCAGCGAAATTTTTACCGATGCAGAAAAATTACTTGCCGCTGAACCAGTTTTTACAATTATTCCGTTAGTAATAAATAATAAAATTGTAGGGCTGTTTCTGTTCGGACTAAAATATTCCGGTGCACAATTCAGCGGCAGTGATTTGGAACTGTTAAGCGCAACAGCTTCGCAGATTTCCGTTTCTCTTGAAAATGCCAGACTGTACGAAGCTGAAACACAAAAAATAAAACTCGAACGCGACCTTGAAAACGCGCGAAAAATCCAGCAAAATCTTCTGCCAAATAATATACCAAATTTCAGAAATTTTGATGTTGCGGGAACAATGCTGCCGGCAATGCATATTGGCGGAGATTATTATGATTTAATTAAATTAGATGAAAGCAGACTTCTTGCTGTAATAGGCGATGTTTCAGGGAAAGGTCTTCCGGCTTCATTTTATATGAGCAAATTGCAGACAATGGTTAGGATTTATGCTAAGACAAATCATTCTCCAAAAAAAATTCTGGAAGAAATTAACCGGAATATTTTTGGTGAAATTGACCGCAACACCTTTATAACAGCTAGCATTGCACTTTTTGATACATATTCGGGACACATAAAATACTGCCGCGCAGGTCATACCGAAGCAATCGTTTCAGAAAAAGAATCTAATGCTTATTTTCTAAAAGCAAAAGGCATTGGAATAGGATTAGAAAAAGGTGAGATTTTTGAGGCTTCGCTTGAGGAAATTACGCTGCCGTTAAAACCGAAAACTTCAATTCTTTTTTATTCCGATGGAATTACAGAAGCTATGAATAAGAACAATGAGCTTTATAGTGAAGAAAGACTGCTGGATTCTTTTAACAGAGCTTCGGCTAAAACCAGTCAGCAGATAATTGAAAGTATAATTTCGGATGCAAAGAAGTTTGCTTTCCCTGCAGAACAGAATGATGATATAACTGTTGTAGCTGTAAAATATCAATAATTCACACATATTTTTCAATTTCAGTTTAATTTGTGAGGCTTAGTTCTATGAAAAACAGCAATAAAAGATTATATTAGAATATGGAAAAACAAAAAGAAATAAAATCGATATTCTCACAACTTACCACAGAAGAACAAACAAAGTTGTTGGATGATCTG
>Ga0123335_1006287_pt1 | contig 13936 bp, 13 predicted proteins | sample BiotimSIPDNA_2_FD_89707 | JGI IMG/M metagenome (GOLD analysis project Ga0123335, IMG submission 89707) | Anaerobic biogas reactor microbial communites from Washington, USA - Biogas_R2 time_0 SIP DNA | ecosystem: Engineered > Bioreactor > Anaerobic > Unclassified | place: Washington, USA... | reverse complement strand
TCACGACGCAAAAGGCCCGTTGAGTACGGGCCTTTTTGAGGGAAGAGGTTTTTATCCACAGATTATGAGGATGGACGCAGATTCGGAAACGTAGAACGCGAAACGGGTCAGTCCACGCATTCTAACCAAACTGGCTTGCATGGAGGAACCGAATGGGATCGTTGGGATTTGGGGTGAATTCCTGGATTTGGATGGTACTTTGCGGTCATTACGGTGGAATAGAAGGAGGTTTTCTCACGAAGGCACAAAGGATGGGATGATGGATTTCTTTGTGAGCTTGGTGCCTTGAGGCGAAGCCGGGCGAGAGATAGAAATTTATGGATGGGATTAAAAGGAAGAAGAGGTTCTCGCGCAAAGACCCGGAGATGCAGAGGGAAGAGCGGCTCGGTGAGGACAATTCGCCCTACCTTGGATATTGGGGGAATTTCAGGCGAGTGGGAGTGTATCCAGACGCCGGGAGTCTCATGGGTGTTGGGAGACCCAGGTGCGTAGGCGATCTGTTGTGGGTAGGGATGAGCGTCCCCGCTCATCCGTAGGCGATTGAACGGCTGGTGGGGTGTGGCTTCAGGGCATGGCTGAAGCCATGCCCTCCGGAAGACTAGAATTCTTGATCTGTTGTTTTGCGCGAGCAAAACGTATATGGCCCGCAGTGCCTATAGCGTAAGCGTCCGAAGATCGACCTCATTCCCAAGGGTGCGAGCATGTGGTAGAATGAGAGGATGGAAGCAGAAAGAGTTGAGTTATGCTCGAGCGTGGTGAAACGGGAACCGGCGGGGACGCCGGTTTGCGAAAGCGGAGGAGCGTGCGCGTTGGTTGGAGGAGTATGACAGCAGCGGGATGACGCAAGCGGAGTTTTGCGATCGGCACGGGCTTTGTTTATTAAGATCCCGGGATGATTCCCTGTTTTTCTCCCGTGGGCACGGATCCAATCATATTCTGAACTGTTTCACGATCGCACTCAGCGTGGATGCGAGCTGATCCAGTTCGTTAGCGCTTTCGTTGGCCTGGTTGATGCCATGTGCGGTCTCCGATACCGCCTGGTTGACCTTCGTGATGGATTCAGCGACTTCGGTGAGTGCGGAAGCTGACTCAGCGACATTTCTGGCGACGTCCCGTGCCCCGTCGTTAGCGCCGGACACGCTGCGTGCGATTTCCCCAACCGCGACGTCCTGTTCTTGAATGGTTGTGACGATCGAATGGGAGAGATGATTGACTTCACCGACCACATTGCTCGTGGTTTGAATGGCATCGACGGCGCGACGGGTGAGCATGGTTCCCACGGCCCGTTCTCCTGAGGCAGTCCGGATGTTAGTGACGACACGTCGAAAATCTCCACCGTCTTTTATGAAAATTGTGGCCACCACTCCCAGCTGCTTTTGTTGTCTCAGATTTGACGCAAGGTAGCCAGTTGGGGTTCACAGAGTTCCATAGCGGTATCTCCAAACGAATTGAGGCCCGGGTCCTCACCCGGGCCTCTTCATTCCTATCTTTTAACCGGTTTTCCTCCAACCTCAATTACGGTCTGACTGGAAATAAGAAATAAATCGGGTGGTGAAGCAAGACGCTTGGAACAAATATTTGTGACGGCATTTGGGGGTCGATTTATTGGTTAAATTATTTAACGGAATGCGTCTAATGAGGTTATTTCGATCGGGTGGAATCGGTTCAGAACTATCTGATAAGTAGCAGCTTGAGAAATTCGTTAGCAATTATCAGAAGGAATCGGATCAAAAAACGGAGATCGATGAAAAGTTGTGTGATCCGGTGCAAAATCCGGGATTTCTTTTCACGCGAATACCGCTGGCTGAAATGCTGTGAAGGGCTCGCATTTCGGAATGGATAAAAGGGATTGGTGACGCATTGGAGCATTGACAGGAGGGCAGGTCGCGAAATGATCCGGTTCGGGTCACGGCAGCCTATTGTTATGAATGGAAGAGAACGATTTCTGGGTGCGATTGAACTGAAACCGGTGGACCGGACTCCGGTTTGGGTGATGCGGCAGGCTGGGCGATACCTGCCTGAGTATCGGGCGATGAAGGCTGTGTATGGGTTCCGGGGAATGGTTACTCAGCCGGAGGTTGCTTCCGAAGTGACCATTCAGCCCATTTTGCGGTTTCCGTCTCTGGATGCTGCGATTCTTTTCAGCGACATTCTCGTGATTCCTGAGGCCATGGGGATGGCGTATTCCTTCCGTGATGAAGGCGGGATCGGGATGGAGTGGCAGTTTGCCACTGAACAAGACCTGATGCGCCTGCAACCTGGATCGATCATGGATCGGTTGGGTTATGTTCTGGATGCGGCTAAAAGGGTGAAGGTGCGTCTGGGCGGAGAACGGGCTTTGCTGGGATTTGGCGGATCTCCATGGACCTTGGCGACCTACATGGTGGAAGGTGGCTCCTCCCGGGACTTTGCCACGATCCGTGAGATGACGGTCCGCGACCCATCGCTGCTTGAGCAATTGCTGGAACGGATTACTGAGGCGACAATTTCTTATTTCCGGGCTTTGGTGGCCGCGGGAGTGGACGCCATTCAGGTATTTGATTCCTGGGGAAGTGCATGTCCGGATGGGACCTATGAGAAATGGTCCATTCGATGGATCCGGGACATTATTTCGGAGGTGGGAAACGATGTGCCAGTCATTCTGTTTTCGAAAGGAATGTCAGCCTATCGGGAGGAATGGAAGTCAACCGGAGCCAGAGTGTTCAGTCTGGACTCATCGGTTTCGCTGCGGATGTGGGCAGAAGCGGATCCGGGGCGGGCTTATGCGGTTCAGGGAAATCTGGATCCTGAACTGCTGAACGGAGACCCCGAATCTGTGGTGGCTGAGACCCGCAAGGTGTTGGGGTCTGTAGGATCCCTGCGTGGACACATCTTCAACCTCGGGCACGGGATCCTACCCGATGCGAATATTGAGTGCGTGGAGGCGATGCTGGACACTATTGTAGAACAGTCCCCGGCTGATCAGGCTGGTTGATCACGGATTTGTTCACCTGTTTCTCTGAGCGGATTCAGCTTTCCGTTGACGTATGGCACACGATGTGCAGGCTTTGGGGCCAGCATGGCTTCAAGCATTCATAAAAAGGATGGATGGAATAGCCGAATCGGCGTAATCCTTGCCGTTGCGGGAAGTGCGGTCGGTATTGGGAATTTCCTGAGATTTCCCGGCAATGCGGCACAGTATGGTGGTGGTGCCTTCATGATCGCCTACATCACCGCCTTTCTGCTCATTGGGCTGCCGATTTGTTGGGCGGAGTGGGCGATGGGGCGTCGGGCCGGGCGCGAGGGCTTCAACTCATGTCCGGGAATGTTCAATGTCTTTTCCCGGCACCCGATGCCGAAGTATGTCGGGGTGCTCGGTTTGGTCATTCCCGTTATCATCTACATGTATTACGTCTATATCGAGTCGTGGTGCCTCGGGTATGCCGTGAACACCCTGACTGGACGGCTGCATTTCGGGAGTGTGGCGGATGCGGGTGCGTTCTTTTCGAAGTTTACCGGTGCCTCGGAGAATGGAAGTGCGCTGGGGTTCAATGTGGATCAGGTCGGAGTGTATCTGATCGTGGTTTTTATTCTGAATTTCCTGTTGATTTACCGCGGCCTTTCCAAAGGGATCGAATGGTTTTGCCGATACGCGATGCCGACCTTGCTGCTGTTGGCCTTTGTTATCCTGATCCGTGTTTTGACGCTGGGTGCCCCGCATCCGGAGACTCCTCAAAACAATGTGGTGAATGGATTGGGCTTCATGTGGAATCCAACCAAGGTTTACCTTGAGGAATCGGTGCCCAGCGATGATGGATCGGTGCGGTGGGTCCGTGTTTCGGAGATCGTGGGCCCCCGGCTTCGGAAGGAGGCGGAAACGATGGCGCAATCGGATCAGTATAGGGTGGTCGAATTGAATGTGTGGAAGCAGCTTCTCAACCCGCAAATGTGGCTGGCGGCGTCGGGGCAGATCTTTTTCTCATTGTCCATTGGATTCGGGATCATCCTGACTTATGCGAGTTACCTCAAACGCGATGATGACGTGGTTCTGAGTGGATTGACCGCCACCAGTGCCAATGAGTTCTGTGAAGTGGCTTTGGGCGGTCTGATCACGGTGCCAGCGGCAGTTGCCTTCCTCGGAGTGGCTGGGCTTGCTGGAGCGGGAATGAGCACCTTTTCGCTCGGGTTTCATGTTTTGCCTTTGGTTTTTTCGGAGATGGTCGGAGGGCAGGTGTTTGGTTTCCTCTTTTTCTTCCTTTTGTTTTTAGCGGCAGTCACCAGCTCGTTGTCGATGCTTCAGCCCGGAATTGCGTTCCTGGAGGAAGCCTTGGCCATCAATCGACGTCAATCCGTTGCAATCCTTGGGATGATCACGGCAATGGGTACGCTTTTTGTCATCTATTTCAGCGAAGGATTGAAGGCATTGGATACACTCGATTTCTGGGCAGGAACCTTTTTGATTTTCGTGATGGCGACCTTCCAGATTATTCTGTTTGGATGGGTTTGGGGAGTCGATCGTGGGCTTATTGAAGCACATCGTGGTGCATCCATTTCGATCCCACGGATTTTCGGTCCGATCATGAAATACGTCACCCCTTTGTTTCTAATCGGGGTGTTCATCCTGTTCATCGTATTCAATGTGTTGGGAGTGAATTTCAACGGCGAATCCGCATTGAGTTCTTATGTCACGGACCTGGTTGGAACGAATCCCAACCGGGTGGCATGGATGAGTGTGTCGTTGATCATGCTGGTCGGCGTTTTCTTCACGCTCATGGTCTCGGGCGTGGAGAAATACCGTAGTTTTCACCGGAAAGGAGGCAGGCGTCAGTCATGACAAGTGGAGGTTGGGCCATTCTGTTGGGCTCTGTGGGAGCCGTGACGCTGCTGTTCGGGTGGTGCGTGATCAAGGTCATGAAGGATCCTCAGGACCCGGAACAGACCTTGCACGGGTTTGATCCGGAGACGCCTGATTTGCCCCTCGATGCTGGCGATCCCCATGAACCGTGAATCGGCAACAGTGGGCGGGGTTGAATTCGGGGAATGGGAGTCGATCGTCTGAAGTGATTTCTCTTTTTTGGTCGGTAGGGCTGGGGATCACAAAAATGTCCTTTTTTTGTTTGACAGATGTGCGCCGCCGCGAAAGATCAACCGCTTTTATTGCAGTGCCCGATTAGCTCAGCTGGCCAGAGCAGTTGACTCTTAATCAATTGGTCCGGGGTTCGAATCCCCGATCGGGTACCATTTTTAACGATCCGCATCAAGGGGCTCAGAGAGTCAATACGTGACTCCGGAAAGCCGGAGCGATTACGAAACAAGATCAGGTTCAATGTGTTGGTCGCATTTGGGTTGCCAGCGCGCGATGGATTTGCCTCAATGAGATCGAACCTGAACCTTATGACGGAAGACAAAAACGTGGAAGCTTCGATCGATATTGAAGGAAGTGATTCCTGGAGCACATTCAAATCCTTTCTCGGAGCCAATAATCTTCGCGTCACCAATCAGCGGCAGGCCATCTTCCGGGCAGCCTATTATTCGGATGACCATTTCACGGCTGAGGATTTGTTGACCAAGGCTCGTTTGATTGACCGTTCAGTATCCCGCGCGACCGTCTACCGGACGTTGCCGATTCTTACCGAAAGCGGATTGATCAAGGAGGTGGACATCGGAAAGGATTATCTGTTTTACGTATCTCACCGGAATGCGACCACTTTCAAGGCGCAGGTGATCTGCAAGGATACGGACCGCATCATTGAGGTGGATGCCCCCTTTATGGAGTGGTATGGTAAAGCGGTTGCCGCCCGTCTTGGGATGAAGGTGGTGTCGATGCGTTTGCAGATCGAAGCCCGTCCGTCCGAAGGAGTTGAGGTTCCTGAAGTTCCTTCGGCATCCAAGTTTGTAGGATGAGTAAGGGATTGTGCAGCATGGAACGGGATCTGGATTTCGAAATCGCGTTTTATGAGCAGCTGGATGCCCGTAATCCCGCGGATGAAAGGGTGATCGAGTTATTGGCGCATCTTTACACCAAGGTAGGCCGGATCGATGAAGGGCTTTCTATGGACAAACGGCTTCGGGATTGTCGTCCGGATGATCCTCTTGTCCACTATAACCTTGCGTGCAGCCTTGCACTGACCGGCCAGCGGGATGAGGCGGTTGCGGTGCTTCAAAAAGCGTTGGACCTTGGATACCGTGATCTCAACTGGCTCATGCAGGACAAGGATCTCGCACAGCTCAAAGGATATGCTCCTTTTGAGGATCTCATGGTCCGGTTGGCTGCTTCAACCGCCGGGGAGTCCCAGACCTGACCGTGAATCGGAACACATGGTGACCGGGTCGGATAAGCATGGAGCCTTGTAAAGGATTGGGATTGGGCGGGATTCGGAGATTGTCACGAGGGTTGGTTTTAGCTTTTTTGATCAAAGGTTTCGGAATGTTGGCTGATTGGATGTGATCCGGATAGCCTTCTTTTCCGGATATGGATTCAACTGCGGCGATACAGCGTGAATAACAGGTTTAACATCAGCGGTTTCTATCCTTCGGCGGAAGGCGGATGCTGGATGCGGTCGAAAGCCCGGATCGGGTTCATGTCCGCTGATCCGGTTCGGAGAATCACAGTGGAGGGGCAGTCTGACGATTGTGCTTCAGAGCGTGGGGGCGATCTGTGGCGGAGAGGATACTCACTCTACCTCGATGGTAGACGCATTTCGGATCTTTCATTGCCCGCAGGGCAATCGTTTTGCCACGAGCATGAAGTGCGGGTTTCCGGACTTGTCAAAAGAGGGGGCAGGCATTGTTTGGAACTGCGCTTGAAGGGTGTGTGTTGGACCAATTTTCTGGCCATGCTAGGGCGAAAATGGGAGCACATGCCGCTTATACCGAAGCGGATCCGGGAATGGTTGCAGCCATTCCGGAAGCAGGAGCGTAACCGCAGTGTCCGGCTTCATGCGATCGGTTTGAACGGGGTTCCATTTGTGTATCTGGAGGGAACCCGGCAGCGCTTTGATCGGGATGCCGTGTTTCGAGGAAGTGGTTTGGGCGTGTCGGTGATTGGATGGTTTCACGGAATTCTGGGAGTTGGGGAATCCGCAAGGGCTTGTTGCCGGGCCGCTCGATCTGTCGGTCTTGAAGTGGATGCGGTCGACATGCGACTCAAGTTGAATGGGGCTACTTTGCCGGAGTTGTGGACGGATCCACTTGTTGAGCCCGGAAAGGGCAGCATTACGATCGCCCATCTGGATGCTCCACAGTCTTTGGATCTGGCAAAGGCGCATCCCGTGGAAATGGACAAGAAACGATACCGGATCGGGTATTGGGCTTGGGAATTACCGGAGTTTCCGGACGCATGGGTTCCTTTTGCACGCGAGTTTGATGAAATCTGGTGTCCATCGGACTTTTGTCGGAAAGCGATGTCAGCGAAATTGCCGGTGCCGGTATTGACCATGCCGCATGCGGTCGAGGTTGCCAAGCCTTCGGAAAGCGCTTCCGACGTTGCCCGTTCACTGGGTTTGCCTAAAGGCGTGTATCACTTTCTTTTCGCTTTCGATTTCAACAGCTATTCACCGCGAAAGAACCCGGAGGCGGTTATTCAGGCTTATGCCGAGGCTTTTCCGTCCGGCGATCCATTGCGTGCGAATGCCGGGTTGGTGATCAAGGTTCATGGCAGAGGTTATGGAGAGTTGGAACGCCGGCGGCTGGAGGGGCTTTGCGAGGGTTTGGCGAATGTGCGCATCGTCGATGCGACGATGACACGCGAAGAGTTAACCCGTCTCCAGTGGGCGTGTGATGCCTTTGTGTCGCTGCACCGCTCAGAGGGTTTTGGCTTGGGAGTTGCCGAAATGATGGCATTGGGAAAGCCGGTTATTTCGACGGATTGGTCGGCCACATCCGAGTTTGTGAATACGGAGAATGGATTTCCTGTTCCGGCAAGACTGATTGAACTCGAACGCAATGTGGGGCCTTATTCGAAGGGTGAGATATGGGCTGATCCGGATGTTGACGTTGCTGCCTCCTGCATGAGGCGTCTGGTTGAGGATCCGGAGGCTGGACGCAGGGTTGGAGAGTGTGCAAGACAATCTATTGCGGAGGGGTATTCGCGCACCGCCATCGGAAAACGTTATCTCGACCGGATAAAATCCATTGCGCTTTTCGCTTAATTGCGCCAAAACATACTACCCATATGCCAAGCATCCTTGTTACCGGTTCGTCAGGCCTGATCGGCTCCGAAGTCTGTGTGTATTTCTCTCAACTCGGATATACTGTCCATGGAGTTGACAATAACCAGCGGGCTGTGTTTTTCGGCCCCAGTGGTGATACGCGGTGGAATCAGGAACGCCTTATCAATACCCTGCCCGGGTTCGAGCATCATGAATTGGACATCCGGGATCGGGCCGGAGTGGATGCCCTGATTGCAAAAGTGAAACCCGATTGTGTTGTTCACACGGCTGCTCAACCTTCACACGATCGAGCGGCGGCGATTCCATTTGATGATTTCGACACGAATGCGGTCGGCACGCTCAACATGCTCGAAGCGGTTCGCAGGCACGTGCCTGCTGCTCCGTTTGCGCACATGTCGACCAACAAGGTGTATGGGGACAGGCCCAATACAATCGCGCTCAAGGAACTTGACACCCGTTGGGACTATGCGGATCCCATCTATGAGAATGGAATTCCCGAGACTTTTTCTATCGATCAAAGCAAGCATTCCCTGTTCGGTGCTTCAAAGGTCGCTGCCGATGTGATGGTGCAGGAATACGGGCGCTACTTCGGGATGAATACCTGTTGCCTGCGCGGCGGGTGCCTGACCGGCCCGAATCACACCGGTGTGGAGCTTCACGGATTTCTCAGCTATCTGGTGAAGTGTAACCTTGAAGGCCGTGAGTATCGGGTTTTTGGTTACAAGGGAAAGCAGGTAAGGGATAACATCCATTCACAGGACGTGGCCCGGTTTATTCATGCTTTCATCCGGAACCCGCGCAAAGGAGAAGTCTACAATATCGGTGGAGGCAAAGGAAACGCATGCTCGATTCTGGAGGCATTTGACCTGGTTGGCCAGATCTCCGGGAAGCCGATGCGTTACCAGTATGTGGAAGAAAACCGGATCGGTGATCACATCTGCTATTACAGCGATCTCAACAAGATGCGCAGTCACTACCCGGAGTGGGATATCACCATTCCGTTGAGGCAGATTTTTGAAGAGATTGTGGCCTCTTGGAAAAAGCGTAGAAGTGAATGATCCTATCGGTGGTTCCGGATCACATTTTCCTTGGCGCCTGCACGGTTCGCTTTATCCCTTGAGTCTGTGATAGAGTTCCGAAACCTGAGTTTACGTTATGGTCCGCAGATCGTGTTCGACGGCATCTCCGGCAACATATCCGTTCGCGATCGCATCGCGCTTGCCGGCCGTAACGGAACCGGAAAAACGACTTTTCTCAAAGCAATTTTGGGTAAGGTTGATCTGGATGACGGCCAAATCGCAGTAGGGAAGGGGATGTCCATTGGGTATTTGCCGCAGGATGGGATTGAAGGGGATGGGCTTCCCCTAATCGAAGAGGTGGAGAAAGCCGAGGACAGCATCTTATCCCTTCAGAAAACTCTGGATGCCGCCTATGAACGGGTAGCGGGCCGGATCGAGGGCGAAGCGGTCGACGAGAACGACCTCGAGGACTGGGAAACGATTCACCGCATTGAGGGTGAGCTCCATTTGAGAGAAGCTCACAAGCTCAGAATGAGAACTGAGAAAGTCCTCATGGGACTGGGTTTTCAGATCAAAGACTTCGAACGCTCCACAAAGGAATTCTCCGGTGGCTGGCAAATGCGGATCGCCCTTGCCAAGCTACTTCTCAAGCATCCTGACTACCTTCTTCTCGACGAGCCCACCAATCACCTCGACTTGCCATCCCAGCGTTGGCTCGAGGCTTTTCTTTCGTCCTATCAGGGCGGACTGGTCATCATCTCACACGACCGTGCGTTTCTGGATTCGCTGACCAAAAAAACATTTGCTCTCAGCAGAGGGCATTTGGATGTCTACGCGGGCAACTTCACGTACTATGAAAAGGAGAGTGCGTTTAGGAAGGCGCAACTGATTGCGATGAAGGCCAATCAGGATCGGCAGATCGAGAAGACCCAGGATTTCATTGATCGCTTCAGGGCAAAGGCGACCAAAGCAAGTCAGGTTCAAAGCCGGATCAAACAACTCGAGAAAGTGGAGCGCATCGAGATCGAACAGGATGAAGCGTCCCTTCGATTTCGATTTGCAGAAACCCCGCCTGCTCACCAGTTGCTGATCCAGCTGGATCAGATCCACAAATCGTATGGCAGTCTAACCCTCTTCAGTGGATTCGACCTCAAACTGGAGAAAGGGCAGCGGGTTGCCGTTGTCGGAGTCAACGGAGCCGGAAAATCAACACTGGCGCGGATCATCGCCGGAGAGGAACCGTATCAAAGTGGCCATCGCCATGTTGGTTCCAAAACCATCATTGGCTACTTTGCCCAACACCAGACGGACCAACTGAATCCGGATCATTCGGTTCTTGAATCGGCATTGATCTCGGGTGCACCCGAACAACGCACGCGGGACGTGCTCGGTTCATTTCTATTTTCAGGAGATGCCGCATTCAAAAAAGTCGCGGTACTGAGTGGAGGGGAAAAGAACCGTTTGGCCCTTGCCCGGATGCTTCTCAAACCATGCAACCTAATGGTGCTGGACGAACCCACCAACCACCTCGACATTGCGACCAAGAAAATACTACAGGATGCTTTGCAGGAATACTCGGGTGCGCTCATGATTATTTCTCATGACCGGGACTTCCTCGATCCTCTGGTCACCCAAACCCTTGAGATCAGCCCGATGGCGCACCGTATGTTCTGGTGCAATGTATCGTCATATCTGGCAAAAATTGAAGAAGATCAGGTGCTGGATAGCAAATCAAACAACAGCCGCAAGAACCCGACTGCCGGATCGTCTGCCAAAGATGTGAGAAGGGCGAAAGCCGAAAAACTCCAAAGGCTCGGTCCTCTGAAAAAGGCCGTCATCTCTGCAGAAAGCCGTGTTATAGCTCTGGAGAAAACGCTTCTGGACTGGGAGGAAAAAATGAAGAATCCTGACTTTTTTTCGGGAAGACCCGACCTGAAGACTGACATGGAAGCCTACGACAAAGTAAAATATCAAATCGAAAACGCAATGAAGGACTGGGAGCAATCCCAGTCCGATCTGGAAGAAGCGGAATCAGCAGACGAATAAGTCAGGGCTTTGACTTATCGGTGAGCGAGCGGATGTAGGAGCTGAACGCTTCCACGCCTCCTTTGAAATATCCGACATGCCTGCCCAGTTCATTGCCTTTTCCGTCGAGTATAAGAAGGGTGGGAAAGCCTTCCACTCCGAATTTTTCGGCAAGTTCACGGTTGGCGGCGGCAAGATCCGGATCGATCGGCTTCCGGGAAGGGAAATCCACCTCAAGTAATACCATAGCCTCGTCCGCAAACGCCACGAATTCAGAAGTGTCGAACAGATCCTTTTTCAGCCTCACACACCATACGCACCAATCCGAGCCCGTGAAATTCGCCAAGACAGGCTTTCCGGATTCCTCCGATTGCTTGAGCGCTACAGAAAAGTCAGTGCCCCATGCAGCAACCGGACCCGATTCCTCAGCATGAAGGTGGGTAGTGGATAACGCCATAAGGGAAATCATCCACGCTAAGGTGAACAGCGAAAGAGAGATTTTGGACTTCATGAGATACGGATTGTTGGTGGGTCTTGGATACTCAGACTGGTTGAATCCAACGGATTCCAAATCCCACATGGATAATGAACCGCTGAATATTACAATCTAACGATAGAGGAATACCAACGATTGCAACCAACAGGCGCAGGTATTAAGCGGTTTGAATTGACCTGAATGGAATCCGACAGGAATAGATCGAGCCATATTAGACATAATATTTATTGTGCGCAGATGGGATTCGCTCTTTTGCGCACGGGGAAACACTTTTCGTTTGAACCGGCATCCACGGTAATGTCACAGTATTGATTTGTTTCTCACCAATCCCAAATCAAACGTATGTTTACGATTCCGTATCGTGTCGATGGATCCCGTATTCCGGGTGCCGGTCGTGGTATCTTTCTCACAGGTGACGTCTGTAAGGGGGCTGTGATCGTGTCACCGGATCGCATTGATCGCGTGTATTCACTACAGGAAAAGCTGGCCTTTGAGCCTGGAAGCATCGAAGACACTTCATCTGTAAGGTGGTTCGAACGCTTCTATACCGTCAGCGCCGATTGGCCCGACGAGTGCAACATAAATCACAGCTTTTCTCCCAACGGGCTATGGCACCTGGGCTTCGTGTTTGCCGCAAGGGATATTAAGGCCGGAGAAGAACTCACCGTCGATTACAGGTTTTTAGTGGACGACGATGAGTTGCTTCCATTCAACGATGCCGAAACCGGCCAGCCCATCGTCGGGTTGAGTTGGAAAGACAATATCCGGCAAAGCACCGAGAAACTGCTATCCGTTCTTCAGTAGATTTCACGGCTTGAAGATTCTTACCTTCCGGTATCTCCCGAGCACCTCATGGAGCGGATCCAGAGTGTAGAGCGGGATCTGATACTGCAGCGACTGGGCAGCGTTGATTGCGGATTGCGAATTCAGTGAAAAGCCGTTTTTCCTGAGTTCCCAAGTCAACTGAAGTGCAATGTCCAATGTGGCCTTTTTGAGAGGCAATCTCGGAATAGCATCAAGATAGACCATCCATTCCGCCTTCCATTTCTCTGGAGCTTCTCGCAACAGTGAAAAATATACCCAGTCGTTGACCATTACCCTGTAGTCGTCGAGCAGATTACCGAGCACCAACCGGGTCAACTGTTGAACCGGAGGACCTTCGGGCAATCCAAGCGCCGACCTCCAAACGCTAAGGTCCAAAAGAACCTTGTCACGGTAATCTCTGACATCCGGACTGGATTCACTACTCACGAGTAATTTGATTGTTATTTTTCAGTCGCTCCCTGGATCTGCGGTGGCTGATCCAGACCTGGTTTGATCGGAATCGTAGGTCCCAGACAGAATCCTCTTTCCGAATTGGCTCGCTTTCAGGCGTTTAACATAGCCTTCCACCGCCTCCGACACAGCCGGACTCATCTTGCGATTTCCTGTCAACTCCAGCAATTCCTTGAGTGTTGATTCTTCAACATCCACTGTAATCCTCATAATATTGGTATATTTTGATGCGAAATGATGAAAACCGCGACACTAATTTGATGAATGATTACGGAAGCCATGGGAATTTGATGAAATTGGGACGCCGTTTTTCCAGATAGGCTCGCTTCCCTTCAGATCCTTCTTCACTCAGATAGTATAGTAAGGTAGCATTTCCAGCCAGTTCCTGGATCCCTGCCTGTCCGTCCAACTCCGCATTGAAAGCGGACTTCAGGCAACGAATTGCCAACGGACTTTTTTCCATAACCTCCCGCGCCCATTGGATGCCTTCAGACTCCAGTCTGTCAACCGGAACCATCGAATTGACCAAACCCATGTCGAGCGCCTGCTGTGCGGAGTATTGCCGACACAAATACCAGATTTCCCTTGCTTTTTTCTGCCCGACACATCGTGCGAGGTAGCTTGACCCGAATCCTCCATCAAAGCTCCCTACCCTTGGCCCGGTTTGTCCAAAAACTGCGTTATCGGCTGCAATTGAAAGATCACACACCACATGCAGCACGTGACCGCCTCCGATCGCATAACCTGCAACGAGAGCAATGACGACTTTGGGTATGGATCGAATCATCTTCTGAAGATCCAGAACATTGAGGCGCGGGGTTCCATCGGCATCCACATAGCCCGCATGTCCACGGATGCTTTGATCCCCTCCCGAACAAAACGCATACTTTCCGTCAGTGTGAGGCCCTGCTCCCGTGAGTAGAATTGCCCCTACCCTGCCGTCATCCCTTGCGATCGAAAACGCGTCCATC
>Ga0123335_1006282_pt1 | contig 13946 bp, 11 predicted proteins | sample BiotimSIPDNA_2_FD_89707 | JGI IMG/M metagenome (GOLD analysis project Ga0123335, IMG submission 89707) | Anaerobic biogas reactor microbial communites from Washington, USA - Biogas_R2 time_0 SIP DNA | ecosystem: Engineered > Bioreactor > Anaerobic > Unclassified | place: Washington, USA... | reverse complement strand
CCGAGTGTGTCGGGCTTATGGATTTTGCCAAGACGGCTACAAAATCCGTCCCGCGTGTTATCAAGGCTGCAGAAAAACTTCCCGAAGAACAAAAAGACAAGCTTAAAGATATGTTCAAGGACGTTGGGAAATATGCCGAGTGCGCCTTTCGTGACATATGCAAAAACGGATTAAATCCGAAAGATTTGATTTTAAGTTAAGGCGTTACAATATAAACGGGTGGCGTGTCCATCTGTTTTTATTTTTAAGATAAAATCGAGAAAAATGTATTGCAAAAAGTAAATAATATGTTATAATTGATAAAAATGCACAACGGAGGCTGGTATGAAATGTCCTAAATGCGGGGTAGAGATACATCGATTTGATTTATCGCCGCACTGCAAAAACTGTGGCGTACATATCATGTACCACACACAGGAACGTGATTTGTCGCGGGATGCCAAGCGAACGGAATTGGAGTTCGCAAATTTCCGCACTATTGTCGCAAAACTCAAGGCTGCATATATTGCCGGAGCCGCACCGATTGCCCGCATGGTTACGGGAATTTTGGCGGTTGCCTGTCTGGTTATACCCTTCTATTCGCTTAGTATCACTTACCCTTACGGTGAAATTTCTTTTTCAACCGGAGCGATAGGGGTATATAAACTCATTGCCGACGGCTTGATAACAAAACTTTTGTCGATATACAACTTAAATTTGGGCGGAGCGGTAATGACCTATACGGCACTTCATACCCTCTTTTCGTACTCGGAGTTTTGACCGCCGCTTTGATGGTTCTTGCCTTTATGCTCGCCTTTGTGAACATCAAAAAGTCGGCGAAATTTCTGACGGTTACGGGTATCATCACCGCCGTTTTTGTTGTGATATTATTCGTATTTTCGGTTCTTGCGAAAAATGCCGCGACGGGAAATCCCGATATTACCGTTAAAATCGGTTTCGGAGCACCCGCAGTCCTTGTTTTCCTTATCCCGTTTATTATCACGAATATCAAGATAAACAAGGATTTTAAGGGTATCGAAATTAAGGAAATCGACCAAAAACGCATTGAACTTTATAAGAAATATAAGGCGGGAGAGGTTAATTTAGACGATCTTCCCCTGCCCGTATTTGAAAGTGAAGAAGAAAGACAAAAGCGTGAAAATGCGATGGGTGGCGGCGGTCATCACGCACAAAGCGAACACACCGAGCCGCAACACGAGGTAAAACTTGAAGAAGGACAGATTTTCGGCGAAGAACCTGTTGACAACGACAAGAACAAAATCAACACAAAAGCATTGCTTGCGGCTGTCATCATTTTGCCGATTCTTGTCATTATCGCAAGTTCCGTTGCGATAACCGTTACCGTTCACAAGATTGAGGAAAATCACACGCCCGTTGAGATTGAAGAAAATCCGCTTATCGGCACGTTTATGCCTCCCGATGTTTCGGGTGATCCCGATGAGTTTTTTGAAAATATTTCGGAAGATACGAGAAAATTAAACGATGTCAAGACCGACACTTCGGTATGGGTTGATATTGCAGCGACCGACAAGACCTTTGACGATGATGAGATGAATGTCATTTCCTTTATGAAAGGCAGCGTTCAAAGCGGTATTGTCGAAAATTACGACAAGTTTTCGGTTAATTATGGTGAAAAAAATCCCCTACCCGATTTTGATACGGTCATAAATCAGACCAAGGCGGGTTTCGGGGAATATGTCGAAAACGGCGATAAATATAATTTTTCACTTTCACTTAAAACTTCGTCCGACCTTGCAAAAGCCTATATGTCCGTTGACGAAACTGCGATAAACAAGGCGATTGACGAAATAAGCGATCAGGTTGATGTTAAAAATTACGACCTGAAACTTGTTGATACGACGCTTAATTACACGACAAACAGCACGGGAGACAAACTTTTGTCCGTTACCCTTACGAACAAATATGAACTTGACATTGAACTTCAATTTGTCGGCGGTGTTCAGAATATCGGCAGTGGGGAAATGACGCTTGATTACACCACGAACACGAAATACGACCTTTTCCACGCCGGTATTTATTTTAAGGATAACACAAAAACCATTGCACACAAGGGCTATGACACCTTGAAGATTACCGCAAATATCAAAGACGACGCGACACAGGACGACTACGTTCTCACCTTTACGTCCTCAGATCCCGAAAGTATTAGCGTCGATGAAAACGGTCAGATTGAGGCACTTAAAGCGATTGAAAAGCCGGTTACAATCACCGCAACGCTTGAATATATGAACAAGACTTACACGGACATCTGTCTCGTATATGTCGGTTCTGAAGGTTAAGGGGGTAGAATTATGACAGACGAAAAGAAAACAAATCTTGCCGAGAATACTCCCGAAAACACTTCTGAAAACAAGATTAACGTATATGAAAATTTCAGTTATGTCGGAACAAAGGAATCAATTGCCTATCTGTTAAATGACGTTTCAAACACCTTTAATATCGGTGCGTACAGCGAGAGATATATCTGGGACGTTGTAAAAATTGACTTTACCGTCAGTGCTGTTGTCAACCTTTTCACGAGTGCATGGGACATTATAAACGACCTTTTCCTCTCAACTTTGGTTGACAATACGCGAACAAGGCTCGGAAAATTCAGACCTTATCTTCTGACACTCCAAATTCCGCTTACGCTTTTAGGCTCACTTTATTGGATGTTGCCCGTATTTTTCCCGAACACATCCGCCACTTTCATCCCGAAACTCATATTTTATTTCGCATTCAACATCATTCAGGAAACTGCCGGAACGGCGATGGGACTTGCCAAAGGCGGCTATATGTCAACGATAACGCCAAACCCGAATGAACGAGTGCGGCTTATCACCTTGGCGGAACTTTTATCCGGCTATTTGGGCGAGGATATGCCGCGATATATATTCGGTGCACTTTACGACCTTATCAACAACGGCAAACTTGATATGCAGTTGTCAACATTGTTTATAACGATGGGCTTAGGTTGCAGCCTGATTTCGTCGGCGATGACGATGTATTTCTTCTTTGCCTCAAAAGAGCGTGTCCCGCAGTCGATTGAAAGACCGAACGTCAAAGAGGGACTTAAAGCGATTGTTACGAACTATCCCGTCTTGCTCATGTGCCTGTCCGATTTCCTCGGCGGTTTTGCGATAGGTTCGGGTGAAAACAACTACTTTATTGACGTGTTCGGTATGTATTCTTTAATCACCATTGCAAACGCTCCCTCTGCCTTAAATGGCTCAATTTCTTATGCCTTCGTCGGTCCTCTCCGCCGTCGGTTTTCATCGAAAGCACTCTGGGTCGGTGCGGACATATTCGGCGACGTTCTCTCAATCGGATATTTCCTTTTCGGAATAATAAATAAGAACTACACGAAAATGATTCCGATGACTATTGCACTTGCCGTCAGGGAATTTATCGGCAAATGGGCGTTCGGTGTCAACAAAGTAATTAACGCCGACCTCTGGAATGAGGCGATGGACTATTGCGAGTGGAAAAACGGTTATCGTATGGAGGCGACCACTTCCGTTGCGAAAGGTCTGGTACTGAAAATTCAAGGCTCGCTGATGGGTTCCGTCCGCAGTCTGGTTATGAAAAAAATCGGCTATGTTCAGGGACTTGAAATCGGTACGCAGTCCGACAGAACAAAATTCTGGGAGTTTGCACTTTGTTCCGCCGTTCCGATGGTTACCGGAGCGTTGGGAATTATCCCGAAATTCTTATGGCCGCTCACTCGCAGCAAGCGAAATCAGATGTATAAAGACCTCGCCGTCCGCCGCAAACAAACCATCGATGAGGCATAGCGGAAAACACATCATAATCAAAGATGAGTTCAGAGATTGGCTGAAACAAGCGGTTTTAGCCGATTTCTTCAATCATAACAATAAAAACGACCATACAAAATAAAGAAATTGAGGCGAAATCAATTACTTTATTATTTATTCAAGAAAGGTGCTTAGTTTAAGTAAAAAATATGAAAAAGGAAATTATCTCTGTTTCAGATATAAATAATACGGAGTCGCACGTTAAACCTGCAACAAAGCCTGCCGTGATGTATATAGAGGATTATGTTCGCACGGAATTTGCAACATTTGAAGAAAAACCCTTTTCGGATGTGGATGCTTTGGTTTTTGCTCAGTTTGCATACACGAGATTAAACGATAAAGATTATTCGTTCACGCCTTCGGCTGCTCCCGTCCTTATAAAGGACACATATCGGGCTGAAAACTTCGATTTTATGTATAACAACATTCCGAAATACGAAAAAAACATTCAGCTTGTTACGGCGTTGGCGGCAAGTCCACGATTTAGAAATATACGTATACTCGACTATAAAGACATATATGATAATAACTTGATATTGCAGTTTTCCGCCATGACCTTTGAAATGAATGATGGTTTTTTGGTTGCTTTTCGCGGAACGGATTCGACTTTTACGGGCTGGAAAGAGGACTTTTGCATGACTTTCATGGACAGCGTTCCCGCACAGGATGAAGCCTGTCGGTATTTACAAAGCGTTGCCGAAAATTTTGACGGCTCTATAAGAATTTGCGGCCATTCAAAGGGCGGAAATTTGTCTATGTATGCTGCACTAAACTGCGATAAACAAACGCGGGACAGAATAATATCTGTCCATGATTTAGACGGCCCGGGATTTAAGGATCCGGAGAAATATGTAAACGAATATTCCGAAATCGCCGACAAAGTGGTAAAAATAATGCCGGAATCTTCAATAGTCGGTCTTCTTTTGGACGGTGCGGATGAGGATATTAAGATTGTAGAGAGTTCGGGTATAGGTATCATGCAGCACTTGTCTTTCACGTGGAAGATAAAAAACGGAGAATTTGTCGAGGGCAAGAAAATTTCAGACATTGCCAAAAATATAGACAAGACAATCTCCGTGTGGCTTAAAGGAATAAGTCATGAGGACAGGGAAGCCTTTATTGATAATCTGTTCAAAGTCTTAATTTCAAGCGGTGTAAGAACGTTTGCCGAGTTAAGTTCAGTAGGACCAAAACAACTTGCCGCCATGTATGAAGCGGCAAAGGACCTTCCCGAGGACGTTAAGAAAAACGCCACAAAAATTATAAAAAGCCTGTTTGAAACCTCGATTAAAACCTTACGATCCGAGAATTGAAGATATAATAATTTCGGCTAATTTCCACTTTGACCGCCGTCAGCCGAAAAAACCATCAACAAGGCATAACGGCAGCACTAACAAAAAATACCATCGGTTAAGATGGTATTTTATGATTTTATCTTCAAAAACAGTTTTATATATCAAATAATTCTGCGGGATTTAATTTGAATTGGAGCATTTTTGCGGTCTCTCTTCCGCCGTCACCACCTTTTCTTTGAACGGTAATTTTCCCGATTTTCAGATTTCCTTTGTCTGTTATCAAAACCTTATTGCCATCTGAATAATGAGAAATTACTTCATTTATATTTTTCAGTGTCCATCGGCTGTTTTCTTTTACTTTTTGAGCAACCAGCCACCATTCCGCAGCAAACTCTCCGCGACCTTTAAGAATATCACTCACAATAAGAGTTTTCTTGCTTGTTATCCAATTTAGCAAATATTCCTGCTCTTCTTTGCTAAATTCATTGATGAACATTCTTCGCTTGTCTCTTACATCTTTTTTATAGGGCTTTTCTTCGCCTGTATATAGTTTGAATAACCTTACTATTTCATCGGGCATATTCCACATCTCTTTATAAGTGTCCACCCATCTCTTGTCTACTTGATTATAACCATTCATATTGCTGACTAATTTTACCTGTATGTTTTCTATACCTAAAGCCTCTTTGAACTCGATTGTGATTTTTACATTTATATCGGCTTTACAGCCATGTATTATTGTCGCAATAACTTTTTCAATTTCTTCTATTTTATAACCCATTATGATGAGCCACTCTTGTGCCTCTTTATCATTCGTCCAATCGTTAAATTTATCCGCTATATCCTTTTCGTTTCTGAAACCTCTTTTTGCAGTTTGTGAACCTAATTCAATTTTATTATTCATGAAACTTGCTCCTTTTCAAAGTCTGCTTCTAATGCACTTTTTAAGTCTTGTCCGATAGATTGTATTACATTGACCGTCATTGCATTTCCCGCTAATGATAACATGATGCTGTCTGCAATTCCGGATTTTTTATATTTCTTGACTGTGCTTTCGGAAAAACCTTGTAATCTTAAAGCCTCTGCAGCATTTAGCTTATATATTTTGCCCTTTTTTACATAAAGTAAGCCGTGTCGTCCTTTTCGTAAGGTCGGGAATGTTTTATCATATATCCGCAAATCGGACTGTCTGGTATCTAATACTTTGTTGTCCATTTTTTGTATATCTTCTATGCTATGCTTTCCGATGTTGTACTTATTGTTAAGATATTTAATGAACGTAGGATTATTGCAGTCAAACAGATATTCTTGATTTTCTTCTAACACAGAATTAAAGTTTCCCTTAATATAGTTTTGAGAAAAGACGAACAAACCATTGTCTAATTCCTTTTTTATTCCGACTATGTATATTCTTTCTCTTTTTTGTGTTACGCCGTATTTTTCTGAATCTAAGACTTTGTAATAAATATTGTAACCTGCTTGTCCCAATTCCTGCTTAATTATTCTGAAAGTCCTGCCTTTATCATGATTTGTCAGACCTTTTACATTCTCTAAAATAAAGTATTTGGTGTTTTTTTTCTTCATGATGTCAATTAAGTGAAAGATTATGTTTCCTCGTTCATCACTCAAACCTTCTCTTTTTCCGACAATTGAAAAGGTTTGGCATGGAAATCCTGCTATAAGTATATCAAAACTCGGCAAATCATGAGGATTTAATGTTGTTAAATCTCCATAATTTCTTTTATCTCCGTATAGGATTTGATACGCAGTTTCAGCTGTTTCATCAATTTCGGAATGTCCGAGACAAATCATACCGTTGTTTTCTAATCCTTGCCGTCCTCCTCCGATTCCGGAGCAAAAATCAAAAAAGGTTAAGTTCATATTGACATCCTCCATATTTATTTCAAATTTAACATTTGCAGATTCATTTTACCTTATTTTAGCCTGTCTGTCAATCATTTTAACCCTGAAATGTTGCTTGTTATACCGATTTCAAGTTTTTTTGCGTTACATAAACATGAGCAACGGCGAAATATCATAAAACTCGTCATTGTCAATAATGCAACGAAACCTTAAACTGCTCATAACCTCACCCGCCTTTTAACTTATTGTTTTTATCTTCTCCCGCAGTTTAGACATTTCCGCCGTCAAAGCGGTTTTGCATAACATGATACGCAATATTTATCAGTTCCATATTTGATTGTATTTCAGACGGATAGGGATAGGTTAAGGCACAATTATCAAATTGCCACAGCAGGGTTTCCGTTTTCAAACCATCCTTTTCGGCGAGCAGTGCGTAAGCATATTCCGTGCGGATTATTGACGGAATTCCCCTCATCGCTTTCATGAATTTCAACTGTTGTTTTGTACGCATTTTTTCAAGTACATCAGCACGGTTGTTTGTAATAAGTTCAATATACATCCTGTTACATACAAGCAGATTGCGTTGGATACCGACTACTCCGTTTTCCGTTGTGAGCAGTCGGTTTATTAACATGTCCGCCTCATTAAATTGGTGTTTATCCATCAGATGTTCACATGCAAGAACGCCGACGGTGGCGATAAGCCCGTTTTTCATCGACTCATCCGACGGGACAACAAACCATTCGTCGGGCATATCCTTAACCCGTAGTCCTTCGGAAAGAAGTTCGGTTACTTTAAGTTGTATCCATAATGCTCGCATGGTTTCGGGATTTTTGGAGAGGTCGAGAGCGTTCCTTCCGTCATTATTCATTGTCGACAAATTAAAGGGAATGCCGTTTAACAGTGCGAAAGCAAAGCCGATTATTGCAAGGAACACAGTAAACAACCATGCGATGGAATGTGATGAAAAAAGAAGCGAAAAACCGAGACAGAGTAACGCGGTAACCGCATTCATGATAACTCCGCCGAAATTATAGAGCATAACGGGCATTTGTCCGTCAATCAGATCGGGCGGAGACATAAGACATTGTCCGCCGTTAACTAAAGTTGCCATCCTTTTGAACATGATTTTTCCGTCTTTTTTAATCCACATCAGATTTAAGATGCGAAAGGAAGAAAATCGGTAGCCCGTCATCAGACCGAATATCAAATGTCCCGCCTCATGAACAATAATCTGAACAAGCAGGGCAAGATACAAGCAGACAAAAGTTAATATATAAGACAAAATCAGTCCCATACCGGTTAAGCCTTCATTCGTCGAATGTTCCAGATACCGAAAAAACGGCAGCCCGCTGACTGCACCGACCGCCACTAAAATCAGAAATTGAAGCCACTTGCCGTTTGATTTTTTCTTTTGCTTGTTTTTCATAGCCTAGCATCCCAATATTTAATAATCAATCCGAAACGACGGATTGGAAATTATAAGTTTTGATTTCCGACAAGGGAATTTATATAGTCATTACAAGTGTTCCGACTCCAATCAGAATACATCCTATCAAAGACTTTGCCGTAAATTTTTCCTGTAAAAATATAAAAGCAAAAACAAGTGTAATGACGACACTCAGTTTGTCAATCGGCACAACCTTTGAAACTTTGCCAATCTGCAAGGCTTTATAGTAGCACAGCCACGATGCCCCCGTTGCCAGTCCGGATAAAATAAGGAATATCCAACTTTTTTTGCTGATTTCTGAAATTCCGCCCTGAGCATTTGTCAAAAATACCATTGCCCACGCCATAACAACAACTACCACCGTTCGTATGGCGGTTGCAAGGTTTGAATCTACTCCCTCTATTCCTACCTTTGCAAGTATTGAGGTAAGTGCTGCAAATATTGCAGACAGCAAGGCAAATACTAACCACATATAAACTGCTCCTTTTTCAGAAATTCCGATTTTGGCTTGCACGACAAACAGGGAATAATATAAACCGAAATTTGTACGCATATCAATAAAACAACAGATTTTTGTTGACTATATATGTTGTGAGAATAATGACACCGCCTACTGCAATGCTGAAAAGGAATAACCATATTTTCTTTTTTTGTTTGGAATACAAGATCCACAGCAGGAAAAATCCGAGAATATCAACGATTAACTGGAATAAATACTTATGATTTATTATTACGGATAAAAACATTCTGACTGCTTCGCTGAGCAACAAGCCCAGAGGAAGTGATAAGGCTGCTGTGCCGAGAAAATTATCTTTTTTCGCCTGAAACGCAACAATCGCACACAGTCCGCACAGGGCAGACGGAATTGTCCATGTTGCTGCCTGAATGAGGGCTGACGATAACTCATTTATACGCGGATATTGGAATAACGGTGAGATAATATAATGCATAATGAAGAAAGATGCATTCATACAAGCAAAATATAATCCTGTACCGACTGCAGAACGCCACATTTTATCATAGAGCATAAGAATTATCATACCCGAAATAGCCCAAAATCCCAAAGAACCGGAGAACGATGAAAAAGTCCATATATTATTTGCAGGAATCAAATCAAGCAAAGCACATAATGAACCGAATATAATTCCGGATACGACCGCAGTCGAGAATTTGTTTTTTATCTTTTCCATTCCTTTTACCTCATATTACAGGATGCCGTAAAATTAAAATTATCTCTCCGATAACAGTCCACAGTCTCCACTTAAACACGAGACATTAAAATTACTGCCTCACAAAGCCTCGATACGACAGGCAGAATATCTTTGCTGTTTTTATTAGCAAGGGAATATATCAAACCCCTTTTTTGTATCCCTGATGTTTATAGTAATATGTCAACAAACCGAAAGATGTCATCATTTCTTTTTGTGTACTGATAATTATGCAAGTGCAGTTTTTTAATGGACAACACCTAAAATAACTTCCGATTTTTCGTTTATTCTTTTTTTATTTTCTCTTCCAACTCCAACAAATACCTGTCATAGTCTGACATAAACAATCTGTCCTGAATTATACGATATTTCTCAAACTCCGTTTCTGCATGAAGCTTTGCCTGCTCCGCACTTATCTTGCCGGCTCCTGTGAGAATTTCAGTACCGTTAAATTCGAGGAAACCGTCAAGTCGTTTCGCCCAATCTTCCATACTCATAGGGATATGACGTTCGGCTTGCAACTCGGCATAATCGAGATATAGCGATACAATACGTTCCAAAAATGACAATTCTTTTTCAGTAAGATAGTTTTTTGCAACAGATACATCGTTTTTAACTATTTTCCCATTAGGAGCATTCTCCCATGAGGTTAGTCCCATATGTTCTTTTTCTGCATCCGCCCGTTCAACAATCAGTTCTGCGGCAGTATGTCTGTGAGTAGCATAGTGCATTTTGTTCTGCACAGTTTTGAAAAATATTCTTGTGGTTTTTGCATCTTTATCGTAATCGAAAGCAGTTGCATAAAGATCAGTTACCTTTTGGTAGAATTTTCGTTCAGATAAGCGAATTTCACGAATATTCTCTAACTGACGGTCAAAATATTCATCTGTAAACATTGTACCTTTTTTCAATCGTTCAACATCCATTGTCCAACCCTGAATGGTATAATCTTTTACAATCTGCCCTGCCCATTTGCGAAACCGTACTGCTCTTTCGTTATTAACTTTAAATCCAACAGCAATAATCGCCTGAAGATTATAGTGATTTGTTTGATAATTCTTCCCGTCGGTAGCAGTTGTTAAGTATTTCTTAATAACTGAATTCTCGACCAATTCGCCGTCATCAAAGATTCTTTTCAGATGTTGATTGATTGCAGGGACAGAAACATCATATAGCGTAGCCATCATTTTCTGTGTAAGCCAAATATTTTCGTCCTCATAACGCATTTCGATGCTGTCCGCCTGATTTCCGACAGAGGCAACATAGGTAAGATATTCCGCCGCACTTGAACGAATACTTATTTCATTTTTCTTCTTTGCCAAATTTAATACCTCCATTAAAAAGTGTCTTTGCTGATGTCACTTTTTCACATAAGTCAATTTAATATTATATTCCAAAGTCTAAAGCATCTGCACGATGCTCTTGTTGGTTCTAACTACAAATAAAATAATTTATTTACTGAAAAAATCTTAAAAATACAAAATTCACTCGTGACGCAGATTTATATGAATTGATATGATTTTGATATTCTAATATAACCAATCCGTCCACTAAACCCCGCACAAAATCATTTGCCGAAAGAGCTCCTCCGACTTTCGGAAACGTCTTATTTTTAAGTCTCTTTCGGTATTCAGTTCTGTATTTTTGACAGCAAAACTACTGTCTCCACATGGCTCGACACGTCCATTTTGATGTCAGAGCCTCCGTTCGTTCGCGGAAACAAATCCAGCCGATTTCATCTGAACTTATCCACTTTTCGCTTCGTTCGCCTCAATCCATTCGTTAGCGGAAACATATCCACCGTTTTCGGAAACCCGCATGAAATGGGACTTTTTCTGGAGTGGCGTATTCCATCGTCTCAACCTTTGATTGTTCCGCGAGTGCATGGGATTTCATCGTCTCAACCCTATAATTACCTTTTAGTGGAACCGAGAAAAATCCGTTGCTATGTATTTTTCAAATTGCTTTTTGCAATACTCTTTCCTAACACCTGTCTTTTTATCAGTTCGGTTTCCATTAAACCATATACTTCTTTTGCCCTTGTTCTTTCCGTTCTTATTAGTGACACATTCGTTTATAAACTCCTCTGAGGACATAATCCACATCATGTCGAGCCTCTCGGAATAGAACACAAAATAGAAATTATCTGTGAGCTCGTGAGTAATTGCAGCAAACAGCGCTGCGTCACCTTCCGTAACCTCATTAGAGCGAGCTTTGATTTGGATTTCAATAAAAGTACCGTCTTCTTTTTTTATCACGCAGTCTACACCATGATCGTCAACCAAAGGAAGGTAAACATCCAAGCCTTCCATCAGCATTTTGCCGATCAAATTATATTCCATACGCTTTCCAAATCCAGCTGAATGTCTAAAAGAAATACCCATCGCTACACCTCCCCGATGCCTCTAAATTCTGTCAAGAAAACATCTCCGTATTCCAAACCAGATTAACCAGCTGCACAAGAAGCTGAATCCGCTCTGTTATTTCCGCTTTGCCAAACTGCGCATATGGCTTGAAGCCCAGCCCGTTGTCCGCTATGAACTTCTTGAACTTCGGATTATTCTGGTATGCCTGATCTCCCAGTGACTCTGTATAAATGTTTCCCTCGTTGGAGCAATACTTCGAGAGCTTGTAATCGTATTTGGAGTCATTCAGGCTGGCGTTGATACTCTTATGCAGGAGCAACAGCGCTCCGAAGCTATTTCTCCAGCGCCTGAATTCTTCCTGATCAGCATATTCACTGGTAAACCACTCGTAATGGTCAGTAATGATGTGCTCAATTTCAAACGGATTCTTTGTCTGAGTATTCATGTAATTGCAGTAGTTTGAAGCCACTCCGGTCTGCTCCTCAATATAACCGGTGATGCGGGCAAGCATATTCTTGATGTACTTTTTAGTAAAGCTGTTCAAACGCAATTCGGGAAGCGCCGCTGCCGGATCATAAGCGAGGTTCTCATATTGGGCTTTCAGACGAGCCTTCAAGTCTTCAACGGAGCATCGACGAATATTCTTCGTCACGTTGAATACATAGTTCTTGATCGTGCTGTAGTCGACGGATTTATAGTTTGTAACTCTGGCAGTGATAAGCAGGTCAATGAACCGTGCGACCAGATTCATCTTCTCAATGATAACTGGCCAAGTATCTTCATAGCAGATCGGTGCCAGCAATAGCTGTGGCTGGAGCGTAAAATTGACCTGCGCATTATAATAGATATATTTCGTTTCTTCCGCAAAGGTGTTCTCTGCCTCGCGTATTTTTTTATACACATCGGCAAACTTCGAGAACTTCATGATAAACAGCTCAAAGTCGTCCGTTGAAGAAAGGCCCAGTTTATCACGCTCATCGCGCACCCATTTATGGAAGGAACCGCCAATGATATCAAAGTCCTGATTAACAGCACCGGCTTTTGTTTCACGAATGGTCTCAGCATATTGTGCTCTCAGCCACGCCTTTATAAAGGTCTCATCGCCCTTATCATCGTCCTTCTTAAGAGCAAGGACTTTATCCTTCCATATATCATTGAGCTTTTCACGTTTGGTGTCATCCTTAATTTCAGATAACAGATACCCCTTCAGCATTTCAGTCGATGTAAGGCTAAGGCCACGGTCATTCATTGTCACGAAAACCTTATGCGCATCCTGCTCTGTGGTCGCCACAATCTCAATGAAGAAAACCTTCTCAGCCAGCCAATCACAAAAATGAAGAAGCATATCGTCCGTAATATCGTCGGCAGGAAAGACATCGATGATATCGTTGTATCTGCAATAGAGGTTTTTCACCGACTCTCCAACTTCAGTGGTATCAAACGGTTGATCGTTGAAAATAGCATTCATACAGTCAGACCGATCCTCAACGTTTATGTTGAAAGATTTCGTGCCATAAGCCTCGGAGAAAATCATCTGCTCAATCATGCTGTAGCTCTGGCCAAGCGTGCGCAGCCGATTATTGAGGTACATTAGCAGAAGGGTAAGCGAAGAAAACCTTTGCTGCCCATCGATGATGGCGTTCTCTCTTCCAGCAAGGACGATGGAGCCCATGAAATATGCGCCATAGTCCTGAACCTTCTGACGGCTATCACCGGGAACATAGTAATCCAAAAACTCCGACGTCAGGTCGTCGATCAATTCTTCGATATGCTTTCTCTGCCACATGTATTCACGCTGATAGTAGTGAATAGAATACTTTGTGTTCTGTAGCAGTTGTTTCAAGCTCTTAGGAGAGCCTTCAATCTTTTTCATGTCCTTCCTCCTGAATAAACTGCGAATATGTCCGGAATGACGTGCTATATCATACACGATTCGTCATAAACACTGT
>Ga0123335_1006279_pt1 | contig 13950 bp, 9 predicted proteins | sample BiotimSIPDNA_2_FD_89707 | JGI IMG/M metagenome (GOLD analysis project Ga0123335, IMG submission 89707) | Anaerobic biogas reactor microbial communites from Washington, USA - Biogas_R2 time_0 SIP DNA | ecosystem: Engineered > Bioreactor > Anaerobic > Unclassified | place: Washington, USA... | reverse complement strand
GATCCAGGTATATATCACCAATGCATACCGAGCATACCGCATTGCAGATATTTACCGGCAAAAGAAAGTCTTTGTCGCCCTCGGCGGATTGCATGTCACCACCATGCCCATGGAAGCAGAACAACATGCCGATGCTATTTTCCTGGGTCCAGGGGAAGATACCTTTCCAAAATTCCTCGCCGATTTCAGAAATAAAAAGCCTCTTAAAAGATATTATTCAACAGAACGCTCGCTGCTGAATGCTCCGTATCCAAGGCGTGATCTGATAAAAAACAACCTGTATCTTGTTCCAAATTCCATCGTCGTTTCAAGAGGTTGTCCGCATCATTGCAATTTTTGTTATAAGGATTCATTCTTTGCCGGTGGGAAATCCTTTTATGTGCAACGTGTCGACAGAATTCTGGCTGAAATAGAATCACTCTCCGGCAGGTACCTGTATTTCCTCGACGATCATCTTTTTGCAGATTCGAAATTCATCAATATGCTCTTCGAAGGAATGAAAGGTATGAAAAAAGTTTTTCAGGCCGCAGGTACAGTACAGTCAGTTCTGTCAGGGAATACCGTCGAAAAAGCCTATGAAGCCGGCTTAAGAAGTCTGTTCATCGGCTTCGAAACATTATCCATTGAAAATATGCGGCAATCAAGGAAGTTCCACAATGCCGGTCATCAATATTCAGGTGCAGTGAAGCGATTGCACGATCTGAATATTATGATAAACGCCAGTTTTGTATTTGGATTTGACCATGATAAGCCTGAAGTATTTAAGAATACTGTAGATTGGGCAGTTAACCAATCTGTAACAACAGCAACCTTTCATATTCTTACACCCTACCCGGGAACCCTGCTATACGAAGAACTTTTATCCGGGGGAAGGATCATCTCGCATAATTGGGACCTTTACGATACACGTCATCCGGTATTTCAGCCAAAGGGCATGACAACAGAGGAACTTGAATCGGGATATTGGTGGGCTTACAGGAGCTTCTATTCATGGTCCAATATTCTGAAGTCTGTAGCCGGTCACGACCAGATGGTTCAGACTATCCGGCATCTGGTCTATACTGTTGGCTGGAAGAAAATGGAGTTCCTGTGGGGAATGATCATCAAATCCAAACAGATAAGACAGATGCGTCCCGTTCTGGAAAAGCTCTTGAAAAGTAATAAAGCTTCAACCGGAAAAAATATACAGCTAGATACAGTGATGAGTGAAAATAATATGAGAATAGCATGAAAATGTCAGATTTCCTTCACATTAGACCCGGAGTGATTTCCAGTCACCCTGTGATTATATTCTCAATAGTTGGAAATTTCCTTATGGTTCTTGCACGAATGATTTATGCAGGCAATCTTATGTATGGTTTCCTTTTGTGGAACCTTTTTCTTGCAGCGATTCCTCTTTTAATAACCAAATGGCTGATACGAAATCATGATAAACCCAGATTCATCATTGCTTCCGCACTACTTCTGTGGCTTCTCTTTCTTCCCAATGCACCCTATATTATTACCGACCTCGTTCATCTGCAGGAGAGGCCTCTGGTTCCTTACTGGTACGATATGATGCTGGTGTTTCTGTCAGCATTCAATGGTCTTGCTTTTGGTTTCATATCAGTAAGTCAGGTTGAACAGCTATTTTTCAGAAGGAATAAGGAGATGTACCTGTTTCCGTTTAGAATAGCGACAATTATTGCCATGAGTTATGGTGTTTATCTGGGCAGATATCTTCGATTTAACAGCTGGGATGCATTAATCAATCCTGTCACAGTTATGAAAGGTATAGCAGGCTCTTTGCATTCTGGTATGGCTGGCTTCGTATTTACCTTCGGATTTGTATTATTTATGCTGTATAGCTTTTTTACTGCTGTTCTTCCTCAGCAGTTTCAAGCAGCTTCCTGATCCTTTCAATCTGTTTCTGTTTGTTCACTTCTCGGAGTGAGAGGGCTGTTTTGGTAAAGTACTGGTGGTTGGTAATGAACTTGATCTGCATCCGGTTCCATTCATTCCATGACTTGATCATGTTATTTTCTTTAAGCTCGCGGTAGAGTAATGTTGAAACAGGGACCATATCGCTGCGGCCAAGATAATCGAGGTCGGCATCACACATGATTTCCTCAAGTCTGTTCCTGGGCCGGGGGGGCATCTGGGTGGCCAGGATCAGATCACAAATCCTTTCGATCTGATTCTGTGTGTAATAATAATCCGGCAGGATCTCTCTTGCAATGATGGTGCCAAAGCGTTCGTGATCTTTATAGCCCAGAATATGACCTGAATCGTGAAATAAAGCTGCCGTTTTCAGCAATAAAAGATCTTCATCACTCACAGCCTCGCCCATACCTATTAATTCAACCTGGGTTACCACATCGATGGTGTGTTTGATATTGTGATAGTAGAGATGCGGCGGCAGTTCTTTCTCCAGTTTGTTCAGCATAAGTTCCTGAAGGTCTGTGAATTGTATCAATCCAAATTTCACGCTAAAAAACTTGTTGGGTATGATAGTCTTTTTCTGCAGCGATAATTCAGGCCTTATTCCCTTTACATAGTATAATAACATACCCCCCTGATACTTTACCGGCATCCGTGTATAGTATTCACAATAAAACAGGTCCTTAACCAGCTCATAGGTCGATTCAGAGATCAGGATATTCCCCTTATCGCAGTATGAACGAATGCGTGTAGCCAGATTCACATTTTCACCCTTCACATCATAATTAATTTTTTTTCTCCCCGAAATATGCGCCACCACTGGGCCTGTATGGATGCCTATCCTCAACCTCCAGATCCTGTCGTTATTATAGGTTTTCTGGATGATATTCAGATAATATTGTATTTCAATGGCAGCCAGTACTACCTGTATGGGGTTGGTAATATTTTTCTGTGGTATACCTCCTACACAGAGGATACTGTCGCCTATCGATTTCAGACTTTTAATCTCATATTTCTCAACAATATTTCCCAGCTCCAGAAATATCTCGTCGAGGTTATCGACAAGCTGGCTTGAATCCATGTCTTCTGATATCTTATTAAATCCTTCGGCATCGGCATATAAGATAGTGGCCATTCTGAAACGTAATACATTCGTTTCCCTGATCTTCCTCACTCCCTCATCCCTCTTCTCAGGTTTGAACCTGTTGGCCAGGTTCTTGAATTTTTCCATATTGGCAATTGCCTCCTCAAGCTGTTTTTGAAGTTTGGCGTTTTCTTCTTCAAGGTGCTTATTTTGGGAGATAAGCTCAGCGAGGTGCCTGAGTGTGCTTTTTTGCTTTGATTTCATCGGGTTTGATGCATTTCTATCGCCCTTTTACCTAAAAACGCGATCAATTGTTTACTATTTTTGACGAGAAACTTCATTATTCTTTTAAATTAATCGATTTTATCGTAGGATGCAAAATCATTTTAATCATTTTTATCACCTATATGGATTTTAAGCTTTCATCGGAATTCAAACCCACGGGAGATCAGCCTGAAGCTATCAGACAGCTTGTTGAAGGAATTCACTCCGGTATGCCTTACCAGACTTTGCTTGGAGTAACAGGATCAGGGAAAACATTTACCATTGCCAATGTCATTGAACAAATCGGCAGACCTGTTTTGGTGCTGAGCCATAACAAAACCCTGGCTGCTCAGCTGTTCGGCGAATTCAAACAGTTCTTCCCTGAAAATGCCGTGGAATATTTTGTATCGTATTATGATTATTATCAGCCCGAAGCTTATCTGCCTGTTACCGATACCTATATTGAAAAAGACCTTTCTATAAACGATGAGATCGAGAAACTGCGCCTGAGCACTACATCTTCACTGCTCTCCGGCAGAAGGGATGTAATCGTTGTATCCTCCGTATCCTGCCTTTACGGAATCGGCAATCCAGACGATTTCTACAGTAATACCATATTTATTAAACGGGGGCAACACGTGGCCCGAAATGTTTTTTTGAGAAAACTTGTTGACAGCCTGTATTCCCGGAATGAGATTGCTTTTGAAAGGGGCCATTTCAGGGTTACCGGTGATACAGTGGATGTCCGCCTGGCATACAACGATTATGCTTACAGGGTAAGCTTCTGGGGTGATGAAATAGATGAGATTGAAGCTTTTCATCCTATTTCAGGGAAAACAATTGAGAAACTTGATGAAGCGGTAATATTTCCGGCGAACATTTTCGTTACCACAAAATACAGGATCAAACAGGCTATTGAACAGATACAGGATGATCTTGTAAAACAGGTTGAATTTTTCAGGTCGTTGGGTAAGATTATTGAAGCAAAGCGTCTTAACGAGCGTGTTAACTACGATCTGGAGATGATCCGTGAGCTGGGCCACTGCTCAGGTATTGAAAATTATTCAAGATATTTCGATGGCCGTCCTCCGGGAACCCGACCTTTCTGCTTACTTGATTATTTTCCAAAAGATTTTATCATGGTGATTGATGAAAGCCATGTAACCCTTCCACAGATAAGGGCTATGTACGGGGGTGACCACAGCCGCAAACAAACCCTTGTGGATCATGGTTTTCGTCTGCCTGCTGCTATTGATAACCGCCCTCTCAAGTTTGAAGAGTTTGAAAGGATGATGAAGACCACAATATATGTCAGCGCCACTCCCGGTGATTATGAATTTGAGAAGTCGGAAGGCGTAGTTGTTGAGCAGCTGATCAGGCCAACCGGCCTTCTGGACCCTGTAATAGAAGTCAGACCCAGCAAAAACCAGATTGACCATCTGTTGCATGAAATCAGGGAAAGGGCAAGAGAAAATGAACGGGTGCTGGTAACCACGCTAACAAAACGAATGGCCGAAGAACTTACAAATTATTTACTTCGGTTCGAGGTGAGGTGCCGTTATATCCATTCGGATATCGACACACTGGAAAGGATCGAAATCATGGAAGGCCTCCGCAGTGGTCATTTTGATGTGCTTATCGGTGTTAACCTCCTGCGTGAAGGGTTGGACCTTCCTGAAGTATCAATGGTTGCCATACTGGATGCCGACAAGGAAGGTTTTCTGCGCTCAGAAAGATCACTTACCCAGACTGCGGGCAGGGCAGCCAGACACCTGAAAGGAAAGGTTATCATGTATGCTGATAAGTTCACAGAATCCATGCAACGTACCATCGATGAAACCAACCGGAGGAGGGATAAGCAGCTTAGGTATAATGAGGAGCATCATATCACCCCTCAGCAAATCATAAAAGCATCCTCAAATATTTTGCGTGAGGTAAGAAATATTACAGGTCAGGCAAAAGCATATCTGGAACCTGAAAAACCTGATATTGCGGCCGATCCTGTCGTTCAATATATGGACAGGGAAGCACTGAAAAAGGCCATTGAACATTCAAAGGCAAAAATGGAAGCTGCAGCAGCAGAGCTTGATTTTATTGAAGCCGCACGTTACAGGGATGAGATGCTTACGTACCAGAAATTGTTGGAGGAATAGATCGGCATCGAATTAATAATTAAAAAAATATCAGACAAATGTGAGGTGTCTGATATTTTTTAACTGGTTATTTCATGCGGGATTTTATCCCAGATATGACTTTAATAGCTTGCTTCTGGAAGTATGACGTAACCTCCTTATAGCTTTTTCCTTTATCTGGCGAACCCTTTCGCGGGTAAGACCGAAACGTTCACCAATTTCTTCAAGAGTCATTTCCTGACAGCCTATGCCAAAGAAAAGTCTGACGATATCACGTTCCCTGTCGGTGAGTGTTGAAAGGGCACGTTCTATCTCGCATGTAAGCGATTCCATAAGGAGTTCCCTGTCGGCTTTAGGAGAATCGTTATTTACCAGCACATCGAGAAGGCTGTTTTCCTCATCTTCGTTGAAAGGAGCATCAACCGAAACATGGCGGCCTGATACCCTCAAAGTATCCGATACTTTCTCCTTTGGAAGCTCAAGAGTTTCTGCGAGTTCTTCAGGAGTCGGAGTTCTTTCGTATTCCTGTTCGAATTTCGAAAATGCTTTGTTTATTTTATTTAATGAGCCCACCTGGTTAAGAGGCAGACGGACAATTCGTGATTGCTCAGCAAGCGCCTGAAGGATAGATTGACGTATCCACCATACAGCATAGGAGATGAATTTAAAACCACGCGTTTCATCAAATTTTTCAGCAGCTTTGATAAGACCCAGGTTCCCCTCGTTGATAAGGTCCGGCAGACTTAAACCCTGATTTTGGTATTGTTTGGCTACAGACACAACAAACCTGAGATTGGCCCTGGTAAGTTTTTCCAGTGCAGATCTGTCTCCCCTTCTGATCCTCTGTGCAAGCTCAACTTCTTCTTCTACTGTAATCAGGTCTTCCTTACCGATTTCCTGTAAATATTTATCGAGCGATGCACTTTCCCTGTTCGTAATCGATTTCGTAATCTTTAACTGTCTCATACTCCTTCTAAAAATTTTAGCGCGAATTTAGACTATTTTATATTTAGTTTCTATTATATTTTCTTCGTTATCAATAAAAAAGGGCTTGCAAAATTGCAAGCCCTTTTATATATGTTGAACCTGTAATTTTACTTCAATCCAAAAGCATAATATTGGACAACCCCATTTGGATATACTCCTTCAATGAACACTCCGCCGCTTGAGCTTTTTATTGCTTTCTGCAGCCCTTCAACATTAGCAACAGGTTTATTATTTACCTGAGTAATAATGAAGCCTTCCCTAACACCTTCCGATCTGAGTTTGCCCGGTTTAAGTTCAACAACTCTCACCCCTTGACGGATACCAAGCTTAGATTTATCTGCTTCACTGATGTTTTCAAAAACAGCGCCCAAAAAATCATCAGTTGAATTGCTTGATACAATACTTGTATTCCCTTGCAGGTTACGTAGAACCACATCAAATTGTTTCGTTTTACCATCCCTTTTTACCAGAACTGTAATTTTATCGTTGGGCCTGTAACGGCTTACCTGCTCCTGCAATTCGCCTGAACTGTTAACGTTCACGCCATTGACTGCCAGAACGATATCACCTGATTGAATACCGGCGGCTTTTGCGGCTCCGTCATCCCTCACTTCAGAAATATAAACACCTTCATACTTGTCAAAGCCTTTCTCGTTGGCAAGTTCAAAATCTATATCCCTGATACTTATCCCCAGTATGGCACGCTGAACAACACCAAATTCAATAAGGTCCATCACAACTTTTTTCACTATTGTGACCGGTACTGCAAAAGAAATTCCTGCATAGCCTCCGGAAGGAGATATAATAGCAGTTGTAATTCCTACCAGGTTGCCCTGCAAATCAACAAGTGCACCGCCACTATTACCACGGTTTACTGCCGCATCGGTCTGTATGAATGATTCCATTCTGTACTGGTCTTGTATGATGCCGATATTCTTCCCTTTGGCACTAACAATACCTGCTGTAACGGTGGATGTGAGGTTAAACGGGTTACCTACTGCAAGTACCCATGAACCAACCTTCAGTTCATCGGAATTACCCCAGTGCAGATACTGTAAAGCTTCTCCCTCAACCTTGAGCAATGCTAAATCCGTGCTGGGATCAAAGCCTATAACCTTTGCCTCAAATTCTCTTTTATCATTCAGGGTTACATATACTTTCTCACTCTTTTCAATTACGTGGTTGTTTGTAACAATATAACCATCAGCTGAAACGATAACGCCGGAGCCAAAGCCAAGAACCGGCTGTGAATGGCTGTAGCTGTCGCCGTAAAAGAATTCAAGTATAGGATTGTAGGCCTGCCGCGTAGATTGTGTTTTAACATGCACCACAGCTTCTACAGACTTTGCAGCCGCATCAACAAAAGAAAATGATGCCGGATCTACTGCCCCCGATAAGCGTGCAAGGCTTACAGGCTGCTCATACATGGTAACTATTTTCTTATCTTTAGCAAACTGCGAATAAAGAAAGATGGCTATAATGCCACCAATAATTGCCACCAATAAGGTTCCTAATGGTTTCTTTATATTCATATGATTCATAATTTTAATAATCTCACATCAATGAAAAATACTTCCCAAAAACTATGCCTTGTTTAAATCATGATACAAATCTACCATATTAAACGTCTGTAATCCTGAAATGCTATTTTGTTAACACATTTTAACGGCAGAATGTCACATGCAGATATGCTAATTTGTCATTAAAATTGCCAATGGAAATACCATTAACAGGTTAGGTTTAGAAAAAAAATAAACCATTTAAAAACTTTATTTGTCTACCGCCGTATTTATCTCTAACTTATTTAAAGAATATTTACCCAAAACTTTTTACATAAGGTAAAAAGATAATCATTACTAACGAAAATTTATATTAATGAAGACTTTAACGAAACTTATGCAATTTACACTGATCGCCGGACTTTTAACATCTTGTAAAATCATGTATGTTCCCAATACACAAAATGTACCTATGATGGAAGAGAAAAACGACCTGAAAGTCGAACTAAGCACCAAGGACCTTCAGGTAGCCTATGCAGTTACCGACCATATAGGAATCATGGTAAACGGATATTACAATAAGAACGAATGGAGTGCAACAACTTCCGGTCCAACCACATTGGAGTATCAATTTCTATCGAAGCGTTCACTGATCGAAGGTGGTGCCGGATATTACACAAAATTGGGTGAGAAAGGAAGGTTCGAAACCTATGCAGGTGCTGGTTACGGACATATAGATTATGATTATGATTTGCTGGAAGACAATGTAAAAATAGAAAAAGACGAATTTGGTATCGGCATGATGCGGTTTTTTGTACAGCCAGCAATAGGATCGCAGGGTGATAATTTTGGAATTGCTTTTTCGGCACGCGTGGCAGGCGTAATGTTTTCAAACATGGATACAGTGAATTATACTCAAACAGAACTTGTTCATGAAGATTTACACGAACTGGAAGATAATATGTTCATTTTCATGGAGCCTGCACTCACCTTAAGGTTTGGTTTCAAATATGCACAGCTTCAACTGCAGCCTTATTATAATTTCAAATTATCTGGTCCTGCTATACCGGCAAAAAAATTCGGATTTAATGTCGGGTTGTATTTAAATATCGATGAACTTTATTAGGATGAAATATCAGTCATGGGGCTAAAAACCCCATGACCCTTTTCTCTAATTATAAATATTTAGTTGCCTCTCTATAGCTTAATCCTGAAAGAGGATATTTTTTCACAAATGACCTGACCCATTCAGGATTTTTCTTTGAATAATCGCGCAAAACCCAGCCAATAGCCTTTCTGATAAAGAAATCCTTGTGTGCGGATACCTTATTAATGTATCCGGCAAGCAATTCCGTATCTGTTTTATCTTTGTATTTCAGCTGAAAAAGAAGGGCTGAACGCATCAGCCATAGGTGACCCGAATCGATCCAGCGTCCTGTAACAGGAATAATTTGTTCCGGAAATCTATTAAAATAGTTACCACAAATAAATACTGCAATAGCATCAACAGTGTCCCACCAGGATTTTGTGGTGATCATCATTTCAATGCAACCGATATCCTTTTTACCGATTAAAGATGGTTTCCTGCGCAGTATTTCGATGCCGGCATGCTGGTATTCCCTATAGGTCACTGACCATAAAAAAGTCATCAGCTGATAAATAATTTTTTGATCAGGAGAGCCGTAGGTCTTAACAAAATCCTTCACTGCCCGGCGAAAAGGGACTGCAGTGATACCTAAAGACCCGAACTGATCTCTCAGGTATTTTTTGGAATTATCTGCCCTCACGGGGTCAGCAAGTTGCCGGAAAGTAATACTCAGAGGATTTATGTATTCTTCAACGGTCATACATCAATCCTGGCATATTTGGCGTGCTTCTCAATAAAATCACGCCGTGGCGGAACATCGTCACCCATGAGCATTGAAAATATCCTGTCGGCCTCAGCGGCACTGTCAACGGTCACCTGACGCAGTGTTCGCCTCTCTGGGTTCATGGTCGTATCCCAGAGTTGTTCGGCATTCATCTCACCTAGTCCTTTATATCGCTGCACATGCACTGAGCCATCCTTACCCTTTCCAAACTCTTCGACAGTAAGCTGCCTGTCTTCTTCTGTCCAGCAATATCTCTCAAGCTTACCTTTTTTTACGAGATATAGAGGAGGTGTGGCAATATACAGATGGCCCCTGTTGATAAGTTCTTCCATGTGCCTGAAAAAGAAAGTCATAATAAGCGTTGCAATATGACTGCCATCGACATCGGCATCAGTCATGATAATAACCTTATGGTAGCGTAATTTTTCGAGGTTCAGTGCTTTTGTATCTTCATCAGTACCGATAGATACACCAAGAGCAGTAAAGATATTCTTGATTTCTTCGTTATCAAGAATTTTATGGGGCATGGCTTTTTCCACATTCAGAATCTTACCTCTCAATGGCAAGATGGCCTGAAAATTCCTGTCGCGTCCCTGCTTGGCAGTACCGCCTGCAGAATCGCCCTCCACGAGAAATATCTCACAAGCCTCCGGATCGCGGTTTGAGCAATCAGCAAGTTTACCAGGCAAGCCTGAACCGGAAAGCACATTTTTACGCTGTACAAGCTCCCTGGCTTTTCGTGCAGCATGACGGGCCTGTGCTGCCAGGATTACCTTTTGAACAATATTCCTTGCATCTTTTGGATTTTCTTCAAGATAATTACCCAGCATCACACTAACAGCCTGATCAACGGCCCCCATAATTTCAGAGTTTCCAAGTTTGGTCTTCGTCTGGCCTTCAAACTGAGGCTCAGCAACTTTCACTGAAACCACAGCGGTGAGCCCTTCCCTGAAATCATCACCATTAATATCAAATTTAAGTTTGGCCAGCATCCCCGATTTATCAGCATAATTTTTCAGAGTGCGTGTTAAGCCCCTCCTGAAACCTGCAAGGTGGGTACCACCCTCAATAGTGTTGATATTGTTGACGTATGCATGGATGTTTTCAGTAAATGAGGTGTTGTAATGGAGAGCAATTTCAACTGGTGTTCCTCCTTTTTCAGTATCAATATGGATGGGGGCTGAAATCAGCTTTTCCCTGTTTTGATCGAGCAGTTCTACAAATTCCACAAGTCCTTTCTCTGAAAAAAATACTTCACGAGGGTGCACACCGCCATTACCATTCTCTTCAAGTTCGCGTTTGTCGGTTATTTCAAGTTTTATTCCTTTATTCAGAAAAGCCAATTCCCTCAATCTGGTCGAAAGGATCTCGAAATTAAACTGGGTTTCTGTAAATATTGTCGCGTCGGGCGTAAATAATACATCAGTACCCTGGCGTTCAGTTTCATTCATGGTTTTCACCGGATAAAGCGGTTTTCCCCTTTCATATTCCTGAACATACTCTTTACCTTTACGGTATACAGTAACCTTCATGTGCGATGAGAGTGCATTAACACAAGATACGCCTACACCATGCAGACCGCCTGAAACCTTATAGGAATCCTTGTCGAATTTACCACCTGCATGGAGAATAGTCATTACCACTTCCAATGCAGATTTCTTTTCTTTTTCATGAAAATCAACAGGTATTCCACGACCGTTGTCGCGCACCAAAAGTGAATTATCCTCATTTATTATCACTTCTATATGGTTACAGTACCCTGCCAACGCTTCATCTATGGAATTATCGATTACTTCGTAAACAAGATGATGAAGACCTTTGACGGAGATATCACCAATGTACATTGCAGGCCTTTTTCTAACCGCTTCCAGCCCTTCAAGCACCTGGATACTATCGGCAGAATAGCCGTCTTTCTTCGAAATTTCAGAATTCATCAGCTTCTCTTTGTCATTCATAGTAAACTCACTCATTGCTATACCTCTTTAGCTTCATTTGAAGAATGAAATGGAATATAATAATAGTATAATTGTTTTAAACCGGTCTGTCTTCAAAACGTAATTGTCGACATGTGGAAAATTGGTATACAAATATACGAAATTCAGGTGGGTTATTCTTTAGGAAATTCTCTAAAAATCAATATGTTATCAACAAAATGCTAACTTGGTAACAGGCTAATTCCGAAGCATTTATGAAGTGTACTTTCAGAACTTATAAATAAAGCCCCCCAATATAGTAAAACGTTGTGCCGGATACTGGTTCCAGAGGAAATATTTTTGATTGGCCATATTATACATATCCAGGAAAATACTCAGCATATCAGAATAGCGATATTCAAGTTTCAGATTTAGGTCATAAACAGGTTTCAGTATAATTTCCGTAGTGTAGCCAGGGGCAAACAGAGGATTCAGGTCAATCGCATATCTTTTGCCAAGTGTCAGGAACTCAAGTTCAGCGTATACTTTCTTCTTGAAATTATACCTTGTGGTGAATAAAACCTTACCTGCAGGCCAGTGCCATGGCCTGTTAAGAGAACTAAGCCTGTAATCGTTATATTCAGCTTTCAGATAAAAAGACAGAAATTGAAGAGGCTGCCAGGCAACTTCGGCCTTATAATTGATAATTGAAACATCGTCATTTACAACATAAAATCTATTCTGGAAAGGTGAAAACGGATAGTTATTAAAGAAAATCATATCTTCCACTGATTTGAAAGCCATCATCAGTTTATAGGAAGCCTTACGACTAAAAAAGCCTTCAATTCCTGCATAGATATTATAAGCGTGGTTTGTGACAGAATCATACAATCCAGGTATTACAAAAGGATTCTTTTCCACCATTTCCTGGTAAGGGTTCTGTTCAACATATCCTGAAATCCCGATAAAACCATACATAGCTTTGTCGATGACCTTGATCTGAAGCTTTGCCACAGGATGAAACTTTACTGTTGAAAATTCATCCCCATGCCAAATTGCCGTGGCTGTACCTCCAATTTCAACCTGCCATTCACCTTTAATTTTCCGGAAGAATGGGTGGATTGTAAGTTTAGATTGGTCAAATGAATCGAGCGGGTTGCGCAGGAAATATAAATTGTACATAGCCTCAATGCCGTACTGAATGCCTTTTGTAAGTTTGCTCAAACTCCCCGACACATTCAGGGAAGGTTCTTTCCAATCAAAGCGGTCCCAGAAATATTTTCCTGTAAGGTCCAGGTTATAAGCAAGTTTTGATGAATCTGGATTTGTTGAAAAAAGACCTGCTTTTGCATAAACATTATAATATGATTGTCTGATTTCCTCCCTGTCGACAACAAATGAATCGGAAAGGATAAAGTGATTGATTCCGTAATGCCTTATTTTATAGTTACCTCCTCCCAATTCAGCATACAAATCAACATTTTTATAGAATTTCGTTCCATACGCCATCAAATTATTCTTCCCGTAACCGGCAGGGACTTTTTCCTCCAGTCCCATATCTTGTTTGCGGTGGGAAGATTTATGAGCAAAATAAGCTCCAACAGCATATTCCTTTGAACGAAGATTTTGAATGCTATATTCGGCAAGCGGGGTAAAATAATTTCCGATACCTAATTTCAGCTGACTGTTATAAAGCTGATCAAGAGGGGTGCCAACCATTTTGGCAGGTTTGATGGGTCGTAGGGTAAACTCAGGTTTTAAACCGGAAGGAATTACAGTATAGTTAATGGAAGATATTACTGAAAAAGTGTCGGAGGCCGAGGGCATAGTACTCAACTTATCAGCCTCGGTAATTTCGGGTCTGAAAGGTGAAGTTACATATATTTCCTTTTTAAGTTCCTGTGCCCGTGTAAGGGAGAGGCAAGTAAGAAGACAGACTGTAAAAAAAGATATGTATTTTAAAAACCTTTGATTCATAGGACTTTAGTTAATATTAATTTCAACATCGTCGCGCTCCAGAGGTTGCTCATTGGCTTCCTGTATTTTCACAAATCCGGCTTTTTTCGTTGTGGCCATTTCGAGGATACCATCGTCTTTTTTCTCATAAAAATCGATAATACTCTGCAGGGTCTGAATAGCCTGGAAATAATCCTTCTTCTTAGCAAAAATATCAGCCCAGAGAATAAAACTTCTGGCAATCCAATATTCATGGGGAGAAGATTTTTCGCTGAAATCCAGTATTTCTTTTTCCGCCGTTTTGGTATCGCCCTTTTTAAAGCT
>Ga0123335_1006277_pt1 | contig 13951 bp, 10 predicted proteins | sample BiotimSIPDNA_2_FD_89707 | JGI IMG/M metagenome (GOLD analysis project Ga0123335, IMG submission 89707) | Anaerobic biogas reactor microbial communites from Washington, USA - Biogas_R2 time_0 SIP DNA | ecosystem: Engineered > Bioreactor > Anaerobic > Unclassified | place: Washington, USA... | reverse complement strand
GGACCGCCTCCCGTTTAAAGGAAGCATCATATTTCTTTCTTGTTTTCTTGGACATGAACACACCCTCCATGAATAAAAATATTTTGGTAATAGGTGTGTCCACCAATTCGGGTACAATTCAATCTTTCTGTACTGATACTGCTGTGCAGTATATGGATGTCAATGGCTGAGGTCGTAAACATCACCGGAACAGTTAAAAAAACCGGTGGCGGACCTCTCAAGGATGTTGCCTTGTCTTTGAGTGTAGAATCAGAACTGACTGCAACAACAAATGATGAGGGAAAATTCGCACTCGTTTCTCCGGTAAAGTCCATTTATATGAATGGATCAAATGCGACACCGAAGAAATTTCATCTCAGAGGCAGAGAGCTGATTTTTAATTTCGCTTCAGTGATTGCAGTCGGGAAAGTCGCTGTTATATCCGGAAATGGAAAACAGCTCTTCTCTATGGATATCACCAATTTCAATCCATCGACTCAAAAGGTTACACTGCCGTTTCTGGCCCCCGGGCTGAATATACTGAGCGTTGCAGTTGACGGTAGAACATATACCTGCCCGATAATGCAGATAGGGGATAATTTGTTTTTGAAGGAATCAGGTTCGGTTGCCGGGGAAAATTTCAGGCTTGCTAAAGTAAACGAACCTGTTTCTGATACTCTGATTGTAAAGAAAAACGGGTATATCGAAAAAAAGATACCGCTTAGTTCATACATAATCTCAGACACCACCATCTATATGGACACTGTAGCGCCTCAGGTTTGCAATGCCACAACTCTTAAGGCTGCGGGTGCATGTGGAAACCGTAATATTCTGATCGGGACTGCTGTATCGCCAAACCGTCTCAATGGCACTGTTACAGCCGATTTTAACTATGTGACAGCTGAAAATGAGATGAAATGGCAGAACCTTGAGGGTAGTGAGAACATGTTTAACTTTTCTCAGGCTGATGGAATTGTAAACTGGGCACAGCAGAACGGGATAAAGGTCAAGGGCCACACTCTTGTCTGGCACAGCCAGCTGGCAGGATGGGTAAATCAGGCCCGGGGACGGGAAAGAGTGCTTGGCATTATGAAAAACCATATCGAAAAGGTTATGGGTCATTTCGGGAATAAAGTTTACGCATGGGATGTGGTTAACGAAGCCATTCTAACTGATAATGACAATGGTTCCGGAAACGCACGCATGAGAAACTCGGTATTTTATAACGAGATAGGACCCGATTACATTGAACTGGCTTTCAAAATCGCCAGAGAGTATGCAGATAACAATAACATGAAAGACATGAAACTGTACTACAACGATTACAGTATCGATGCTGATAATGACAAATCGCGATTCGCGCACACCATGGTAAAGGGATGGGTTGACAAAGGGGTGCCTGTGGATGGTATCGGTTTCCAGATGCATATCGGACCGCCAAACAACATCCCAACTGCGGAAATGGTCAGAGATAATATGCAGTACTATGCAGATTTGGGTCTGGAGGTGTTGATCTCAGAGTGGGATATAAATCTCTGCGGCAACAGAGTCACAAAGCAGCAACAGCTGCAACTGTATCATGATATTACAGCGTACTGTGTGAACCAGCCAAAATGTGTGGCTATCACCTTCTGGGGAATTAACGATAGTGAATCATGGCTGAATAGTTTCAGTGGTGCTCTATGTAATGGAGCGAGTTCTCAATCACTGCTTTTCAATAATAACCAGAAAAAAGATACTTATTACCAGGTATTGGATGCTTTGAACGGTAAATAAGATTCAGGGCAATAGAGCCATCTGCGGGATATCTGTTTACACAGGTATCCCCGGATACACATGCAGTTGAATCAGTCTCTGAAGGGTGCCTCTTGGTACTCTGTAATTTACTTGAGGTGAGGAATCACGGGTTGTTAAAACCGGCAGCTGCATTTGGAATGACAGCCTCAATTATATCCCGCTCGCTCCATGCGCATTCCCGTTTCTTTTCTTCTGAAATTTTGGAATCGATCTCCCGTTTTATGTAGACTAATTCGTCAACAGAAGAGAGAAAAATATCAGTAAGAGCAGGGTCAAAATGAGTACCTTTCCCCTTTTTGATTATTTCGCATGAAATGCCGACAGGATAAGGTGCTTTGTAAGGCCGCGAGGATGTCAATGCATCGAATGTATCGCAGATTGCCACAATGCGTGCAGGCAGCGGGATATTTTCTCCTTTAAGGCCGGAAGGGTAACCTGTGCCGTTCCATTTTTCGTGGTGATAAAGAGCAATCTCCCGGGCCATTTTCAAAATTCCGGCCCTGGAGTTCTTGAGAATTTCACCGCCTATAGTCGTGTGTGTCTTTACAACATCGAACTCTTTTTCTGTCAGCCGCCCGTTCTTAAGAATGATAGAGTCGGGGATTCCGATTTTACCTACATCGTGCATAGGGGTGGCAAAACGGATCTGTTCCAGCTCTTGTCCTCTCAGGTTGACCTTTTCAGCGAGCTTGAGACAGTAGCGGCTCATTCTGTTGATATGATTGCCTGTGTCCTGATCTTTGTATTCACTTGCGAGAACAAGCCGATGGATAGTATCCTGATAGGCCTGCTGGAGCTCCCGGTTGGTACTGTTGAGGTTTGCAACGATTGTCCGCAGGTCAGCTGCGTATTTTACAAGCTGTTTACTGGTAAGTTTAAAGGCTTTGTTGTTTTCTCTTGAATGGTCCCTTAAAGTTTTCAGCTTTTCGTTGTTGGATTTGAGCTGAAGCCTTGACTGAAGCAGCTTATTTTCAAGATCCATCCTTTTCTCTTTTTCTTTAAGGTAAAGAGCTTTCAGATGGGCAATCCTTTTATCCTGTTTTACCAGATTATCCATAAAAAAATTATTTCTTGAGTATATGTTCTACTTTATCAATAAGAGTGAGCGGGCTGAAAGGTTTTTGAAGGAAATCATTAGCACCAGCTTTAATCGCTTCCTCTTTATGGCAACTTCTCGATCCGGTAAGTATAATAACATTGCATTCTGAGAGTTTCGGGTTGCTTTTAATTCTTCTTGTCGCTTCCAGACCATCAATTTCCCCCGGCATAAATAAATCCATAATGATTATATCAGGTTTTTTCCGGGAGGCAGACTCTACAGCTTCTTTCCCTGATGAGGCCTCAATTATTCTGCAGTCCTCATACTCGAGGGTCATCCTGACAAGTTTCCTGAGCTCTTTGGTGTCATCTACTACGAGTATTGTTTTCATAACACGACTGCAACTGCTCCCTCTGAAATGTCATGGGAAAAAACGCGGAATTAAAATAAGAATAAACGAAGGAAAGACAATTTTTCCCATGTCAGAAGATTTGATTAACCTTAATTGTACGATTCCGGAGCATTATTTATCAATACCTTTTTGACAAATTGAAGACTATCAGATATATTACCATGTATTGTATTTTCAAAATGCATCAATACCAACTGTCGTATATGAAGAGTTCAGAATGGATTTTAAATGTTATATAGACATGATTCTTGAAAGTTTACCGCGGAAAAAGTGGAACTCCTTCAGCCTTCTTATAAGTTATTTAACCTTTCCATATATCGGTTCACCAATCAGGTTCAGTTTCAGAGGATTTACTATTAAGGAGTATGATCTAACAAGTGCTCCGGAAGAGATAGTAAGAGAGTATTTCAAATTCTGTTACCCATCGGATGAAATTGAAGAACCGGAGAGAGAATTTGATATAGACAGGCAATACTGGCCATCCGCCCAGACATTCATCGTGACAAGGAATAGTGATGGAAAAATTGCGGGCTGCATGCAACTGGTTCATAAAACCGGAAAAATAAACCTGCCGGTTGAATGTTCACGTAAAAGCTGTAACGGGGGATCCGGTGAAGTGGACCTTCAAGGATTTTTTAAAGGTAATAATTTGGTTGAATTTTACAGGTGCCGCAGGTCTATGGAGTTGACGGGAGCTGAATCTGCTGTAGTGGTGCCGATGCTGTTTAAGGCCGGATTTGCCAAAACTATTCAAAAAAAAAATGATTACTGCATGCTTTCATATGACAGTAAAAACAGTATGCTCAGGAATCTATATCTCCGGAAACTGGCTTTTAAAGAGTGCGGAGTATCTATCAAATATCCCGGCTGCGATAAGGAGTGGGATCTTCTTTACGTGCCAACACATTTCTGGTACAATGAGTTTGCATCGATCAGTAAGACACATTTCAGTTTGATTACCTACTTCAGGAAAAATCTTAAATTCCAACGAACACCAGCCAGAGACAAATCAGAAGAATATCAATTGAAACTCCCCGTCATTTTCGCAGAAGTATTAAAAGGTACAGAGAATAAAAAGGCCTTCCCTGCAAAAAGAGTTTCTGCATAATTTGATTAGGAGCAGGATGTCCAGAAAACTATACCTGATAAATCCCAAATCCCATATAGAAGGTTATCTTGGAGCCTCCATTTTCCGTGTTTCAGGAACCGAACCTGTCGTATATGTAACCAACCTTGCAACCACGACTATAGCATCTCTGGCTAAATCCTTTATGGATGTCAGCATTTGCGAAGAAGAAGTGTCGCAGATCGATTATGAAACAGATGCTGAATTTATCGGAATTACAGGTAATGCATCACAGTCTGAGGGCATGTTGCGAATATCCGGTGAATTTAGAAAACGCGGAAAAATCGTGATAATGGAGGGGCCATTTGCTTCCTTGAACGCAGATTATGTCCGCCCGCACTGTGATATTTTAGTTCATGGTGAAATTGAGAATATCTGTGGCGAGCTGTTTTCTGATCTTATCAGGAACTCCTGGAAAAAGGAATATTTCGGTACCCCCTCAGATCTCTCTGACAGCCCGGTTCCCGATCTCACGAATTATCCTAACAGCAGAACGATATTGGGGGCAATACAGATCTCAAGGGGATGTCCCTGTGATTGTGAATTCTGTGAGGCGGTCAGATTTTCAGGTACCAAACAGAGATACAAGCCAGTTGACAGAATAGCCAGAGAACTTGATAATGTATTTACATCCGGATATTCTGATATCGTGATCGTAGATGATAATATTACAGCCGATAAAGAGAAAGCGCAAAGCGCACTTAATACGCTGATTGATTGGAACACATTTGGCTCAAACAAGAAAAAGGTTTCCTTTTCTACCCGGCTTCGAATAGATACAGCTGGAGATGATGAGATGCTGGATCTTATGGCAAAAGCGAGTATTGATCTGGCCTTTATCGGGCTGGAACCTGGTCAGAAAGATTTTGTGGGCATAGATGCAAAGATCAGCAAGTTTTTACAATACGGCATTCAGCCTACTTGCGGAATAACAATCGGTTCTGATACTGATGATGTCAATACTTTCAAACAGATCAGAGATGTCTTCGAATCGCTTCCGATACCCATATACGCTATTAGTGGTCTTATGGCATTCAAGTCGACCAGATTGTACGCCCGTCTTGCTGCCGAAGAAAGAATAAGACCCGGTGATAGTACAAATACATCTATTTGTCCTGCAGGTACAAATATCATCTTGAAGCGGATGTCACAAGAAGAATTTGACAATGGGGTAAAATGGCTCTGCAGCAATTTGTATAATCCGCCGGTTTTCTGTAACAGGGTCTCAAAGATGCTTGATGATCTTAATTATGAAACCCGTCCATGGTATCTGGATAAAACCTATATATCCCCAAACTATGAACGGAAAGATAGAAAATGGATCATGGAGCAGTCGTTTAAAGTCATCAGATTTCTATATGGTACCGGGGAAGCTGAGAGAAAATTGGTTACAGATTTACAGAAAATATCAGAAGCCTACCCGTATAAAGCTCCTCTGGTAAATAATTACCTTATCAGGTATGCCCAGGTAAGGCACTATTTTAATCAGCTTGGTATTTATGAAGCCGCTTTATTTGATCGTACAGGTACCTTCTAATTAATTAAAGTCAAGTTATTTCTCGTCTTTTTTGATATGTTAACAGAAACTGATTAAGAAATAGATTGTTTGGAAGAGGGCGTCCCCTCTTGCGCTCCAGCCTGTCGAGGACGCCAGTCTTCCGCTATCACCCCTTGTTGTCCACCATTTGTGAAGGCAGGTATATCTATCACATTTGCAAACCGTCCTTGCAGCCGCACTGATGAACTGGTGGTAGATTAAAACTTTATTATAGCCTCTAAGAAAAAGTTATGCGTCTTTTCTGCCGCCGGCAGGCATGTTTTGACTTATTCGAAGCCACAACTGTTGGTATTCCATCGGGTGATAATGACGGCAGTAAGCTCACCAATAAAGGGCCTCCGGCCAAACCAAAAATCCTGAAAGACATATCAGGAAGAGGGTGCCCCCTCTTTCGCGTAAGCCCGTCGAGGACGCCGGTCTTGATCGCAAGAGGGGGTACCCTCTTCCAGAAGATCTTAAATCTTGATTATTACTTGTATTGGGAGCACCCTCTTCCAGAAGATCTTAATATTGTTGATTCTGCTTGCTTTAGGAAAATAGAAAAAAATTTCCCGGACACAAAAACTGGTTGCATACCGATATCTTGAATGCTACAATTGTACGTTATGGACAGAATAAATGAGATATCATGTTACAGTACGAGTCTGATGGTCCTGTATGCCAGAAGTAAAGGTCTCAGTGACAAAGTAATATTCAAGAATATCGAAAAGCATTCTGATTTACTCTTGAACCATCTGGAATGGACTACTTTCGAAGTGTGGGATATTTTAGCCGAGAATATAAAAAAAATATACACCGATGAAAACAGAGCCCTTATTAGAATCGGTAAAGAGGTATCTGATAAGTACATTTCAAACTTTCAGCTGTTTCTCCTTAAAATAGCTCCGGAAAACTTTCTTGTATCCCGTATAAATAAGCATTTTTCTCAAATAAATAAGAACCTGTGCGTAGAAATCAGTTTTGAAACGGACGGTAGTACAATAATATTCAAGCCGCTTGATTCGAGGCACTATTCAGCAAATCTTTGTGAATTTAATAGAGGGTGCACTTACTCAATCTGTACGCATAAAGGGTATAGAAATGTACAGGTAGAAGAGCTTCAATGTGTTTTGACCGGTGCGGAATCGTGTGTCTACAAAATGACCTGGAGCTCAAAGGCAGGTCTGGTTGAGAAACTTAAATCTTGGTTTATGTTACGTGTAAGTTCACAAGAACAGATTCTCTCTCATATCGAGACTGCTCATCAGAAACTCCAGTCACAATACGAGCAGATCAAATCTCTGCAGGAGTTTTACTCCCATATAATGACCAACATGGGTGAAGCAGTTGTGTGGTGTGACAGAGATGGCCTGATAAAATTTACAAACCCCGGATTTTTCCAGTTCACCGGACTAAATGAAAAGGCTGTTTTGAACAACCCATTCTGGGATTTCATCAGAATATTTGAAAAGGATGAAAAAGCAGAATCAATTTTCCAGAACTGCAAAGACACACCATTCAAGTCTGTGAATATCGAGATTGAATGTGAACGCGTTGATTTTAGAAAACATATAGGCCAGGCAAATGTGGCTTTTATAGAAAGTAACAACAGGGAGGCGGGGTTTCTTATTGTAATACGCGATATTACTGAGGAAAAAGAGGTGGAAAAACAGCTTTACCTCGCACAGAGCCGCTACCGGTCCCTTTACGAAAACTCTCCGGCTCTCATTGTAGGTCTTGACACTCTCGGAAAAATTATCTATGCAAATCCGTCAATGGTAAATCAAACCGGGTATAGTGAAAATGAGCTTAAGAGCATGAGTTTTAAGGATCTGATCGCGCCGAATTCAAACCAGGATCTCAGTACGGCTTTTTTAGAAAAGATGAACTCATCGTCATTGCTTCAGGAAGTTCATTTCAAAACAAAAGATAATCAGTGGAAAACAGCAGCCTTGAGCACATATCCGCTTTTTGATTCTGAGGGCCACATAGCAGGATTGGCTGGAATAGGGGTGGATATAACAGAGACCAAAAGGCTCAATGAGCAGATCACAAAAACTCAGCGCATGGAACTGATAGGCCAGCTTGCAGGTGGGCTGTTTCATGATTTCTCCAATATTCTCAGTCTGATCAGCGGTTACAGTAAACTGATCAATATGAGAAGTACCGATGAGAAAAGCAGAGCTATGAGTGAAACCATTCTTAATGCAAGTAGCCGTGCGTATGAGCTTATTAAAAAGCTTGTTTCTTTTAGTAAAGGCAATACCGAAATAGGATTCAGCAGAGTTAACCTGAACAAGGTTGCAGAAGAGGTGAGCGGTCTGGTTAGAGGATATACCACAAATTCTGTTAAAGTAACATTCCAGATTCCTGAAGAACAACTCATAATAATGGGGGATTCCGGGAGTATTTACCAATGTATCCTTAACCTCTGTACCAATGCGCGTGATGCTCTCAAGGAGAAAAATGTTACCGACGGCATAATTTCCGTGCGGCTCTGCAAGGTTGAAGGCAGGGATCAGGTTAAAATCGAAGTAGAGGATAATGCCACAGGTATCGCACCTCAGTTGCTGGAGAAGATATTTGATCCATTCTTTTCGACAAAGAAGGACAAGGGCGGCTCCGGGATGGGTTTGTCAGTCGTCTATGGGATCGTAAAATCTCACAAAGGGACCGTATCTGTAGATTCCAGGCCCGGAGAAGGATCAACTTTTACAATTGAACTGCCGCTTCTTTCGACCCAATCCGGTAATGAGGAGAAATATGCGGAATTGGGAACCGTTGTAATCCTTGATGATGATCCGTCAATCAGGGGCTTGTGTATGGAAATTCTTCGTTATCACCATTACAATACCGTCGAATTTTCAACTGAGAAGGCTGCCCTGCAATGGCTGACAGATCATCATGATGAAACCAGATTTGTTCTATCCGAGGTTTATATGCCAGATATGGTGCCGGGGTTTTTCGCTTTACAGGTTTCAAAGATAAGTAAACGTCTGGAGATTGTCTGGATGAGCGGTTACCCTGTCGGGAATGATTTAAGAGATATAATCATGGAAGATCACTTTATTAGTAAGCCATTTACCCCGTTCGGGCTCATGGAATTTTTCAGAGGGCTGGAAAACGGAAGAGTAAAAATAACTAAAGACAGGCAGGTGCAGCAGGCAGAAACCCCTGCCTGACAACCAGATTAAATGTCAGGGTACACTTCTAAAAAATCGACCTGTCCCGCATTTATTATTTGAACAGCTTAAAATGCCTGCCGGAGTACTTTAAAATATACCCTCCATTTGAAAACGCGCTGATATCGATAATATTTCCATAACCGGCCCCGATCTGCTTACCAGCCAGATTTGTTATCTGCCAACTGGCCTTTTCATAGAGCCGAACGGTTTGGGATGAAATAGACGGATGAATCTGTGGAGAAGATTTTTTCACGCCTGAAGAGAGGTCTTCAACTAATGTCTGGCCCAAAAGGTTTGTATTTACGAATTTAACCTGATAGGGCCAGTGCTCATCGTTTGAATTGTCATCATCCCAGGCATGTCTCCAGTGCTCTTGCGGTGCACCGGAAACAACCAGCCATAATCTTGAACAATTAGCAGGGCAGCTGAACGTAAGGGTTTGATCGGGATTGGTACCGTTTGCCATATTTGCGGTACCCATATCACTGTAAACTCTTGCTCCATCATTTAAAAGGGCGACAAACCCATAGCGTCATCCGCCTTTATCCTTGTTTAGAGACCTGAAACCGTTTGCACCTGCTTTTCCCTGGAAAAGCACTGAAACATCTTTCGCCTGTGAGGGGGCATTCAGTTTGATGCTGTTATATCCATAATTTTCGATGCAAACAGAGGGGTCAATCATCCAGAAATTATCTGATGTAAGATTCATTTTCACCTGGGCTCTGCTGTCAATGAATTTTTCCCCGTAAGATTTTATCGCTGGAAGGTCCCATGTTGTCAGGCGGGAGGCATGCTCAAATATTTCATCGTTGAATTGAGCCTGTGTCAGCGAATTGAGCCTTTTGTATGTCTCCACCGGATCTTCAGGGGAACGTGACTCTCTCCAGAGTTTTCCGACAAAGTCTTTGCCATGTTTGAATGTCCAGTAATCCGGAAGGAAATAGTTGGCATAACGGGGAGTTTCGTGCAGGATATTAAGGTGATTACTTGATATATAGTTTCGAAAATCTCCTGCTGTAAACTGCTGCTGCGGAAACACTTTAAATGACATCCAGTTCGCACACTGTTCCCAGAAACCATTTCCTCCGGACGTATTCGGGCCAAACCCGTATCTGTAACCGCCATCTGTATCACATCCGGTAATATATTGGAAACAATGCCCTATCTCATGTGCCACTACGGTTTCGTAATTTGCGGCTGCCGGATTTACATGTAAGCTACCTACAAGATCATCCTGTCCTGAGCCGTAAGCAGCCCATTCTGTGCTGTACAGCAGGAATATCATTAATTTGTACCTGTCTGTCACCGAGGATCCCCGGATGGCAAATTTCAGGGAATCAAGATACATGGAAAAGGATTTTTCAGCCACATTCAGAAGAGTGTTAATATTTACACGGTAACTGCCGGCGGCTGAGGATGGGTCATTGCCGAAACCGGGCTCCCAGAAAACAACGACATTGTCACTTTCCTTAGAATGTGCATAGCACCATTGGCTTGAAGGATTATTCGGATCAATTCCCTCGTTTGTTATAAATCTGGGGATATAAACTGTTTTTTGAGCTGAAACTGAGAGTGACAAGCCCAGGATTAGTGTAAATAAAAGCCGGTTTTTCATACTGACCCCTCTTCCAGATTTGTACCTGACTTATGCATCCGGGAAGGGATAAGTGCAATTCGCCCGATCCGGGTGCATAAGTCAGGTTGTAAATATCTGCCTTTTCATCCTCTATGTAATGAATATAAGCAAAATTTCGGGGTCTATCTTCAGGAAAGAAACGCGGAGAGAATATTATGTTGAGGTTTAACTCAACAGGTAAACAAAATCAAACGATAGGAATCCCTGCAAGGCGGATCATGGCCAGCGCGTTTCTGCTGTCTGAGGGCCCATCATGCAGATGATAATCAAAGGTGATGTTTGATTCTGTAATTCTCTCACTGAAATGTAAGTTTTTAAACTTTCCGGGAAAATCGGTTTCCAGGACGGCCAGTTCCAGATCATGAGTTGAGATCAACCCTGATGCGCCCCCGGAGATTAGCACATTCAGTACCGCAACCGCTCCGTCATGTCTGTCCCTGGAATTTGTGCCTCTGAAAAGTTCATCAAGAAGAAAGAATACCCTTTCACCGGAAGAAATTGCATCCACAATCTTTTTAACTCTGATAAGTTCCGCAAAAAAGGAACTTACATTTGCACGCAGGTCATCATGAATTCTCATCGATGTGTAAAGGTTTACCGGGCAGCAGCTGAACGTTTCGGCACACACCGGCGCCCCTGCAAAAGCCAGCACGTAATTGATACCGACTGTCCGAAGAAATGTCGTCTTTCCTGACATGTTGGATCCTGTGATGATAGAAACGGATTTGTCTGATGCAGTAAAGTCGTTGCAGACCCTTTTTTTATTCCATAAAAGGGGATGCCCAAGTTTTTTTGCTGAAACGTGATTGTGGTCGGGGTCAATGGCCGGAAAACACCAGTCGGGGTTCTCAAAACGAATTTGACTAAGCGTAGAAAGCATCTCTATCTCCCCAAGAGCCACAATCCATTTCCTGACCTCTTTGCCGTTCTGCCTTTTCCACCTTTCCATCCGTAATAAACACTGGAGATCCCAGATAAACAGCATGTTGAAAATGAAAGATCCCAGACCACTGTACCGGACATGGCTGGAATTAACAAGTGATGCCATTCTCTTTAAAGCATCAAAAGCGGAATCGCCCTTCTTTCTGATGAAAGTGTCATGCAGTCTGATTAGAAGTTCGGAATTGAAAGACTCTGAAAGAATCCTCTTTATTGCCTGAGAGTAAGTTGATAAAACCGGGGATCTCTTTTCAAACGCATCCATCACTTTCATGATTTTACCCCTCCAGAGGATGGAGAGTAAAAAATTAAATGTGTAGATCAGAGTCGCGATCCCTGGCGCTTTTAACAGAAAAGCAGTAATGCCTGCGATGTTGGTGATCCATGGAAGAACTGTAAGAATAAAAAATACCGTTTTGTTTTTAAACAGATATTCATCTGATTCCAGCCAGTAAAGCATCGGCTCATCATCTCTATTGGCACATTCGTTAATTGAATCGGCCTGAAGATTCTGTCTGAAATCAATAAGAGAAGAGATCTCACTTATTGCTGCCTGTCGTTTGTGAATTGAAGTGATATCGTCGGGAAATGATGCAAGTACACGCGCAAGGGCTTTGCGTCCGGAGAAGGTATTGGCGGAGCAGATCCACTGAAACAGGGAATCAGGTCCGAAGATGTCAAGATCGGCAGTAAAGCTGTGCTCTCTGTCGGTAAAATCCTCACCGTTGTCCCTGAAGTCGTTCCACTGGTCGTTAAAACGTTTTATACAGCGATTGTTGATCACAAGCAGGTTTTTGTAATGATTAAGCCGGCGGTAAAGGGACTCATGATAAATGACAAGGGCAACGAAGAAAACCAGTCCAGACAGGGTGACTGGTATCATAGGAAGAGCATTGCCGGATCTGTAAAGAAAAATATCCGCAATTACTACCACCGCAAAAACCAGAAATCGCATATTACTGATGAAATCAATCCTTTTTTTAATGAGCCTGGATAAACTGGTAAATTTTTCGATTCGGTTTGAATAAACGTTTTCTATATTGTTCATAACGGAATTGCTTTCCTTTAAAATGTGATTTAATGAATCTATATCTCTGTTATAAAAAGAGCAAAAGAGGAGGTACAGAATACTATATTGACTCAAATCAGCCGCGGCAAAATAGATAAAAAATGATTGGAAAATGAAAGTTTTACGTCGAGAAGAATATTAATTTTATTTGTGAAAGAAGTTGATTATTATCTATTATCATTGTAAACGGGGAGATATCATGAAAACTATCGAGGAGATCAAAAAGTTTGCTAACCAGAATCCGGCTGCCTGGGTTGCCACAGCGGTGGGCGATCAGCCGCATGTGCGTGCTATGGCGATGTGGTTTGCGGATGAGACCGGATTCTATTTCCATACCGGTACGCAGAAAAGGCTATCGGAACAGCTTCGTAACAATCAGAAGGTGGAGATCGGTTTTTATAACCAGGGTGATGGTATGGGGACCATGCAGATGGTGAGGATAACCGGAGAAATTGAAATGATCAATGATGCTGAACTGGAAAAACGGCTCTTTAAAGACCGGCCATGGCTGCATAATGTTTTTGAGGCGTATCCAAATGACCGGATCTTCATGTTCCGTGTTGCCCATGGAGAGGCGCAGTACTGGAATATGGGATTGAATTGTAAAGAAAAAGAGACAAAGCCGATCGTTTTTTGATAATTGAAAAAAACAGGAAAGTCGAAGGTCCCAGGGACGGTCACGATTATGATCATGACAATAGTATAAGCACCTGAAGTCAGTTTCCGTGTGGCACGGTCGCCCCCGACTGTGTCCTCAGGAGGAGTGTGTATCGATATTAATACAATGTGCACAAGGGTAAACCTGTTTAGCCCCTGCTGTTTGAATGATTTTTCAGAGCAGATCCTTTAGGCGTGCTACACCTGAACATGCACTCTCATTGATAAATGTGAATCGGCGATTAAAGGAGTGCCCGGGGTGAACAGGATCGATCAGGTAAACCGGCACATTTTTATCTACATAGTCAATCAGACCTGCCGCAGGATACACAACCAGTGAGGTACCAATTACAACAAAGATATCTGCAGACCTGACTGTCTCTACTGCTTCGAAAATCGCCGGCACCTCTTCCCCGAACCAGACAATGTCAGGGCGCATCCTGAATCCATCCGGACATTTGTCACCGGGTTCGATGTCTGTATATCCTATATCAACGGTATGTTTTTTGTTATCTGTACAGCATGCTTTAGTCAGTTCTCCGTGCAGATGAAGAACATTGCTGCTTCCGGCCCGT
>Ga0123335_1006273_pt1 | contig 13956 bp, 10 predicted proteins | sample BiotimSIPDNA_2_FD_89707 | JGI IMG/M metagenome (GOLD analysis project Ga0123335, IMG submission 89707) | Anaerobic biogas reactor microbial communites from Washington, USA - Biogas_R2 time_0 SIP DNA | ecosystem: Engineered > Bioreactor > Anaerobic > Unclassified | place: Washington, USA... | reverse complement strand
TTGTTACTCACCAGATGGCAATGTATTGTGGAAATATCAGTTTGATACTGGTAAAGGTAAATTTATCGGTGCAAGTGGAGCGGTTATCGGTGATTTAAACGGAGATAACATTCCGGAAGTGATTTTCACTACGTATTCGGTAGAACAGAATGTTTCACATCTGATAATTCTTGACAATAAAGGCAAACAACTGCAGAAAGTTGCCTTGGCAAAAAGAGGAAGCATGAGCCCGCCAAGCCTTTCGGATATCGATGGTGATCATAAAGTTGAGATTGTCATTTCGTTAAAAGATGTACTTGGCAGCGGGTCTGGAGGTGTACAGATATGGAATGTCGCATCTTCTTCAGACAATCTTCTTCCCTGGCCAATCGGACGGGGAAACAATTTACGTAATGGACAAAGCACACAAAAAAGCAGTCTTAATCATTCTATCCGGTACAGTAGCAAAAAAGTGCCTTATAATGATGAGACTGCGGTCTGTGAAGTATTTAATATCCGTGGTCAAAAAACCGGTTACTTTAAAAAGGTGTCATCATCTGCTGATTTCAGTAAATCATCAAATATGAAAAATTCTTCGGGTGTTTATTTCTTAGTTCCTAAAGGAAAGGATCGGAATGTAATTAACAACAGTTTAGTACTATACTAATGATATATCTCATATTGTAGTTTACGTCAATTCTGAACTGACCGTTTCGCATTTCCCGAAGAGGGTGCCCCCAATACAAGGAATAAATAAGAATGAAGAGTTTCTGGAAGAGGGCGTTCCCTCTTGCGCTACAGCCCGTCAAGGACGCCGGTCTTCCGCTATCACCCCTTGTTGTCGACCATTTGTGAAGGCATGTATGGTCATCACATTTGCAAACGTCTTTGCGGCCGCACTGGCGAACTGGTGGTAGATTAAAACTTTATTATAGCCTCTAAGAAAAAGATGTTTAGATTTGAATGAAAATAGTCACAAATCAAGTGTCTTTCCTGCCGCCGGCAGGCATGTTTTGACTTAATCGAAGCCACAGATGCTGGTATTCTATCGGGTGACAATGACGACTGTATGCTCACCAATAGAGGGTCTCTGGCCAAACCAAAATCCTTGAAAAACATGTAAGGGAATAAAAAAAAATGTAAGTGAACGTTAATAATTCTGTAAGTGATCGAACTGCTTTTCTCTCTCAAATCAGTTTCTGAGTCACATCAGGGAATTACTATCCGCCGCGAAAAATCTCTACCCGCTCCAGTAACATTAATAACCAATGCTGATCCCCCGTATCTTTTCATGTCAACTAATCTGGATCCGCCTTTAACAGTCTTTCCTGAAAGAACCTTTTTACCATCAAGAGTAAAAATTCTGAACATCAACTCCCTGTCGGATCTTATCTCGAGGAGATTACTTTTTTGCACTGTTGAAAAACCGAACTTAACAGATGCAGGTGCCAATCCTCTTATTGCAGGAGTTCCTTGAAAAATGGATCTGTTCCATCCTGATGGGTTGTACCGGGGTTCACTTATATCCGGCATCTGCCACGTAGGTATTACAAAACCGGTGCCGTCCGGCTCCTTTCCCCACACCAGGACTCCGTTTTCGTAAGCCGGAATCTCCAGGCATCCGGTAGTGTCAATCTGTGATGTCAGGTTAATGAAAGATGGGTCATTTGAGGGATCCCATATATCCTGAGGCGCGGTTTCAGGAAGTCCGATTCTGAACTGTACCTCTCTTCTGTATGCTGATTGACCTCCAGGATAGATTGACTCTCCATCAAAAGAGATCTCTGTATAGTAAATAGCAGTATCTTCTTTATACGGGGTGAGGGGACTTATCTCAAGTGTGTCACTGCATAAATGACAATTTCTGAATTCGACACTTACATCAGATAAACTGAATCCGGCGGTAAAAATCTCGGAGAGGTCTACAAAGTACCTTATCTTGAAATTTTCAGCATAGCGTGCCGGCCAGGTGGTTTTATTCAGCACCGTAGCAGCAATCTCTGTGAAACGATCTCCCGGAGTGTTGATTTTTGCAACTACCGTGTATTCAGTATCCCGTACAGCAGGAGAAGGAAAGCCGGGAAGCGCCGCACCGTTAAAATCTCTTGCCAGCCTTGCAACAGCGGAACTGAAACCTGCATTGTAGTCTGTGGCAACCTCATTCTTTACAGCATCCAGCCGCTCATCTTCGTACGATCCGTCAACACCCGGTCCCCCCACCAGCGCACCATAGAGAATATGGCGGGACTCCACAGGAGTACGGCCGTTGTCATCGAGGTAAGGCCCGTGCATGCTTCGATGGTGAGGTTTTGTCGGGGGATTTACACCATATCCGCATACGAAGCTTCTGTTGTGTTCATTTTTTCCCAGGGCATAATCGATCTGACTTTTTGCCCACTCATAGTAGAGTTCTTTTTTCTTCACCGGAACATCTTTCAGATCACTATAGACAAATGCCGCAAATGCAGTGTTTGCCGCATAACGGATCGGCCCCCATTGACGAACCCAGGAGAGACCTGCCGGCGTATACGCTATACCCTCATCACCGCTCCAGCTGCTGCCGCCCGCTTGACGCACTGCGTATCCGTGACTCCACCAGTCAAGCCATCGCTGAGCATCTGCATGGTATTTCTCTTTGTTTGTGATTTTAGCGAGCAAAACATAACAGCCGTAAGTCTTGTCATCCCAGGAGAGCGCCTCCTTGAACTTCGGAGTGGTACTCTGCGGCTCTTTGGATAATTCGGGGTAGAGTTCCTCGGCTTTTGACAGGTAATACGGATCCCCGGTCGCGCAGTAAAGCCATGCAGCCCCCCACACCAGCTCATCGTAATACCCGCTCCATGATTTGTAAAAATCAACCGCATCGGGAATCGCTTCGTGATACAGCCCCCTGTAGGTATCTGCAAATGTAAAAAGATCTTTTGCATGCTGGAGAAGAAGATCCGCGTAGGCAGGATCCGTTCCCCTGAAAAGCATTGATGAAGCTGCAAGCGCTGCAGCCGCCTCAGATGCCAGATCACTTCCGGGATTATCAGCATCTATTTTAAACGCAGGCCTCTCAAGAGGGTAAACCTCAGGCGAACCCCACCACTTGTGATCTGTCATTCCAATCCCTATCTGGCCGTAAAATTCATTTTTTGCGCTGTGGCACTTTACCAGATAATCAGTTACCCACTTGATATTCTCCAGAAACCATCCCCATTGCCCGTATTTCTGATAACCTTCCGGATACTCAAGCCCGCCCCAGGCAAGAAGGGTCAGGGATGAAGCCATGGGGAAGTTGAATTTCATATTATCCCCCGCATCGTACCATCCGCCGCTTAAATCAACCCCACCATCGCCGCAGTCGTTTACCGCGGATGATCCGCGCCACTCAACACGGTTATTGTCCGGAAGTTTACCGGAGCGCTGCACTTCATAAAACCACATTGATTTCTGCAGTACTTCAGCGTAATTGAAATCCTGTGCCAGGGAAAATGAAAAACATGACAGAATAAATAAACAGAAGATGAACCTTGAGCAATTAATCATTGCCGGAATCCTCGCAGAATGACATAAAAGGAAACGGTGCTGTGTGGTGTGATCATATATTTAGTAGCGTTTTAAAAAATTCCGTTCATGCGCAGGAAACAGAATCGATGATCGGAGAGGTCCGGAAGGATGATTATAGGGAAAACTGAGTTTTGATAAATTCGCGATATGCTGAAAAAATCCGATGGAAAATCTCTTAATGTGCCCTGGACTCTGAACTACGCCTGAGTCTGTTTTCCTGGAAATTTTGTCCAAACCGAATCCATCAGCAATGACAGAAACAGAGCATCGACCTCCTCATACTTCTGTTCTTTCTCTGCTACACCGGCAATCGCTGTAACTTCTCCCTCAGTAAAGAGCGGGATATTTAAAAGATGGCTGACATTTTCCTGCTGACCGGGAAAAATTTCTCTGAGAGGTTCCGGCAAATCAAAATCATCGATAAAGATCGGTCCTTTCAGACGTGCTGCCTCACCCCACATCCCGGTAGTATCGATGTTTACCTCTTTTGAAGCTTGCGCAGGATATGTTACAGTTGAACCTGAGAAGGAAACCATCTTGACACATCGGGAATGAGCATCATATTTATAAATATATGCAATCTTGCTGCCGGTCAGCTCACTGGCTTTTATAAGACCATAGTTGATAAGATCACTGACAGGACTGCTCCGAAAATGATTTATATCTGAAAGACATTTGAGTTTTAATTCAAGCTGATGGTAATCTTTTTCCGCAGTTTTTCTTTCTGTGATATTTTCCAATATTATTGCACAAAACCCCAGCTGGGGACTGTATGCGTGGACTGAGAACCATTTGTCAAACATGGGGAAATAAAAAACCATCTGCAGAGTACCACCATCTGTGGCAATTTTACCCAGCTTTTTCAACCACTTGCCGGAATCCTCCAGTACATCGGGCAGGACTTCAGATAATTTTCTTCCGAGGATATCCTCTCTTTCCAGCTCGAACATCTTTTCGAAATTTGTATTTACATCTTTGAATATGTAATCTACCGGAGTGCCTATGCAGTCTGTGACTACCTTGAATACTGCCAGGCCATTGATCATGTTTTTAAAAAGAAGCTCATATTTGTGGTCGCTTTTCAATTTTAACTGATGAGAAATGATCCGGTCGAGACATAGAAAGCACAGGTATATAAAAGTATTAATTACGGGTTTATTAATTGTACATTTATCACTGGTGGTAAAAAGATGTACGCTTCCGTAGTATTGCGCATTATCGGCAATTCCTATGGTAAATATATCGTGAATTTTAAAATGGCTCTTGAGCGCGACACTGATTGTATCGGGCAGGGCGCTTGAAGCAAATTCGGAGAGCCCGCCGGTATGATGATAAAGTTCTGTTTTTGTATAAAGCTGTCTGAAAGTATCACTTACTTTATATCTTCTCTGAAACAGATCGCTTCCTGTAATAGATAAAGCCTGAATTATGAGGTCTTCTTCTATTCCTCTGATCTCAACGACTTCAAGGTATTCACCATTATCTGTAGCCTTATTTACAATAATAATAGAATCAGGAAGGATTTCCTTGAGGGAATCGGCGATAAACTTATAGACATCTTTTGAACAGGTAAGAGAAATAAGTTTGCGAGCAGCTTTATTTATAAGGTTGCTCAGATCGTCTTTATCATTGATAGCTTCTGCCTGCATGCGACTTCCTGAATTATGAACAGCGTAGTTGAATTAACCTGCATGATTCTGCATGATTCTGCATGATTCTGAAATATTTATCTCACGGCAATTTTCAGATGAATTTATAATCTGAGTTAAATCATACAATTCGGGTGTGAGAAAAATCCAGAGATTCAAGTTTAATCCATGGAAAATCGCATTAATTTTCTGATTTTGGATTATTTTGAGCTAAAGGCACCGACCATATTTATTACTCTGATTTCAGATCATTTTAAGCTAAAGGCACTGTACGGCGTGTCCCCCGGGCACCGATTTCTCAAGCATGCTGCTCTTACAGGGGGCACGCACGTTGCACCCTCCAGGAATAAGATATTACCAATTGGTGGCAGCCTCCATCCTCGTCATTCCTGCGGAAGCCGGAAACCATAATGCAAATAATAATCCTTTTTAGAAATCAAGAATACATGTCTGCCACCAATTGTTTTCCGATTCCTGGAGGGTGCAACGTGCGTGCCCCCTGTAGGAAGAACATGCTTGAGAGACTGGCGCCCTGGGGACACGCGGTACAATGCCTTTAGCTCAAAATGATCTTAAATCAAAGTGTTAAAATATGCTTTGGACTGAGTATGTCTTTCTCAGATGGATGCCGTTCTTCAACGGCATGACGTCTGTAACGGTTGTGCTGAAAAGGTTGTTTATGTAAATACTGTAACAACCGCACTCCGTCATTCCTGCGAAAGCCGGAAACATAATGCAAATAATAATCCTTTTTTAGAAATCAAGAATACATGTCCGCCACCAATTACTATTGTCCTATTCCTGGAGGGTACAACGTGCGTGCCCCCTGTAGTAAGAACATGCTTGAGAAACCGGTGCCCGGGGGCCACGCCGTAAGGTGCCTTTAGCTAAGTATGATCTTTAATAAGAGTATTAAGACAGAATTGTATTTATAGAGGTCCACAGACGAATAAAAAGTTCATTCCACAAGTTAGAAGAAAAGCAGTATATTTCTCAGTTTAATACTATTGAAAGCGGGTTGTTTCATGTCAGTTAGTTCATCCGTTAAAAAGACAATGTACGATATCAAAAACAGACCCCCGGAAAAACTGGATCTGATGGTGCAGGCGATTCATGAAAAAGTGTTTTCGGAAACTGATTGTCTCAAATGTGCCAGATGCTGCAAAGAGATCAGCCCGATTATGTACCGTCATGACATTTTGCGGCTGGCAAAAGCGGTGAAGATGAACCTTGAGACCTTTGTGGATAAATACCTTACAATTGATAAAGATGAGGACTATGTTTTTAAGTCAAAACCATGTCCCTTTTTGTCATCTGATAATTGGTGCGATGTCTATGATGACCGCCCCACAGCCTGCCGCGAATATCCCCATACTGACAGGCGCCGTTTTCATCAGCTGATTGATTTGTCTATAAAGAATGCCGATGTTTGCCCCGCAGTCGAGGAAATCCTGGAGAAGCTTGTTAAAGTCGCGGGTAAGGACCTGGCTTTCAGACGACGATAATCGATAGTCTTACGATAAAGTGCAGAATAAGCAAAGGAGAACAATTGAACCAAATCCATGAAAAAGACTGGGCTGAGGAAAGTTGGGGTGGACACACTGGAATGAGCAATTTCTCAGATTACAGTATAGTGGAAGATAGCACTACGGAAATATCTGCGGGAAAAGCGGAGAATTCTCAGGAAGAAGATACTGTTTCTGGAGATGGAAAATAAAACCCTCATCTGTCTGTCAAACAGATGAGGGATAAACACAAATTGCCCATTCTTTATGCTTTCACATAAAGAAAGATTCCCGGCCTGGCAATTACCTTAAAATGTTTACAACCCTCTCAGTATACCGTTTCCCGGAATTATCCAGCTGGATAAAGTATGTTCCGGAAAGAACGGGTTTAGAGCCAAACCTGAGGTGGTGAATTCCCGGTTTGTAAAACGCAGGGCTCAGTTCAGCCAGACACCTTCCCGAAATGTCAAGCAGTCTGAAAGAGCCTTTCAGGCTGGAACCGGATTTAATTGTAAAGACCCCGTTGCCTCTGGGCATTACAGAAAACGAGTTCCCCCGGAATTTCGGGTTGATATTGTTGTTTGAGATACTGCTGCCGCCAATTGTCTTTATGCTGATGTCATCAAAGAAAATTGATCCCGAAAAACTTCCCAGATCAAAGACTATTCTGGCGCTCTGGTCATCTGCTTCGTTCATGGTGAATTCAAATGAAAATGTTTCCATCTCTGTGCTCACAGAAAGGGTCTGATATCCGGAGTAGGTGGTCCAGGGATCCTCATTCAACCCTATGTTCATGGGAAGGTCAAAAGGAACAGATGCTCTGGCTTTAAAGGAAACCTGGTAAGTCTTGCCGCTGGAGATATCGAGTCCGGTTGTATTGAGCTGGGCATGCCACCCCTCTGTACCGGCAGCTGTCATCGTGATTGCAAGCTCGCCGCTCTCTACAGAGGATGTTCCTTTGGCATCCTCAAATGCGGCGAATTTCCACCCTGTTGAGCCATCTGAAAAGTCACCGTTTGTCACGAGTTCTTTTCCAACTGCGGGACCGTTGTTTGAAAAAACTGCTGTGAGATTTACATTTTCAGTTACTGTGATTGTCAGGGGGTTCTGTGACCCTTCCGCACTTCCACTCCAGTTTAAGAACTCGTTGTTTTCACCTGGTGAGGCGGTGAAAGTAAGGACAGTGCCGGAATCGACCATTACCCTGTTGGGCTCGATACTGACAGTGCCGCGTCCGGTTGTGAGAACGGAGACAGCGAATCTTGTAGTCTGGTCTCCCTCGCAGGCACCATTGAGAATGGACTTAGGCCGCACAGAGGTATTCTTGATGCTGTATTCATCTGTAACCGCGACTTCAAGTCCCCATCCGCTGAGAGTTTCAAATTTGCTGTCAGTGGTCATATCCATTGATGGACAGTCACTGTTGCCCGGACCCCACGACCACGCCAGCCATCCGATCTCGTTTTCCTGGCATTCTTTCATAATCAGCTTGTAGTTGATAGTTCCAACACAGGAGGCGGCGGTATTGCCGAATTCACCAACTATCAGGGGAAGATTCATCTGTACAGACTGGGCTATCTCACTTGTAATTGTCTGATCGTTATAGCCCCAGTCAGGGATCCACCACATGTGAACAGAGAACAGAAGGTTATGGTCAGGGTCGGCGGTTATGAGGTCCGGTCCGGTGGCCTGAAGAATATTGATATCCTTGCCCCACCCGGCCCCATCGATGACTATCGGAACATGTATTCCTGCCTCGCGCATCCTTGTGACAGCGGTTGAATAGCCGGTGAGAAAATCCGCGTTTGAGACTGTGTTGCCGCATTCGTTGGCGATGTTGACCAGAAGATACTCTTCATGCTTCTGGGTAACACTGACCACTTCATCTTTTGTCCACCAGTCAACCATGGCCGGAAGTTTATCCCATTCCCCGGTTGCATCGTGAAGCTCCACCATGGGAATCATTTTGTTTTCGACGCATTTTGTTATTACAGCATCGAACTTATCAACTGCGCCTGTAGTTATCCAGACGATTCGTACTACATTGGCACCTGTTTTGGCCATTTCAGGGAAGCTCTCCCCGTTAATATCTGTCCAGACTGTCATTTTATTGACACCGCGCAAAATGACCTTTTCACCGCAGCGGTCGTACAGGTGACGGCCCACGACCCTGAACCCGGGGAGCTCGGCTGAGGTGGCGGAGACGACAAAAAGCAGAATAAACGAAAAAAGAGTGCAAAAAGAGGATTTAAACCTGCTGGTAACGGTCATAACTCTACTCCTTGGATACGATGAATGTCAAACTGCGGCCCAGGTAAATAATGTAAGCGAAAAAAGAGCGGGAGTCTATTTTAATACTCATTTTTTATCAATTTGTGTGGTCAATTATGTCCACAGTTTATATTGAGAAAAGTACACCCGGCCCTCTTTGGATGGTATAATTTATGTGTGTCGTACCGGAAAATGGGGTAAAAAAAATTCTGGCGAGGTATCAAAAAATGTCCACATCTATTTCCAGCCGGAGGCTTATCGGGTGAAAGCTGTTTTTGAGTATCTGGATTACCGTGATTTTCTAAAGGATCACTATAGTTTCAGTAAAAAGAACCGTTATTTCTCATTCCGGTACATTACTGCAAAAACAGGGATCGATGCGAGCCTTTATGCAAAAGTCCTCAGCAAGCAAAGGCATATAAGTTCACAGAAAGTAGCATCGCTCTCTGAGTTTCTGAAACTGGACCGTCAGGAAAAAAAGTATTTTCAGGTACTGGTTCAGTTTAATAAATCAAAAACAGCCGAGGATACAAAATTCTACTTTGAGAAGCTGCTTTCTTTACGCGGCTCACCCGCGGTTCTTCTGGAAAAAGATAAATATGACTATTTCCTGAACTGGTATAACGCCGCAATACGGGATCAGATCAAAATATTCCCTTTTACGGGGGACTACAAAGAACTTGCGGGCCGGCTCTGTCCACAAATTACTGAAGTGCAGGCCAGAAAATCGGTACAGCTGCTGCGGAAACTGGGACTGATCGTTGAGGACAGCAAAGGCAGATGGCATTTGACAGAAGATTTTATCAGGACCGACGGCAAGATGAGTGCAATGGCGGTAAGGTCTTTTCAGAAAGAGATGTGCCGCCTGGGGATGGAGGCTATCGAGCGGGTACCCAGAGATGAACGGGATATATCTACTGTTACAGTGAGCAGTTCAAGGGCATGCATGGATATTATCAGAGAAAAGCTGGCGTCTTTCCGCAGAGAGGTTCTGCAGATAATCGCCGAAGATGAAGGAATGGAAGAGGTTTATCAATTGAATTTTCAGGTCTTCCCTCTTACCTGCAATAAGTGGAATAAAGAATGAAGCTCAGGGTTTTTATCACGCTTACAGCTTCTATTCTACTGCTCAGATGTACAAATCCGTCTTCAGCAGGCGGCAGCGGAACCGAGACGATCAATACTTTCGTGGCCCTTGCAGGCGGTGTTCCTGCTTCAGGAGCCGCGGTAAAGGTGGTTGATTCAGATGGATGGTTTGACAGTATTTACAGTTCTGCCGCTCCGGTACTGGAAAGTACAACGGTTGCGGAAAACGGAATGCTTTCTTTTGATATATCTCCGTCCCGTGTCTTCAATCTTCAGATTGACAATGGCAAAGCGGGACGATTCCTTTACAGGATAAACCCGCGTCAGATTGATAAAGACACCCTTTTTCTGGATTCGGTTTTTACTTTCGAGGCGACAGTTGATTCTGCATTGGCAAAAGATGTTGTATTCAGGCTGTCGGGAACAACCTACAAGGCGAAATTCCGTTCCCCGGATAAAATCGAAGTTACAGGTATCCCGCAGGGAACCTACACCCTTGTTGCCTCAGGCGGAGCAGCCGGAAAGTACCCGGTGATTCTCAAAGGGCTTGATATAAGTGCAGATGTACCAGATACGCAGCTTCAGCTTGTTTTTAATAATACGCTGGTTGACGATTTCCAGACCGGCATAGGCCCCTCTACGGCCGGCAATCTGAATCCGGATATTTACTGGTACACCTATTCTGACGGCGGGGCGCACGGGTGGAATCCGGCCCTGAAAATGTGGGTGGAGATCTCCGATACGTTTCAGTCTGTCGGCAGCTCCTGGATAAATGCAGACTCCTCTATCGAGACCCGGAATGAAAAAGCCGCTCTCTTCAGGGCATTTCTGGATCACTCGATAGATCCACCCTGGGCAGGAGCGGGAATAAACATGAAATCGCCAGATGGCAAAGGGATAGATTTGAGTTCGATGGAATCGTTCTCTTTCCGTGCAAGAGGAAGGGGAACTGTAACAGTGAGGCTGGAGACTGCTGCTTATGACCGGATCGCCTCAGGGCATTCGCAGTTCAGCTCCATTATCTATCTGACAGATACCTGGCAGGTTTATACAATTCCGGTTACCTCTTTAAACCTGATTCTGCCCCTTGACAGCCAGTACCAGTTCGTTCCCTGGGAGGAAGCGTCAAAAGAAGTCACCAAAGTGGAGTTTGAATTCTCAGGGAGTGACAATCCTGCGGATTCGGTTGAGCTTTATATTGATGATATCTATATCAATGGGGTGAGATCAGAGGCTTTCCGCTGATATTACTCTTCTTTATTTTTCGTGGTGATATTGTGTGAACGGCTTTTTATTTCCGGTCCGGTATCCTTAATGGATTTACAATCGATGTACCGTCTGTTTTTCTGATAAGATTAATAACTGCCGGATTACTCTCAGGGTGTATCGTTCGCCCGAGTAAATTGAATGCTCCTGTCTGAAAGCTGCGGGTATTGTTAACTTTTGATTGATTGTGACGGATTACGCTTGTTATAATTTCACGTTGACCTTTAAGAAACAGTGTATCGCATTTTTCATCGCTGACAAAGATAATTTTGCCGTTTAAAGCAGTGAACGTTGACTGATAACATCCACATGCACAATATCTTCCATCTTCATAAACACCATCACACTCTAAATATATCCCAACTATCGAATAGTCCTTGCCGATATAAGGGGAACGTATGGTAACATTTTTTCCTGCATCAAGAACAATTTTTTCACCGTCAGCTGAATTGTAAGCAGACAATGCGATTGCCCGGTAGTCATTCGGATATTCATCTTCAGTTTGTGGTTTATCATCACTGTTGAAAACTCTTACTATCCTTTCCTGGCCGGATATTTCCTCCCATCCAATTTGATATCCTGATGAATAGAATGGATCATCAAATTCGAATCTCAGAGAGTCTAACGTTACCGGTTGATTTGAATCATTTGATATAAGTATGCTGTCATCTCCGTATCCTTGACTCCAAAACAGAACATCAAATGCGGAAATCGTATCTTTAGAGAAAGAAACTGCCCGGATCGATACTACAGATGATAACACTGTAAGGATGGTCGCATGGAGTAGTAGTTTTTTACACACATTCGATTCCTTTGTTGATGTGGGTGATCTGATTGGCTCCTTGAAACGGATATATAAGATACTGAGTCACTGTTACAAGTGGAAAAAGAGATGTTTGTCAAAAGGTATCGTTGGGTTATATTGTCTCGTATTCTGATATATCCGGATTATTTTGATTCTCTTTCAGATGTACCATATCTTAATGATATCACCACTTCTTCTGTTGCACCTCCTGAATGTCAGCTTAATATCACCATCGGCTTAAGAGGCTTGTTCTTGATTAACACTGAACGATGCGCGGAAACATTCATAGCGGCATGAATTTTGCATTTTATTTGAAATGCATTGAATTTACCTGCAACCTGGTCCTGTTCAGGAGATGAGCAATGGCTAAAAAAAGAATGCACGTGTTTATTCTTATGTGCCTGCTGTTACCGGGACTGTTTTGCAAAAATAAAGATCCTGTAAGTAGTGATGATCCTGATGATGACCCGGAGGTTGCTATTGTAACCGATATCGATGGCAATGTGTACAATACGGTAAAAATCGGAAATCAGATCTGGACAAAAGAGGATGTCCGTACAAAAAGGCTCAATGACGGGACAAAAATACAGCTTGTTGAAAATGATGCCGAGTGGGTTGGTCTCACAACTCCGGCACTCTGTTATTATAAGAACAGTTCAAATCCCGATACGATAGTAAAATACGGGGCACTTTATAACTGGTATGCATTAGAAAAGCTTGCGCCTGCCGGCTGGCATGTGCCGTCAATTGCAGAGTGGAATGCAATGCTTAACTATTTGGAAAAGAACGGTTTTAACTGGGATAAATCCACAACCGGTTTAAAGCTGGCAAAAGCAGTCTCTGCATCATCAGACTGGAAAAGCAGTCAACTCCCGGGTGCGATCGGAAATAACCTGAGCTTAAATAACAAGAGTGGTTTTACCGCTCTTCCAAGTGGCTGCCGTTTCCATAACGGCGTATTTGCATACAGAGGAGTGGAGAACCACTGGTGGAGCTCTACAAAGACCAGTTATGCCGACCACGCCTACAGTATCTATCTCATGAAAGATACTGCAGATGTTAAAATTCATGCTCACTACAGAGATGAAGGCTTCTCGGTAAGGTTTATTAAGGATAACTAATCGGGGGAGTACTGGTTTCCGGCCTTCGCCGGAATGACGGAGTGCGGCTGTTACGATATTTGCGCATTTTTTATCATAAGGTAAGCAGGGTAAGAAACCTGTGCTGATTTACGTAAGCCTTTCGGGCTAATGAAAAGAAACTTGAAGACTCCGGCAAAGCTGAAATAGAGATAAAAAAATAGTCCGTCTATTTACATATGGCAGAGGGCGTCCCCAAACAAGTAATAAACAAGAATATAGAGATTTTAGGAGGGGGCGTCCCCCCTTGCGCTCCAGCCCGTCGAAGACGCCGGTCTTGCGCTATCCCCCTGTGTTGTCCGCCAGTTATGGAGGCAGGTAACTTTTATCGCATTTGCAAACGCCTTTACGGCCGCACTGGCGAACTGGTGGTAGATTAAAATTTATTGTAGCCTTTCGGAAAAAATAAGTAAGGCCGGTTCCTATTCTGAGGTCTGACCGTAAGGGAGGGCTCACCACCCGGTCCTGCGCACCGAAGGTGCATAATTCTATAGCCCGGGGCACCGCCCCGGGTAAATGGAACTGGTGATACATAGCCCTGAAGGGGCGTAACAACTTTAGAACCAGGAGTTTTTTGGAAGAGGGCGTTCCTGATATAAAGGATTCTTTAGTATCAGGAGTTTTTTTTGGAAGAGGGCGTCCCCCCTTGCGCTCCAGCCCGTCGAAGACGCCGGTCTTGCGCTATCCCCCTGTGTTGTCCACCG
>Ga0123335_1006264_pt1 | contig 13965 bp, 10 predicted proteins | sample BiotimSIPDNA_2_FD_89707 | JGI IMG/M metagenome (GOLD analysis project Ga0123335, IMG submission 89707) | Anaerobic biogas reactor microbial communites from Washington, USA - Biogas_R2 time_0 SIP DNA | ecosystem: Engineered > Bioreactor > Anaerobic > Unclassified | place: Washington, USA... | reverse complement strand
CGATTTCGCAGTAGATTTTTGTTATGTTTTTCATAGAGTTTTTAATAAAATGCTCTACGAGCTAAACATTCTTATTTCTTAATTAATTCCTTATTTGTTTTTTTTATATCGAACTCAGGTTAAATATTTTTAGTCCTGATTTTAATTATTTATATTTGTGTTTTAAAACAAAAAAGTTTGTTTTTAGATAATATTTTGTTTGATATTTTGTGAAATCATTATCAATTTTTTAATGATATTCCGTCAAAGTAAAATATTTTGATTTGTTAATTTAATTTCAAAGGAATATAAAGTGGTAATTATATTAGAAAACAATGCCAAAGAAGGTCAAATAAATAGCGTAATAAAACGTCTTGAAGATTACGGATTTCAAGTTCATATTTCAAAAGGCGAACAAAGAACTGTTATAGGAGCAATAGGAGTTAAACCGAACTTCGATATCCGGCAGGTGAAAATGCTTGACGGAGTTGCAGATGTTTATCGCATTACAGCTCCTTATAAACTTGCCAGCCGCAGTTTTAAAGAGGAAAATACTGTACTGAATATAAAAAATGTAGAAATCGGCGGAAATCATATTGCAATGATGGCGGGTCCCTGTTCTGTAGAAAGCAAAGAACATATTTTCCGTATGGCAGAAGTCGTTTCGAAAAGCGGGGCAAAATTACTTCGCGGAGGAGCTTTCAAACCGCGTACTTCACCATATTCTTTTCAAGGAATGGGCGAAGAAGGCTTAAAAATTATGCGCGAAGCTGCTGATGCTTATAATCTTTTAGTAATAACAGAAGTGATGGAAGTAAGCCAGATTGAACTGATTGAAAAATATGCCGATATTTTTCAGGTAGGCGCCCGCAATATGCAGAATTTTTCGATGCTCAAAGAGCTTGGTAAAGCAAATCTTCCTGTACTTCTTAAACGCGGACTTTCGGCAACTATCGAAGAATGGCTTATGTCTGCTGAGTATATTCTTGCCAGCGGCAACAAAAACGTCCTTTTATGCGAAAGAGGAATAAGAACCTTTGAAACAGCTACACGAAATACATTCGATATTTCCGCAATTCCTGTAATTCATAAAAAAAGCCATTTGCCGATTATTGCCGATCCTTCACACGCAACCGGCTATCGCGATCAGGTTCCTCCTATGGCTAGGGCAGCTGTTGCTGCCGGAGCAGACGGAATTATGATAGAAATTCACGACGATCCTGAACATGCATTTTCCGACGGTCCTCAGGCTTTATTGCCTGATACTTACTTAAATTTGATGCAGGAATTAAAAGTAATTGCAAATGCTATCGGCAGGACGATATAAGTGAAAATTCAAAAAATTGGCATTATAGGTCTTGGACTTATTGGCGGATCAATTGCGAAAGCTATTAAAAGCGCCGGTATTTCAGTTGATATTTACGGATATGATAAAAAAGAAATTATTCAGGCAGCACTAAAAGAAAAATCTATCGACTTCTCTGCAGATTCATTTTCCGGATTATCTGATTGCGAACTGATTTTTATTTGTCTGCCCGTTGATGCCACCTTATCGGTAATAGAGGAAATTGCGCCCATCCTTAAAAAAGGCGCGGTTGTTACCGATGTATGCGGAGTAAAAAGCGCGATTCAGCAAAAATGGGATTTTCTTAAAAGCGATGGAATTTATTTCGGCGGTCATCCTATGGCCGGCAAAGAAAAAGGAGGTTATGAAAATTCCGACCCCCTCCTTTTTGAAAATGCAGTGTACATTATTTCGGATAAAGCAAAAAATAATACTAAAGCTGATGGTTTTCTTACAATTATTTCTTCGCTCGGGTGCCGGATTATTTTTCTTTCACCCCGGGTTCACGATTTTGTTGTTGCAAATGTAAGCCATCTTCCTCAGCTTGTTTCAGTTGCGCTCGTAAATTCTGTCTCAAAAGATACGGGCGATATCCGCTCGATAGATTTTGCTGCCGGCGGTTTTAAAGATATGACACGTATTGCTTCGAGTAATTTTGATATATGGCAGCCGGTAATTACAAACAATAAAACTGCCATTTTAAATTCGCTTGATAATCTTATTGACGAACTGAATGCAATAAAATCGTCAATTATAAAAAATGACGATATATTTTTGGAAAATAAGTTTGAAAATGCAAGAGTTAAACGAGACGAAATACCGGCAACCAGAAAAGGTTTTATTACTCCCTTATACGACATTACAGTTTTTATAAAAGATCAGCCCGGTGTTATTAGCCAGATTTCTTCAGCTCTCTATAAAATGGACATAAATATAAAAGATATAGAACTTCTTAAAATCCGCGAAGGAACCGGCGGTAATTTCAGAATGGCTTTTGAATCGGAAGAAACTGCAAATAAAGCAAAAGAAGTAATTAAAAATATCGGATTTGAAGCAGTTTAGTTAAACAAGAAATTATTCCTGCCAGAAGATTTTTTAAATTTGAGAAGGTCAGGTTGTTCTATTTTTTAAAATTTGTATTCAATTTTGATTTAGTTTTATAAAGTATGAGGGGAAGTTTTTCAATATTCTGGAAACAAGCGTTTTACTGTTTATGAAAGAATATAAACATAAAACCATTATTATTATTTCATTATTTGTAAGTTTTTCCTTTATATATGCTTAAAAATAACAGATCGTTTTTTTTAATCTTCAATTGACAATTTCACAATAAATTATTATTTTTGTGTCCTTTGCGAAAGTGGTGGAATTGGTAGACGCGCTAGACTTAGGATCTAGTATCCTTAGGGTGTGGGGGTTCGAGTCCCCCCTTTCGCACCAAACATACCCGGATTCTTTCAAATTTTTAGAGGTTAATATTGGAAACAAAAGTAAATATCATTTCGGCTCACGAAAATGAATTGGAAGTAAAGTTAAATTACGATGAAATATCATCTGAGTTAGAAAAAGCTTATCTTGAAGAAAGAAAAACTATACAGCTGCCAGGATTCAGAAAAGGCAAAGTGCCTTTACCTGTTCTTAAAAGACTTTACGGTGAAGCTATTGAATATAAAGCAAGCGAAAAAATTTCGAATAATAAATTTTGGGAAATTGTTGAGCAGCTTAAACTGAAACCAATAAGCACTCCTGCTCTTTCGGATTTGAATTTTGAGATGGGCAAAAAACTCGATTTCAAAGTACGCTACGAAGTGATACCAGCAATTGAAGTGAAAGATTATACGGGTCTTGAAATTGAAATACCTGTTTTTAAAGTAAACGAAGAAGAAATTCAACACGAATATCAGCACTTATTAAAAAGTCATGCTAAATTCGAAGAAACTGATACAGTAAGCTCAAAAGACTGCAAAATTACGGTTGATTTAAGAAACCTGAATGATGATAAAGATTCAGGCGGTAAAGGTCTGGCTATTGACTTAAGCGATGAGAAAGTTAATCCGCAAATACCGGAAAGAGCCTTAGGTAAAAAAACCGGTGAAACATTCGAATTCAGTTTCAGCAACGAAGTCCCTCAGCAGGATGGCACTTCAAACAAGATCGATTTAAATTATTCAGCGAATATTACAAAAATTGAAAAATTAATTCTTCCTGAAGAAAATGAAGAATTTTTTAATCATGTTTCGTATAATAAAGCTAAAACAAAGGATGAACTTTTAGCCAATCTAAGAGAAAATTTTGTAAATTATTTCAAATCGCAGACTGATAATATTTATTTAAACAGCCTTTTAAATAAAGTAGTTGAAAATAATCCATTCGAAGTTCCTAAAGGATATGTTGAAACACTTCATCACAGAATGCTTCATGAGGAAGAGGAAACTGCAAAACGCCAAAAGAAATATTTTGATAAGAAATCTGTTTCCGAACAGCTTCGCCCCCGTGCAGAATGGAGCGCAAAATGGCAGATAGTTATGGAAAATATAGCATTAAAAGAAAATATAAAAGTAGGCGAATCGGATTTGGAAGATTTAGTAAAAAAAGAATCAGCCGATACGGGTATTTCGGAAGAAAAACTTATGAAATATTATAAAGATTCGGGCAGAGCCGAAATTATGATTGAAGATAAGGTTATTGAATTCCTGAAATCAAAAAACCCTCCAGTGGAATACGACCCTAAAGAAAGAGCCGGAAAAAATAAAACCGAGAAAAAAACTAAAGAAAATACTCCTGCTGAAAAAAAAGATAGTTCAAAAGGAACTAAAAAATCAGAAACATCTGTTAAAAAGAAAAGTTCCGATAAAGAAAATAAGGATTAATTACGATGAAACCTGAAATTTATAATCAGCTTGTACCTTATGTAATTGAACAAACCGGACGCGGCGAAAGAGGAATGGATATTTATTCCCGACTTTTACGCGAAAGAATTATATTCCTGGGAACCGCAATTGATGATCACGTAGCAAGCTTAATTGTTGCGCAGTTGTTATTCCTCGAAGCAGAAGATCAGGAAAAGGATATATGCCTTTACATAAATTCTCCCGGCGGAAGCGTTAGCGCAGGTCTTGCAATTTACGATACTATGTGCTACATAAAACCTGATGTTTCAACAATCTGTGTTGGTCTTGCAGCAAGCATGGGCGCTGTACTTTTAGCCGGTGGGGCAGATAAAAAAAGATTCGCCCTTCCCCATTCTAAAATTATGATTCACCAGCCTTGGGTTGGCGGTTTGCAGGGACAAACAGCAGACATTGAAATTCATGCTAAAGAAATGATTAAAACACGCGATAGTCTTTATAATATTCTTGCAAAGCATACCGAAAAACCTGTTGAAAAAATTGCTAAAGACTGCGACAGAGATTATTATCTTTCTTCGGAAGAAGCTAAAGAATATAAATTGATTGACAATATTCTTCTTAAACGAAAAGCGCCGGAAGTAAAGAAATAATTTGATTTTTAAGGGGAATATATTTTCCCCTTTTTTTTTTATTGTTCAGGAGTTTTAAGAATGAAAAGATTTCTTCTTCTAATAATTTCATTATTCTCTTTTACATCAGCTCAAAATGATTTTTTTGCATCAGAAGACATAGTTTTAAATGCATACAGGAATTTAAGTCCGAATAATTTTAAACAAATAAGCTGGGTAAACAGCAAAACTGTTTCTGTAATCGATACAATCGGGGAAAAAGAGTTTCTCTATATTTATGATATTGAAAGTGGAATTAAAACTGATATAATGAATATTGATGAATTCAGGGATATTTATAAATCTGTTTCTTTAAATACGCTCCGGCACTTTCCGCAAATCGGCTGGATTGACCTGAAAAAATTCAGTTTTTTTACAGACTCAACCTATTATCACCTTAATCTTGAAAATAAAGAAATCATTCCTTTTATTAATTTTTCTTCTGCAGCAGAAGATATTACTCTCTCCCCTGACCGGAAATTTATTGCTTATACTGAGTCAAACAATCTTTTTATAAGCGAAGGAATTGGTACTATAATTCAAGTTACTTACGACGGAAAATACGGAATTGTTAACGGGAAAGCTGTTCATAGGAATGAATTTGGGATAGACAGAGGCATATTCTGGAGTCCGGACAATAAAAAAATTGCTTTTTACCGTATGGATGAAACAATGGTAACCGATTATCCATTAATTGATAATTCTGTCTATCCGGCAATTACCGAAAACATTAAATATCCTATGGCGGGACAGACAAGCCACAAGGTTAAAATCGGGATATTCGATCTTTCATCCCGTAATACTGTTTGGATTGAACCCGACGGAACGGAAGATAAATATCTTGCTTCTGTTACCTGGGACCCTTCCGGTAGAAATATTTATTGCGCAGTTTTAAATCGGGATCAAAATCATTTAGAACTGCAGAAATTTGATGCGGCAAATGGAAATTATGTAAAAACTCTTTTTGAAGAATCGGATGATAAATATGTTGAACCGGAAAATCCTTTGTTCTTTCTGCCAAAAAAAGATTCGGAATTTTTATGGTTATCCGAAAGAGACGGCTGGAATCATTTATATTTATACGATACTTCGGGAACTATTATTAAACAAGTAACTTCGGGTAACTGGGAAATTACTTCAGTTGACGGTTTTTCACCTGACGGGAAAATGGTGTTTTTTAATTCCACAAAAGATTCACCTTTGGAAAACCATTATTATTCAGCCGATATTTCCAGCGGTAAAATTGCTAAAATTACTTCCGGTTCGGGAACTCACAATATAAATGCGGGTCCGGCAAAAAAATATTTTATTGATAACTTTAACAGTTTTTCTGTTCCGCGCGAAATAAGAATTGTTAACAGGTCTTCGGATATTGTAAAAACAATGCTTGCTGCTCCCGATCCGCTGAAAGATTTTAAACTCGGCAAATCTTTAATCGGCACGCTTAAAGCATCGGACAATACGGATTTGTATTACAATTTAATTTTACCGGCTGATTTCGATTCCTCAAAAAAGTACCCCGCAATAGTTTATGTTTACGGAGGTCCTCACCTTCAGCTGGTTACAAATACTTTTACTTCCGGAAGATATGCTTTGTGGTTTCAGCAGATGGCTCAAAAGGGTTTTGCTGTTTTTATTTTGGATAACAGAGGTTCTGCAAACCGCGGACTTTCTTTTGAACAGGCAACTTTCCGGAATCTGGGAGACGTGGAAATTGAAGATCAGATGAGAGGGGTTGAATTCCTTAAATCATTACCATACATAGATTCATCCCGCTTAGGCGTTTTCGGTTGGAGTTACGGAGGATTTATGACTGTATCTCTTATGCTTAAAACAAATAATTGTTTTAAAGTTGGTGTTGCCGGCGGTGCGGTTATAGATTGGAGTCTTTACGAAGTTATGTACACCGAAAGATATATGGATACCCCTCAAAACAATTTCAGCGGATATGAAAAATCGAATTTGTTGAATTATGTTGATAATCTTAAAGGTAAACTCCTTTTAGTACACGGCACAAATGACCCGACAGTGGTCTGGCAGCATACTTTATTATTCGCGCAGAAAGCTGCAAACTTAAATATTCCTCTTGATTATTATCCTTATATCGGACACGGACACGGAGTTGCCGGAAAGGATGCAATTCATCTTTATAATAAAATTACTAATTATTTTATCGATAATTTGTAAACAGTTCTTTAGTTTAAAGAACTGATTTTATTTTTTTATCTTTTAAGGATTATCGTTTTTTATGATTGACACATCAAAGTTTGCACTGCTAAAAAAAATGACTGAGTTGGTTGCCGGTTCTGATTCGGATTCATCCGACTTTCCTAAGCAGATTTGCAGTTTTTTAGTAGCTGAACTTAATCTTAAAAGCGCCGCAATTGTATCTGTTTCAACGGAGCATCATTTTTCGATACTCGGGTTTGAAGGCAGCCTTATTCCCGATTTCAACGATGCTTTAATTAAAACGGAAATACTTAAATCTTCAAACGGCATTTCACTCAATATCAAAACGGGCGGAATCTTAAACCGGGACATCCAGTCTTTTTCATCCATAGATATTTCATCAGATAATTCTGCTAAAATACTCCTCATTTTATTCCACGATTTCGATTTCGGCAGCAATGATAAAAACATATTGCTTGATATCTCGGAATTTGTAAAATTTATTTCATTAAACTGGAATAAAAAAAGAAACAGCGGATTAAATACTGAAAGTATTGTGCTTAAATCTCTTATGGAATTGCGCACACCGGTAAATACAATTATAGGATTTACATCAATTCTTACCGAAGATAATATATCTTCTTCGCAAGCTCAATATTTAGATACAATAAAAGAAAATGCACAGAAAATACAGCTTAATATAAATGATCTGCTGGATTACATAAAAATTACAGAAGGGAAAGCTTCCTTAAATAAGGTAAATTTAAGTCTCGACCAATTTACAAAGCAGATTTCCGAAGTTTTTAAAAATAGATACCAATCTAAATTTTCTTCTTTAAAGGTAGAAATTGAAAATACCGGAAATTATAAAATTGATGCTGATGACCAGAAACTGCGTTTTGCATTTAATAATATTCTCAACTATATAATTTTTTCCGTAACAAATCCGGATATTTTGATAAGATTAAATTCGTCGCAATTTCCAAATGTAAAATTCATAATTAGCGGTTCTTCCTCAGACATTACAAAATTGTACCGTATTTTTGAACCTTTTTATCTAACCGATAATAAAAATTCGAAAGATTTCAATTTATCCGACACTTCCCTTTTACTTGCCCGCGAATATATAAAAACAAATAACGGCATAGTATCTGCTAAAGCTGTAGGCAATTCCTCTTTCGAAATTTTGTTGAGTTTTGGAAACGATTATAAAGCTGTTGGAAAACAGCTTTCCTCTCTGCCAAAACCTACTGCCGAAAGAAACAGCATTCTTGTTGTTGAAGACGATTATGCTGCATCAAAACTTCTGAGTAATTATCTTACAAAATGGGGATATTCGCCTGTAATAGTAAATACTGCCGAACAGACTTTAGAACAGATTTCCCGCACTGTATTTCTGGCGGTAATATTGGATATTTCCCTGCCAAATATAAACGGACTTGAATTATTAAGAAAAATAAACGAACATCCCAACGCAAAAAACACTCCGGTTATTGTAAGTTCAATTGAAACTGAACAGCAAAAAGCCTTTTTAATGGGAGCAGTTGAATATTTTGTAAAACCTATAAACTACAATTACCTTGTTGAAGTTCTTGCAAGTTATAAATTGCGTAAAGAGTCTAATATCCTATGCGTTGATGATGATGTTCCTACTCTTAATTTAATTAAACAAGCTGTTGAAACTGCCGGTTTTAATGCTGTTGCAGAACATATCAGTTCAAATGTAATGCCTTTAATTGCGGATAAGCAGATAGACTTGGCAATAATTGATCTTGATATGCCTCACCCTAACGGTTTTGAGCTGATAAAAATTATAAAATCCGACTCTCGATTTCAAAATCTTCCTATTATTATTTACACCGGAAAGGAAAATTTCAGCGATGATCTTAAAAACATTGACGGAATGTTTGAAGAACTTTTAAGTAAAAAAAGCACAAACCTCGAAGACCTTTCCGGAATTATCAGCTCGATGATAAACAGATACGAAGAACCAACTCCGGCAGAAAAAATTTCGGAAGCAAAAGAAGGTGTTAAAATTCTTTTTGCCGAAGATTATAAACATTCGCAAATTATTGTTACGCGGTTATTAAAGAAAAACAATTTTAATAATGTTGTTGTAGTTGAAAACGGCGAAGAAGCTTTAAAACTTGCAGAGAAAGAAAAATTCGACTTGATCTTAATGGATATGCAAATGCCTGTTATGAATGGGTTTGAAGCTACCGAAAAAATAAAAAATATTCCCGAGTATAAAAATACTCCTATCATTGCATTAACTGCTTTTGCAATGAAAGGCGACCGGGAAAAATGTCTTGAAGCAGGTGCTACTGACTATATACCTAAGCCTATCGACAGTAAAGAGTTTTTAGAAAAAGTTAAATATTACACAAGTTCTGTTTAAAATATATTTTAAACTGCTTTGTCTAACCTGTTGTAATTATGTATTTTACGTTTATTATTTTATAGAATTTGAGGAGTTATGATTAATCCGGTTCCGCGTGTACGTTTTGCTCCGAGTCCTACCGGTTATTTACATGTAGGCGGACTACGAACAGCTTTATATAACTATCTTTTTGCTAAAAATTGCGGCGGACAATTTATTTTAAGAATTGAAGATACTGACAGAAACCGTTATGTAGAAGGTGCTGTTGTAAAACTGATTGAAGCATTAAAATGGGTAAATATTGATTATGATGAAGGTCCTGATAAAAATGGGAATTACGGACCTTATATGCAGTCGGAAAGACTTGATATTTACAAGAAATATGCGCTTGAACTTGTAGAAAAGAAGCATGCATATTATTGTTTTTGCACCCCGGAAAGACTGCAATCACTTAAAGAAGAACAGCAGCGGCAAAAAATGCCTCAGGCAAAATACGATAAACATTGTCTTCATTTAACAAAGGAAGAAATTGATAACAATTTAAAATCCGGGATGAATTACGTGATCCGGCTAAATGTTACTGAAGGCGATAAAATTAGTTTTCAGGATATAGTGCGTGACAGAGTTGAATTTGACAGAGAAAATATAGACGACCAAGTGTTGATAAAAAGCGATGGATACCCCACTTATCATCTTGCTAATGTTGTTGACGACCATCTTATGAAAATCACTCACGTAATCCGTGGAGAAGAATGGCTTTCCTCAACACCCAAACATATTTTGCTTTACAATTATTTCGGCTGGGAAAAACCTGTATTTGCGCATCTTCCTTTGCTTTTAAACCCCGATCGCTCTAAACTGAGCAAACGCCAGGGCGATGTTGCAGTGGAAGATTATAAAGATAAAGGTTATCTGAAAGAAGCATTAATAAATTTTGTTGCCCTTTTAGGATGGAGCGCAGGCGATAATCAGGAAATTTATTGCATTGAGGAACTTATTAAAAAGTTCTCGCTGGAAAGAGTAAATAAATCCGGAGCAGTTTTCGATCAGGATAAATTGAAATGGCTAAACGAAATTCATCTTCGCAGCAAACCTGATAATGAAATTATTCCTATTATCAGGGAAACACTGAAAAATAACAGTTTTGACGAAAGAATATTTTCTGATGAATATCTCGGTAAAATTATTGTATCGATGAAAGAAAGAGTTTCTTTCCCTCAGGAATATGTGCTTAATTGCCGCTATTTTTACGAGGCTCCAGTTGAATATGACAAAGAAACCGCAACCAAAAGATGGAAAGAAGATTCTGCTAAACTTATGCAGAAATTAATTGACGAAATTGAGAAATTGGATAATCCCGAAAAACACGATTACGAAAACGCTTTAGCAACGGCTTCCGAAATTACCGGAAGCGGAAAAGGTAATTTCATCCATCCGCTCAGACTTTCAGTTTCGGGTACAGGAAGCGGTCCTGGTGTTTACGATATTTTAGATATTATCGGAAAAGATGAAACAATTAAACGAATAAAAAAGGCAATAGCCGTATTTTCATAAACTTTTGGTAAAATGATGAACGAAGAAAACAAAACTGATCAGGCAGAAGCGCCAAAAAATTTCATTCACGAAATAATAGAAAATGATCTGCAAACAAATAAATTTGAAGGAAGAGTACAAACCCGTTTTCCCCCAGAACCTAACGGTTACCTGCACATAGGACACGCAAAATCTATATGCCTGAATTTTGGTATTGCTCAAAAATATAACGGAAAATGTAATTTACGGTTTGATGACACAAATCCGTCAAAGGAAGATCAGGAATACGTCGATTCGATAATGGAAGACATTAAATGGCTTGGTTTTAACTGGGGCGGAAAGGAATTTTATGCTTCAGATTACTTCGATACTCTATATGAATACGCTGTGAAATTAATAAAGAAAGGGAAAGCATACGTTGATGATCATTCCGCCGATGAAATAAGCAAAATGCGCGGAACCCCTACAAGACCGGGACAAGAAAGCAATTTCAGAAGCAGAACACCTGAAGAGAATCTGATGCTGTTTGAAAAAATGAAAAACGGTGATTTTGATGAAGGTACAAAAGTTCTTCGAGTAAAGATTGATATGTCTTCGCCTAATATGCAAATGCGCGATCCTGTTATGTACAGAATTAAAAAAGCAACTCATCACAGAACCGGCAATAAATGGTGCATCTACCCTATGTACGACTGGGCTCACGGACAATCCGATTCGCTCGAAAAAATAACTCATTCAATATGTACTCTTGAATTCGAAAATCATAAACCTCTGTACAATTGGTTTTTAGATGAGCTTGAAATTTATCATCCGGTGCAAATTGAATTTGCCAGATTGAATCTGAATTATACTATAATGAGTAAGCGAAAACTGTTGCAGCTTGTTGAAGAAAAATATGTTTCCGGATGGGATGACCCGAGGATGCCAACGATTTCGGGATTGCGCAGACGCGGTTACACACCAGAATCTATACGGAATTTTGCCGAACGAGTGGGAATTGCCAAACGCGAAAATATAATTGATGTGGGACTTTTAGAACACAGCATAAGAGAAGATTTAAATAAACGGGCTAACAGATATATGGCTGTTTTAAACCCACTGAAAGTTGTTATTATAAATTACCCTGATAATTCTACAGAGGAAATGGATGCCGTAAACAATCCCGAAAACCCTGACGCTGGAACACGGAAAATCCCTTTCTCAAAAACTTTGTATATAGAAAAAGATGATTTTATGGAAAATCCGCCTAAAAAATTCTTCCGCCTTTCACCGGGGAATGAAGTACGGCTTAGATACGCCTACATAATTAAGTGTGAAGAAGTTATTAAAGACAGTAGCGGAAATATTTTAGAGCTAAGGTGTTCTTACGATCCTGAAACAAAAAGCGGAAGCGGTAATTCGGATAAAAAGGTTAAAGGAACAATTCATTGGGTTTCGGCAGAGCATTCGGTAAATGCAGAAGTAAGATTATATGACAGACTGTTTAATGTTGAAAATCCTGATGAAACACAAGAAGGACAGACATTTACAGATCATCTTAACCCAGATTCATTAAAAGTATTGAAAAACTGTAAAATTGAACCCGCGCTATCCAAAGCTATTAAGACTGAAAAAATACAGTTTGAGCGGCTCGGGTATTTTTGTTTCGATTCAAAAGATTCATCAATTAGCAATATTGTTTTCAACAGGACTGTTACATTGAAAGACAGCTGGTCGAAACTGCAAAAATAAAATTATTTGCTTGATAAAAGCCTGAAAATGTTCTAAGTTTGAATCTCTGTTTTGCCGGAGTGGTGAAATTGGTAGACGCGCTGGACTCAAAATCCAGTGAGGGTTAAACCTCGTGCCGGTTCGAGTCCGGCCTTCGGTACTCAAATCTCGTAAAGCCTTGTAAATCAAGGCTTTTTTTTGTGTGTTGCTCTGATTCTTTTCGACTATCCATCTGTTTTTTTATATGTGGAATATTGCATATCCAATTGTAAATATAACCCTCACTAATATCAAACAATCTGCTCAGTTCTAATTCTGTATATCGCTTCTCATCATAATCCTTGACAATTGACAGCTTAAATTCTTTTGATATTTTCCTCCTTTCGGCAACCTTCTTTTTTTCTTCTCTAACATAAATCGTTCTCCTTTTTCGGTCAACTTATATTAGGGATTGACAAAAAAACAGGTTCCCAGGTTATTAGGCAATTAGGTTTTCAGTTTTTTTTCTTGATCATAATCCTAATCATACTCTGTTTTTTATCTTTATTGGAGGAATCAGGTTTTCAGGGTATCAGGAGATTATGGTTTTAGGTCTTACGGATAAATTCTTAATCGAAAAAGCAAATATTTCATTTTATCTTAGCTTTTAGGTATTTCAAATCATCCCTATCCTTAAATCTGTTTGACTTGGCTTTATTTTTAATCAATTCTTTAATACCGATTATATTAATATTGATAGTTGCATTTTCATCTGACTTTATATTTTCCTGAATAATGTTTTGCCAAACTTCTTCAAATTCAACTCCGTCAATATCGTTAATCAAATCAATACGGTTTGGCGGTACGCCGAACTGAAATACCATTCCTTTTTTGTTAAGTATTTCGGGTGATGAAATTCCCGGAACATCATTATCCCAAAACACTGACAACGTTTGCCAAAGTTTTTCTATATTATTTGTATCGGTAGAGTAATATATATCAATATCTCCGGTTAAACGGGCATAGCCATAGTAAATTACTGCTTCACCGCCTATAATTGCATATTTTACATCGAACCGGTTCAGTAGAATAAGGAATTCAAAAATATCTTTTGAAAAATATTCTTTACCCAGCATTCTTCGTTTCTCTTACATCTTTGCAGTCTTTTCCAAAATATTTTCTTTTTAATGTTTTTGCCGCTATCTGCCTTTCTTCAACCGACATCTTTATTTGCTGTAAAATGTCGTATTTATCGGCCGACTTTTTATCTTTTGCTATGTTTACAACTCTTTCCATAATAACCTTTTTTATTATACTGAATATATTATTTTAACATAATTTTAACAAGTAGAT
>Ga0123335_1006263_pt1 | contig 13966 bp, 8 predicted proteins | sample BiotimSIPDNA_2_FD_89707 | JGI IMG/M metagenome (GOLD analysis project Ga0123335, IMG submission 89707) | Anaerobic biogas reactor microbial communites from Washington, USA - Biogas_R2 time_0 SIP DNA | ecosystem: Engineered > Bioreactor > Anaerobic > Unclassified | place: Washington, USA... | reverse complement strand
TGTTCGTATTTAGTCTCCTCGCTACCGAACGCTTCAAAAATAGTCCCCTTCTCATCGACAGTGTCCAGGAATCGCCCATCATTAGATGCAAGCGCAGACACGAACTCATGAAAGGATTTCATGTTATCCTCTACTATCGGCGAATGTGTGTAAGGCGGTCTTGTTGGTGTTGTGCTAAGAAATACGGCAGCCGGGCCAGCATACACCCGGGGAGAGAATACTTCATTAAGAAAGTCAAACTCCTCTACCACTTTCTCGGGGGTAGCTTCATTCATCAACCCATAATCTCTACGCAGTAACAGCTGTTTCCCTAACTGAGCCCGAAGGTCTCTAAGCTTAGCAATATTTTCGGGCCTACCATCCAGAGGGATATACTTTATCTGCTTCTGGATGTGTGCAATGTTCTGGTCTAAAGCTCTACCAACTGCTTTCGGAGTCTCGCTCTCAACAAACTTAATAGCATCATCCGCCAGAACTAAAACTTCAGGGTTGTACTTTATTTGACCCTCGCTAAGAACAAGGCCAGCCCGGGAGGCTGCCTCTTCATCCGGGACACCCTCTTTGATTAGCTTATTGAACAAATCAGCAGACTGCAATGGAGATAGAACTCCGCGCTTCGCAAAGAACTCGTTATACAAGTCCTTTTGTATTCTCTCATTGTCTATCTTTTCGGGTGTAGACATGTACGGCGAAAAACCCTCTGGAGTATTCGATGGAGACGGAGACGCCAAAGATGGAGAATCCCCACCTCCTGCCTCTTTTTTTTTTACGTCATCCTTCTTTACCAATAATGACATTACGTCAATATCGCTATTCGTAGACTGCTCGAATCCACCAGTAGTTTTTATATTGTTCTGGAAAATCTCGTCAGCAGATTCGTTAATCAAATCTTGGATGCTTTTATTTTTATATGGCATAGCTGTTATTGATTTTGATTCATTTTTAAATATATCTGACGTAACATTGCTTCTCTCCACACTTCAGGGTCTATCTTCTGACCAGACTGCTGCTCCTTGGCAACCCTTGCCTGGTCAATGTTAGCAATGGTTGCATCTATGTCAAGCGATTTGCTCAACTCTTTCTTCAGGTCCTCTATAGGAATCGTCTCCGGATTCAACTGGACGATACTCTTTCCCCCTTTATTGATAACCTTATCCACATGGGCCCATACCTCTGCATCGGTAACAGCCTTTTTATTCTTCCCGTGATACTGGATAAACTCATTCGCCTCAGTTAACGCCTGGACGCGCTTAGCACCAGACATATTCTGATTTATCTTTCTCTCCAAACCATCGAAGTTAAAACCGAAGTCCTTTATGGTTTTGTTGGTTGTAAAGTAGTCCTTCCCGTAATCAGTAAGAAGCTTATCCAGAACCGGCTTGATTTCATCCTTAGTCATCCCATCATTTAACATTGCCTGTGATGCCATCGCTGCAAGTACCATACGCTCTACTGCGAGCTGCTGTCCATAAGCATCATCTTCAAACACACTAGATATGAAAAAACCCTTCTTCTTCGTAAGGTCCTCTGCAATATACTCGCTCACAGTCCCGTTGTATATTCCAAACTGAGCCAATACCTCCGTAATTCCCCCTATAGTCGCAGTATGAGTTTTCTCATCAAGCTGTTTTGCAGCCCGATAAGCCACCATCGCATTATCGACTATGTTCTGGGCCTGTCTTTGTATAGACTCCTGTCTTCCTGCAAAATCAAGAGGCTTGTAGTCCGGGATGTGCCCCAATTCTCCAGCAACCTTTATATAATCCAGGTCTCCTCCATAAATAAAGTTGCCCAGCTTTTGACGGCCAACATTGTTAACATCGAAAGTCTCAACACCATACATCATCCCTGCTCCGGACTTGAATTTATACCAAACCTGCGATTTGGGTTCCCCAGTCATCCAGTCATACTCGATTTTACCGCTTTCCAGAGAAGCTTTTGATGCACCTACCTTCAATTCCATGCCAACAAGGTTTTCCATTCCTTGTGCAGTAAATGCTTGGTCAATATACCACAATCCCTGCTGTAACTCCTCAGGGCTCTTTCCAGGAGGAGTAGGTATTGATTTCTCCTCTCGTTGCTTCCTGCTAACCTCAACCCTCTCCGGGAGGTAGTGGTCTTGAAAGTAGTCGAACACATTTGCCTCCGACACATATGGGTTGCCATCGCTGTCAATCGTAATGTATGGAAAGTTAGCCTGTTCCTCTTTTGACATATCCTCGTACTCTTTCAGTAAGATAACCCTCTGCTTCTTATCTTCGACAGTTCCAGAAAAATTGTCCCTAAATACAGCCCTAACTTTCGCTGGAGGGTACTCAAATTCATCATACGTTATATCGTAATCACCGCTTTGACGCGTGGTTCTGTAAGGGTTCTCTTGAAGCCTCTCTTGCATTGAAACAAACACAGCATTCACATCTAGCGGCTCAATGAGTTTACTCATATCAACCCTCTGACTATGAAGTTCTACCAATGGAACGCCATCAACACTCATGGTCTCCGGGTCAAACTTGTCCAACATAGAAGGCAAGTCTAACAGGAATTGGGTATTAGCATTCAATGGCTCCAGGGACATAACAGGGTCCCAGTTTCCGGTCTGAATCGTCTTAATCTTTTCACCAAGACCCACTATTGCACCAATATTCGATTGAAAATTAATACGAAGCTTATCAATCTCCATCTGCTTCTCAAACGAATACTCTTCTTCAATAGATTCCATGGCATCCGTAAGCTTCTCGCCATAATTATCCAATATCTTACCAACTACAGAATGAACCGAAGAGTTGATAGCGGCAAGGTCAATATTCCCTGCCTCAACCGCATTACGGATAGCTGTGCGCATCTCACTAGCAAGTACCCTTTGCTCGGCCCTCTCCTCAGCCCTCTTCTGTGCGGTAACTGCAGCCATACGCGAAAAAGCAGCCTCCCCCTCAAATTGAGAGGAAGGTACTTGTGGTTGCACCTGATACGCCCCGTATAATCCCTTACCTGCCATATTATTCTTTATTAGGTTTGTATGGTTCCTGAACCTTCTCTATCCAACTCTGACCAGAAGCATCTCCTGCCTGGGGCGTGGTAGACGTAGCGGATTTCGCAGCTCCTACAGACCTACTTTCCCCGAACATTCGCTTATTCCCCCAGTCTGTATCAACACTCAACTCGGCCAATGAAGCTCCGGTAGAAACGATGCGGCTGGTAGCAGCATCTCTTACGGACCTGTTGTAAGCTATCTCAGCACCAAGCCCAGCGATATCCTGATGTTCCCGCTCCTCCTGCATAGCCCTGATTCTAGCCTCATCTTCTGCTATCATAGTCTGAAGCCTAAACTGGGCCTCTTGCAACTGAGCATCAATACGCTCCATACTTTGCCGAGTCATCCCAGCTATACCAGAGGCAGCCCCCAACCCCCTGGCACCCGCCTGCCCCGCCAAGTAGGCAGTCTCAGCCTGGGTTCTTATAGCCTCTTCTCTAGCCATGGTAGCCCCAGCTGTAGGCACGGCCATTCCAGAGTATGCATTAGACAAGTCTTGTCTTTGATAATTTTCTAGTCGCTTCCTAGCAGACCTTTCCCGCTTGCGAGCCTGGGAGGAGTCATGAATACTTTTCCCGATGCTCACCGCTGCGGTTGCGGCTGCAATTATTGTTGTCGCTGTTGCCATCCTACAATGGTTTTATTAATTGTGTCATACCCGTGTCCCCTACCCAAAAACCTGCTTTTTTTAAAGACTGAACAAACGACGGAATCAGGGTACTTGTGAATAGCTTAGTAATCCCCCTGTCCTTCGCAATAACTCCAATCACCTCTATCAAGTATTCCAAGCCCCCTCTTTTTTCAGAAGGAGCGGCATCTTTGTTGCTAACAATAAACTCGACCCAGCCCAGAATAGTCCCAGTCTCATACAGAAAACCAGCATAGAGAGGGAGTCCCGTCTCTTCATTATAAACCAAAACAGCGTTAGCAGGCAACATCTCAATGGTCGGGGGCGTGGGCCAATCCCAATCCTTCCACCATTTCACCAGTAACGGATAGTCATCAGAAGTTAATCTTCTCCAGTTAAATCTATTCATTTTTCGATTCTATTACGTTTATTTTGTTTGAGAAAATTGCAATCTTATCGTTTCCGACTTCCCTGAACGTGACTCTGGCAAATGGGCCCCTAAGTCTATGGCCATTAATATACGAATTTTCTACCAGAAAAACAAATTTTCCCACATCCGCTGCTGCTGTCTGGTAAACCTCTGCTACCCAATTTGGACCTATTTGACTAGGAGCAGTCAGTAGAGCTCTATCGGATACGCTCCCATCGGCCTCCACAACGTGTATTCTGTGATGCACGTTTCCAAACACCGTGGGGATTGGCGACTTCATGTAAATCCGTCCCCCTTCAACTCTATCAATGGTCCCGAGCGGAGTTATTACGCCACCACCGCCTATTGCTACATTCTGGACTGGAGGGATGTATGCAAAATACTCTCCCTCTCTTTCTTCATAATCGTCAGCATGTATTGATGATGTATTAAACACCTCCCCGGAATTATAATCCCCTTCTATGGACACGTCTACAGATACTGGTTTGTTAGCCTCTAACTCCACAGCATTATAAACCTTAATTGTCCCAGGAGACTGATTGCATACATACTCAAAAACAAACTCTTCAGTCACCCCTCTTATTCTGCCATAATCCTCCCCCTTCATGTGGGCATATATCTCCCGACCATTCAATGAGTACACAGTTTTATCGTCAGAAAACATGTCCTGGATTATAATTGGCCCCACAATCCTAGTCCACCCCTTTTGACGAGTATCATAAACATAAAGGGTTGCATTAGCCCTAGAATAAACCCACAGCTCTTTATGGTCTTTATTAAACACTCCAAGATAATCCCCATCAGCATTGATAACCTGGTTAAACTCAGAAGACATGAAATAATCGGATATTTCCCTAACCCCCTCCTGACCAATACTACAAATAGCATTCCTCTTGGCGTCTACAAAAAACCTTACACCCCCATGGTGAGCTATGCTCTTGGCATGAATAGTCCCATAGGTCCCAGAGTATGGGATGAAGTTTCCTGCAACCTGGTTAGATTGAACGATAGCACTCTCCCCATCAGAGGTAACAATAGCATTCTTATTAATAAGCAAATACCCCACCTGGTCATCTTGCCACACGAACAGGTTGGTATCCAACGCCATAATCGCGTTTATAGCCCCCTTGTCAACATCCAGGTCTGTAAAGTTTGTTAGATTAGCGTTAAACATAGACAACCCATTCGACCCAGTATCCTGAACAAACAAATCGGACCAAGTAAGCGAATTATACCGGTTTATGCTTCCTGGGTTTTCAATCTCTAACAGCGCTCTACCACCGTTGAAAAACGACTTACCATCTCCAATACTGTTTATTTCTATGTTTAACCCTCCAAGGTAAAACACATTCCCGTCGTTCATAATGTCGACAATAGCAGGATTACCATTATCTTGGTCCTGTACATTCCCCTTGTGATACCCATTAACGACATAATGCACTCCTGGTATCTCATAAAACACAATATTCTCCTGGGTCTCCAAAGATTGTCTGGCGTAAAATATACCTGTTCCATAATTATGAGTCCCATTGGAAACGCTCTGAGTGGAAAATGGACCAGCCGAAGGAGCCTTAACCACAATCCATTCTCCAGCCGGAGCCCCTTCTACAAAATCAGCCTCCCTCATCACCCTGTTCGAAACCTGCAGAGTTAGAATACGTCCATCGTCCTGATGTACATCAAGGTACATCCCAGGGTCCGGCAAAAAGCTGTCAGACTCATATTTCATTAAGTACACATATTCGCCATCAGCCTTTACAAACTGAAAGCCTGGGATAATGAAATACTGCAAATCCCTGTCAGTACGAACAAACTTATACTTACGGGCCCATGATGGGGGCCTGTGGATTATGGTCGCCTGTAATGAAACTTTAGGGTTATCTATACTCTCGCTTATAGATATTCTATTGTTGTCGAACAATGGATATGACCCTCTATTGTAGTCGTCATAATAGACTATCCCCACGTTCATAGAGTATCCCTTCCGATATGTTATTGGCATATCCTGAATAAAAGCATACTCCAAATCAACATACTTCACATCTGGGTGACCCGTGTTGAAGCTGAGTCCATTAGTGACTTTATTAACCCCTCCGCCGGGGAAAAAGGTCTTCCACACACCGTCTAACTCATCGGCAGCAGCTGAAATACTGGCATACAAGGCAGAGAACACGTGCGTGAATTGCACAGTTTGAATAATACTATCTGTATCTGAGTATACAAAAGAGAACACGAATACATCGCCCTCTTTTATTCTATAGTTTTGAGGGAAATTGTTTACAAGGGTTGCGACGTTATCCCCAGATGTCGTGGCAACAAACTCCATCTTGTCGTAAGTTCCATATAATGGAGTGATATTAAAATCAACATCAATATCATTCCCATCTACATCTTTAAACTCTTTGCCATCCCTGTAGTTGGCATAAAACAATCTCCCGCCAACCAGAGACTCTAATTTAGCAGTTTCTGGGACATTGCTAAACAGGACATTCTTTTCCGTCTCAGACAAGGCTCTATACACCAGGTTATTGGAGAAATTAACAACCGCCCCCTCATCAGGAATGTTGTTATTTTTCAGTGTATCAATCAAATAAGCATTCCTGCTATTGGTGTCAATAGCAAAAACCTCTACCTTATCAACCATAGGGTTCGGCTTCTCGATAGACACGTTAACTACGTTAGCTATATTTTCTATACGGCTTATCGCAGTTCGAACATCAGCCTCGTCTGTAAACGCTGGGGATAAACCCTGCGGCAGCGTAACACTCCCGAGCTCTTCTCCCTCAAAAGAGAACTTCTTATACACACTCCCCACCTTTGCTATGACTGCGTAGTTGTATCTCCAGAGGTAGTCAGCATCATTCCAAGCAGGATGAGTATCAAAAAAATCCGTAGTCCTATATCCGTCAGCGAAACCAATTCCGCTATCGTATATAACAACAGATTGTATTTTAGAATCGAAGCTGTCCTGGACATCAAAAGAGGCACCAAAATCACGACTCACATGCATTTTATCAGCAAGGAAAAAAATGATATGCCTGCCACTTTCTGAAACTGCAGAGCCCCATCCGTAATTATCTAAATCGCTATAATGGGAGGAGGGAAAATCATTCATTAAAGTCGGAAGCAAGGTGTCCCCATGATTCCTAAAAACCAATCCCATAAACTGAAGATGGGCTTCTCCAAACTCGTCTGAATCATACTCGTCTGTAATAGTATATGTACCGTATGTCACGGTAAGAATTTCCCCATCATCGCTGCAAGCCAACTTCATGTCAGACTTGGAGCTAGTATCTCTAATTTTAACGAAAGTCTGACCATAATCACTACTCCTCCACACCTTATCTCGCCCCATGTAAACATATCGACCATCCCTGCTCATACACCCATAGGCAGTGAATTTATGAGAAGGCCCCTCTTTAAACGTCTGACCATAATCCGTACTCCGTAACACAGGCTTCTCAGACCCTCCAGATGTATACAGCAGTACGAGACTACCATCATGCGATGCTAGCACCCTGTCGTATGCCTTATCCAAGGATTGACCCACTTGAGAAGCCGTGCCTAAATCAAACCCAGAGAACCTATACAATTTACCCTCGCTAATATAATAACCTACCTTTGCGCTGTCCAGTTCGGACTCGGATAAAAGGCTATTAGGGGCGAACACCCCCCTGGAGTATGTGGATAGCGGGGTTTTCTCTCCATCGGTATAGACATATCTTTGCGCGAACTGGAAGTTGGCATTCCTGGTGTTTATGCTTGATTTACTATAGTCTCGATAAAATGAAACCGTAGGTTCAGAGGGGACAAGTTTGATGTTAAACATATCTCTAACTTGAGGATAACTATTACCCTCTAATAGCCACGATATGTTAACCTTAAATGGATTATTTACTCCGTCTGTCCAATAACACATTATATCGCCATTAGCCTGATTCTCAACGAAGTCTATAGACAATATTTCTGAAACCGGCTTGTATGTAACGGTAGTATAGATGGGGTCCGTTCTCTTTCCATCATTAACAAAAGAAGCATCATCAAAATTAGCGGTGCTGAAGGCCGTAATGTCGCCGTTAATACGCAAAGGAGCAGAGCATAGCAAATACTCGCCAGCCCCCCCCTTGTTCTTAATGGTGAATATGGAGGCGAAGTCAGATAAATCATGAAACTTAGAAGTAACCCCTCCGGCAGAAAATTCATCGGCTACAAGTGACCCCTTCACGACAATTCCCACCCTGCATATCAGTCGTTCATTAGCAGTCCCAACACCGGAGAGGCGGAAGTAATCGTTTAACTCCTCTACTGATGCAATAGGAGTCCCGGCAGCATCCCCGTCTGTTTGAACAAAATCACCATTAGAAACAATAGGGATAGTCGAATACACAGACCCATCAGAAACCTTTAGTAACCTGTCAAATAAATTACACTCTGGGAGGAAGGGAACATCTCCAATAATACCGCTATCTCCTGGGTACTCCATAACAACATCCTCCAGCACTCTGGAGAACACTTGATTATAACTACCGGAAACAGGGTTTACCTGAAACAATGTCAATATATTACCGTCCTCATTGTAGTAGAAGGCGTAATACAACCCCTTGTATTCCTTCCCCCCAACGAAATTACCAGCAGAGGGTAATTGACAAACCAGCTTATCACTCTTAAGATTCTTAACAAGAAACCGACCCCCGCCTTCACTTCGGTCGATTATCCCATTTTTAAGCATTCGATAGTTCCCCTCCTCAATAAACCTGTCATCGGAGTCCCTATCCATTATTCCTGTGAAATTTGCTGCTAATTTCATGCGGTTCTATTTATTGCCCCTCAATACTTGAATTAACTCATTGATGCTCAACTTTCGCATCTTAGCTCGTTTCATGGAGAGTTTATACTCCTTTAAGGCTCGGGTTTTTTCATACAATGGGACGTGCCGGTTTACTTCAATTATTTTATGGTAAATATACGCCTCTAGGGCCTCCTGATAGTTCTTGTGGACTCTGATAGCCCCCATATCCATCTTGAGCTTATGGCGCAATATTGGGTCTGAAACATATTCTAAAACCACCCTATCCAAACTAACCCCATTAACAAGAATTACCCGGTTGGCAGCATCATATTTATACATACCATTCCCAGACACCTCCCCCGGTTTAATTTGATATATCATCTGCCCACTGTTCAGCGTTCCAATAGCTCCTACATCAACCCCATAGTATGTGTACGTTTTATCGTTATCGACCCTAGGAGTTAAACCGTGGGCACTAATAACATACCCGGCATCATCCAGCAGTCTAAAAGAATCCTCATCGAGCAACGACTCTTGTCCAATGTTAATATTTTCATTTACATACAAAGGAGCTAAATAACCATCCTGACTCACGCGGTACAATCCTACATAATCCACGAAGTCCCCAGGGAGGTAAACTTTATTGTCTACCACGGCTAACTCTGCAAACCGAACATTCTTCCCTGTAACTCCCGCATTATCCTGGAGCCACCGCTTGGCGACCAGCAATGCCTTAGTCCTGTCTCGTGGCCCAACAAAACCCTCATCACCTGAGCGCATTAACAGCGAATCAATAACATCTAACACCGGCACATGTTCGGAGTCATAATAGAACACTGCCGGGATAATATAGTCCTCCAGGTCACATCTTACGACTATTGCCCCAGACTCCTGATGTCGGGTCGTGTCGTGCCTAACAGTGGCAGTGAGTAAGCCTTTGGATGGAGACCCACTAACATAGGGTGTGTAGTCAATAGTCACATTCTCCAACCAATCTGGGTGGGCAATAACCTCAATTAACGACCCCTCGTGGATGAATTTTATTTGCTTAGTTACAGCCGGCTCATACCCAAAATCAAATATATCTGGCTTCCATATAAATTTTGACATGCTATCTACCTGTTACGTTTGGTGAAATCTGTCTCGTCCTGATTGGCAGCTACCTGGGCCACAAAATCGTCGCGCAGCTTAACACTAACCATCCCCAAAATATTTGTAACCAGCCTATTAAACAGAGACTGAGGAACCTCAAAATCCTGATAAAGCTCAGAGTCTGGATTGAATACAGGTGTCTTCCCATCAATCATCACATAGGTCCAGTTTGGTTTCTTGGGGTATCTGTAGTACACCAGTTCAATCTCATCGTAAGCTATATAGCTGTTCCCATCCTTTATCGCTCCAATGGTGTCGGGGAGGGCATATAGCTTATTCCCCTCGATATAGCAAAACGGAGCAGAGTCCGTGGGGGAAATGAAATAACTCCTCTCCAGAGCAGCCTTGGTCTTCGAGGGCTGCTTTACCAACTCAACCCCATCAACATTTGCCGACCCCCATCGCATATAATCGGATGGCAGGGTGTGGTATTTCATAACACCAGACGGGGTCTCACGGGACAACATTGTCCGAGCAGCAAATATCTCGATGATAGCTTCCAGTGAATTTAACGTATCTGGAGCATCATATCTAGCCGCATCCCTCTTTTTTATTCGGTACTCATCAAGGGCCTCTTCCAACACCCTCAGCTGAGCACTCTCTGCAAAAGCCACAAAACGGGTAGGGGTCAGTAACCCGTACCCGTTTTTGTTTAGGAGCTCTTGTACTACAATATATACTTCATTAATCATGTATCTTTTGTTCTAAAAGTTCCCTGACTTTTAGATACTCATCAGTCAACAACATTCGAGACAGGTGAGTACCTGGGTCTTTATTGATTGGCACTTTGCAAACTTCTTGATTGGAGTCGGTCCATATAATCGCCTCTCTCTGGGGGCTGAACTTAATCACATTTAGCTCAACGCCAAGGTGATAAAGGTATAATGTCTTCAAAGACGGGTCATCCAAGGCCTCTCGCACCAGCTTAGGATTGTTGTGAGACAGAGTTCTGAGATTGAGAGTCAGCTCTGCCTTACTCATTTGATTTACCTGTGATAGTGACAGTTTTGGGAGCAACATCAAATTTATAGATTTAAGACTCTCTAATTCGAGGGCCCGCACATCATCCCATACATTGTCAATCTCTTCCAACCTCTTCATCTCCCGCTTGGCGTTCCCAGCAGGGTCTACTACGCTAAACTTCTTCCCATACTCTGGGTGCAACAGTAGAAACTGCACCAGTTGAGGGTCCCGGATTACGTTGTTGGCTTCCAGAGCAATATACTCAAGCTTGATGCCACCTGTTTCATCCTGCTCGTCAGCAAAGATAGAGTTAACTCCTTTTGTGAACCGAACTAATGTTTTATTACCATCCTTGTCTACAAATACAAATTTTGGCTTAATCATCAAATAAGCACCCTTCTTCAGATTGAATACAGTGTATCCCGGGTCTGATAAAGGCTTGCGTTTTTCTATAATCCTCTCAGCGTTCTTAATAGCTGCCTGAGAGCGTGTTAATGCGTTTTTAGCCGCCATGTTTTAATCGTTTTAATTGTTGTTTAAGAAAAAAAAGGGAGGAGCCAGTTCCCCTCCCTTTAAAAATTATTCACCTGTACCTGTACCTGTACCTTCACCTGTACCTTCACCTGTACCTTCACCTGTACCTTCACCTGTACCTGTACCTGTACCTGTACCTTCTACGACACTAACCACACCTTCTCCGATGATAAACTTCTCAGCATTATAAGCAGCCAAGAGCGATTCATTCAGGAAGTGAACCTTGAACGAGTCATCACCATTCGTGCGAGGAGTAACCCAAGCACCACCCTCGGTCCAGGTCTCATAATCACGAGCAGCCAGCTTAGTGAGGTAGTTGCGCTGCACAGTAGAAGGATTATAAGCCAAGCTCTGGTCTCCTTCAGACACGGGGGTCATACCAACAGGGATGGCCAAGAAGTTCATCCTATCAGCAGCAGCGATAGCATCGTTGCCACGGAATGTGTTTTCCTTCAGGTACTTCCAGCCCTGCTTCAAGAAGGTGTAACCTCCGTAACGGAATCCATGGAATCCGAGATTCAAAACCTTAGCGGGGTCAGAGTTGTTGTACTCACCAATATAGTTTGCCAAAGCAGAGGCATCACCATAACCGGAGTTGAAAGTGCGGCCCAGCTCATCAAAGGCAAACTCTTGGTCTTGGTTGCATAAGAACAGGTTAACACCAGCTCCGTTAACCTTGTTGTAATGCTTAATCAAAGACTCCAAGTCAGCGATAGAACTAATCTCACCCAACCAGGTAGCACCACGCTCGCGAATCTGGGCGAAAAGGCCTTTGGTACCCTGCAAGCCGGCAGCGGCAGCATCCGAACCAGCGGCGGGGATATCTCCCTCGATAAGCTTCTTCTCAACAGCTTCCAGGAAGTTCTCCCTGGTAGCATCAATCTCAGCAAGAAACCAACGATATTGACCATTGATTTTAACCCACTTCAACTGAGGAGGCACGGAACCCAACTCAGTGTAGACATCACGAGTGATAGCGGGACGATTACTGTGGATAGAATAGGGGAGCTTACGACCTTTGGTGAAGTCAGCACCTTTAGACCCTTTGCCTACCTCGATACCTAAAGAATAGGTATAAACTGCGGTAAGAGCAGCAGTATAATCATCCAGGATAGCCTCGGAACCAGCATCATAAGTACCAAGATGCACGGTGGCGTTATCGACGACTGTAGTAACAATAAACACACCTGCACCCAAAGAGGTATGCAACTGCACTTTTTCATGCAAACGGTAGCCCACCTCAGCACCAGCGGCGCGAGTTAGCACATTTTTTTGCCCTACGGTAAGGACAGCGTCGCTGTAAGTTACAGGACGCCTCTCACGCTCGGTCCAGACATATTTGTCGGAAGTGAGCTGCTCTACATTAGAGAATTTCCGGATAAAACCAGAGATGGTATTATCGTACTTTTCAATAGCGGCATCTCTAAGGTGAGGGATGTCATATGTGGTAAACTCATATGCATCCAAATAATTCTCCCTCTCAGGAGTCAGCCCAAGGCCCTGAACGTCTGCAGGATGTAAATATTCAAATGACTGTAAACTCATTGTTTAAAAAAATTTGGTTGTTAAAAGTATCTCCTAAAGTCCGAAACGACCTTTTGGGGGTCTGCCCCTCCGGACGGGGGCGCCTGTGCTCCAGGCTCTTTGTGATTGGACATCTTTTTCAAATCATCCTCTACTGACTTATTCTTGTAGTACTCTGCATACGACTGGGCAATCTTGACTGCGTTTTCTCCAGCATATAATGTCTGGAACAATGCCTTGTAATCAAATGAATCGCCCTTCTTGTACGACCCAAGAATCTTTTCCAGAGAAGAAAATTTGTCCAACGTCGCCGGGTTATTCCCAATTTTATAGGAGAAATCCCCAATATTTATCTCCTGGACCTCTTTCAATGCTCCTAACATTCCCTCTTGGAAGCGCTTTGCATCAGCCTCTGCCTGTTGAGCCGCTTGCCGCTGGCTCTCCATATCGTCAGTAGGTAGTGTAAATTGCTTCTGCTGAGCCTTAAAGTACTCCAAAGCATTTTTATAACGCTGTTCGAACCGGATTTTGGCCATTCTCCGCTCTTTGTCCGAAACCTCGTCTTCGTCCGGAAGATAATTCAACTCATAGAAATCTTTTAGCAACTCGCCGTCCAAGCCCTCCGTCTGTCGTATGTGTTCCATTACAACAGCCTCTTTGGATTCACTCGTCCAGTCTTTGTTGGCCTTCAAGAAATCAGATAATCCTCTTCCTGTTTCCTTTTTATATTCCCAGAACTTCTTAACGTCCTCTGGAAGCTCTGGCTCTTTTATAACCTCGATTTGTTCGACCTTTGTCAAATCATCGAGAGATTTAATCTCACGCCCTATTTTCTTGGATAGATACTCGTAGTAAGCGTCCTCATTGCTATCAAGGAACCCAAACACTTTCTCGGGAGCAAGACCCTCTAACTGG
>Ga0123335_1006262_pt1 | contig 13966 bp, 9 predicted proteins | sample BiotimSIPDNA_2_FD_89707 | JGI IMG/M metagenome (GOLD analysis project Ga0123335, IMG submission 89707) | Anaerobic biogas reactor microbial communites from Washington, USA - Biogas_R2 time_0 SIP DNA | ecosystem: Engineered > Bioreactor > Anaerobic > Unclassified | place: Washington, USA... | reverse complement strand
CAACCTTCACTCCACCGGCAATGCCGTCAATTGAAAGCTTCTTTCCAATCAAGCCACGATGCTTCGCCAAAAAAGCGTTGATCGCAGCCTTTCCTGCCGACTTGCCCGTGAAATCCGCCACATCCAACGTGAAAAAATCACTGGCATCCATGAACCAATCCACGTTCTTCAGGTTGATATGATCCGCGTCAATATGGTACTCGCCAGAAAACTGGTGCGCACGCAAGGCGGCTTCAACAGAGACGCGAACGTCGTTTGGACAAGTCCCGATAATCGTATGCTCGCGATTCGATTTGTTCCAAACAGGCGCGACAACCACACCTTGGGCACGGGCACGGATGATCCCGCGCAACTGGGCACGAGCCTGGTGCCCAAAACGATCGCCAACACCCATTGAGTACTTCGATAATTCCATGGTCATTATGCTCCTATTGTTTTCAACCCCAGGCCGCCAATACCAAGTCCGCACCAGCCTTGCCGTTGGAAATGGGCTCCATGCCGACTTCAAGCGACATCCAATCCTGGTAGCCAGCGGCTTTCAACAATTTCACGCAATTCGCAATCTCGCCAACGCCGGCGCCCATCGGGCAATCGACGTAGTAAACACCGGACGCCGATGCGATGCCGCCCGTCTGGCCTTCCTTGCGAACTGCGAAATCCTTCAGGTGAACATGGCAAATCTTGTCCTTCATCACCTCGAAGGCATGCGCAGGCGTATCGTCGCCCAACAGGAAATTCCCGTTGTCAAAGGTAAAACCGACTTCTGGTCCTGCATAATCCAGCACGATCTTGCAGTTTTTGCTCGATGCGGCAAACGTGGGATACACGCCGAAGTTCTCAATGCAGAATTTGACTCCGGATCCCTTGGAGTATTCTCCTGCCTTGCGAAGCATTTCGCCGTATATTTTCAAGCCATCCTCGGTGCTCATTCCTTCGGAAGGCTTTGTGCCATGGAGCATCACCCGCTTGCATTTGAGCACGTCACGTGCCAGGTCCAGGGCCCGCTTCGCGCTATCCAGCGCCGCCACGCGATCCGCCTCGCAGGTGCCGATTAGATTCACGCCGCGATCCAAGCAGGTGTTGACCATGCCGAAATCAGCCATCGCAGCCTGAATCTCCGCAGCGATTTTAGGCTCCTTCTCATCCTGGCTCAACATCGGCTCCAAGCCTCGAACGCCCCAACTCGCAAACGTCTTCACCAATTCAGCAGGCGTAATCTCACCCTTGCACAACTTCCCGAAGTACGGGAACAACATCACAGACAACTTCATTGAACTAGACTCCTTAGGTTATTGGTTCTACGTATTGAGCAAAAGGAAAAACTTATTTCTCATTGCAGACGAGCCTGCCGCAGCAATTGCCCTGGACGGCGCCAAGATTCAATCGCGGCCGGACATTCCCGCCGCTCAATGGCCATGAATACCTAAATGACGGCTTTCCGCTGGCGCTCCCGGAAGCGTCGCGATACAACACAAACCACGCTGGACGCAAGCAATCATCATTGTTCCAAATCGAGGCTGGGAAGCGCACCGTCGCAGTCCAGGAATCCTGTCCAGATTCCGTTGTCACACGGCTCAGGTCGCTAAACTCGCTCTTGCCTCCACGCCAGACACGGATCTGCCATGGGAAACGTGTTCCTGTCAAGTCGAAACTCGCCACCACAAAGGCGTCGCTGGCATAGTCCCCCAGGCAACGCACCCGCAATACCAGGTCGCCGCCATCCTCAACATCCATGCGCCAGCGGGTCGAGGCATCGCCTGTTTCGCCGCTGCCAATGACGTATCGTTCCGCGGACTTCTCGAACTCCGATAGCGGATACCTGCCTCCAGACGCAAGGGTGTCGCGCAATGCACACAAGGCATCAAGCACCTTGCGCAATCCCGATACACGCCACTGCAGGCGAGACGAACAGTACTGGTGAGCCTCGGCCTCGGAATGAAAACCAAGGCGACTGTCCGAACGGCACAATTGATCCAGTCGCGACGACAACTCGATCTCGTCACGCACCAATTGCTCCATCCTTCCTATGCACGCACTGGATCCGGTCGCATCGCCGCCACGCCCCTTGAACACCGCATCGCGGCGATTCAAATAGAACTCGAAAATATTCTGGGCGCTTTCGAACTGGATCCGCAACGCCTCCAATACCCCGAGATCCTGAAGACGCCACGCATTCCCGGCGTACTTGACACGCAAGGATTCGACCAGGTCCGCAACAGCAACCAAAGGATCGCACATGCGACGAGACAGCTCAAGGGCCTCCTCCAAGCTATGGTTCTCGAGACATTCGCCGATTGTATCGCCACTGACTGGAAAATCAGGCTTCCAGGTGGGCGCCAACGGCTTCATCTCGACCTGATGCAACAAGGGCCAGGACACCCCGCAGTGCATCGGACCGTAGTACTGCATGTCGTTGGACAGAGGATAGTTGGAATATCCCTCCGTGTATCGGGACCAGATTTCCATCATCGTCGCCGCATCCTCTCCCCAAAGCGGGCGAGCCAGACGCTCCAAAAAATCACGCTCCCCATCCAGGAACTCCTCGAATGCCAATTCTCCTGCTGCCTCGTTCATCACCCCGGGATAGTTCCCGAAATACCAGCATTGCATCACGCTCGTGCAGCCCAATCGATGCATCTCGCGGTACTTCTGATACAGCAATCCCGGAACCGGGACATACGGCACAGTGGCGACCTCGTGCGAACAACCAACCTGGATCTTCGCCGACAAGGGCGTGCCGGCCTCGCGGGCATTCTCGGCAATCCGCTCGAAAGCCTGTGCTGGTCCCACGTAGGACAGCCAATAGTCACCGCCGCTACGCCAGCGATCCAATTGCTTGCGCATCGCCCCACTCTCGAAATTGTACTGGACCACAACGCCTTCCGGACAATGCCGAGGCAACTCAAATACCCAGGATGCCCGATGCGGCTCCACCTGAGGCTGGTACAGCCAGCTGATCAGTTCAGTGTCGGGATTGGCGTCGTGCATGCCACGGACCATGGCGCCCAGGGATTTCTCGAGGATCCGCCACTTGGGCAAGGATGCGCAGCGAGGGCAACCGACTGGGCGGTCATATGTCGGCAACACGCTGCTCAGGCAGGTCGTTGTCCGTTCGCCGTGGCTGATATTGATCAAGCCGCCCAAGCCGGGGACGCGGCTGAAGATGTCCTTCGTGCATTCATAGAGGTACTGCTGCGCTTCTGGCGTGCTGGGGCAGAATGTCTTCCCGCCATAGCCGTTGCATCCGCCAAACTCGGGATGGGCTTTCAACAAGGGGCTATCCAACGCCAAGGCGCGTGGCTCAATCGAAAACAGCCATGTCTTGATTCCGTACTTCAGGCATTGGTCAACAGTCCTGCGCAGCTTTGCAAGCCGTGCCTCCGCCTGTGGATCCCGTGCGCGGAACGAGGTCTCGGCAATTTCGTCAAACACGATGGTCAACCACAGTCCATTGATCCCTTCGTGTGCCAATCGGTTCAGGTATTCGTCCGGATAATAGTCGATGTCATCCAGCAATTCGTCCCGGTTGAACGGGGGACGCTTGATGGGGCCGAAGAAACATCGTGAAATCCTGTTTTTAAGCCAGGGTTTTCGAGTCGTGGTTCCCGGCTTCAGGAAGGGACCAGGGGAGCCCGACAGTTGCTTTTCAAGGTAGTAGATCGCACGGCGCATCCCGTCGTCGTCATTGGCTTCCAAGCGGATTTCATCCTTGTTGACGATCATCCTGTAGCTTTCATGCCCATCGACCTGGGTTCTGGTCAATTTCAGCGGCAGTGTTCCATTCAAAGCCAGTCCCACGTCTTGGCAAAAGCGCTTCAGGTCGTCGGTTGCTGTAGTCAGGTTTCCTGCGACTCCGTATTGGTCGATGAGTTTCAGCCCATCCTTCACGCTTACGACATCAGGGGGCGGGCTTTGCTTCCAGTTGACCTTTACTGTTTCCCTGGTTTTCAATTCATCCAGGAATCGCCACTCGTCACGATCGGGGAATTCGGGGTATCCTGACCAAATCTCATTTGAGTCCCACATTGACCAATTACCTCTCGACTGTCTGGTGTTGCTTCAATTACGGGTAAAACAAAACTATACTCAACAGCATTGGAATTACGAGTTTTCGCACGGCTTGCAGAGTGGCATTTCTGTCATTCTGAGTATTGTCGAGCCGTACGGAATGAGGATTTTCTGTTCGCAAGGCTTGTCCGAGTCGAATTGACGCGGCACTGATTCCGCCACGGCGACCGTGCCCTCCTGGACTTCCCAGGGGATTTGCTTCATGGTGGCTGCAATAACGACTGGCGGCTTGGATTCGTCAAAGGGATAGTCAGAAATGGGATTGAATGAAACCTTGAATTCCTCCGAGGCAAAGGCATAGTTCCAAGATTCAACAGGCGCAAACTCGTAATCGCAATACGGGAACTTGCGCTGGACACCATTGCGCTCGTATTCGTGCATCGTCTTTTTCGCCTTGATGGGAAGCGAAAAAAGCAAGGGACCGCGATGCAATGCCATGAGGTTCCTGGGTCGTTGGACGAGTTTTGGCCTGGCAGAAAGGCGAACGTCTATCACCGTTGTCCCCGACCAGGTGCGCTCCAGGCATTCTATCGTGCCGGGGGTGGCGGGGCGCCCTTCGACTTCAGCGCTCTCGAAAGAACCGGGAATACGGAGTTTGAGCACGAAATCCACCGGTTTGTCTGTCTCGACGATGATTTTGGCTGTGTCCTCGAAGGGGTAGTTGGTCTGGATCGTGCACTTGACGCCAGCGCCATCGATGTTGGCATCCAATTGTGCCGGGAGCAATAGGGCTACGATGATCGCCTTGTCGCTTAGGAGGAATGTATTGGCTGCAAGTTTCGGCCAGCCCTGTCCATGGTTTGCCGTGCAGCATCCGTAGTTGGGTTCCAGCCCGAATCGATTGGATTCGACGGAATTGGTCGTCCAGATCTGCTTGGGTTCTGCCAGGCACCCGATTTGGTTGGTTTGCTGGTTGTACTGGTGTGCCCACATGTCCGCCGTGCAGGTAGCAGGCAAGGCGTTGAAGGCGAGTTTTTCCAATCGGTCTGCCCAGACTGTGTTTCCTGTTTGCGCGAACAGGAGTTCGTAGGAGAACATCGTCTCGACGACGGAGCAGAATTCCGTGCCTTGCGACGGGCTGTCGCCCGCCAGGCATTCGTCTCCGGTGAAGTGCCCTGTCGCCATGCTATGGTACTGCATGAGCTTAGCCAGGAAATCCTCTGCGAATTCGGAGCCATTCTGCGAGTTTTCCGGATGCATTTTTTGATAGAGCATTTCGGAATGGATTGCCATAGCCAAGTTGACCACATGCGCCTCGTAGGTCCAATGGCTTTCCTTGTTGAAATAGGGCCAGTTTCTGAGGAGTTCCGGGTAGTGGAAGCTTTGTTTTCTGATTTCGTCCGCCAAGTTCAGCAACCAGGCTTCCCCTGTTTCCTCATAGAGCCAAGCCAAGGCGATAAGGCTTTCGTACCAGCGGAATTTTCCCCATTTCACCAGGGGGTGCTCCTTGATGTGCTCGGCGAAGTTTTTGAATGCCTTGATCAGGGCGGGCTTGACCCGCTGGTCATTGGTTCTGTGTTGCCAGACGTAGAGGACCTTGGAAAGGAGCGCGACTGCCCAAAGGTCGTAGTCGCCCCTATGTTCCTTGCTGCAAGGGCAGATCCATCCATCAGGCTCCTGCCGTTCAAGGATGGCGTCGATGTACCGTTTGGCTCGCGCCTTCATGTCGTCGTCATCCAGTAGCCATGCGAGGTCGATGAAGCCATCGAGCCAATAGGGGACTCGTTCCCAGCCTTCCGCATGTCCGCCGAGCCAGGCGCTATCCTTCACGTCAGGCCAGAATTTATCCAATTGCCCGGCCTGTCCATCTGCCTGGATTTGGAGTTGTCGCCTAAGCCAACCCAAGGGCTTGATTTGATTACCTGTTGGAACCTTTCCAAATGAAGAACGAAGCATAAGTCTGTCCTTAAAACAAAGTTTGTGAATATGATGGGCTTCTATCGCTTGAAGATCACGGGCTGGATCCAATTTGCCCAGTCCCCGGTCATGTTGCCATTCGCTTCTGTTCCGAAGGTCACCAGGATTTCCTGCCCGGCCAACGAGGTCAGGTCAACTTCGCCGGGCTTTGGCGCGACTCTCGGCATGCAGACCTCGTTCCAATGCTCCTTTCCGTTGATTAAAAGGCGGAACCTGACGCCCGTCGAGGCATCGTTGTCAACCATGGCTTCCCAAGCGAACACCAGTTTTTTGCCCTTGGGCTTTTCCGGCAATATCAAGCGGAAAGTCAACTCGCTCCAGCCCTTTTCTGGCGGATGCTGGTAGATCGAGCTGACCAGCCAACCTGCGGCACGCATCACCTCGTTGACCCGGCAGTCCGGACTGTTGCGATTGACTTCGGCTCGACTAAAGTTGCCCCTGAAATCATACACCAGGTCCTTTTCGTCATAGCTGAAGATCGACTTTGGTTCCGCAAGACCTTCCGGGGTTTCATCCCAGCTTTTGATTCCGATGACCGGAAGTGCGAAGGCGAAGGCCTTGTCTTCGTCCGGCGTGCCTGCCGCCTTGAACACGTCGTAGATCATTCGCTTTTCGCCTGGCGTGCTGATGGTTCCAGGCTTGAAAGCTCTAAATCCAAGATGCAAGCCACCTTCAAGTGCGTGATCGATGTGCCTATGGTGGATGAACGCTGAGATTTCGGGATGCCGCTTGACCAGCTTGTAGCCGTAGGCGTACGCCGCCGCCTGGACGATTTCTCCGTCAGGCCAGCTTGGATTGTAGTTGAAGCCCTGCTCCGTCAACGCAATGTCTCGCATCTTCTTGCCCCGGTACTTCCACTTGGGTTGCTTGAAGAATTTCACCAGTTGATCCAGGTTCCTAAATGTGATCCTAGGCGTATCGAAGTTTGGCTTTGCGGTTTTGTCGTTCCAGAATTTCGGATTGAACAGGTTTTCCGGGTAGGGATGGTGCGCCAGGTTCCATGGGATGTCGCCTCCCGCCTTCATTTCGGCATCGAAAAATTCCAGCAATGTCCTGCCTGGCACCATGCGCTTGCTTTTCGGGTTGCCATGTGTCCAATGATGTTCCAGCGACACGTAGATCCGCAGATCAGGATTCCAATTCCATGCCGCCAATTGCGCAATGCGAACCGCCTTCGAGTATTCGACGGCGACCTTTTCCACGGGCGCTTCGCCGAGGTTGTACCAAATGAAATGCATTTGGACCTCGTTGCCCACGATGAATCCGCACATTTGCCCGTACTTGGCGTCGTCGCGTCCATATCTCGATGCCAGGAAATCGCATGTGGCGCCGTAGTACCTTGCGCCTTCCGGGGTTTCCGTATTGAAGCCTGCCAGGTTCATGTGCGGATCCTTCTTCACTCCGGGCGGGCACAGGGCGGGATAGTTCGAAAACCCATTGGTATAGACGAGGAACACGCCGATTCCATAGTTGTAGAACTGCTGCATCCTGTCGTCCAGTATTTTGATCCGGTGCTTGTTGAACCTGAAGACCTCTCCATCGTACTCGTGCTCGATCGCATCGCCTTCGCCCATCCACAACTCGATGATGTTCAGGTTCTCGTGGATATACTTGGTGCCCAATGCGGCTGCGTCCTCGATTCCCACGATGCAGCTGACGCCCTTGATTTCCTTGGGACGAAGCACGGGCTTGACAAAGCCATCCTTGCGATCCTTGGCGTCAACGACGTGAAACGAATGGGTCAGCTTCCGGTTGTCCATGTCAACCAACTGCCAAGTCCTGAACAAACGGTCGCGCTTGCGATGAATACGGTCAATCACAATCTGCCTGCCAGCTACACCTTCCCAGGCCAGCACCGATTCCTCATCGGGCGAATTCGCCAAGGAACGCTCAACCAGGCGCAGACGCTGCCCACGCAACTTGGCCGGAACGTTAACACGCAATTTCCCAGATTCCAAACTCATCCTGGGTGCAGGCAAAACTGCACCGGACACTACACCAACGGACAATGCAACCGTCATCAAAACCATCAATCGCATAAGTACTCCTAATCAACAACTCTATCAAATTCGATGCTTCCAGCATAACATAGCCGAACATGCTCGGAAAACCAGATTCAATCGCGAGTTGGCACCCAATTCAATCAGGCGCGCCCCTAAACATCCGAAAACACATGAAAAAACGGCTTTTTTCTATTGGAAACACGGACATTTACAGCTTGAAAGACTATATTATAAATTTATCGTTTTTCTATGCGCTTCGCATAAGATTTCATCAGTGATCATCTTGGAGTATCAAGCCATGAGCATTCGTGTACGTTTTGCCCCGTCCCCGACGGGTCAAGTCCATATCGGCAATATCAGGGCAGCCATCTTCAATTGGCTCTTCGCCAGAAACCAAAAAGGAAACTTCCTACTTAGAATCGAGGATACCGACCTGGAACGATCCACGCCGGAAGCGATCGCCACGCTGCTCGATGTCATGGAATGGCTTGGCTTGGACTTTGACGAAAAGCCCCCGCTCTACCAGACATCCCAGCTCCAAAACCACCTGGACGCCGTGCAAAAGCTCCTCGACAAGGGTGACGCATACAAGGATTCGAAGGGCGGCGGCGAAGAAGCCGTCATCTTCAAGATTCCCTGGGACGCTGAACGCATACCGGGCGTGGCGGACACAGGCACCATTCAGGTTCCGGTCCATCCCGAGGTTCCCGTCGTCGTCAGCTTCAAGGGCGTCGACTACGCCGGCGTTTCCGCCAAGGGCAAGCCCGCTCCCGGAGGCGCCTGCCTCGCAGGATTCAAGAACCTCAAGGTGCTCGATGCCGAAGGCAAGGTGCTCTTTGACATCGCCGGCAAGGAAGGGCAAATCCTGGACGGCTCGCTGGTCGTCGAACTCCCCGGCGCCGCCAAGCTCGACTTCACCAGGCGCACGATCACCTACCACGACCTGGTCAAGGGTGACATGTCCAAGCCGCTGGACAGCATGAGGGACGTAGTCATCGTGAGAAGCGACGGCACGCCCGTGTTCCACATCGCGAACGTCGTCGATGACATCACCCAAAAGATCACCCACATCATCCGTGGCGATGACCACGTGGAAAACACCTTCCGCCACATTATGATGTTCACTTGCCTCGGGGCAAAGGTTCCGAAGTACGGACATCTCCCGATGATCGTCAACGCGGCTGGCAAGCCATACAGCAAGCGGGACGGCGACGCCTTTGTCGGAGATTTCCGTGACAAGGGTTTCCTGCCTGAAGCGCTGCTCAACTACCTGGCGCTCCTGGGATGGAGTCCCGGCGACGAACGCGAAAAAATGTCCCGTGACGAATTGATCGAGGCATTCTCGCTGGAACGAGTCCTCCATGCCGCAGCGCAAATGGACATCCAAAAGCTTACAAACCTCAACGGCCAGTACATCGCGGAAATGGAACCCAATGCCTTCAAGGAAATGGCTACAAAATTCCTCCAAGTCCACGATTGGGGCAAAGACCTCGATGACGAATACCTCACGAAGGTCTGCAACCTGATGCAATCAAGACTCAAGAAATTCGCAGATGTCGAACAGTGGAAGTATTTCTTCGCAGACCAACTCGAATTCGACGAGAAAAACCTCGCCAAGCAATTCAAGGATCCGGCGACCCGTGACGCGATCGTCAAGACCAGAAGCGCCTTCGAGGCCATCGACTTCAACGCCGAGGCGATCGAAACCGCAATCCACTCCGTCACTGACGAGCTGGGAATCGGACAAGGCAAGCTCAACCAACCGATCAGAGCCGCCGTCACAGGCGTCGGCATCGGCGCAGGAATCTACGAAACCCTCGAATTGATCGGCAAGGAAACAACCCTGGAACGCCTGGACGAGTTCCTTGCAAAGTATTGATTGATGCATTTTTTGGATGCGGACGCACGGATGCGACCGCCGCCGAGCGGCAAGGCGAGAAATTGCTGCATAACCTGCGTGGTCAATGACCACGTCACAGGAAACAAGGTGATATCATGAGCAACACACCAATGGTGGCCATCATAGGACGGCCAAACGTGGGCAAGTCCGCCCTATTCAATTACATCCTCCGGAAACGACTCTCGATCGTCCATGAACAAAGCGGAGTCACAAGAGACCGGCTCGTCTCGCCCTGCGAGCACTGGGGACACAAATTTCTCCTGGTCGATACCGGCGGACTCGGTACGCACCACAAGGAAAAAAAGGTGGATTTGTTTGACGGGATGATCCGCGAGCAGGTCACTGAAGTCATATCCGAGGCGACGGTGCTGATCTGGGTCCTCAACTGCCAGGAAGGCATCACGCCGCAGGACGAGGAAGTGGCGGAATTCCTGCGCAAGTCGGGAAAGCCAGTCGTCATTGCAGCCAACAAGGCTGACAACAATGAAATCCGGGGACAGGCATTTGGGCTTTTCGCCCCACTCGGCTACCTCGATATCCACCCGACCTCCTGCACCCACACAGCCGGTGCAAGCCAACTCCTCGACGCCGTCGTAAAATACCTCCCGGAACCGGAAGAGGAACAGCTGGATGAAGACGCAGGGGAAGAACAAGAGGACAAGCGCTTCAAGATCGCAATCGTCGGACGGCCAAACGTAGGAAAGTCATCGCTGGTCAATCGGCTGCTGGGCGAAAACCGAGTGATGGTCAGCGACATCCCCGGTACGACAAGGGATGCGATCGATGTGCCAGTCGACCTCAAATACGATGATCAGGTCCTGCAGGCCACGCTGATAGACACAGCAGGAATGAGGCGCAAAAAGCAAATCGACACGGTCGTCGAATTCTTCAGCCTCTCAAGATCGGAAACCGCAATCAAGCGCTGCGACATCGTCATCTTCATGATCGATGCCACGGATCCATGCACGACCCAGGAACGGCGAATCGGAAGGGTGATTGTTGACGAACGGAAAAGCTGCGTCATGCTGGCGAACAAATGGGATATCGCAGGAAAATCTATCAAGGAAGGCGAGTTCAAGAAATTTGTCCGGGAGCGCATGCCTTTCATGTCCCATGCCCCGCTCCAAGTGATCTCCGCACTCAACGGATACCATGTCAATGGCATCGTCAGGCATCTCCTGCATGTCAAGGCGCAAATGGGCGTCATGGTTCCAACAGGCGTATTCAACCATTTCCTGCAAGATACATTCGCAAGAAACCCGCCGCCAACGGTGGGCATGAAACGCTTCAAATGCTTCTACGGCACGATGAAGGGAAACAATCCGCCTAGATTCGTCCTCTTCGTCAACAAAAGGTCGCTCTGCCCCGCAAACTACCTCCAGTACATCCAAAACCAAATCAGGGACGCCTTCTTCCCGGAAGCAGGACTCCCGGTCGTCCTCGATCTCAGGGAACGCACAAAAATGGAGGATGCCGATGCGACAAGGAAAGCAGCAGCAGGAGCAAAACGAGCCAAGGAAGTGGACTACCAGTCCGAAAAACGACGGATCAACAGGCAAAAAGGCTACAGGAAATGAACCTGAACGAGAACTCTAGCAACGTACTCGTACTCGCTTCAACGTCGCCAAGACGAAGACAACTGCTCGAAAAAGCCGGCATCGACTTCATCGTCGATACGCAGGAAGTTGACGAAAGCCCGCTTCCAAACGAGCAGCCCGCCGAATTGGTCGCAAGACTCGCCAAGCTCAAGGCGCAGGCAGTCAAAACCAGGCATCCTAAACAATTCGTCTTGGGCGCCGACACCGTCGTCATCCTGGGTCAAAAGACCTTCGGCAAGCCGCATTCCATGCTGGAGGCGACGGATTTCCTGCGGCAGCTCTCCGGCAGGACCCACCAGGTCCTTACCGGAGTCGCGATCATCAGCGCAGACAACGTCCTCAAAAACTGGGTCGCCACAACGTCCGTTGCGTTCAGGCAATTGGACGACGACGCCATCCGGCGGTATTTCGAGCACACCTCTCCGCTGGACAAGGCGGGCGCCTACGGGATCCAGGATCACGGCGAACTGATCGTCGAATCGATTTCGGGTTCCTTGAGCAACATCATCGGCCTGCCCGTCGAAGATGTCCTGTTCCACCTTGCAAACCTGGGTTTCACCAACAAGCCAACTTGACATTACTACCATGAGAGCACTAATCCAACGAGTTTCGCAAGCCTCGGTCACCATTGACGGCACCTGCGTCAGCAGCATCAAGCACGGATTCCTCGTCCTGCTTGGAGTCAAGAACGGAGATACAACCGCAGAAGCCGATTTCATCGCAGACAAGATCCTCAACCTCAGGGTCTTCGAGGACGACGAGGGAAAGATGAACCGATCGCTCCAAGACGTCAACGGCGAACTCCTGGTCGTCAGCCAGTTCACGCTTTACGGCGATGCGCGCAAGGGGCGCAGGCCGAGCTTCACAGAAGCCGCACCGCCGGAAATCTCCGAACCGCTCTACGAGTACATCGTCAAGCAGCTGAAACAAGTCTGCCCAAACGTCCAAACTGGACGATTCGGAGCCGACATGAAAGTCGCACTCGTCAACGACGGACCCGTCACGATCATGCTGGAAAAATAACGGAGGCAAACCAAAATGGAAGACAAGCGAATACTAGGATATTCATTTGCAAAATACATGACGGGCTCGTCCTGGGACGAAGCCAAGGTAAGATCGATTACCGAAAGCCTCTGCAAAAGCTATGCGTCAGGAAAGGGAATCAGCTATGACGAACGCTGCGGGATGCCACAGCGCGAAGCGATCATCAGCGTCCTGAACAAGCTCCTCGACCTGCTCTTCCCAGGATATACCGGGCACAAGCTGTTCACCACCGCAGACCAGTACTTCGCCGTCGGAGGACTCGTCAACGACGCATTCCATGAACTCTCTTCCCAATTGACCAGGGCGCTCGCATTCAGCTGCATCCGGGAAAACTGCGAGGGAAGCTGCTTCAAGAACGGAGAGGAAATCGCATTGTCGCTGATGAAAAAACTCCCTGCGATCAGGGAAACGCTCCTCACCGACGCACAGGCAGCCCTCGATGGAGACCCCGCAACCACATCCTTGGACGAAATCATCCTCGCATATCCGGGATTCAAGGCAATCTCCATACATAGGCTCGCACATGAACTCTATGCTGACAAAATCCCCTACATCCCAAGAGTGATGAGCGAATACGCACATACCGTCACGGGAATCGACATCAACCCAGGGGCGACAATCGGCCCGTCATTCTTCATCGACCACGGAACCGGAGTCGTCATCGGCGAAACCGCCATCATCGGGGCACGGGTCAAGATCTACCAAGGAGTCACCCTGGGCGCCCTTAGCTTCCCTAAGGATGCAAGCGGAATGATCATCAAGGGGCACAAGCGACATCCCAACATCGAGGACGATGTCACCATCTACTCCGGCGCCTCGATCCTAGGGGACATCACCATCGGCCACAACTCCACTATCGGTGGCAATGTCTGGCTTACCGAATCCGTTCCACCATATAGCAAGGTCACCATCGCGCCAGCAGAATTGTCGATCGTAACCAGAAACAAGAAATAAAGCTCGGAGGCGTTTTCCAATGTCGGCCAATCTATGCCTCGCTGAAAGCCTGAACATCAACCTTGATGAATCCTGCACATTGATTCAAGGAGACGACCTCAAGGCCAAGGATGCATACCTGAGGGACGAATCCAGAAAATCCGGTCACGCCTCGATGCTCGCCTTGCCGACCTCGGAAGCGCAGGTGGTCCAGGCGCTCCAGGAAGCTAAAAGACAAGACCTTGACATCACCATTTCAGGAGCCAGGACCGGCATCACCGCAGGCGCAGTCCCATTTGGCGGCGCAATCATATCCTTGGAACGAATGGACAAAATCCTCGGACTCAAAAAAGACGAAAACGGAAACATTTTCGTCACATGCCAAGCAGGAGTCACACTCGCAACGCTCCAAAATTCGCTCGAAACCCTACGTTTCACAGACGAAAAAAGCTGGTCGCAACAATCGCGGGAAATCCTGGAAGCCCTCAGGGAAACACCGCATT
>Ga0123335_1006261_pt1 | contig 13966 bp, 10 predicted proteins | sample BiotimSIPDNA_2_FD_89707 | JGI IMG/M metagenome (GOLD analysis project Ga0123335, IMG submission 89707) | Anaerobic biogas reactor microbial communites from Washington, USA - Biogas_R2 time_0 SIP DNA | ecosystem: Engineered > Bioreactor > Anaerobic > Unclassified | place: Washington, USA... | reverse complement strand
GGAGGTAGTATGCGAATTCTGGTTTGTAACGATGATGGGATTAATGCTCCCGGTATCACCGCTCTCGCTGCCGAGCTCTGTAGTCTTGGTCAGGTTATCGTAGTCGCTCCCGATTCAGAGAGGAGCGCGGCCAGCAATTCGCTGACTCTTGCGCATCCGCTGCGTGTACGCGAGGTCACTTTCCCGGCCCCTGTGGAAAAGGCTTACGCCATTTCCGGTACTCCTGCTGACTGTGCCAAAATAGGGCTTTCTACCCTGTTGCCCGAGAAGCCGGATCTGGTCGTTTCAGGTATTAATTGCGGCCCTAACATGTGCGTCGATATATTTTATTCGGGAACGGTTGCCGCCGCCTTCGAAGGAGCTTTTAGAGGCATTCTTTCGGCGGCTGTGTCACTCGACAGTTATTCTCCCAGAGCAGATTTTTCGGTAGCGGCAAAGTGGGCGGTGCGCTGTCTGAGGATGCTTATTGATGCTGAAGTAGAGCCGGCAAGAGTTTACAACATCAATGTACCATGCATTCCAGAAAACGATGTTCGTGGCGTAAAATTGACGAGAACTGGTAGGATCGATTATCGCGAAGAATACGATCATCGCCACGACCCGCATGGCAGGTCTTATTACTGGCTCAAGGGTAATCCAGAGATAATTGATCCGGCACCAGACTGCGATATAGTCGCGGTCAAGGCTGGCTATGTCTCGCTGACGCCATTGAAGGCTGATTTGACCGATTCGGCTCTTTTAGCAGCCCTCGCTGGGAAAATTCCTCTGCCGGAAAAATGACTGTCGAATTCAGCTGTAAGCGGCTCAGTCGGGCTTTGGCATTGTCACCTGTTTTCAGCGGGCACAGAATCAGCTGGGTGCAGGAGACGGTTTCTACCAACGATGATCTTAAACAAAGCTGGAGCCTGCCAGAGATAACTCCGCAGATCCGAATTGCAGGTTATCAGACAGCCGGTCGAGGCCAGTCGGGCCGCAGTTGGCATGCTGCTCCAGGGCAATCGTTGCTGTTCTCATTTTCTCTGACAGAGATACAGAGTTCATTTCCTCTGTCTATGATCGCCGGTCTCGCCTTGTACAATGCCATTCGGAGTCTGACAAAAAATGAAAAGGCTGGCTTATGGTTGAAATGGCCTAATGATGTCTGGCTCAATCGTGGCAAGCTGGCAGGTGTTTTGTGTGAAGGCTGTTCGATCAGCAGCCGGCAGAATTGGGTCGTTGGCGTAGGTATCAATCTTGTTCCTCTGCAGAACACAGAATTTACCGCTGCCAGTCTTAGTGAGATATCTGAGGGCTTAGATCCCGAAGAGGTTCTCTGTGAATTTTTCTCGAGCTTTGCAGGTCTATTGTTAGAAAGTGCTGACAGCCTTGTCGAAAGCTGGTCTAAGGCCGCTTCAGTTTTCTGGCAGACAAGATTTTCGTTTTCGTGCGGCGCCAGCCGGGAGTTTTGCGGACTGCCTCTTGCCATCACGGCTGATGGCTCGCTGTTGGTTGACTCAGGCGATAAAAAAAGTTGCCGACTCGTGTCGGCAACTCTTAAACCTCTTTTTTGATTATTATTTCTTTGAAACTGGGGTTTTTACGCGGTAACTGAATGACTGTCCGCCAGCTCGGCCAGAGACCTGTATGTAAGATTCGGGAGAGGGGTTCTTAAAGCTGTAGGCAAAAGCTTCGCCCATGGTTCTCAGGTTGCCGCCAAATTCCTCACCGCCATCGGCCATTTTGATGTTTACACTGTCAAATTCAACCTGCTTGCCGAGCACAATGTTGAAGATAATTTCGCTGTCGGCCGGCAAAGTAGTCGCAGTCTGTACCGGGTCTTCGGTAAAGTCGAATGACTGGTATATTTTATGGGCTTCTGAGCGAAGGCCTATTGACAGAATGAAGCTGTCTTCTTCTACGGGTTCTTCTTCCTGGTCTTCTGTGGCAGCCGCAGCAGCTGAGCCGGAAGAGCCCTGCGCCTTGCTGCCAGAAGAGGACGACATGCCCTGGGCTGAGGCATAGTCACCGTAATACTCGCTGCCTGCATTTGCCTTGTCAGGATCGGTGTTGCCTTCCTGGTTACTGCCGGCCTGATCGTCGCCGGGTCCGGAAGATCCCGCATCGTAGCCGCCATCAGCATGGCGTTCGCCACCGTTGGCGGCGTAGCCTGAACTGTCGCCAGTCGCGTATTCGCTGCCCTCAGCCGCGCCATAATTGTTGCCGGCATCAGTCGAACCGCCTTCGCCAGAGTATGTAGAATCGCCCTGTGAGCCTCCATGGCTGCCAGCTGAGCCGTTGCCGGCGCCAGCGTAATCGCTGTTGTCATACTGGCTGCCATCGCTGGAGCCTGTTGTAGCATAGCCTTCGCCGCTTGAACCTCCAGAAGAGCCGGCTGTTTCGCCAGACGAGTAACCCTGAGCATTTGATCCGCCCTGTGCTGAGGAATTAGAGTAACCGCTTGATCCGGAACCGCCTGAAGAATAGCCTGAATCAGCTGATCCAGTCGAGCCAGACGAGCCGGCCGCACTGCTGTAGCCGGCAGCTTGAGAGTCGCCACCGGAAGCAGATCCGGATGAGCCAGAGCCAGCAGCCCCTCCTGCTTCTGAGCCAGAGGATGAAGATGAGTCGGAATCTGGATTTGAGTAGAGGTCTGAGAGATCGACCTGCTGAGACTGGCTGTGAGTCGAATGAGAATACCCGCCCACGCTGCCTGACGAAGAAGTAGAAGATGAGGAACTCATCGATGATGAAGATGAGCCGTCGGATGATCTGCCGCCGCGCTGGTTGTCGATTGTTCTGCTGTCAAAATCTACTTTGGTGACAGGTATCTTGACCTGCATCAGCTTCTTTTTCTGGTTGCCGGGCTTATCTTTGTCGGTAACGTAAACGTTAGCGGAGTATGATCCTTCTGAGGGAACCCTGAACATGTGACGGTAGTTGCCCATTCGTGATGCTGTAACCGGATCGCGTTCGCCTTCTTCATCGACGATGACCAGCGATACGTCTTCCGGGTCAACGTCATCAGATACTTCGACTGCAATTTTCACGCGCGTATCTTCGGGGATTCTGAACTTTTCCAGGCCATAGTCACTGGCGCTTTCGTTGTCAGTATTACTGGCAAATACTTCTTCGCTGAAATCAGTCGGATGCTGAATAACAAGTCTGACTTTGGGAGGAGGAAGATTGGCCGGGGCTGGATCTATGCCGGGCGAGGTCGGCGCGGTTGCTGATTGTCCTGGTTTGTCAGGAGTGGCAGGAGTCGAAGAGCTGGATGAGCTTGACGAGCCGCTGCTGCCTGGAGTAGCCGCAGTTGAAGGTGAACTGGAAGAAGAACCGGGTGTGCTGGAACCGCCTGGATTGCTGCTTGAGCCGGAAGACGGCTGGTTGTCGGGAACCTTTGCCACCTGAGTCGGTGCCGGTTCTTCGCTCGTGCTTGTGGGTTCATTGGCTGGAGTTGCCGGTTTTTCAGGTGCTTTGGCGGCGACCTGAGTTGTGGCGCTGTCTTCGCCCTGTGCTGCCGGGGTGGGGGTTGTAGCAGTCGGTTTGTCTTTTTTCTTGCCAGTGCCAAAATCGGCTTCGTTGTATGAGTCTGACAGAACATACTTGCCGCCGACGTATTTGACGCTCCACTGATAGCCGGCGCCACCGCCTGCGAATCCGGTGGAATTCGGACCGGCTGTATTGATCATGGTGTTTTTGAGGTTGTTAACGCTTGAATTTACCGCGTTTTCCATGCTGTCAGCCGCTTCGTTGTCAGAGCTTCTTTCGCCGCTGCTGCTGCCGGTTATCTTGGTAATATCGGGGTTGGCATTGTCGGCGCCAAGGTCTCTCTGCTGTTCTTCCCATTCTTCCTGGACGTTTTTCATGTGTTCGTCCATTTTCTGCTGGTATTCCTGGGCGCGTCTCTGGGCAGCTGCCTCAGCTTCCTTGAAGGAGTCAAACTCAATATCGGCAGCGCCTGCCGGACATTGTGCCGACAGCATAAGCAGTAAGATGACCAGGCCTGATAGCAGTTTTTTCATATTCAACTCCCTTGCACTCTCGGGTATAAACCTCTGAATTAATAATAGAACATTATTATGAAAAATGACAGCCCTGCCCGAACAGGAAAAGAAGCTAAATTTCGTTTCGGGGCGACGGAAACGGGCATCAGAACAAATATTTATTGAATAAATAAATTTTTTCCTATAGATTAATACGCAGAAGTGTACACTTTTGTTTCTGCAAATTTCTGTACATCATACATGTATGCCAGGAGTAGCAAGATGCCACAGGATTCAAAATTGATTGCTTGCAGGGTGTGTGGTCTGATAATGGTCAAACTGGCGCGCGACGTTTGTCCAAAGTGCTTTCAGGAAGAAGAACAGTTGTTTCAGAAAGTTAAGAACTTTCTGAAAGCTAATCCAGGTGCGACATTAGAAGAAGTGGCCAAACACGCCTCCTGCGATATAGATCATGTTGAAGCGCTGATTCGTTCCGGTCGCCTTGAAAGGGCCGGAGTCAAGCGGGTGGCCCATCCATGTCAGCTTTGTCAGGCAACGATTTACGACGGGGTTGTCTGTGCTGAATGTAAAAAGACATTGAAAGAGCAGGTCAAAATGCTCAGAGACATCTCAAAGCCTGAGCAGAAATAGATCTTTCTGGGCAAAGTCATGTTGCAGAATAAGATTTCCGGCGTCTGGGCGACGTTGTAGATAATTTCTTTGTCGCACATTCAGAATGTTGCATTGCCTCTGACTCTGTGCTAGACTTTCTTGGTTTAGAGACCCGGTGGGCGAATGGTGGTTCGTTCTGCTTTTCGCATGACAGGGCGCTTTTGTGGGGCGGTTGTCGGCTAAATGCTGTGACTGCGTGCTTTTTGTCAGCGCATGAATCTTATTGGTTTGATTTGGCGCTGTTTTGGGAGAGTTGCCTGAAACGTTATTCTGTATTGATTTTAGGGAGACGGTATGAATCTAGAAAGTAATGGGGAGATCAGTAACGAATTTTTCAAGAAATTGAATCAGCAGATTGTCCAGAAGGATAATCTGATAAAGTTGCTGCAGCTCCAGATCAGAAATCTCAAGACACAGCTGGAATCAGGTGGCACAGGTGGTGAAGGTGTTGAAGAGCTTAAACGGGCTCTCGAAGAGAAGTCCGAGGAAGCCGACCGCCTGCTGTCTGAACTGAATGGCCAGAAAGAACAGTTTGCAGCCCTTGAACAGCAGAAAAACGATCAGATCAAAACCCTGAGTCAATTGCTGGAAGAACAGCAGGTCGGCGGAGCCTCGACCGAAGTCATTGAAGATTCGCGGGTTCCAGAGCTGGAAATGCTTGTGTCAAGCCTGCGTGAAGAGCTCGAAGCTGAAAAGCAGGCGCGAATGGCGGCCGAGTCTTCATCAGGAGCCTCAGGCACTGACGAAACAGCAGCATTGAAAAGTGAAATTGAACAGCTGCGGGCTGAGCTTGCCTCGGCATCAGGCAGCAGCGCTGAGATAGAAAGCCTCAAACAGGCTGTCGAAGTTGCCCGGGCTGAACTGGAACAGTCTAATGCAGCCATGCAGCAGATGTCAGCGCAGTTGCAGGCTGGTGGAGAAAACTCTTCGGCCGATGTTGTCGCTTACCAGAACAAGATTCAGGAGCTAGAGCAGGATGTCTTGAATCTTAAAAACCTTTTGGCTGAAAGATCTGAGGGCGACGGTATGACCGTCGATCAGCTTGAGCTTGAGCAGTTACGCGCAAAAGTTGCTGAGCTCGAAGCGGGCAGTATGCAGCCAGGCATCAATATCGATGAAATTGAGCGTCTGCGTCAGGATAGTTCGGAGCTGGCCGAAGCCAATGCAAAGCTGGCGGCGCTGCAAAAAGACGCTGACGCTTTTACCGAGACGGCCATGAAGGTGACTGTTCTTGAATCTGACTGTGCGCAGCTGAACGAAAAACTCGCAGCACTTGAGCTTGAGCGCGAAAAACTCGTAGCCGAGAACGAGACTTTGAAGGCTGGCGCCAGTGAAGCTTCGACCGAAGACGTCGGGGCATACAAGCTTGAAATTGTAAAACTGCGTGAGACTTTGCAGCAGCGCGAAGATGAGCTGGCCAGACTGCGCGTTTCTCTCGAATCTCGCCAGGATGAAAGCATGAATGATCCTGCTATTCGCGAAGAAGTCGAGCAGCTGACTCAGCAGGTTGCTGATCAGATGCTGGCTATTCAGAATTTTGAAGGCATTTTGAGCAAAACGCGTGAGCAGCTTGAGGCAAAGACTCTCGAAGTTGAAAACCTCAAGGCAAGATTGGGCGGAAATGAGGCCCCGGTCGAAGAAAAGGTCATCAAGGTCGAAGGCGACAGCGATATCGTTTCCAGCTTTATCGACTTTTTTGATGGACTCGATTCAGTCATTGCCAAAAATCCGGTGCCAGAACTTCAGATGCTGCACCAGAAGCTGCTCGATCGTCTGATCATACCCAACCAGATCAGCTATATGCCCGTTATCGCTGAGGCTTACGATTCGCAGAAACATTATGCTACCGACTATTTCCGCTCTGACAAATTCCCGGAAAGATGCATTGTTTTCGAAGTCGAAAAGGGTTATCTGAAGGGTGATTCGGTTATCAAAAAGTCCAAGGTTTGGGTAGTGCAGAATCTTTATGACTGTAATTCATGTCATGCGACCCAGAGCAACCCCGACAGCCGCTTCTGCCACATGTGTGGCGCCAAGATTACTGCTCCCAACGGATTGCCGGTTGACAGCCTGCCTGAATTCGAGCCGACGCCGATTACTTATCAGCGTTTTGCCGACAGTATGTTGCGTCATGGTGATTCCGACAAGGCAAGAGAATATCTGATGGCCGGTCTCGATCTTGACGGCAATTTCGCTCCGATCATGACCCGCCTTGCCGACATTCTGGCGCATGAGTCGAAGTTTGAAGAAGCTCTTGAGCTCCTGCAGAAGGCGAATACCATCAAACCGGACGCCAAGACCAAGGAAATGATCCAGGCTATAGAAACCAAGCTGAATATCTTCAAGCAGGCTCAGAGTCTCAAGCTTGCCCCGGAAGAATTCGAAAAGCTGCTGAACCTGATTCAAAAGTAACACTCACCACAACAGGAACCAATTATGTCACAGAATTCCAGTTCTGAAGCTCTTCCTAAGGCTTATGATCCCGCGATAGTCGAAAATTCAATCTACCAGAAATGGGAAAGCAGCCGCTGTTTCGCAGCCAACCCAGACAGCGATCGCGAGAAATACTGTATTGTCATACCGCCGCCTAACGTTACCGGTATGCTGACCATGGGGCATGTTCTCAACAACACGCTGCAGGATATTCTTATCCGCCATCAGCGCATGCTTGGCCGCGAAACTCTCTGGCTGCCGGGCACCGACCATGCCGGCATCGCCACTCAGAACGTCGTCGAAAAGGCACTCGCCAAAGAAAAGCTGTCGCGCCACGATCTTGGCCGCGAAAAGTTTCTCGACCGCGTCTGGAGCTGGAAAGAAAAATACGGCGGTATTATCCTCAGTCAGCTCAAGAAATTAGGCTGTTCATGCGACTGGGAACGCGAGCGCTTTACCATGGATGAAGGTCTCAGTCAGGCTGTGCAGCGCAGTTTCATCAAGCTTTACCAGGATGGCCTGATCTACAAGGGCAAATACATCATCAACTGGTGTCCGCGCTGCCGAACTGCTCTGTCAGACGAAGAGAAGATTCCCGAAGATACCAACGGCAGTCTCTGGTATATCAGATACCCGCGTAAAGATGGCAAGGGTCACGTTGTAGTTGCTACCACTCGACCCGAAACCATGCTTGGCGATGTTGCCGTTGCCGTAAACCCGCATGATGAGCGATATGCCGATCTTATCGGCAAGACTCTGATTCTGCCATTCGTAAATCGTGAAATACCTGTTCTTGTCGATGATTTTGTCGATAAGACCTTCGGCACCGGTGCCGTCAAAATTACGCCGGCGCATGATCCCAATGATTTCGAAATGGGACGCCGCCATAACCTCGATCAGGTCATAGTAATGGACGAGGGTGGGGTGATGAACGAGCTGGCCGGCAAGTTCAAGGGCATGGAACGTTTTGCAGCGCGCAAGGCGATTGTCGAGGAACTCGAAGAACTTGGTCTGCTCGAAAAGATCGAAGATCACCAGCTTGCCGTTGGCCATTGCGAGCGCTGCAAAACGGTAATCGAGCCATACCTCTCCGATCAGTGGTTCGTTAAAATGAAACCTCTGGCCGAAAAGGCTATTGAAGCGGTTAAGAGCGGAAAACTGCGCTTTACCCCCAATCGCTGGGTTGGCGTTTATCTGCACTGGATGGAAAACATAAGAGACTGGTGTATCAGCCGCCAGCTCTGGTGGGGGCATCGCATCCCGGCTTATACCTGCGGCTCCTGTCGGCATGTGATGGTTGCCTCAGATTGTCCCGACAAATGCGATAAATGTGGCGCCACTCAGGGTATCACTCAAGACGAAGACGTTCTTGATACCTGGTTCTCCTCCTGGCTCTGGCCCTTCTCGACCATGGGTTGGCCCGAACAGACCGAAACTCTGCGCCGATTTTATCCGACCGACACTCTGGTCACCGGCCCCGACATCATCTTCTTCTGGGTCGCCAGAATGGTAATGGCCGGCTACTATTTCGTCGGCGAATGCCCGTTCCATGATGTTTATTTCACCAGTATCGTCAGAGACATGAAGGGGCGCAAGATGAGCAAATCGCTTGGCAACTCGCCCGACCCGCTCGAAATCATCGGCAAATATGGTGCCGATGCTCTTCGCTATACTGTCATATCTCTGGCCCCGGTTGGTCAGGATATCAGATTTGCTGAGAACAAGGTCGAAATCGGCCGCAACTTCGCCAACAAACTCTGGAACGCCTCGCGCTTCGTGATGATGAATCTTGAGGGTGCCAGCTGCTCGATCAAGGCCGGTCTGCCCGAAGCTTCGCGTCTCAGTCCGATCGACAACTGGATCGTTTCGCGCATGAACTACGCGGTCGAACAGGTCGGTGCCAATCTCGCCGAAGGCCAGTTCCGCTTCAACGACGCGCTCAAAGTCGCCTACGAATTCATCTGGAACGACTTCTGTGACTGGTATATCGAAATGTGCAAGCCGGTGCTTTTCGGCAAAGATGCCGAGCGCAAAGCCCTGACCTTGCAGGTTCTCGTCAGTTGTCTCGACGGCGCTCTGCGCATCCTGCATCCATTCATGCCATTCGTTACCGAAGAAATCTGGCAGAAACTGCCAGGCAGTGAAGGATTCCTCATGCAGGCGGCTTTCCCGGTGGCAGATGCAGCAAGAGTCAATGTTCCGCTCGAGCAGGAAATCGGCGAGCTGATGGAGGCCGTGCGCGTAATCCGCAATCTGCGAGCCTCCGCTAATATTTCGCCTGCCAAAAAAGTTACGGTCAGAGTCGTTAAAAACGATAAAACCAGTGAAGCTTTCATCAATCACGCCGACATGATTCGCTCACTCGCCGGTGTTGAAAGCCTGAGTCTGGCCGATGGCAAGCCTTCCGGCCATCTCGTTGGCCTGATGGGTGCCTGCGAAGTATGTCTCGATCTCGCTGGTCTGATCGACGTTCCGGTCGAACTGGCGCGTGTCGATAACGAACTCGGAAAAATCGAAAAAGAAATGGCCAAAATCTCGGTCAAGCTCGAAAATGCTGATTTTGTCAGCAAAGCGCCGGCCGAGGTGGTCGACAAAATCCGCGAGGGCATCGATGCTTATCAGCAGCAGATAGCCAAACTCAAGGAATACCAGAAAGAACTCAGGAGCATCTGAAAGTGAAATTCAGCGCAACCCCTCAGGAACAGCTCGAAATCGTGGCAACTGGTGCGGCTGATATTGTCTCGCGTGACGAACTGCTCAAAAAATTCGAAAAGTCCTATGCCACCGGCAAGCCGCTGATAGTAAAGTTTGGCGCCGATCCTTCCGCGCCCGACATTCATCTCGGTCATACAGTGGTCATTCAGAAATTGCGCCAGTTTCAGATGCTTGGCCATCAGGTCGTCTTTCTGATCGGTGACTTCACCGGCCGCATTGGCGACCCGACCGGCAAGAAAAAGACCCGCCCGGCTCTTTGCGAAGAAGAAATCATGGCCAATGCCGAGACCTACAAAACGCAGATTGGCAAGATTCTTGACCTCGATAAGATACAGATCGTTTTTAACTCTGACTGGCTCGGCAACATGACTTTTGCTGATGTTCTCAAGCTTTGTGGTCAGTATACAGTTGCCCGCATGCTCGAACGCGACGATTTTTCGAACAGGTTCAAGAATCAGATTCCGATAAGTGTCGTTGAATTCATGTACCCGCTCATGCAGGGCTATGATTCGGTCGCCCTAAAATCAGACGTAGAGCTTGGTGGTGTCGATCAGACCTTCAATCTGCTGGTGGGCCGCGAACTGCAGCGCTCTTATGGTCAGGCGCCGCAGGTTACTTTGACCATGCCGATTCTCGAAGGCCTCGATGGCAAAGAGAAGATGTCGAAAAGTCTCGGCAACTACGTTGGAATCAATGAAGACCCTGGCCAGATTTATGGCAAGCTTATGTCGATACCCGACGAGCTGATGATGAAATATTACGAGCTGCTGACCAGCCTCGATCTGGCTGAGCTCAAAGCGATAAGAGACCGCATTTTACAGGAACCCAAAGCGATCAAGATGCGTCTGGCCCGCCAGATAACTGCGCAGTATCACGGCGAAGAAGCCGGTGCTGCTGCCGAAGCTGAATTCGAAAAGATGTTCGGCAAAACTGGCGACGGCCTGCCTGACGAAATTGAAGAACTCGAATTACCGGTTCCGACCGGAGGTCTGCCGCTTATGCGGCTACTGACCCTTGGCGGTCTCGCCGAAAGCGGCGGCGAAGCAAGACGTCTGCTGCAGCAGGGCGGGATCAAGATTGACCAGGAAAAGGTCACAGACGGTCAGAAAATGTTTACTGCCGGCTCGTCATTCATTGTTCAAGCCGGCAAAAGAAAATTTAAAAAACTCACTCTCAGGCCCGAATAAAGGCCTGACCGCATAGAACCAAGGAGACAATATGTCACAGATGATTCAGCTTAAACTTCCTGATGGAAAAATCATTGAGCTGGAGTCAGGCGCAACCGTTCTGGATGCCGCCGCGAAAATAGGACCAGGGCTGGCTAAAGCTGCTCTGGCCGGTAAGATAAATGGCGAGGTCACTGACCTGCGCACTCCCGTTACCAGCTCTGCCGATCTCGAAATAATCACTTCGAAGTCGCCCGAAGCCAACGATGTCTGCCGCCATTCAATGGCGCACATTATGGCAGAAGCAGTGCTCAAAATGTTTCCCGATGCGCAATTCGGCATCGGCCCTGCCATCGAAACCGGCTTTTACTACGACTTCAAACTGCCGCGAGCCTTGACCGTCGAAGATCTTGAAGCCATTGAAAAAGAGATGGAAGCAGGTATCAAGGCAAAATCGCCATTCGTCAGAAAAGAACTGAGTAAAGAAGAAGCGATAAGATACTTCAGCGAAACCAATCAACCTTTCAAGGTCGAACTTATCAATGAGCTTGGTGATCAGACGATCACTACTTTCACTCATGGTGGTTTCACTGACCTCTGCCGTGGCCCGCACGTTCAGGATTCCGGCGCTGTCAAACATTTCAAACTGCTCAGTGTGGCTGGTGCCTACTGGCGTGGCGATGAAAAGAGGCCGATGCTGCAGCGAGTTTACGGCACCGCTTTTGCCAGCAAAGAAGAACTCAAAGAGCATCTCGAACGTCTCGAGGAAGCAAAAAAGCGCGATCATCGCAAGCTCGGCAAAGAACTCGATCTCTATTCAATTCACGAAGAAGTCGGGCCAGGCCTTGTTTTCTGGCATCCTAAGGGTGCCAGAATCAGGCACATTATCGAAACCTTCTGGAAAGATCAGCATTATCGCAATGGTTACGAACTGATCAACACTCCTCATATCGGTCAGAAGTGGCTCTGGGAGACCAGTGGTCATCTCGATTTCTATAAAGAATCTATGTACAGTCCGATGGAGATCGACGAAGCCGATTACTTCATCAAGCCGATGAACTGCCCTTTCCATATCATGATCTATAAATCGCAGATGCGTTCGTATCGCGATCTGCCACTGCGCTGGGCCGAACTCGGCACTGTCTACCGCTACGAGAAAAGCGGCGTTTTGCATGGCCTGATGCGCGTGCGCGGCTTCACTCAGGATGATGCTCACATCATCTGCACGCCCGAGCAGATTGAAGATGAAATTCGCGAAGTTCTGCGCTTCAGTCTTGGTATCTGGAAGGCTTTTGAATTCAAAGAAGTCAAGGCTTATCTCGCTACCCGCCCGGAAAAGGCTGTAGGCGAAGAATCGCGCTGGGCAACCGCCATAGATTCTTTACGCAAAGCCGTGGCGGCAGAAGGTCTCGAGTGCGAAGTCGATGACGGCGGCGGCGCTTTTTACGGACCGAAAATCGACCTCAAGGTCAAAGATGCAATCGGCCGTGAATGGCAGGTTACCACCATTCAGTTCGATTTCAATCTACCCGAACGTTTTGACATGACCTATGTGGGTGCTGATGGCCAGCGGCATCGCCCCTATATGGTTCACCGTGCTCTGCTTGGCTCGATCGAGCGCTTCTTCGGAGTCCTGATCGAGCATCACAGCGGCGCCATGCCGCTCTGGCTGGCACCGGTACAGGCGGTAGTCATACCGGTTACCGAAAAGCATCATGATTATGCGCGCAAGGTGATCGACAGCATGAAACGACACGATATCCGTGTTGAGCTCGATGACCGCAATGACAAGATCGGTTATCGTATTCGCAATGCGCAGTTGCAGAAGATTCCCTTTATGCTGATTCTCGGTGACAACGAGGCAGACGAAGGTAAAATCACCGTTCGCCTGCGCAACGGCGAGAATCTGACTGGCATTGCCCTCGAAGATTTCATCAGGGAGCAGGAATGGAAAAAACTGTCAATCTGAGTTTAAGAGACGTTGGCGACCTGATCTTTCGCATAACGCAGCGTTATCTTTTCCGCAAAAACGAGGATCTCGGCCTGGATGTTACACTTCAGGCCAGTCCTCTTCAGGAATCGATGGTGTTGCGTCTGCTCGATGAGACGCGTCTTCTGGTCAAGACATTTCCGCACAAGAACTTCTCGAATGAGCTTGTTTATCGTATCGAGGTTTACAAAACACGCGAGGGCGACATGCGCGGTAACAAGATCGCCTTTCTCGAAGCTTCGCAGCATGATGGCGCGGTAGATGAGATTCACCGTTTCGTTCAGAGCTATCTGGCGCAGCTCGGTTTCTAATATCCATCTTAGGAGGGTTATATGCAGGCTGTAGTAGATTCAAAACATGGTGATTATTTCCGCTGTCTTCTCGAAAATGGCGATGTAATCAATGTTTACAAGAATGAATTGAGCGACGAGATCGGTATTGGTGACATTGTCAAAGTCAGTTTTGCCAAAGACAACGAAGCCAGCGCCAGACAGCAGGAGCTGATGAAATAGCCCTTTTCGGGAGGAAATTTTGCTAAAGAGGCTCACTCTTCTTTGTTTGTTGCTTATTGCCTCCATTCCGGCCAGTGGAGCCTCGGAGGACGAAGCTGTTCTTCTCAAAAAATCTCAGATCCTCGTTCAGAAGGCGCAGCGATTTGAGCAGAAGGGTGAAATCGAAGATGCTGTAGCGATTTACGAAGAGGCCTATAACACCTATCCCAAGAACGTCTTGCCTCTCATGCTCTGGGGCAAGGCACTGGTCAAGGTAGGCATGTATGACCGGGCAGCTGAACTGCTCGGAGATATACCAGTAGAAAAACTTCCGGCTGCCGGGCAGTCGGAAGTTCATCTTCTTATGGGGAGAATAGCTATTGCACGTGGCTCGGTCGAAGATGCAGCCTCGGCGTATTCGCGTTCGTTAAAGGCTTTTGAAAAAAATGACGTTGCCAGAATCCGTCTGGCCATGGTCAATCAACTGCTGGGAATGAGCAGTCGCGCTGACGAGCTATTGCGCGATTATGATAATTT
>Ga0123335_1006259_pt1 | contig 13970 bp, 10 predicted proteins | sample BiotimSIPDNA_2_FD_89707 | JGI IMG/M metagenome (GOLD analysis project Ga0123335, IMG submission 89707) | Anaerobic biogas reactor microbial communites from Washington, USA - Biogas_R2 time_0 SIP DNA | ecosystem: Engineered > Bioreactor > Anaerobic > Unclassified | place: Washington, USA... | reverse complement strand
GCAGAGAGCGGTCCATCAGGGCATGAAACCGTTCCGGTCCATAATCCCGAATGTAGGAATCCGGATCCTGGCCGTCAGGAACCTGCAGGACAGACACCTTCAAGCCTTTTTTGGCCAGAACATCAAGGCTGCGCAATGTAGCCGCCTGACCGGCAGCATCAGCATCATAGGCAATGATGACCTGTTCAGTATATTTACGCAGCAGCTGTGCCTGGTTCTCAGTCAACGCCGTTCCCAGCGAAGCGACCGTCTGGCGGATTCCTGCCTGATGAAGGGCTATAGCATCCATGTATCCTTCAACGATAAGCAGGTGATTTTGCTTGCTGCTTTTTGCCAGGTTCAACGCATACAAGTGACGTCCTTTAGAATAGATCGGTGTTTCAGGCGAGTTGATGTATTTGGGCATGCTATCGTCGATAACACGTCCGCCAAACGCGATAATCCGGCCCATTGCATCAAAAATCGGGAACATCAGCCGGTTTCTGAATAAATCATAGAGGTGTTCATTCTTACCGCGCTTGAACAATCCGGATTGCAGCAGTTCCTCTTCATCCGTATAGCCCAAACCTTTCAAATGATTCAGCAGTCCATCCCACTCATCGAGTGCAAAACCAAGACCAAATCGCGTACTGGTTGATGTGTGCAATCCTCGATTCTGCAAATAGATACGGATCCGTTCACCGTGTGGACTGATCAGATTGCGGTAAAACTGTCTGGCGGCTTCCAGACAGATCATCTGGAGGCGCTTTCGCCGCTCTTGCCTGGCCTGCCATTCAATGTCATCTGGTTCAGGAATCTGGATACCGGCTCTTTCCGCCAGGTAGCGAATGGCATCCGGGTAGCTCATTTTCTCGATATCCATAATAAAATGAATCACATCGCCACCTTTGTGACAGCCAAAGCAATAATAAATCTGTTTAGTCGGCGACACACTGAACGACGGCGTTTTTTCGGCATGGAAAGGACACAGCCCAAATAAATTGCTGCTGCTCCGTTTGTCGAGACGGACATATTGTTCAACAACCGAAACCAGCTCATTCTGAGCTTTTACATCTTCAATCACTGATTCAGGTATTAAGCTGGCGATCTAACCTACCTCTTTCCATCATCTTTCAGACATGATACTGTCTGGCATGTCAAAACCTCTTCGTTTATTAATACGACAACCAAAACGAAAATCCTCTTTTTCAGATGAATGGTTTATAAAAGGCGTGTCTGATTGATCAGCAGTTCAAAGCCTAGATTGAGAAACTGCGCCGCGTTACGGCACATTTTCATACGAATCAGGAAAATTTCAAAATACTCCATAACAGCACTGATTTCTGTATCAATGGTAAGGTTCAAGGTAGCGGTCTTCTTCTCTGCGTCTATCGTCAGCGTTGATTCAGTAACCGCATAATTAACCCGGTCGTGAATATCAAACTGATCCCTGTTCCGGTTGGTCACGCGCGAGCGATGAACATCTGCCTTGTCAGACAGGATCAGGGCAGCAGCAATGGCATTGACCGGTATACCGACTTCCTCGTCATGATTGGCAATCGCCATCATGATAGCGATCGCCTCGTCAGATGGCATCTCGTAACGCCTGAGAAAATCGTACGCCAGTACAGCACCGGTCTGTTCATGGCTTTTACGACTCAGAGCATTGCCTATATCATGCAGATATCCGGCGATCCGGCCCATCTCAACCAGCCGCTCCGGATAGTTTAGCGCAGACAGGATTTCACCGCATTTATTGGAGACCAGACGACAGTGTCTAAATGAATGTTCGGTATATCCGAGCGTTTTCATCTGTAGTGCAGATGCCTGGAGCAAATGCTTGACTTCCTCATTCTTGAGGATATCTTTCATAGTCAGCATGACAGCCTCCTTTTCAAAACAAATTGAGTGATCACTCTGCCCGATTCATTTCAAACTGAATCTTTTTAGCCTGCAGCCAAAGCGCGCATTCCAGCCGTTTCTGTTCCAGCCGGCAGCCTGTCTCGTAGGTACCCTGAAGCGATCCGCTGGCAAACCAGGCATTGGCGGCACATCCGCCGCTACAGAAATACCGCGCCCAGCAGGACAGGCAGTCGGGCTTTTCGGGCACAAGCAGATCTGAAAATAATCCCTGGACAGACGGATTCAGTTCAACAGGATCATCGTTGACATTACCCATTTTGAACGATTCGATACCCACAAATTGATGGCAGGGATAGATGTCTCCATCCGGTGTGACCGCACAGTATTCTGTTCCGACACCGCAGCCTTTCAGGCGTTTGTACAGACAAGGTCCGCCTTCCAGATCGATATTGAAATGAAAAAAGTTGACCGGCTTACCTTTTGTCCACGCATCAAACAGCATAACAGCAAGCCGTTCATAGGAACGTTCAAGCGTCGGAATGTCTTCCGGTCTGATCTCATAGCCGACACCGTCCGGTGCAACAACCGGTTCAATGGATACGTTTCGGCCAAGCTGGGCCAGCTGCATGACATCCTGATCAAAATCAAGATTGTAGCGTGTGTACGTTCCCCGCAGATAGTACTCAAGATCTCCGCGCAGTTCGACAAACGAGCGGATGTTTTTTGCTACACGATCGTAAGTGCCCCGTTTGGCAGCATCCGGCCTCATCCGATCATGAACTGATGGTCTTCCGTCAATACTGAGCACACAATTTTTAAAGTGCTTGTTAATGAAATCTGTTTTCTCACGATCGAGTTTCAATGCATTGGTCGTGATGGTCAGACGAATCGATTTCCCGGTTTCGCGACCACGCTTTTCGCAGTATTCTGTCAACTCGACCACGACCGGCCAGTTCAGGAGCGGCTCACCGCCGAAGAAATCAATGTCAAGGTTATGACGGTCTCCAGATGCTTCAATCAGAAAATCAACGGCCTTCCGGCCTGTCTCGAGATTCAGCATCGAGCGGCGTCCGCTGCCATAATCACCTGTTCCGGCAAAACAGTATTGACAACGCATATTACAGTCGTGGCAAAGATGCAGGCACATCGATTTAATCTTGGGACCATCTGGATACAAAGCAGATTTTGGAACTTGCTCGGCAGGCATAAATAGAACACCTGTGGTAATTAACTGGTCAACCTCTTCGGCGCACGTGATTGTGTCCGGACCAAAGTGTTCCTGCAGTTGTCTGAGAACAGCCTGAGAGGGACGTTTCCCGTTGTTTTCCTGGTATCGGCTGAGCACCTGCCAGGACGTTTCGTCGAGCAGATGCAGCGATTGACTTTCTGTATCAAAAGCAAGCCTGTCTTCCTGAATTTTGAATAGATGTAACACCCTGGATCCTTTCATCTCATAAAAATAGTGAAAAGCTGCCGCTTTCCACTATTTAAAAATTGGTACACGGAAGGATGATCGAACGTAAGTGATCGATCAGTCCGGATTACTTCGCCTCACACTTCTGGTTGGCTACTGTACAGCTGGTTTTGCAGGCTGACTGGCACGAAGTCTGGCACTCACTGCAAGCGTGACCGGATGCCGGTTTTAAATTGCATGGCTGCTGCAGGGTTACAATGTGTTTCATCGGTTTTTCCTCCTGAAGCTCAATGATTATTCAGACACAGGTTTGACAACTGTGTTGATTGAACTCTTCTTAAAGGTAACGAGTGTATTGGCCACGCTGGTGGAGATTGTGATTTCATCATCTTTGATGTTGACGATTTTTCCGACAATCCCGCCGATAGTGATGACCTGATCTCCGACGACCATCGCGTCAATCTGCTCGCGCAGCTTCTTCTCTTTTTTCCGCTGTGGACGGATCAAAAGCAGATACATCAGTCCGAACATCAGAGCAAGCGGTACAATTAAACTGAGGATTTGCTCAATCCCGCCGGGTCCCGCTTCAGTCAATGCAACAGTAAAAATCATATTTAGTTCCTCCCAATGGCGCTACATACGCACATTATTTCAGTTTATCGTATCATATCATTAATTGCGTTTATCCCGCAAGATCTCGAACGTTTAGTCCTCAGTCCGCTGACTGCGTCGCTCCTATTTCTTTTTCAGCTGCCCTGCTTTGACATAGCCAAAGCGGTCATAAAAGGATTCACGGAATGATAGCAGCTCATCCTGGCTGATCGCATCACGGATCTGCTGCATCAGATGACTGAGAAAATGCAAATTGTGCCAGGATGTCAACCGCAGACCGAACATTTCTTTTGCCTTGATCAAATGTCGGATATACGCTCGTGAATAGTTTTGACAGACATAACAGTCACAATCCGCGTCCAGCGGACCAAAATCACGCGCATAGGCTGCATCCCGGATAATGATCCGACCTTGCGATGTCAGTGCGGTGCCATTGCGTCCGATTCGCGTTGGCAGGACACAATCAAACAGGTCAATGCCGCGTAGACTGCCTTCGATTAGATAATCAGGAGAGCCGACACCCATCAAATAACGCGGGCGGTCAGCTGGTAGAATCGGAACAGTTGCTTCCAGCATCTCAACCATCAGCTCAGCCGGTTCACCAACACTCAACCCGCCGATTGCGTAGCCCGGCAGATCCATTGAACAGGTTTCGCGGGCGCTGATCTTGCGAAGATCTTCATGAGTGCCGCCCTGAACAATGCCGAAAAGCGCTTGGTCATGCGATCGTTGATGGGTCTTCATGCACCGTTCAAGCCAGCGCAGTGTTCGCTGCAGGGACTGTTTGGCGTAATCATGCTCCGCCGGCCACGGTGTGCATTCGTCAAAAGCCATGATGACATCAGCACCCAGATCGTTCTGCACCTGAATGGACTTCTCCGGCGTCAGCACATGGGATGATCCGTCGATGTGCGATTTAAAACCAACGCCGTCTTCAGTGATATGACGCAGGTCACTGAGACTAAACACCTGAAACCCACCGCTGTCTGTCAGAATTCCGCGATCCCAGTTCATGAACGTATGCAGGCCGCCTGCTTCACGGACAATATCTGATCCCGGACGCATCCACAGATGATAGGTATTCGCAAGGATCATGCCGGCTCCCATTCCTTTGATCTCCTCGGGAGACATCCCTTTAACGGTTGCCTGGGTGCCGACCGGCATAAAGGAAGGTGTTTCAAACGAGCCATGCGGTGTATGGACAATGCCGGTTCTGGCACCGCTTTGCCGGCAGACATGTTTCAGTTCAAACCAGACGGGGAATCGAGATTGATTTGTTTGTTTGACTGGTGTCATTACTTAGCTCCTGATTATTGACGGTTAATCAGCATGGCATCACCAAAGCTGAAAAAACGATATCGTTCACGAATGGCTTCGCTGTAAGCGCCCAGAACATGTTCCCGACCGGCAAAAGCCGACACAAGCATAATCAATGTGGATTCAGGCAAATGAAAATTTGTGATCAGGACATCCACCACACGAAACGTAAAACCGGGAAAAATAAAAATGTCCGTCCAGCCGCTCTCTGCTTTCAGGTGCTCATGCCTGGCTGCCACCGATTCAAGAACGCGACAGCTGGTAGTTCCGACAGCAATAATCCGACCGCCGTTCTGACGGGATCGCTCGATCGTCTCGACTGTCTCCTCGGGTAATTCATAGTATTCTTCGTGCAACGTGTGGTTTTTGATGTTTTCAGCGCGAACCGGCCGAAACGTGCCTAGTCCGACATGAAGTGTTAAAGGTGCAATGTGAATCTTGTTTTCTTTCAGGCGCTCCATCAATTCGGGCGTAAAGTGCAGTCCTGCAGTCGGTGCCGCTGCAGAACCATCTTTTTCAGCATACACGGTCTGATAACGCTCCGGATTTTCTAACTGCTCATGTATATAGGGCGGCAGCGGACATGTTCCCGCCTCCTGCAAAACAGTTTCCCAGATCCCGTCAAAGAAAAAGCGAATCCGCCGGTTGCCGTTTGGCAGGACATCCAGCACTTCAGCTTCGAGACGTCCCGGCATCAGCGTTATGTGATGGCCTTTACGAACCCGCCTGCCAGGTCTGGCCAGCGTTTCCCAGTCAGTCTGATTCAGACGTTTCAGCAACAGCAGTTCAACCGGTGTTCGGGAATCTGTTCGCACACCGAGCAGACGGGCCGGGATAACACGCGAGTTATTGATGACAAGACAGTCATCCGGCCTGAGCAGCGATGGCAGTTCGTAAAAAGAACGGTGATCGATCGCCCCGCTGGGTCCATCCAGACACATCAGACGTGAGGCGTCACGCTGCTCGATCGGGTGCTGGGCAATCAGATCCTCTGGTAATTCAAATGCAAAGTCACTCGTTTTAATCATGAGCGGATTATATCTGTAATTGACGTTGTTGTACAGAGAATGCTATCATAATTGCGTCTGAAAAGCATACACACCGTATGATTATTTATCAGATTTTTGATCAAGACTGGAGGTCCCTTAAATGAAAAAGCCACTGTTTAAAGGCTCAGCTGTGGCCATTATTACGCCGTTCACTGAAGATGGCGTTGATTACACAAAACTCTCGGAACTATGTGCCTGGCATATCAAGCAAAATACAGCAGCGTTGATTGTCGCCGGTACGACCGGCGAGGCTTCAACAATGCCGGATGAGGAGCATCTGGCGGTCATCCGCCATGTCGTCGTTCAGGCTAACCATCAGATACCGGTTATTGCGGGTGTTGGCAGCAACGACACAAGACACGCCATTGAACTGAGCGTTGAGGCCGAAAGACGCGGTGCAGACGGTCTGCTCAGCGTATCCCCCTATTACAACAAATCTTCGCAGCAGGGTCTGTACCTCCATTTTAAAGCGATTGCTGATTCAGTTAACATCCCGATCATCCTGTACAATGTCCCCAGTCGGACAGCCATCAACATAAACCCGGAAACCCTGGCCCGCCTTTCTGAATTACCGAACATCAACGGTGTTAAAGAATGCAATATCGAACAGGCTGCAGAGGTTGCACTGTCATGCGGCGATCAACTGAATATGTATTCAGGTGAAGACGCGATGGTTCTCCCCTTGCTGTCCTTTGGTGGAATCGGCGTCATTTCCGTTATCGCGAATATCGTACCGGATCTCACGCACAAAATGGTTTCGGCCTGGTTATCCGGTGATACGCAGACGGCCATCCGCACCCAGATTGAACTGATTCCGCTGATCAAAGCCATGTTCTGTGAGGTCAACCCGATCCCTGTTAAAGCTGCAATGAATATGATGGGGCTGGAGGTCGGCTCATGCCGGATGCCTTTGTGCGATCCGTCGCCTGAACACCAGAGTCTTATCCGTAGCACGCTTATTCAATACGGACTGATTCAAAACTGACAGAAAGGAATCCATATGCCAACGCGCATTTTTCTCAGTGGCTGCAACGGACGAATGGGCAGGATGATTCGCTCAATTGCTGACGGGCAACCTGACCTGATAACCATAGCAGCCGGATCTGACCTGAATGATGATCCTGGTGCTTCTTTTCCTGTTTACCAGGATCCGACCGGCTGTCGCGAATCCTTTGATGTTATTGTTGATTTTTCCAATCCTGAAGCGCTTACTGCTGTGAGACAACTCGCTCTTAAACGTGGCAAGCCAATGGTGATCTGCACAACCGGTCTCGACGAAACCGCCAGGGCTGAGCTCATCGAAGACGCTGCTTCAGTTCCCGTTTTCATGTCAGCCAATATGTCACTGGGAATCAACATCCTGATTGACTTGGCACGTCGGGCTGTCGCCACCCTTTATCCGGAATTTAACATTGAAATTATTGAAGCCCACCACAACCAGAAAATCGATGCGCCGTCCGGCACTGCCCTGATGATTGCTGACCAGATCAGAGAACAGTTGGACGGAGCCGCAACGTACACCTATGACCGCTCACAGGTTCGCCGCAAACGTGACCCCGCAGAAATTGGCATACACGCGATACGCGGTGGCTCGATTGTCGGCCAGCACACCGTTCTGCTTGCCGGACCCGATGAAACGTTATCGATCCAGCATACGGCCGAATCCCGTGCTGTTTTTGCACGAGGAGCTCTCGCAGCCGCTCGTTTCCTCAGCACCCAGAAGCCCGGATTTTACGATATGAATGATGTCATAAAAGCCAGTCTTTGAAATAATACGTCGTACAAATAAAACAGCCGCCCTATGAGCGGCTGTTTTATTGCTTACAGGCACATTTAGCTGTCTCAGGCGTTGTTCGGTGATTTTTGCCAATCCTTCTGTCGCTGTTCCTTCGAAGGTTGTTCCTCTTCCGTTTCATCCTCGTCCTCGGTGGATGGTTCATCTGTGGCCGACGCTTCATCTGACGCTTCAGAAGTCTCTTCTTCCTCAACACGCTGCAGCATGAAACGGTCCAGACCACGCCAGGCAAAGAAAGTTGTGAGATATAAATTGAAAGCAAGTGCAAAACAGGCATACCAGATGATGGCGACAAACACGGAGAATCCATATCCCAACAAGAGCATGATGGCCGGAAATGCACAGAGAATGATAAAACTGAGCAGCAGGATCAAAACATTAAATGGCAGCCGGATCAGGGTAAACAGCAGGCTGTTTTTCAGCAGCTGTTTGAGTGATAACTGAAAGGTCACCATCATGGGATAGATGTACATTTGCATGATACACCAGATAACAAAGGCCAGAACCATTGCTGTTTTTAATACGATCCGCAGCAGATCGCTCTGAACCAGATTGCTGCCGTCGTAGAATGCGTAATTGAAAATGAAGATAACCAGAAACAGCAGGCTGATCAGAGAAACACCCAGCGATTGCTTCCAGTTTTTTCGAGCATGCTCCTTAAAATCCATCCAGACAAAAGCATGTTCTTCCCGCGCGTAATTCCTGAGCAGAAAAACCACACCGGCATGTACAGGTGCGACAATAATCAGACTTAAGCCAACCAACAGGATGGCAGTCACAAAATACATCTGGCTCATCTGGTATGAAACATATTCAAGCAGCGTTACACCCTCTTTTAACACAACACCGGATTCATTAAAAACCTGAATCAGAAAATCAGTTGACAAGGAGGGCAGCATCGATTGTAAAAACAAAGGTGCTGCGAAAAAAGCAAGCACAAATGCAGGCGCACTGAGCAACACGTACATGATATTAATGGTACATATTTTCCAGAATTTCCGACCCAGTATCGAGAAAAAAGTCAGAAAAGCGCCTTTCGGCGGTTCATCCGGGTAAACACCCCGCCCTTCCTTTTCATAATTAAATAAACCAAAAAACCCTGCCATTATGAGCCTCCTTACGGAACCTGCCGGCTCCGTTTGTCTATTGATCCAATACCCGTCTATTATACGTCAAGTCGGCGGTCTGTAAAGGTTATGATCTCCAGTACGGACATCAGCAGCTTGCCGGTCTTTTGCACAGGACATCCTTATCGATCTTTAGCCAGTAAATTCTCGATCTGATCAAGTGACCGCTGGATCATTCTTTCGATCCGCTGCTGCTTTGACAGACGATCCTGCGTTTCGAGTCGCGGCAGCAGTCCGAAATTAGCATTCATCGGCTGAAAATGACGAATCGCCGGATCGGATATATAACTGCTTAAAGCCCCTATGACGGTCTGTGCCGACGGCAGTCGTTCTTCCCGAAGGAGGATAGGCATTCCTTGCGCCTGAAAAGCTGCCTGCCGGCCGGTAACAAGCCCCGAGGCCGCAGATTCAACATAGCCCTCCACGCCTGTAATCTGCCCGGCAAAATAGAGTCCAGGCTGGCCACGCACGCTGAAATCTCTGTTTAAAACATCCGGTGATGGTAGAAATGTATTACGATGCATGACTCCGAAGCGGATCCACTCAGCTTTTTCAAGTCCCGGTATCAAGCCAAACACACGTTTTTGTTCTGAAAATGCCAGTCTTGTCTGAAACCCAACCAGATTATATAGCTGTCCTTGTCTGTCGTCCTGACGAAGCTGGACGCAGGCATATGGCTGACGACCCGTTTTAGGATCTGTCAGTCCGACCGGTTTCATGGGGCCAAAACGCAGCGTATCCAATCCTCTTTGCGCCATCGTTTCAACCGGCATACAGCCTTCAAAAATATGACGCTGATCAAATTCATGAATATCAGCGGTTCGCGCATGAATCAGCTCATCGTAAAACAGCTGGTATTGTGTCTTATCCATCGGGCAATTGAGGTAGTCATCGCTGCCTCGTCCGTATCTGCTCTGTCTGAAAACGATCGACAAATCGATTGAGTCAGCAGCGACAATGGGCGCAGCAGCATCAAAAAAATACAGTGTTTCAATACCCAGACGATCGCGGATATCCGTGAACAAATCACCCTCTGTCAACGGACCGGTCGCAATCACTACAATATCACCATCTGGAATACGGGTTACGGTCTGAGAAACACGCTCGATCAGCGGGTGGTTATTAATCCGCTCTGTCACGCATTGCGAAAATCCTTCGCGGTCCACTGCCAGCGCACCACCTGCCGGAATCTGTGTCTCATCCGCGCAGGAAACGATCAGCGAACCCAGTCGCCTCATCTCCTCCTTGAGCAGGCCAACTGCATTTTCGAGACGATTGGAACGGAGTGAATTGCTGCAGACCAGCTCAGCCAAATCTGTCCGGTGATGAGCGGGTGTCATTCCCTGCGGCTTCATATCGATCAATTGAACCGGGACTTTTCGTTCAGCAAGCTGCCAGGCCGCCTCACACCCTGCCAGACCGCCACCAATTACCAGAACCGGATTCTGCTGTCGCACCTCAGCCATCAGTCTTTTTCTTTCTCACAGCTGTTTTTCGCTTTTTCGGAGCTGCCTTTTTGGCAGTCGGTTCGACTTTCTTATCGCTGCTCTTGCCCTGCTCTCCGGTTTCCTTTTTAACTTTCTTTTCATTGGTCGGGCAATCACGATTCCCACATTTGGGAAAGCTTCTGCCACGATAACGTTTAAGAACCATATAAGATCCGCAGGTATCACATTTTTTCCCTTCGATGGGCAGATCCCAGCTGATAAAAGGGCATTCCGGATCAGAGCCCTGTTTGTCACAGGTAAAAAATGACTTTTTATACTTATAGGACATGCGGCTGAGCAACCCGGAACCGCATAGCGGACATTTACCGTTAACCTGATTTTCGATATTGCGCGTATATTTACAGTCGGGATAATTTGAGCAGGCTATGAACTTGCCAAAACGGCCTTCTTTGATCACCAGATCTCCAGTTTCGCATTCCGGACACTTTTCACCCGTCGGCGTACTGGCAATTTTCACGCGATCGATCGTTGAAGCGTCCTCTATCTGCTGATGGAATGTCGGATAAAATTCATCCAGCAAGCGAATCCAGTCCTTCTCACCCGATTCAACAGTGTCCAGGTCGGCTTCCATCCGGGCTGTAAAAGAGACATCAACAATATTCGAAAAATGAATCTCCAGCATACCGGTTACTGCTTTTCCCAGTTCGGTCGGTATCAGGTATTTACCATTCTTATCGACGTATAGGCGATCAAGGATCGTTGAAATGGTAGGCGCGTAAGTTGAAGGACGGCCAATACCTTTTTCTTCCATCGCCTTGATCAGCGACGCTTCGGTATAGCGAGCCGGTGGTTGGGTAAACTTCTGTTCAGGTTCCAGACGATCGAGCATCAGTTCCTGGTCTTTCGACAATTCCGGCAGCTGATCTTTACCCCCATTTTCTTCCGGTTTTTTATCTGTTTCCTGATCAACAAGCTGAACGCCGTATTGAGCCAGATATCCGGGAAAAGCGACAGATTCTCCCTGAGAACGGAAGACAACATCGCCAGCCAGAATATCAGCTGTCACTGTATTAATCTCAGCCGCAGCCATCTGTGATGCGACAAATTTGTCCCAGATCAGACGATACAGGCGGAACTGCTCGTTGGACAATTTTGCCTGCAGCTGGTTCGGGCTCATGTCAAAATGGGCTGGTCGAATGGCTTCATGAGCATCCTGTGAGGAGCTCTTGTTTTTATATCTGCGCTGCACCCGAGGCAGATAATCAGTACCAAATGTGTCTTGAATGTACATTCTGGCAGCCTCTGCTGCTTCACCGGACACACGAACCGAGTCGGTTCTTATATATGTGACCAAAGAAATGGATCCCTGGCCGGCCAGTTCAATTCCTTCGTACAGCTGTTGTGCGATCTGCATCGTCCTGCGTGAAGAATAGCCCAGATACCGGGCCGCCTCCTGCTGAAGCGTACTGGTCGTAAACGGCGGAGCGGGCTGGCGTTGCCTCTTTTTCTTGGTGACTTCATAGACTGTAAACGCCTGATCGCGGACCGAAGATATGACTGCCTCGGTTTCATCTCCATTCGTCAGTTTCTTCTTTTTGATTTTGCCGTTTTCAAGCTGGCCGTGGTAGCGTGAACGAAATGATGAAGCATCGCTATCTGGTTTCAACCAGGCAGACAACAGCCAGTATTCTTCCGGCTTAAACGCATCTATCTCACGTTCACGTTCGACGACAAGGCGTGTTGCCACAGACTGGACACGACCGGCAGACAAGCCTTTTTTAACTTTTTTCCATAACAGCGGACTCAGCTCATATCCGACAAGGCGATCAAGAATCCGTCTGGCCTGTTGTGAATTGAACAGGTCCTGATCGATCGACCGTGGATGTGCGACCGCTTCACGGACTGCTGATTCAGTAATCTCGTTAAAACTGATCCTGCATGGACTGCCCGCGTCCATTTTCAGGATGTGCGCAAGATGCCAGGCGATCGCTTCTCCTTCGCGGTCCGGGTCAGTTGCGATGAGAACCCGGTCAGACTGCTCCGCCATTTCTTTGAGTTCGCGAATGACCTTCTCTTTGCCTTTCATCGTCGTATACTGCGGCTTATACTGGTTTTCCACATCGACACCGAGTTTTGACGCAGGCAGATCACGGATATGACCGACCGAGGCGGTAATACGAAAATCACGGCCCAGATAGCGTCCGATTGTCTTCGCTTTGGCCGGTGATTCAACAATAACAAGATTTTTACTCATAGCAGTTGACCTGTTCTTTCATGACATTAACTATCATTATATACAGAAAAGGACCTCGTCTGTCAAAAAGAATCGTCCCCGCTCAAATTTGAGATGACCTGAAAGCTCTTGTCTGCTAAGCCAGGATTCCGTTTTTCGTATCGACCAGCCAAACTCATCCGCGATTGATTCAACCGTCCAATGAACACCCGCAAGTTGCTGCAGCAGCTGTCTTTCGGATTGGTCAAGTATGCAAGTCTTTTCTGTGTCAATCCAATCATTTGATCTGCTGCTGGTTCGCTTCTGGTTATCAGGAATAAGATCGGCTGATTGTGTCAGAACACCTGCACCCTCTTTCAGTAATTGATGGCAGCCTTCACTGGTTCTCATTAGAATACTCCCCGGTACAGCGAAAACATCACGCCCCTGGTCCGCTGCAAATCCCGCTGTGATCAAAGTACCGCTGCGACTTGCTGCCTCCATTACGGCAACGACATCAGCCAGACCGCTGAGAATTCTGTTACGCGCCGGAAAATAGGGCCTTCTGGGTTTTGTTCCCGGTTCATGTTCGCTGATAATAAGGCCTCTTTGTGCAATTTCTTCCATCAGTTGCCTGTTTGCTGCCGGATACGCAATGTCGACGCCCTGGGCAACAACGGCAAGCGGCATACCATCATGAGCCAGCGTCAGCTGATGAGCCAGACCATCGATTCCCTGTGCCAGGCCACTGATAATCACAGTGTGATCTGAACACAATTCTGGAACAATGCGCCGGGTAACCGCCTGCCCATAGGCGGTCGGTGATCGTGTGCCGATAACCGTAATCGCTAACGGACGTTCCCAGCATTCACAACTACCCTGGCCGCGCACGTAGAGAACAAGCGGACAAGATCGAATCTGTTTAAGGCGGTATGGGTAATGAGGATCCGCCGCGCACATTGCCCAAATTCCTTGCGCAGTCAAATCTTCAGCTTTTTCTCTTTGATCAGGCAAACGATTATCACCTGGCATCAGATCAGTCAAAGACGCCTGGTATCCCTGTTTCAGGATTCGGGTACGCAGACAGCCGTGGTCAGTCCCCGGTGTTTTTATAAGCTTTGAAACCGTCAGGCAAAAAGCCATCTGTTCAATTT
>Ga0123335_1006255_pt1 | contig 13976 bp, 11 predicted proteins | sample BiotimSIPDNA_2_FD_89707 | JGI IMG/M metagenome (GOLD analysis project Ga0123335, IMG submission 89707) | Anaerobic biogas reactor microbial communites from Washington, USA - Biogas_R2 time_0 SIP DNA | ecosystem: Engineered > Bioreactor > Anaerobic > Unclassified | place: Washington, USA... | reverse complement strand
GCGGCCTTCCCCTGCGGCGGCCCGACGATCATCCGCGCCTTCGCCTACGGCGGCGGCCTCGAGCCGGGCGAACTGGTCGTCATCCAGGGCAACGGCGCCCTCGGCCTCTTCGCGCTCGCCTGGGCCAAGCGCCACGGCGCAACCGTCGCCGTCATCGGCTCGGGCGCCAACCCGGCCCGGCTCGCCCTCATGCGCGCCCTCGGGCCCGACGCCTTCTTCGACTACCGCGCCACCACCCCCGAGGCGGCGCGGGAGGCGGTCGCCGGCCTGGCGCGGCGGCTCGGACGCGGCGACGGAGCCGATGTCGTCGTCGAGACCAGCGGCAATCCCAAAGCCTTCGCCGAGGGGCTCGCCCTGGTGCGCACGCGCGGCCGCTATCTCGTGCCGGGGCAGTATTCCAACCGCGGGACCATCGCCCTCGCGCCCCAGACGGTCACCTTCAAGGCGCTCCAGATCATCGGTTCGGCCCAGTACCAGCTCGCCGACATCGGCACCTACCTGGACTTCCTGGAGGCCAATCCCGATCTCCAGCCCCTCTTCCGGTCGGCCCTGGCCTGCTATCCGATCGACGCCGTCAACACCGCCCTCGCCGATGCCGCCGCCGGTCTGGCGATCAAGGCGGCGATCTGCCCGGCCGGGACGGAGACCGCGGGCCGGGAGCCGGCCGCGCGCTGAGACGTTTCACGGGAGATCCGCATGCACGAGCCTGACTGCGACTGGAGACGGCAACTGGCCATCGAGCGCCGCACCTTCGATTCCTCCTGCGCCGACACCCACCTGAAGTACCATCTGATCGAGATGTACCGCGGGCGATATTTCCGCACCCGCGAGCGGGGCGACAGCGAGGCGCTCTTCCGCGCCCGGGCGCTCGACGCGGCGCTGCAGGAGGTGCCGCTCGTGCTCGCGCCGAACCAGAAGTTCTTCGGCGGGATCGAGACCTTCCGCCAGAACCGCCTGCCCGAACCGCTGACGGAGCTCGACTACGCCCGCGAAACCGGCGCCAGCCAGGGCCGCGGCCGGCGCACCTTCCGGCAGGGATTCGACCACACGCTGCCCCACTACCCGCAACTGCTGGAGCTGGGGCTCGGCGGCATCGTCCGGCGCATCGACCGGCAGCTCGCCGCGCGGCGCGCCCCGCAGGCGCGCCAGACGCTGGCCGCGATGAAAACCGCGGTCGAGGCGCTGTCGCGGTACATCCGGCGCGCCGCCGCGCACGCGCAGGCCATCGGACGCGACGCCTGCGGCGCGCGGCTGGAGCGCATCGCCGAGGCGCCCCCCGCCAGCTTCGCCGACGCGCTGCAGCTCGTCTGGATCACGCATGTCGTCCTCGCCGCCGAGGGACGTTACGCCGACGCGCTGGCCCGCCTCGACCAGTACCTGCTGCCGCTCTACGAGCAGGACCTGAAGGCGGGCACGCTGACGCGCGAGGCGGCGCTGGACGACCTCTGCCACATCTGGACGAAGATCGAGGGCCTGCACGAGGTCACCAACCTCTGCATCGGGGGCCTGAAGCCCGACGGCACGGACGGCACCAACGACCTGAGCTACCTCTGCATCGAGGCGACCCGGCTGGTGCATTCGCCCTCGACCAACCTCTCGGCGCGCTTCCACGACGCGTCGCCCGACGCCTTCCACCGCGCCTGCTTCGAGAGCATCCGCACGGGGATCGGCTTCCCGGCCATCTTCAACGACCACGTCAACATCCCGATGCTCGAGAGCCTCGGCATCCCCGCGGAAGAGGCCCGCGACTACGCGCTGGTCGGTTGCGTCGAGACCGTCGTCCCCGGGCGCCAGCAGCCCTGGGGCGACAGCCGCTTCGACGCGCAGCTGGTCATCTGCCGCACGATGGCCGAGATCGAGTCGCTGCCGACCTACGCAGCCTTCTGGGAGCGCTTCCTCCGGCTGCAGGAGGAGGCCGTGCGGGCGCACTGCGACACGGTCAACGCCGCGATCGCCAGCGCGCCGCCGGACCAGTTCCCCGATCCGCTGCTCTCCGCCCTGACGCTCGACTGCGTCGCCCGCGCGCGCGACATCAACGACGGCGGCGCGCGCTACCGGCGCTGCCACGGTGTCGGCTACATGTCGCTGGCGACGGTGACGGACAGCCTGATGGCCGTCAGGAAGCTGGTCTACGAGCAGAAGCAGCTCGCGCCGCGGCAGCTCCGCGAGGCGCTCGAGGCGGACTTCCAGGGGTACGAGCCGGTGCGTCAGATGCTGCTGAACGGGGCGCCCAAGTACGGCAACGACGACGACGAGGCCGACGCGATCGCCGTGGCGGTGGTCGACGCGGCCTGTACGGCGTTCCTCCGGCACCGGACGGTCGACGGCGGCTGGTTCCAGGCCTGCATGGCCACCAACGTCAACAACATCCCCGCCGGGGCCATCACCCCCGCCACGCCCGACGGACGCCATGCCGGAACGCCGCTCTCGGATGCCGCCTCGCCGGCCTTCGGGCGCGACGAGCACGGGCCGACGGCCGTCATCGCCTCGATCAGCAAGCCCGACTACACCCGCTGCAACTGCTCCGTGGTCAACATGCGCTTTCTGCCCGACTTCTTCCAGGGCGAGGCGGGCGCGCGCTTCTTCGGCGCGATCACCCGGACCTTCGTCCGCAACCGGATCCAGGAGATGCAGTTCAACTTCTCGGACGAGGAGACGCTGGAGAAGGCCCTGGCCGACCCTGAAGCGTACCGCGACCTGCTGGTCCGCGTCAGCGGCTTCTCGGCCTACTTCACCCAGCTCGACCGGAAGGTCCAGCACGACATCATGCGCCGCCGCGCCCACCGTCCCGCCTGATTGCGGGCTCCATGATCAATTCCGGCGCACGATGGGTGAACGGGAAGCCGGAACCTGGAGTCCGCCGTCCTCGGCGGCATGTTCTCCGCACCTGGAGAACCTACGTTGTCGCGAGATTGGTCTTAACCTTTGAGGCCCTGCTCCGCCAATAGGCTACGCAGGACAAGCGCGGAGGGGAACTGCCAACTGCCAACTGGAATCACCCCTGGCGCCGCTGCTTCTTCCGTGACGCGGGCGGCGCGAGGTCGAAAAAGCTGGCGCGGGCGAGCTTCTCGGGCGTCACCAGGCCGTCGCCGGCGGCGGCCGCCTTCTTCAGAACCCGGGGCACGCCGCGCGGGGCGGCGCCGGGGGCCACGGGCCGGATGAGCGCCTTGAGGCGGGCGCGCAGGTCGTCGAGTCCCTGTCCCGTGGCGACCGAGACGGGCAGCGCCTGCCGCCGGGCCGCGGCGTCGAGCCGGGCGAGGTTCTCCGCGGCGCCCGGCAGATCCATCTTGTTGGCGACGAGCAGGATCGGGCGCTTCAGCAGGGCGGGGTCGAAGAGGCGCATCTCGCGCCGCAGGGCGCGGTAGTCGTCCCAGGGCGTGCGCCCGTCGACCCCGGCGGCATCGACGACGAAGAGCAGCGCCTTGGCGCGGGAGAGGTGGCGCAGGAAGTCGAGGCCCAGGCCGACGCCCGTGTGCGCGCCCTCGACGATGCCGGGAATGTCGGCGATCCGGATCTGGCTGAAGTCGCCGAACACGGCCGTGCCGATGATGGGATTGAGGGTGGTGAAGGGATAGGCGGCGATCTTGGGCCGCGCCGCGCTCAGGGCGGACAGCAGGGAGGATTTGCCGGCGTTGGGGAAGCCCACAAGGCCGACCTCGGCGATGACCTTGAGTTCCATCCGCAGGCGGAACTCCTCGCCCTCCCGGCCGGGGGTGAACTCGGTGGGGGCCTGGTGGGTGGAGCTCTTGAAATGGATGTTGCCGAGGCCGCCCGCGCCGCCGCGGGCGATGATGAGTTCCTGGCCATCCGCGGTGATGTCGCCGCGCAGCTCGCCGGTCTCCTCGTCGAAGACCAGGGTGCCGCAGGGCACGTGCACGACGAGGTCGGCGCCGTTGCGCCCATGCATCTGCTGGCCCCGGCCGGCAACGCCCGCCTCGGCGACGAGCCGCGGGCTGTAGAAGAGGCGGATCAGCGAGTCCTCGTTGATGTCGCCGCGCAGGATGACGTGGCCGCCGCGACCGCCGTCCCCGCCGTCGGGGCCGCCACGCTCGACATGCGCCTCGCGGCGGAAACTGGCGGAGCCGTCGCCGCCGCGTCCCGCCCTCGCCTGGACGGTGAGGCAATCGACAAATTGGCGCGTTTTCACGTCGGCGATCCGTGGCCGGCGGGCGGATGGGTTACACGTTGGCGTCGACCACCGGCTTGACATTCACGACGTGGCCTTCCTTCGAGAAGGCCACCACGCCGTCAGCCAGGGCGAACAGAGTGTGGTCGCGCCCCGTGCCGACCGCGTCGCCGGCATGGATCTTGGTTCCGCGCTGGCGCACGAGGATGGCGCCGGTCTTGACGATCTGGCCGTCGTAGCGCTTGACGCCCAGCCGGCGGCCGGTGCTGTCGCGCCCGTTGGTCTTGTGTGCTTTGCCTGCCATGGTAGGAGTCTCTCCGGGAATCGGGGGTTAGGCGATGGACTTGACGGTCACGGTCGTCAGTTCCTGACGGTGGCCGACCTTGCGCTCGTAGCCCTTGCGCTTGCGCTTCTTGAAATTGACGAGCTTCTCGCCGCGCTTGTCGTCGGCCACGACCGTCAGCACGACCTTGGCGCCATCGACGTAGGGCTTGCCGACCCGCAGTTCCTTGCCGTCCGAAACCGCCAGGATCTCGGCAATCTCGACGTCGCTGCCCGCCGCGGCGGGCAGGCGCTCGATGTCGAACGTCGTGCCGACTTCCACGCGATACTGTTTGCCGCCTGTCTCGACGACTGCATACGCTTCCATGGTGACCATCCCTTGCTTGCCCGCGGCTGTTGCGCGCTCCCGCCCGGACGGAGCTTCTCTCCGGTGAGAAAAAATCAAATGATTAGGTTACCGGAAAATCCGTCCCCCGTCAATACCGGTAGTGTTCCGGCTTGTAGGGGCCGTCGGCCGGCACCCCGATGTAGCGGGCCTGCGCCGGCGTGAGGCGGGTCAGGCGGGCGCCCAGATGGCCGAGATGCAGCCGGGCGACCTCCTCGTCGAGCGCCTTCGGCAGCCGGGTGACCCCGACCGCGTGCTTTTCGGTCCAGAGGGCGATCTGCGCCAGGGTCTGGTTCGTGAAGGAGTTGCTCATCACGAAGCTGGGATGCCCGGTCGCGCAGCCCAGGTTGACCAGGCGCCCCTCGGCGAGCAGGTAGATGCAGTGGCCGTCGGGGAAGACGTACTTGTCGACCTGCGGCTTGATGTTGACCCGGCGGATGCCGGACCAGGCCTTGAGCCGGGCGACCTGGATCTCGTTGTCGAAATGGCCGATGTTGCAGACGATCGCCTGGTCGCGCATGCGGCTCATGTGCTCGGCGGTGATCACGTCGCAGTTGCCGGTCGTGGTCACGAAGAGGTTCGCCACGGGCAGGGCCTCCTCGATGACGGTGACCTTGTAGCCCGCCATGCAGGCCTGGAGCGCGCAGATCGGGTCGACTTCCGAGCACCAGACCTGGGCCTTCTGCTCCTTGAGCGCCTCGGCGCAGCCCTTGCCGACGTCGCCGTAGCCGCAGACGAAGGCGAGCTTGCCGGCGATCATCACGTCCATCGCCCGCTTGATGCCGTCGACGAGCGACTCGCGGCAGCCGTAGATGTTGTCGAACTTCGACTTGGTGACCGAGTCGTTGACGTTGATCGCGGGCACGAGCAGCCGCTTCTCGGCCGCGAGCTGGTAGAGGCGGTGGACGCCGGTGGTCGTCTCCTCCGAGACGCCCTTCCAGCCGGCCACGGCGCGCTCGAACCAGCCCGGCTCCTCCTTGAGGATGCGGGCGATCAGGGCGTCGATGATCCGCGCCTCCTCGACCTCGTTGTCCTGCGACAGGATCGAGGGATCCTTGGAGGCCTCCAGGCCGCGGTGGAGGAGCAGCGTCGCGTCGCCGCCGTCGTCGACGACGAGGTTCGGCCCCGAGCCGTCGGGCCAGGTCATGGCCTGCTTCGTGCACCACCAGTACTCCTCGAGCGTCTCGCCCTTCCAGGCGAAGACGGGGATGCCGCGCGCGGCGATGGCGGCGGCGGCATGGTCCTGCGTCGAGAAGATGTTGCAGCTGGCCCAGCGCACGTCGGCGCCGAGCTCGGCCAGCGTCTCGATCAGCACGGCCGTCTCGACGGTCATGTGGAGGCTCCCCATGACGCGGGCGCCCGCGAGGGGTTTGGCCGGGCCGTACTTGGCGCGGGTCGCCATCAGGCCGGGCATCTCCTTCTCGGCGATCTCGATGGCACGGCGACCCCAGTCGGCCAGGGCAAGGTCCTTGATCTTGTAGTTCATGCTCGTTCCGGTTCCGGTCGGCGGCCGCGCGGCGGGTGGCCGCGCAATCCGCGCCTACGGCTTGAGTTTGGCGGCGTCGCGCAGCGCCTCGGCGCGGTCGATCCGCTCCCAGGGGAAGAGGCGGCGCCCGAAGTGTCCGTAGGCCGCCGTGTCGCGGTAGCACCAGCCCTTGGGCCGGGTCAGGCCGAGCTCGCGCACGATGGCCGCAGGGGTGAAGTCGAAGAGGCCGCTCTTCTCGACGAGCCGCGCGAGGCGCTCTTCGGGGATCCGGGCGGTGCCGTAGGTCGAGACGTTGATGCTCAGCGGCTTGGCCACGCCGATCGCGTAGGCCACCTGGATCTCGCACTTGGCGGCCAAACCGGCCGCCACGATGTTCTTGGCCACGTAGCGCGCGTAGTAGGCCGCGGAACGGTCGACCTTGGAGGGATCCTTGCCCGAGAAGGCGCCGCCGCCGTGCGAGCCGACCCCGCCGTAGGTGTCGACGATGATCTTGCGTCCGGTCACGCCGGAGTCGCCCTGCGGGCCGCCGATGACGAAGCGCCCGGTGGGGTTGATGAACCACTGGGTCTGGTTGGTCAGCAGCTTCGTCGGCCGGAGCACCTCGATGGCGAAGGCCTTGAGATCCCTGCGGATGCGCGCGAGCGGCACCTCCTGCGTCTGGTGCGAGATCACGACCGAGGTGATCGCCTTCGGACGGCCCTCCTCGTGCAGGATCGACACCTGGGCCTTGGAGTCGGGCTCGAGATAGGCGATCGCGCCGCTCTTGCGGGCGCGCGCCAGTTTCTCGAGCAGGCGGTGCGAGAGCATGATGGCCGCCGGCATCAGTTCCGGCGTCGCGTCGCTGGCGTAGCCGAACATCATGCCCTGGTCGCCGGCGCCCTGGTCGGCCGGCCGGGCGCGGCTCACGCCGCGGTCGATGTCGGACGACTGCGCGTGCAGCCCGCAGACGTAGTTGAAGGTGTCGAAGGAGTAGCCGAGGTTCGGCTTGACGTAGCCGATCTCCCGCACGACCTGGCGGGCAATCTGCTCGAAGTTGATCCGCGAGGCGAAGTCCTTCCTGAGCTTGAGCTCGCCCGCGTTGACGGTCAGATTGGCGGTGACCAGCGTCTCGCAGGCCACGTGGGCGGCGGGATCGAGCGCCAGGCAGGCGTCGAGGATCGCGTCGGAGATCTGGTCGCAGACCTTGTCGGGATGCCCCTCGGAGACCGATTCAGAGGTGTAGACGTGGCGCGTGGCAAGCTTGCTCATGGTTGGTTGTTCCTTGAAGGAGTGCAAATCATAGTCGATTCCGCCTCGTCCTGCATCTGAAAAAGCTTCAATGCCGAACCGCCGAACCAATGCGCCGAACCAAATATCCGAGCAACGGCAGTCGCCCCGTTAGCTGTCTGGCAACAGACAATTGCTGGATGAGCCTGATCGCTGAGGAAGGATCGCTGCCGACCGCGGCGCTTGCGGCAGGCACCCGATCCTGCCATACTACCCTATCCAATGCGGGGACTGGAGGGTGTCTTGAAGACAGGAAAGACCACGGCTGTCAAGCGGACGATCCGCGCCGGCACCGCAAGCGGTCGTGCCGTGGAGAAATATGCACGGGCGGCGCGGACACTCGGCGCATTGGGGGCCAAGGCAATAGCCCCCCGGAGTGTCGTGACCGGCCGCTGGGTGCGGCTGAAATGCCAGTTCGGCTGCGGAGGATTCGCACAGTGTCTGACCTGCCCGCCGTATTCCCCGGAGCCGGAGCAGACGGCCGCCGTGCTCAAGGAGTACCGGACGGCGCTCCTGATCCACGGCGACGACCACACGGACGTGACACGGATCGCTGTCGCGATCGAACGTGAGGCATTCCTCGATGGCTGGTATCGGGCGCTGGCTCTGGGCTCGGGGCCGTGCCGGCTGTGCAGACGGTGCGCGCTGGAGTCGGGGAAGCGTGCGTGCCGGCACCCCGACAAGGCCCGCCCGTCGATGGAGGCTTGCGGGATCGATGTCTACCGCACCGCACGGAACAACGGCTACCCGATCGAGGTCGTCCGGAACCACCGGTGCACCCAGAACTACTACGGGCTTGTGCTGCTCGGCTAGCGCATCCCGCGGATCCGCTCCTCGACTTCCTGCAATCCGTCGGCCAGCTGGCGAAGAACAGCGGCACGGGCGCCAGGCGCATGATGCTGCCGTTGCCGGCCGCCCGGGGGCTTGTGGAACCGCAGAAGGCTTCCCGGGTCTGCCCAAAACCGGTGCAGGCTGCCGGAGGTCGTGCCGCCGATGTCGAAGCACGCGCCGGTGCTGCTCAGGTGTCCCTGCCGGTACCAGCGCACATATCGCTCAAGCTGGTCGACCGGATCGAAGCCGCGCCGCTCAACCAGGCTCTCCGCCAGACAGAGCGCCATCGACGTGTCGTCCGTCCACTGGCCGGGATTGAGATTGAACGGACCGCCGCCGGTGATATCCGTCAGCGGCTGGAACGAGCCCGGCGGCTGGAACTCGACCGTCGTGCCCAGCGCATCGCCTGCGGCCAGGCCAATCAGCGCGCCGCGATATCGATCCTGCACGGTCATGGTTGGCGCCTGCACGCGTAAACATTGGCTTTTCGCGTGTTTACGGGGCTTTGGAGTGGAGCCAACGATCCGAATCGAACGGACGACCTGCTCATTACGAGTGAGCTGCTCTACCTACTGAGCTACGTTGGCCCGGAATGCGCTGAACAGCAGGACTATAGCCAACCCGATCCGTGGCCGTCAAGCCCGCGTTCGGCGCCGGCCTTCCCGTCCGCCGCGCTTTCTGCTAAATTGACCCCGTCATGTTGTGCCAGCTCAGCGTCAGGAATTTGGCGATCGTCGAGACGGCGCGCGTCGGTTTCACGACGGGACTGAATGTCGTCACGGGCGAGACCGGCTCAGGCAAGTCCGTCCTCATCGGCGCCCTCAGCCTGCTGCTGGGCGAGCGCGCCGACAAGGGCGCGATCCGCAGCGGGGCCGCCGAGGCCACCGTCGAGGCGCGCTTCGAGCTGGCCGACGCCCGCGCCGTCGACGCCCTCCTGGAGGCGGCCGGGCTGCCGCCCTGCGAGGCCGGCCAGCTCATTGTCCGCCGCACGCTCTCCGCCACCGGGGCTGGACGCTGCTGGCTCAACGACGGCGCCACGACGCTGCAGACGCTCCGCGCCGTCGGCGAGCCGCTCGTGGACATGCACGGGCCCTACGACCACCAGTCGCTCCTCTCCCCCGACTTCCAGCTCGAACTCCTCGACGCCTTCGGCCACTGCGACGCCCCGCGCGCCGCCTACCGCGAGGCCTACGAGGCCTGGCGCGACCGGCTGCGGGAGCGCGAGACGCTCGCCGGCGACAGCGCCGACACCGCCGCGGAGATCGACCGTCTCCGCTATGTCGTGGACGAGATCGCCCAGGCCGCGTTGACCGACGACGACGAGGAGCCGCTCGTCGCGCGCCACGCCGAGGCCGCCAACGCCGAGGCCATCCTGGCCCTCGGCCAGACGGTCGGCGAGGCCCTCGACGGCGCCGACCACTCGGCCTTTGACGCCCTGACCGCCGCGCAGCAGCGGCTCGCCGAACTCGCGCGGCTGCTGCCCGAGGCCGGGATCTGGCTCGACGAGGCGCGCTCGGCCGCGCTGCAGGTGCAGGAGCTCGGCCGCACGATCAACGACCGCCTGCAGAGGATCGAGCCCGACCCGGGGCTGCTTGAGCAACTCGAGGCGCGCATGGGCGTCGTCCAGAAGCTCAAGCGCAAATACGGGCCCGCGGTCGCGGACGTGCTGCAGACCCTCGCGCGCCACACGGCCCGCCTCGCGGCGCTGGAGTCGCGCGGCGAGCGGTTGGCCGAGCTCGACGGCGAGATCGGCCGCGCCCGTGAGCTCGTGCAACGGCGCGCCGAAGGGCTCACGCGCGACCGCCGGGCGGCGGCGGCCAAGCTCGGCCGGGCGATCACGCGCGAGTTGCGTGACCTCGGCTTCGCCAAGGCGGCCTTCGCCGTGGAGCTCGCGCCCCGCGAGCCGGCACCGCACGGGTGCGACACCGCCACCTTCCGCTTCGCGCCGAACCCCGGCGAGCCGGCCAGCGCCTTGCGCGAGATCGCCTCCAGCGGCGAGATCGCGCGCGTCATGCTGGCCGTCAAGTCGGTGCTGGCCGCGCACGACCGGATTCCCGTGCTGGTCTTCGACGAGATCGACGCCAATGTCGGCGGCGAGATCGGGCGCGCCGTCGGCCGCAAGCTGCGCGCGCTCGCCGCGCGGCGGCAGGTCATCTGCATCACGCACCTGCCGCAGGTGGCGGCCTACGGGCACGCCCACTTCGCCGTGGCCAAGCGGCTCCAGGGCGGACGCACCTGCGCCGAGATCGCGCGCATCGACGACGCGGAGGCGCGCGCGGCCGAGCTCGCCCGCATGCTGGGCGGCGCCGACATGACACCCCTCTCGCTGGAGCACGCCCGCGGGATGCTGCAGACCTGCCAGCAGGAGATCCCCGCGACATGAAGATCCTCATCACCGGCTGCAACGGGCAGCTCGGACGCGACTGCCAGACAGCCCTCGGCGCCTGGCATTCGCTCGCCTGTCTCGACCTGCCCGACATCGACATCGCCAGCCCCGATTCCATCCGCGCCGCGATGGCACGCTTCGCCCCCGAGGTCGTCGTGAACTGCGCGGCCTACACGCGGGTCGACGATGCCGAGAAGCACCCGGAACTCTGCCACCGGGTCAATGCGCTCGGGCCCGCCCACCTCGCGCAGGCCTGCGCCGAGCGCCAGGCGCGCCTGATCCACATCTCCACCGACTACGTTTTCGACGGCCTGCGCCCGCTGGGCGAGGTCTACACCGAGGACGATCCGCCCCGCCCGCTGGGGGTCTACGGCGAGACCAAGCTGGCCGGCGAGCGTCCGGTCCTGGCCTACGCGCGCGGCACGGTGCTGCGCACGGCGTGGCTCTACGGCGCCACGGGCCCCAACTTCCCGCTGACCATGCTCCGGCTCGCGCAGCGCCGGCCGCCGCAGGCGATCCGCGTCGTCAACGACCAGCACGGCACGCCCACCTGGTCGGGGCGGCTCGCGCGGCAGATCGCCCGCCTGCTGGAAGTGGACGCGCCCGGGCTCTACCACGCGACCTCGCAGGGCGCCTGCACCTGGTTCGAGCTGGCGCGGCGCTTCCTGGAGGCGATGGGGTGCGCCGCCGAAGTCGTGCCGATCACGACCGCCGAGTACCCCACCCCCGCCCGCCGTCCCGCCAACGCCGTCCTCGAGAACCGCAACCTCAAGCGCGCCGGCCTCGACGTGATGATCCCCTGGGAAGAGGATCTGGACGCCTTTGTCGCGCAGAACCGCGAGAGCTGGCTCCGGAGAGTGCAATCATGACCGCCTACAAGAACCTCCTCGTCACCGGTGGCTGCGGCTTCATCGGCGCCAACTTCATCCGCTACCTCTTCGAGGAAGCCGGTTTCCAGGGGCGCGTGGTCAACGTCGACCTCCTGACCTACGCCGGCAATGCGGAGAGCCTCGCGGACCTCGCCGCGCGGGTGGGCAACCGCTACCGTTTCGTGCAGGCCGACATCTGCGACCGCGAGGCGATGGCCGGGGTGATGGACCGGTACGACGTCGACGCGGTCTGCCACTTCGCGGCGGAATCGCACGTCGACCGCTCGATCGTCAAGCCCGACGACTTCATCCGCACCAACATCGTCGGCACCTACACGCTGCTGCAGCTCGCGCGCGAGCGCCAGGAGCGGATCGTCCGCTTCCATCATGTCAGCACCGACGAGGTGTTCGGCAGCCTGGGCGCGTCGGGCGCCTTCAGCGAGACGACGCCCTACAGCCCCAACAGCCCCTACTCGGCCTCCAAGGCCGCCTCCGACCACCTCGTGCGCGCCTACCACGAGACCTACGGCCTGCCCGTGACGGTCACCAACTGCTCGAACAACTACGGCCCCTTCCAGTTCCCCGAGAAGCTCGTGCCGCTGATGATCCTCAACGCGCTCGAGGGCAAGCCGCTGCCGGTCTACGGCGACGGGCTCAACGTCCGCGACTGGCTCTATGTCACGGACCACTGCGCGGCGATCTGGACGGTGATGAACCGGGGCGCATCCGGACGGGTCTACTGCGTCGGCGGGCGCTGCGAGAAGCCCAACATCGAGGTGGTCCACCGCATCTGCGACGGCCTCGACCGCCTGGCGCCGCCCCTGGCGGACGGCCGGCCGCGCCGCGCGCTGATCACCTACGTCAAGGACCGGCCCGGCCACGACCGCCGCTATGCGATCGACTGCACACGCCTCGAGCGGGAGCTCGGCTGGCGCCAGGCCGAAACCTTCGAGAGCGGCTTCGACAAGACGATCCGCTGGTATCTCGACAACCGCGCCTGGGTCGACCGGGTGCGCAGCGGCGCCTACCGGCAGTGGATCGACCAGAACTACGCGCGGCGGTAGCCGCGTGGCCGCCGTGCCGCCGGAGGCGGCCTGTGGCGGCAGTTCTAAAGTTCGGCAGTTCTAAAGGTCTAAAGTTTGGGCTGCACCTGTACCGAGCCACACCTTTGGGTTCCTTGACGCTCTACTCTATGCTGCCTTATAATCTCTCCTCAACGGGTGAACCCAATTGAGGAGCGTACGTATGAAGCACGCGGTCGTGTTTGGTTTGGTGCTGATACTTGCGCAAAGCCTAATCAGCGCACCCCTTGTCTTTGTGCGCGAGGATGGTAACGATAGCTCCAACGGCTTGAGTTGGGCGGAGGCCAAGGCAACGATTCCCGCGGCGCTGAACATTGCGGACGCCGGTGGCGAGGTTCGCGTTTCCAACGGCACCTATATCGTGACGGCACCCATCACCGTTGCCACCAACGTGTGGCTCCACAGCGTCAACGGGCCGGAACTGACGACGCTGGACGCCGCCAACGCCACCAACGCGCTCATCTACGTCAACCACGCCGATGCGACGGTGGCCGGATTCACCTTCAAGAACGTCAAATGCGGCCCTCAACGCGCCCACGCGGCGCTGCATCTCGCCTCCGGCACGGTCACCAACTGCATCATCCGCGACAACACGGCCAACCGTGTCTCTCCGGTTTACGTGACGGGCGGCCTCCTCATCGACTCCGTCGTGACCAACAACCTCGTCAACGATTACTACGGCGCAGCGGGACTACTGATCACGGGCGGCACCGTGCGCCACTGCCGCATCGTCAAGAACACATCGAACAACAGGAGTTCCAACACGGCCGGCGTGCAGCAGGAGGGCGGCACGGTCGCCGACTGCTTCATCGTCGGCAACAGCGGCCCCAGCATGGCCGAGGGTAACGGCAACGCGGCCGCCGGCGTGCGCATGACCGGCGGCCTGCTGGAGCGCTGCGTCATCGCCTGCAACACCAACACTTGGGACGGCTACAGCGCTGCGGGTGGCCTCTACGTGTTCGGCAGCGGCACCGTCCGCAACTGCCTGATCGCCGGTAACCGGGCACAGCGTAACTCGACCGACGTTGCGGCGGGATTGACGATCACGGCCTCCGGCGCGGTGATTGAGAATGTCACGGTCGTGGACAACCACAACCCGAACGCGGCCGCCGACGGCATCCGGATGACGGCCGGCACGCTGCGCAATGCGATCGCCTGGAACAACGGTTCGGTCGATGCGGACAACCTCAACAAGAGCGGCGGGACGGCAACCTACTCGTGCTTCCCCACCGCCGTGGAGGGCGACGGCAGCCACAACCAGGC
>Ga0123335_1006252_pt1 | contig 13980 bp, 14 predicted proteins | sample BiotimSIPDNA_2_FD_89707 | JGI IMG/M metagenome (GOLD analysis project Ga0123335, IMG submission 89707) | Anaerobic biogas reactor microbial communites from Washington, USA - Biogas_R2 time_0 SIP DNA | ecosystem: Engineered > Bioreactor > Anaerobic > Unclassified | place: Washington, USA... | reverse complement strand
TTTTTCTTCAATAAGAATATCAATCATCTTGTTGTCAAAGACAAATATATTTGATATTATTTTTTATAGACAACTATTGAAGGAGATTACTCATGAAAAAGCCTAAAATTCGCAATTATGAACGTTCTGGTCCTTTCATGCGCGGATTGAAAGCCCTACTGCGCTTATTCATCAAACGTCCCACCATTCATGGCAATATCGAGCTTCCAGATCAAGTCTTATTGCTCGCAAATCATAGTGGAGCTGCCGGTCCGTTTTCATTATCGCTTTTTTTTCCGAAATTGTTTGTTCCTTGGGGCGCCCATCCGATGACTGAAGGGTATTGCTCGCGTTGGCGATATTTGTATTATATTTTTTATCAACAGAAATTAAAATATAAAAAAGTACCCGCCTTTATCTTGGCGACTCTATTTGGCCTCATATCAAAAATGCTATATAACGGAATGCATGTTATTCCGACTTATCAGGATTTTCGCCTATTATCATCGATATCTATCAGCATGGAACATTTGGATTGTCATAATCCTGTTCTCGTATTCCCAGAAGAATCAGAAGACGGCTATCATGAAGTACTTGCCAAATATAATGCGGGATTTGTCGTATTAGCAAAAACATATTTTAAAAAAAGACAGATAGATCTACCGATCATTCCGATCTATTTCAGTAAAAAAGAACGAATCATTCTGGTGGGTAAACCCGAAATGACCAGTTCGCTTTTAACCTCCGGTATGACACGTGATGAAATTGCCGAACATTTTCGGAAACGGACAAACGATTTGTACGCTGCGTATAAAAACGAATAATCGCCAGTTTTCGCAAGCATATTGACATTCAAAACTGGCTGTGATATTGTGAATCCAGATTCACGAAATTCAAGGGATGGAGGAGTAATATGAAAAAATGGGTGTGTGAAGTATGTGGTTATATTTATGATCCCGAATTCGGTGATCCCGATGGTGGTATCGAGCCGGGAACTGCCTTTGAAGACATCCCAGATAGTTGGGTATGCCCTGATTGTGGCGTCTCCAAAGATAATTTCAGTCCAATGGACTAAAAAAGTTGCTCGAAAGCAACTTTTTTTATACACTCATAGAATACAGATTGCTTCAATCTCAATCAAGGCATCTTTGGGTAAGCGCGATACTTCAAAAGCAGCTCTTGCAGGCTTATGATCCCCAAAAAATTCTTGATACACTTGATTCATCTGATTGAAAAAGTTTAAGTCTTTGAGATACACCGTGCATTTGACCACGGACTCCCGTGGATATCCTGCGGTGTCCATTATCCCTGCTATGTTGGTCAGGCACCGCTTGGTTTGGATGGATACATCGGCAATTTCCATTTGCCCCCGGTTGGGATCAATTGGCAATTGCCCGGAAATAAAAAGAAAACGATCCGCTTGAATGGCTTGTGAATAAGGGCCTATGGCGGCTGGTGCAAGTTCTGTCACAATCTGTTTTTTCATAGAATTCCTTCCTTTCGTATTTTTTTCGTTTCACTTGTATTTTGTGGGTGCACATAATATAATAATATCAATGTATAGAAAAAATAATAGGGGTGAAACAGTGAAAAAATTCTTTAAAGAATTCGGTGCATTTGTTGCCAGAGGAAACGTTTTGGATCTGGCCGTAGGTTTGGTGATCGGTGCCGCTTTTCAAGCCATCATCAAAAGTATGGTCAACGACATCATCATGCCAGTCATTGGTTTGATCAGTGGAAAATCATTTTCGGATTTGTTTTGGGTTATGAAAGGAAACGATCCAGTTTACTTAGCTGGGCAATATGTGTTTGAAGAAGGGTCAGTGGTGATGTGGTATGGGCGTTTTCTTCAAGCCATCATTGATTTTTTGATCATTGCCCTCGCGATTTTCCTTGCTCTCAAAGTCATTATGTCTTTAAAGACAAAACTGGATTCTGCCAAACAGAAATTAGTAGCTAACGCAGAAATGGAAGAAAAACCAGAATAAGAATTTCCGGAAGCCAAACTTCCGGATTTTTTTTACATTATTTCCCGATATATCGCCATGAAATCCCCCGTAGTAAATAACTTTGGAACAGGATAAAGTGGATTGGCTTCACAAAAAGCCCGGGAGGCCATTATCGGAATATCTGCTTTTTGAATCCGATCAAGCACTTTTTCGGGTATTTTCAGTTGATTATTAAGCGTTTGAATAGCTGAAATAAAATGTTCCGCTTGTTCAAAAAGCGATAACTTCGTATGTTCAGGGTATAGTATTGAATTCAAACCAGCCAGTTTTTTATGAACACTTTTGCCATAATATCGAAGAACAACCGGTAATAAAATAGCATTAGCCAGTCCGTGTGGAAAATGATAGAATCCCCCTAATTGGTGCGCCAGTGCATGGATATTACCAACATAAGCTCGGGTAAAGGCTACTCCGGCTTGATAAGCAGCGAGTTGCATTTGACTTCTTAGATCGATCTGATCGGGTCGTTGACAGGAATCGACAAGAACTGTAAAAATCGTCTTGATTGCTGACACAGCCATTCGTTTGGTTTTTGGGGTGTTGGCTGAGCCAATGTAGGCCTCAATGGCGTGAGTTAAAGCGTCTAAACCCGTCGTCGCGGCTAGATTAAATGGCATACCCTGAACATTTATCGGATCAAGAATCGCAACTTTTGGGATGAGTTTCGGATCATTAATCGCATATTTTTCTTTAGTATCCTCGTCTGTGACAACAGCCGCGACAGTCGCTTCCGAACCAGTTCCTGCGGTCGTAGGGATCGCAATCAGTAGTGGCAATTTGTGTCTTATCTTCAATAGCCCGCGCATTTTCCGAATAGGCGTGGATGGATTAGAAGAAGCTGCTGCCACAACTTTTGCCAAATCAATGACCGATCCTCCGCCATAGGCAATCAAGCCTTGACAATCATGTTTCCGATACATTGAACAAACGGTTTCAATTTGTTGAATCGAAGGATTTGGCAATGTATCAGAGAAGAGTGTCACTTGAATTCCTGAGGTTTCTAATTGTTGGCGAATCCGAATAAAGGGTTCAGAAGTCGCTAAAAAAGCATCAGTAGCCAACAGCATACGTTTTAATCCGTTTTCTTGAAGAATCGATAATATGCGTTGATTACTATTAAGACCGACTAAGAGCGTCGGTTCACGGAAAGATAAGAAAGCACTCGCAATATAAAGAATCTTCTGATAAACTCGACAATATATCCGGTACAATGGATTCATTCGGTCCCTCCTGTAACGCTTTGGTTTTATGATATCAAACGATCTCAAGTAATTCAATCGCTTCCACAATCTTGATTGGGAATATAAAAGTGCTTCGATTGGCAGATCGACATTTCTTTGATATAATTTATTATGTAAGGAGTGATCAAAATGAATGTTAAAAAAGCATATCAGTTAACAAACGGTGTCTGGATCCCTTCCGTTGGCTTTGGAACTTGGCAAATACCTGCAGGGCCAATTGCCACCCAAGCGACCCGCGAGGCCTTAATAGCGGGGTATCGCCATATTGATACAGCAGCCATCTATCAGAACGAGGAATCTGTTGGCCTGGCAATCCGCGAATCCGGTTTGAAACGTGAAGAAGTATTCGTCACATCGAAATTGCGGGCTGATCGCAAAGGATATCAAATTACCCTTGATGAATTTTATGGTTCTTTAAATCGTCTGGGACTCGACTATCTAGACTTATTTCTAATCCACTGGCCAAAGCCGTGGGGTGTAGAAGGTGATGGCAAAGAATATGAAAGCCAAAACATCGAGTGCTGGAAAGCCTTTATTCAATTACATAAAGAAGGAAAAATCCGGGCAATAGGTGTCTCAAACTTTTATCCCATGCATTTGGAGCCATTGATTGAAGCAACGGGGTTTGTACCTCATGTCAATCAGATTCCCATCTGGCCCGGTTATCTTCAGACAGAAACCGTTACCTTTGCGGAGAAACATTCCATTCAGATAGAAGCGTATTCTCCCCTCGCAACTGGTCGACTATTTCAAGTGCCTGAGATTCATGAGATTGCCAATAGATATCATAAAACACCAGCTCAAATCGCGTTGCGCTGGAGTTTACAGCATGGATTCTTGCCATTACCAAAATCCGTTAACAAAGAGAGAATCATCAGCAATCTGGAGTTGTTTGATTTCGAGATATCTCCCGAGGACATGGTGATGATTAACCAATTCTCTGTCCCACCCAAAAAGAAAAGCTGATTATTTCGCGCACCGTTTTACATGATATTTTCGTTCAAAAAAAGCGACCGGATTTTCTGGTCCTTTTTCATATTGATTGACAATAATAAGCTGTTTCCTGTATAATAATATATACTGGGGGGGAGTATATGAAAGAAGTGTTTAAAATCGATGGAATGACATGTACTTCTTGTCAAAATACTGTCGAAAACAGTGTCAAAAAACTTCCGGGAATTCAAACGGTTTCGGTTTCTCTATTGGCAAATAGTATGATGGTGGAATATGATCCAAACAGGACTAGTTCGTCCATGATTATCCGTGAAGTAACCGCCGTTGGTTATAAAGCTACATCATCAAGTAATCTGACTCAATCGACGAGTGTTTCTCATAAGACGAGTGACAATCAAACACTTAAATTGCGCCTTTTGGTTTCGCTTATACTTTTGATTTTGTTGCTCTATTTTTCTATGGGTGAGATGTTAAAAATACCTCTTCCAAAGATCTTTGTTCTTCCGGAATATTCTCTTCATTTCGCTTTGGCTCAATTATTTTTGATTATTCCGATAATCGTCTTGAACTGGCATTTCCTAAATTCGGGAATTCGTCATTTGCTTCGAAGAACTCCCAACATGGATTCGCTGATTTCCATCGGCGTAATTGCAGCTTTTTCAAGCGGAATCATTTCTTTGTTTGTCATAGCAACAGGCTTTGCGGAAAATAATATGGAGATGATTCATCTTGGACGGATGAATTTGTATTTTGAAGCAGCTGGTGCAATCTTAGTATTCGTATCACTTGGAAAACACGTTGAATCCATCAGTAAGCAACGGTCAACGACAGCGGTAAAGCAGTTGTTAGATCTTTCTCCAGAAACGGCATGGGTCAAACGTGAAGGTGATTTTAAGGAAATTCCCACGAGCGAAATTCAGATTGGAGATCTGATTTTGGTAAAGCCAGGAATGGTGATTCCGGTAGATGGCACGATTGAAAGCGGGAGTTCTGACATTGATGAATCATTAATCACCGGAGAAAATATCCCTGTATTCAAACGTGAAGGAGATCCCGTGATTTCTGCCACGATCAATAAAACCCAGGCATTTCAATTTCGTGCGGAAAAGGTCGGTAGTGAGACAACCATTGCTAAAATCATTGATTTGGTAGAAACAACGATTGCCAGAAAAATGCCGATTCAGAAGCTTGCGGACAAAATCAGCGGGGTCTTTGTTCCAATCGTTCTATTGATTAGTATCATCACCTTTATTACATGGATGATTGTTGGGGAAACAGTGGGTGGTGCGTTGTCAATGGCAATAGCGGTATTAGTGATCTCTTGTCCTTGCGCATTGGGGTTGGCGACACCAGTCGCTGTCATGGTGGCAATGGGTAAAGGAGCCGAAGCCAGTATTTTGATCAAAAATCCGGACATTTTAGAGATCATCCATAAGGTCAACGTCATCTTATTTGACAAAACCGGCACACTCACAACGGGAAATCCAGAAGTCACGGATGTCATTCCTTATCAAGGAGTCAAGGAAAGTGATCTGTTAAGAGTTGCGGGATCTTTGGAACAATATTCCAATCATCCAATCGCCAAAGGGATCCTTCGATTTGTAAATATCAAAGAGATCGATTTAGATGAGATCACGCAAATGAGTGAAATCCCAGGCAAAGGGCTGAAAGGCACTTGGCTGGGAAAACAGGTAATGGTCGGAAATCAAGTACTTTTCCCGAAAGATTTGCCATTGCCTAGCGACCTCGTTATTATATCAGAAAGTCTCTTTAATCAAGGGAAGACAGTCAGTTATGTATTGCTTGAACAACAGTATCTGGGGTTGATCGCTTGTCAAGATCAATTGCGTCGCGATAGTAAAGAAGCTATCAATTCCTTACGAAAACTAGGTTTGAAAACAATCATGTTGACAGGGGACACTCCGCTTGCAGCTACAGCCATTCAAAAACAGATAAATTTGGATCATGTGTATTCTCAAGTCAAGCCTGAAGAAAAAGCAACTATCATCCGACAGATGCTACAAAATGGAGAAGTGGTTGCCATGGTCGGAGATGGAATCAACGATGCAGTCGCACTTAGCGAATCATCAGTTGGAATCGCAATCGGTGCGGGGAGCGATGTAGCAATCGACTCTGCCGACATCGTCTTGATGCATAGTAATCTGAATGATGTAGAAAAAGCGATTATTTTAGGAAGAAAAACTCTCAACACTATCAAAACCAATTTATTTTGGGCGTTCGTTTATAATCTGGTCGGTATTCCAATCGCTGCGGGGGTTCTTGTCAGTTGGTTTGATTTTCGACTCTCACCGATGATTGCCGCTTTGGCTATGAGTCTCAGTAGTATTTCAGTCGTGTTAAACGCGTTAAGACTTAAAACATTAAAGTGGAAAAAGAGAGGAGTAATATGAAACAAATCATCCATGTTTCCGGAATGCATTGCACTCACTGTAGCATGCGTGTTCGGGATGCTATCAAAGGAGTCAGTGGTGTAAAAAAAGTCAAAGTCAATCTCAAAAAGAGAACAGCTTGCATTGTTTCCGAAGTTGCCATTACGAGGCAATCCTTGGAGAAAGCCCTTTTATTGGTGGGCTATCAACTTGACGAGGAGGCACACCCTTAATGAAAGCCAATCATGCACTGGTCAAAAAACGATTGAATCTGGCAAAAGGACAAATAGAAGGTATCCTGAGAATGGTTGATGATGATCGTTATTGCATCGATATATCACAACAATTGCTGGCTGCGATCGCTTTGTTAAAACAGGCCAATCGTCTGGTTTTGAAGGCCCATTTGGATAGCTGTGTGCGAGAAGCATCTGGAGCAGAGGTATCGGAAAAAATACAAGAAATAATGGCGATAATGGAGAAGATGAATCAATAAAAATGAAGTTTGAAAACCGTTGAATTAATAATTAAATGTGATATAATAACATTTAGATATATTTGGTGTATAACAGGGAACCAAGTGAAATTCTTGGACTGTGCCAGCAACCGTAATGCTTTTGGGATCACATGACCATTGCCTTGGCGAGAAGGGTGATCACCTTACAAGCGAAGTCGGGAGACCTACCAATATATCCGACTACAAAAATTGAATAAGAGGGATGAAAAATGAAAAGAATTGTACTGGGCACCATGCTGTTCTTTGGTTTGTTTTTTGCATTGTGGGGTTGTCAAGAAGCAACGACTTTGCCCCCAGAAACACCCGCGTATCTTCAATTGGTCATTGTGGATTCGACGACAGCCCGTTATGAAGAATATGATAGTAGTGATGAACTCATTTCCACGGATACCTTTACCTATACGGACGATGACTCTTTGCTAGAAGTACTACAAACCATCACGACCGTGTACTGCCAAGGGTCCGATGGCAATCCGGATGACACCTGTTCCTTCCAAGGAACATACGGTTATTATGTTGTTGGAATTGGTCCGTTGAGGGCCTTCGCCGACAATCAATTTATCAGTTTTTATATCAATGGTGACTTTGCTATGACGGGCATCGGCGATACGGAACTCACCGTCGGTGCTACCTACAAATTCTCCGTTGATACGTTCTAATGTGAAAACAAACGCTTTACGTCAAACAATCCTGACAGCAATGTTTCTCGCCATCATTGTAGTTCAGGAATTGGCTCTCAGCTTTTTACCAAACATTCAGTTGACATTTGTCCTATTCATGGTCTTTGCAACGGTATTATCTCCAGCACATCTTGTCATGCTTGTTGTTGGATATGTGTTATTGGATAACTTACTGTTTGGATCTTTCAACTATTTTGTCGTAGTGCCAATGTTTTTAGCATGGGGGATCTATGTCGCCGTTTCTTATGGGATCCGCTATCGCTCGATTCATTGGAAAATTCTATTTTCAGCTTTATTTGGTCTGGTGTATGGGTGGTTTTATCTCCCCTTCACCTATTTGGCTTTTTACCAAGGTGTTCCGAATGCCCTTCTCATGTTGTTGTCTGTTGATTTGCCATTTGGAATGGTTTTACTTGTAAATAACCTCTTCACCATGCTTGCGTTATACCACCCTCTGACTGCCCTGATAAAATCACTAGTAGGTCAGTCCATATTATGAGTGAGAATCGCAAAATAGATGATTGATTGACCTGTCATTACTTCCGAGAATCGTGCATAAGTTTATCAGTGTGCTCGGAGTGGTACGTATGATTTTTCCTTATTTTTTTTCGGTATTGAACATTGTTTTATACATCATTCTCTCAATCACAACACTTGTGTTTGGGCTTTTTGCGTTTTATTTTCATCATTCCTCCCGTTATAAAAAAGAGAGCCTAAATTTAAATGAAGACTACTCCAGTCTGGTTGAAAATTATGCCGGGATGGCATATCGTTGTCTGAACGATGAATTCTGGACCATGAAGTTTCTCAGCCAGAAGAGTGCTGATCTGATTGGGTATACACCAGAAGAAGTGATCGATAACAAGGTGATTTCCTTTGAAGAGATCATTATGCCAAGGTATCGTAAAGAATTGCGTGATAAATGGCATATCGCAATTCAGTTGAAATCTGATTTTATCAGCGAATATCAAATCAAAACAAAATCGGGAATCGTAAAATGGGTTCAAGAAACCGGTCATGTAATTTACGGAAAAAATGGAATACCGGAATATATTGAAGGCTTTATTCGCGATATTACCGAAGAGCACGAAATCGCAATCAAAGAGAAAAAGAGTGAAGGCAAGTATCGAAATCTGATTGAAACGATCCAAGATCCTATTTTTATAGATGAAGAAGGAATTCTTATTTATGTTAATCCGGCTTGTGTTCGTTTTTTCCGCGCAAAAAGCGAAGCTGATCTTCTTGGGAAACATGTCGTCGACATCATTTTACCGGAATATCTTCAATTCTATCGCGATCGATATGATCGATTAAGTCGAACCAAACTTCCGAATCCGCGAGCCGACTATGCTTTCCTACGTTTTGATGGAACGATTGCTTATGCGGAAGTCTCCTCCTCGCCTCATTTTGACAACGGAGATATGTCTGTCCATGTTTTGATTTATGATATAACGGAGAAGAAATTTCGAACCGAACAATTACGTCGCATTCAAAAGCGAAATCGTGATTTGATTTTACAAATGTCGGAAGGCATTGGAATTTTCAATCAAATTGGCGATTCCAAAGAGAAACAGTTGATTTACGCCAATCGGAGTTTTGCCAAAATTCTTTACGGATCACAACGAAAAGTGATCGGGCAAACCTTGCTGGGTTTGTTTGGTGATTCAACGAATCAGGTCCAGTTGGTGATTGCTAGCGCGTTTGACCAGCAACTGCAAACCACCCAACAAATCCCCTTTGATAATCGTGTTCTTCAAGTAAAGGCTTTCTTTAATGACGACAATGAATTGGTGTTAATGATTGCGGATATCACGGATTTGGTCCATTATGAATCCAAATTGATGCAAGAAAGAAATCGACTTCAAACCATTATCAAAGGAACCAATACTGCGATTTGGGAATTGGATTGGGCTTCAGGAATACTCATTGTCAATGACCGTTGGAAAGAAATTGTTGGTTACCCCCCAGAAGCTGTTCTCCCCTTAACATTCAAAACGTGGGTCGATATGATCCATCCCGATGATTCTCAACGGTTTGTGAAAGCATTTAACCGCCTTCTTGCCAAAGAAACGGACGATATTTATGAAGAAGTCCGTATTCATCATTCACATGGTCGACCTGTCTGGACTTTTATTCGTGGCTCTTTGAATGACACTCCAACCAACTCGGGACAAGTTATTTTTTCAGGTATTTTACAAGATATTACCGACCATAAAGAGAAAGAGTTGGAGATTTTGCATCTCAGCTATTACGATCATTTGACCGGGTTGTTTAATCGCCGAAAATATGAGGAAATCCTTCAGGAAGTCGATTGTGACAACTGTTTGCCTTTATCCGTCATTATGACCGATGTTGATGCATTGAAGATCACGAATGATGCTTTCGGTCATCAAGCGGGCGACTATTTATTGAAACACATCACCGAGAAGTTATTGTTACACTTTCCCCCCGAGGTCTATATTTCCCGTATAGGCGGTGATGAGTTTGTCATCTTATGGCCAAATATGGCGTTTAATCAAGCCAAAAAGTCCATTGATCAACTCAATGAAAACCTCAAAAAAGAAGTCATCAATGGAATCCCATGTTCGGTTTCTTTTGGTGTTGCCACAAGAACTCTATTGACACAGGACGTTCGTGACGCCATTCGGGATGCGGAAATGATCATGTACAATTCCAAATTGATGAAATCTCGTGATTATCGTTCGGATATCATTGAAAAAGTAAAAATGACTTTCTTTGAGAACCACCCCGAAGAAAGAATTCATGCAAATTTGGTGAAGAAATACTTGTTTCAATTAGGAAATGAATTTCACCTTTCGGAATCTGATCTCAACAGCCTCTTGTTACTGGCGGAAATTCACGATATTGGTAAAATTTCCGTTTCAAGTGAGCTGTTGTTAAAACCGCTACCTCTCGCAGACGATGAAATCAAACAGATACAAAGGCACTCGGAAATTGGATATCGGATCTTGGCCTCTTCCTATGAATATGATAAGATAGCCCTAGACGTACTTGCACATCACGAACGATGGGATGGCAAAGGTTATCCAAAAAAAATCAGTGAAGACGAAATTCCCTGGAAAGCTCGATTTCTATCCATTTGTGAAGCTTTTTCATCAATGATTCAAACGTTCCCTTATCGCCAAGAACTTTCTATACTGGAGGCATCACAAGAAATCATTCGTCATTCCGGTACGCAATTCGATCCGGAAATCGCTCGGGTTTTTATCGAAAAAGTCTTGAAAATCGAGTGGAAGTCAAATTAAATCCAAGCAGAAGACTATTGTAGATGACTTCTCTATGATATAATATTCTTGAATAATAAAGGAGGTATAAAAATGCTCAAAGATACAGTGACCAAACTATTAAACGAACAAATCAATAAAGAAATGTTCTCCGCTTACTTGTATTTGGATATGGCGAATTACTACACCACGCTCAATCTGGACGGCTTTGCCAACTGGTTCAAGATTCAAGCCAAAGAAGAAATGGATCATGCCATGATTTTCATGACATATTTACAAAACAACGATTTTCCAGTTGTTTTGGAGGCAATCGAGAAACCAACACGCCTATACAAAGATCCGCGTCAGCCGTTGGAAGAAGCCTTAAAGCACGAACAATTCGTGACAGCTTCCATCCATGCCATCTACGCGGAAGCCATGGAAGGTAAAGATTATCGAACAATGGAATTTTTGCATTGGTTCATCAAGGAACAAGGCGAAGAAGAAAAGAATGCGACAGATCTCATCGCCAAATATGATCTTGGATATAAGAATCTATTAATGATTGACCACGATCTTGCCAAACGGGAATATCATCCCGCTGACTATGAACTAGATTAATTATAAATCGTTAAACCAGCAAGCCAGTCGGCTTGCTGGTTTTTTCATGCTGTTCGAATAACGAATTCATTATTCACATAATCAAGCTGATACAAAACATGTGGCTTGATTTCTCCGCCGATAATCTTTTTAGCGATATCGGTTTCGATAGTATGTTGTAGGTAACGTTTGAGCGGTCTTGCTCCATACTCGGGATCAAAGGCGTTTTCAATGACAGCCTGATTGACTGCCTCAGTAAAGTCAATCAATAAATTTTGGCTCTTTAGACGGTTCGCCAAATCGTTCAGCATTTTCCTGACAATCAATGTTTGAGTAGGTTTGTCGAGCGGATTGAAGAGGACGATCTCATCTATTCGGTTGACGAATTCAGGTTTGAATGATTGTTTGACCAGCGTCATCACTTTGGCTTTTCCAGATTCGCTGTTATCAGTCAAGAGATCACTTCCAAGATTGGATGTCATAATGATGATGGTATTCTTGAAATCCACTGTTCGTCCTTGATTATCGGTCAAGCGTCCATCATCCAAGATTTGTAACAATAGATTGAATACTTCTGGATGGGCTTTTTCTATCTCATCGAAGAGAACAATAGAATATGGCTTCCGACGAATTGCTTCCGTTAACTGTCCTCCCTCATCATATCCCACATATCCGGGAGGAGCTCCAATCAATCGAGACACTGAGAATGATTCCATATATTCGCTCATGTCGATTCGGACAATCTGGTTTTCACTGGAAAACAACTGTTCAGCGAGCGCTTTGGCCACTTCGGTTTTTCCTACACCAGTAGGTCCAAGGAACATGAAAGAGCCAATGGGTCTCATTTCGTTTTGAATTGCGGCGCGCTGACGAATGATGCTGTCGGCGATCAAGCGGATAGCGTGATCCTGACCGATCACCCGTCTTTTTAAAGCTTCCTCCATTTGCAAAAGTTTTTCCTTATCGCCTTGCAGCAACTTCGCAACTGGAATATGTGTCCATTTGGCAACGATATCAGCAATGTCGGCTTCTTGCACTATTTCACTGATAAGTTGATGCTCATTTGATTTGGTAGCAGAAGCAATGGTTTTCTCCAGCTCTGGAATCTTGCTATACTGAAGCTCAGCAGCCCGAGAGTAGTCATTGCGATTCAAAGCGTTTTGCAAATCGTTGCGGAACGATTCTAGTTTGGCTTTTAACTCTTTGACTTTTTCCAATTCTCGTTTTTCTTTCTCCCATTGTTCGGTCACTGAATTCTCTTTTTTTTTAAGCAAGTGCAATTCCTCAGAAATTTTATTCAAGCGGTCTTTGCTCAGCGGGTCTGTTTCTTTTTCTAGGGCGCGCTTCTCGATTTCTAGTTGCATGATCCGACGTTTGACATCATCGAGTTCCGCAGGAAGCGAATCAATTTCCATTCGGATGGAAGCGCAAGCTTCATCGATCAAATCAATGGCTTTGTCGGGTAAGAATCGATCGGTGATATAGCGGTGAGACAATGTCGCTGCCGCAATGATTGCATTATCACTGATATGAACTCCATGGTGCGCTTCGAAACGGTCTTTTAATCCCCGAACGATACTGATGGTGTCTTCCACGGTCGGTTCATCAATCTGAACCTTCTGAAAGCGTCTTTCTAGCGCCCGGTCCTTCTCGATATATTTACGATATTCAGCGAGTGTGGTTGCGCCAATACAATGCAGTTCTCCACGCGCAAGCATGGGTTTCAACATGTTGGAAGCATCCATTGCTCCCTCTGTCCGTCCCGCTCCGACAATCATATGAATTTCATCAATAAAAAGGATGATTTGTCCATCAGAATCTTTTATTTTTTGTAAAACCGCCTTGAGTCTTTCTTCAAATTCCCCTCGATATTTTGCGCCGGCAAGTAAACTCGCAAGGTTGAGTTCATAGAGCATCTTTCCTTCCAATCCAATTGGGACATCACGATCTAAAATTCGTCGAGCAAGTCCTTCGACAATTGCCGTTTTTCCCACACCGGGTTCCCCGATCAACACCGGATTATTCTTTGTTTTTCGGCTCAATATTCGAATGATTCGCCGAATTTCCTCTTCACGACCAATCACAGGATCAATTTTCCCGTTTTGAACTTCAGCAATGATGTTTCGACCGAATTTCTCCAAAATATTGGGATCTTCCTGGTAATTTTCCATTCCTTGCATTTCCATAGTATCCCTCCTTAATTTGTGGTCATTCTCATTATATCGCTCTTGATTAGCACTGTCAAGCCGAGAGTGCTAATAATCTAGCAAAAAAAGAAATGGATTGCTCCATTTCAAATTTCATCGAGAATCTTGATGGCATGACCCTCCGCTTTAATTCCCCGATATTCTTTCGTAATCTTTCCGGTTTCATCGAGTAAGAATGTGCT
>Ga0123335_1006249_pt1 | contig 13986 bp, 13 predicted proteins | sample BiotimSIPDNA_2_FD_89707 | JGI IMG/M metagenome (GOLD analysis project Ga0123335, IMG submission 89707) | Anaerobic biogas reactor microbial communites from Washington, USA - Biogas_R2 time_0 SIP DNA | ecosystem: Engineered > Bioreactor > Anaerobic > Unclassified | place: Washington, USA... | reverse complement strand
CAGCAAACGGTCTGTGCAGAGGTCGCCGAGCCAGGTCAAAGGCGTAGGCTTCAGGAGCCTATCCTGTAGAGGTTCGTGGGTTCGAATCCCACCCTCTGCACCACTATGGTAAAAGTCTAAGAGGGTTTGTCCAAATGGCGATAACGCCAAAATAGCCATTTTATGGATTCTTCGCGTGCGCGAACACAACCGCAATAACAAGCCGTAACTATAGATTAATGGCTTGAGAGCCTAAACAGGATAATATCACAAACACGATATACGAGTTGCTTAGACGTGAGTAACCATTCCAGCAGTTGTGCAACTTGAAAATCGCCTACTTACTATATTAATCGCTCAATCGTCATCTTATACATCGTCTTTTGTGTGGTTTGTAAATGAACGAATACAAAGTCATTATTGGGAAGATGACTCCGGAGAATTCTATTTTGGGGTAAATCAAGGTTTCAAATTGAAATAAATGAGTTAGCCCAAGAAGGATGGGTTGTAAAATGCTCTAATACAACTACAATAACTCAGTCGAATCCTAAAAAAACACGAATAAGCGCTTATGCTCTGCTTGAGAGAGAAAAAATTCCTGCTCCCTTCAGAGAACGCTCTAAAAATAGGCAATAGGACCCTCTACTCGCGGGCAATTAATTTTTTAAAATTCGTTTTAGCTTTAATTTCTGCGTGATTACTTGCTTTTAATGAGCAATTATTAACTTACATATGTAGAACGCTTTTGAGTTATCCGCATATTCGTTTTCTATTAATTGAGAATAATATTCCTTTGTTAATTTTCGTACCCCATCTTCGTCACTTCCGTATTTCAAGTGAAGCAACTCATGAATTAGCGCAGCTCTAGCTCTGTTTCCTACATACTCAACCAGTAGATATTGTCCGTGTTCCTTTCTGAATGAATGACAAAACTTCAAGGGTTTTGGGTAAATACGAATTTTTCCGTTATTTATGTTACATTTTCCAGCTATGGTTAATCCGTTTTTTCTTGGCGCAGGTAAGATTTCGATACTGATGCTATCAATACTTTTTTGGGGGATCCTTTCTATTTCCAACATGTCGGATAGAAATTCTTGAAAGACTCTCTTGTTTAGCGCTTTGAGGGTAAAGCGGGAATATTTTAGGTAGAAACTTCTATTGATAGCCAAATTATGGGCTTCATCTTTGGTATTACCTATTGATATTTTGCTGGCGAGTGCGCAGTTTCGTTTTAACATTTTGCATCTGCTTGTTTGGTAATCGATATCGATTGGGTTTCAACAAGAAAAACGCTGTTTTTGTTTGCCTTAGCTGCCTTACGCGAGAATCCATATGAATTGGGTTTACTTTCCAGGTTATGGCTTGCAGAACATTGTATTCCAGCAACCCGTTTATCTTGTGAGATCCAGACTATTCGTCCGAGTCTAGTGCATTCGGGACATTGCGCGTAATCCCCTATTTGCGTGATTTTGAATCACCTTTTTTACTGTTATTAACGCAAATTGCTTTTACGCTGGAATCAAGAATAATTTCTACCGACGACCTAAATGCAGCAATTACGAGGTCTAATACGTCAATATTTTGTTTCATTTCTCTCTCTTCTAAGCCCATTAAGAAAAGCAAGGTGTTTAGTTGAATCTAAGCAAGAAGACTTTTCAGTATATAACATGTACTACCAAGCATATAAACAACTGAATCAAAAGATTGTTTTTGAAACGCTTGATGTTATAAATGTCGCTTTAGCGGTGATGAATTTTTACTTAAAAAGTAGGCCGGCGCATCGGCAACAACTGCCTTTGGGCTTAGTAATTCTTCGATCGTGTTCACTTAAACTATCCATGAACGGCTATTGTTATAGTCTATTTATAAGCTTTAGAGGGCTTTTCTCTCCAAAGCCTCATGTGTTTTATCGGGCACAGTAACTCTATCCATAGTTTATTAGGTACAGAACAAATTTACGTCCCAATAGGGTGGGTCGTCCTCTTAACTGGAACAGAGCACTTAATCGGAGAAATATTCCTTTGCCAGTTCAACATGCCTTTCGATATCGGTTCTGTCATATGATAACATGGCAGTATGCGCTGAGCACCATGCATAGTATTTCTTTAGAGAATCAAAGAGCTCTAATGCAAGTGCATCTTCCATTGGGTGTTTCCACCACTTCCAGTAGGTTCCAGACATTGGTGTTTCTCTATTTGGTGCAAAAGACCTTACTGACTCATGTAACGCCACACCGAATGGCGCTGCTTTCTTCTCAATTTGAAATGCTTGTGTTAATGGCGCTCCAAAAAATATCTGATTGATCTGCTTAGAATTTTCTTGGAGTTCAACAGCGCAAGCTAACGTTTCTTTGCCTGTAATTACAGGTCCATATGCTAACCCGCTTCTAATCATAAACTTATGAAGCGCAACCGGTTCAAGTATGAATGTAATTGCAAGGGCTGAGTTGACTTTATTTAAAAAACTTAAAATAGACTTCTGTGAAGATGAACAAGCGTATATTCCGTCTATAACTGGAAATAGTTCAATTGATGAATCATGTGCATGCAAAGACGCCAAATGTAATTTCATTAGGAAATGTGCTGACATGTTTAGGGAACGTAGCATTACATTTTGAGACCCCATTACGTCAACCCAGCCTACGTATTTGTGTGTTGCAGGCAGCATTTTGTCATGAGCAAACAAGGGTTGTTCATCTTTACGTTGTTCAGCAATTGAGGGTACAGCTGCGGAAGAGTTAACTTTTTTATTGTTCATAAAACCACTGACCGGTGTTTCATCGACGATTGAACGATAGCATATGCGCTTTATGTTGAACCATCTGATGAATTCTTAGTTCCTCAGGACTACGAAAAGCATTATTGCAAATTCGGCATTTAAACAGTTGATCATTATACTCTAGCATTTTAAAATAGCACTATTCCAGAAGTTAATTTGATAATTCTCTATGAGAGTATTTCGTACTTATAAGGAAGGCAGTTAAATTCCGTGAAATCAAAGTATCATTCGCGCAGGAAGCTGCTATTTATTGAGTGCTTGTTTTCCATATGTTAAGTGAACACTGATTCCAGCAGTAATTGCCCGCTTTATACATGCACCCTTGACATTCCACCCTATCAAAGCGTTTCTGGACACGGTTACTCATAGAAAGCACCTAAAAAAGGAAAGGAATCACTATGCCGTTTCTTTCTTCTTGACATTATTTGCAAAGATTTTCTTAGTGGTTTTCTTTCTAAATTCGCAGTGTGGCCGTACGGATGATTTGCATCTGCGGCAATTTTTAACTAGACCGACTCTAAGTTGACACATGTCCATTTACCTTTGTTGTTGTTTTTAGAAAAGGATCAATTATTCAATCAGTCGATTCCAAGAGGATAACAGAGACTCTTCAGTCAACAATACCATTGTATCAAACTAATAAAGGTTAAAATATTTGGCGTTTTCTCGATTGAAAGTTAATTTTTCAGTTTTTTTTAGAAAAAACGGATTTTTGAGGTTTTTTCACAGTTTTAGGCGAGAATATTCCTTTTTGAGCGATACTCTAATGTAGTTGATGAACCCATGTATGTGCTGTTAGAATTTTTAGAGGAAGAGTCAACCCAAAATTTAGATGCTTTTTCTCAGATTATTCTGATTATAACGTGGTGTTAGCACCACACTGGACAACATAAAATGGGTAAACGAAAAGTAACAAATGAAGGCAACACAGACGGTATGGTTCTACCTTCACCAAACGACGTTTTAGGCATAGCAGTGAAAATGCTGGGTGCCGAAAGAATTATGGTTAAATGTCAAGATGGAAACGAACGTCTCTGCCGGATCAGAGGTAAACTGAAAAAGCGTGTCTGGATACGCGAAGGCGACATAGTTCTGGTTTCGCCATGGGATTTCCAGATTGAAAGTAGGGGAGATATTTTTTGGCGGTACCGAAAGAACCAGTCAGATTGGCTTAGAAGCCACAATTACCTGACAATGTAGTGAGGACTGTTTAAAATTATCCTCAAATGCACTGATTGTGGAAACACATTCAAAAAAGATAACCCTGCTCAGGATGAAGTAGTTACATGCCCAGTATGCGACGCTCAATACAAAGTAGTGGCAACAAAGGATGGCAAGCTACGTCTAATCGATTTTATCCTCGACGAAAATGACTTTGGCGAACTCTAAAAGGTTATGCAAGAAAAATAATCGATTCTCTGAGGTGACAATTATGAAATATAAAATTCCTGTTAAAAAGGTAGAACGTTTAGGCGGTGGCAAAATTCGAGGGGTAAACGTTGATGAAAACACTGAAGAAGCGATTACTTAATTTACGCATAATCGCAAGAAAACTATAGGTCGAGTTAGGCAAAGTGTATTTTTGGGTTTCGTTGAATATGCAGCTTGAAAGGTGAGTTGTGCTGGGGCTGTTTAGTAAATCGTAGTAGTAAGCGCCGTTGCGTATCTTTGGGATTAACTGAGAGGCCCTTATAGCTTGCATAATTCGCATCCTTCGCCGTTGTTTAAGCATTCCGGGCTAGGCTCCCAGCCGTCGTATTTCGCGCAGGCTGAAGCATGGCTGCAGAGAGAAAGAGGGGGTGGCATTTATTTTTAGGATTGAAAACTTTTTTATTGATAAACTATCTAAAGCGGTTAAGGGTTGCTTCCCCCTAAGCTGGTCGTATATTTCTCTGGTCTTGACCTGCCCATTAGCAGCCCTTAGCCCATCTTTCCTAATCGGCAGGTTAGCTTCCAATTAACTTTACCAATTTAGCCCTGAACCCTTATGTTCTTCTCTACTATGCACGCCTAACTCCTCAGGGTTTTTAAAATGTTTACGACAAATCGGACACCTAAAGGAGTAGTAATTTATCTTCATAGCCATAGAAGTAAGCCAGTCTGCCTTATGACTGTATTCGATAGCTTATTTGATTAACAACTAACGCGCATGATATACACACCAAAAGAACTCGACAGAGAATCTGCTGTAATTTTTATCGTTAATCTGATAACGTTAAATAGCCGCAATACACCGCATGCTAAATACCGTGCGCGAGCTAAGTCGCACCCTAAAAACATTCATCAAAAAAAGAAAAGCGCAAAAAAGCCTCACCACCGCGTTAAACAGAGAAAACTACACGTTCAGCCCTCTCCGCAGCGATATGATACTAAACGAAACCGTCGACTGGAAACGGCACTATTTACCAATCGACTTAACAGGAAAAACTGTCCTCGACGTAGGTGGAGGTGAGGGGGAAAGCGCTCGCTTCTTTTTACAGCATGGGGCCAAGAAAGTTGTGAGTATAGAACCAGAGGCCACTGCGTATAAGTATCTAAAATTTAACGCATCCAACCATTTCCCCAAGATACAGAGCATAAATCAACCCTTCTGCCTCGAACACCTAACACAGTTTAATGTGGATTTTCTAAAGATGGATATTGAAGGCTACGAGGAAGCCCTCTTAGGCGTTAAGTTGCCTTACCCAGCGGTTATCGAGATTCATGGTATGCAGCTTAGAGACAAATTCAAGAGTGAAGGCTGGCGTATCGTGTACCCATCGGACGGTTGCCGACTTGGGTATAATTGTGTCTGTTATGGTTACTGGAAATGCTAATCCCACAGCTAACAAGAATAAACCAACAACACAACAATTGCTGGATTGAGCGGCACTGTTATTGGGTTGTTTGTGGGGCAGAAAAGATGACGAAAGGCAAACCGTGGGATATAGAGGAAATTCGCCAGCTTCAGGTTTAGTTGATGAGGGTAAGAGTGTTGAGGAAATTTCCAGAATAATGGTCTAGACTTTTGATTCTATCAAGCAGAAGGATGTTTGATCTTAAACTGAAAGAAAAAATTGGTGGTGGCACCATAATTTTTTTTCTTCTCTTGAATTACCCAAAAATTTGTCCAGCATAGAGGATCCGCTTAAAACACTTAGCGCGGCTTTAGTGGCGCTTGAGACGCCGGGTCTTAACCAGTCAGAGGTGCTTAGGCTTCGGGGGATAATTTCAGGGGTAAAAATCTACAAGGAAATCTTCGCTGGCTACCTACTCTCTTACAAATCTGAATTATGGTCGACATAATATGACGCTTTATGTAACGGACAAAGATGGCAATACCGTATATAACACATATACCGCAAAACTACTAGAAGAGGACATATTCGCTACCTTAGATTCCAATTTAATAATAATCCCAATCTCAGCAATAATGGCATTAATTGTTGTTATGTCAATTCTGCTTCTTAGAAGGCATAGAAAAACTACTAACTTGGATAAGTAGACCTTTTCCCACTATGTATACCCACCCTAATGAGTGTAAAGATTCTTTAAGCAACTGAAAACAAATAACAAGTAGGTTATGACCGACAATGGTAAGGAAGCTTTCTAAAACAAACTTAGCTTTCATTGCCTTTACTGCTATTTTACTGCTATCTATCTTTGCCCAAATACAGTATCAAACACAAAGGTGGTCAAACATTGAACCTTATTATGGTCTTCAAGCCAATAAACTAGATGATAAGCCCCAAAATTATTTTAAACTTCCAAACCCCGACCAGTATGTTCTTAAAGCCATAAACGGTGAGTATGTTTATCCTCACTACAATGACACAGATATTGACGAATTAATAAGGCAATATCAAACTAGTAACATCGAATACAATGGCACATACTACTCAATTGGGCTAGTCTACGTAGATGCTTTCCCACCACCAACTTTGCCCTATATTTTGGCTGGGTTTGCCATCTCTATCTTAGGAATAGTTGTCGTTGCAGTATTTTATGTCATAAAACACTTCAAACTACCACTAAGGGAAATTTTTGATTAAGACAATGTCTTACCTCTATGTTGTCGGTTAAGGTTTTTTTAAGCCTTGTATCCAACTCCCGCCTGTAACTATCTCGACCTTTCCCACGGACGGGTGTATACCCACCTTGTCTTTAGGTAGTGAAGTAAGCTTGGCAAAATCTGCTTACTGTTGCTTTAGCTTAGTCAAGAAAGCTTGACGAAAAGGCTCTTAATTGCTCTATACCCCAACATATGTTATGAATAAAGTTACGCTCTCAATAGTTGCAGTCATTTTATGCATTGCTTTTTTTACTGTTGCCATAATCTCTTTGTCTAACAATAACTCCAATAACAATACCCCAATGCCAACTAGCACTCCTTCTCCAACTCCAAGCTCTATCCCCAATGTTAAGATAACCAATTTTGTCTACTTGGGGAATTGGCATGGTACTACACTTGGTGGTATGCTTGATTTGTTTTCTCTGAACTATACTAATCTTGGAACGACTGATGTCGAAAACTTGACACTTACACTCAACACCAACAAAACCGATGCACAAGAAACTGACCGACAACACCCTACTCCTACGCCAATCTCTGGATACAATCCATATTACTATCTCGATGAAACTATTAATGGAGAAACCTACCTATTGGAAAGTCTTAAGGCAGGAGAAACAAAAAACTTCGAGAAGTCATATTTTGACGTAGGATTCCTATTAGTTGAGCCATTTGCACTTACTATTACCTTAAAATTCAATGACACAATTCTAGACCAAGCGACCATAATGATTCCCCTAACCTATTTATCGAATCAATAACCTTTTCCCACTCTTGGGTGTACTCACCTTATGTTATTCAGTAAAGAAACTGTTCTAATAGTTAGTCTTAAGAGGACATCCAGTTTAGTAGGTATTGGTGAGGAAGATGGCAGAGATTAAAGCGAAGAATAGAACCAGATTTTTTAGCTTGATAGCAGTAATCCTTGTTCTCTGCATTAGCCTATACGGTTTCGCTTCCTTTAAACTAAATACTCAAGCGGTAACTTTCACATGCAATTCAGGAAGCAAATACGCATTTACAATAATCGCAAACGTTGACTTAAATGACGGAATGAATCAGGCTGAAGCTACAATGGTGGCAGAAGCAATAATTAATCATGAACTTACATCTGCAGTTCATGAATTCAAATCAGCTAATGTAACTGATGCAGAAATTTGGACTATTAACTTTTCATGGGGTGCAATTTCTCCAAACGGCCATCAAGAAAGTCTCAGTCACTATTTCGATGTAACAATAAATCCCTCAGATAGAACAGTAACATACAGCAGATGCTATTGAAGCAGAAAAACTAACTTGAAGCAATGACCTTTTCCCACTCTTGGGTGTTATCTACATCTTTCAGTTGGTCAAGAAAACGTTGCTATCCAGAAGTTTTAGCTTAGTCAAGAAACCTTGACGAAAAAGCTTTTACATGGTAAAAGTCCCTGAAGATGATAGGAAATATCAATGAGCAAAAGTATTGTTTTACTGCTTGTTCTCGTCTTTCTGACGGGGTTATGTCTAATCTTGTCTGTGCCGGTAAAGGCTGCCTCTAAAACAATTGTTGTTCCAGACGATTTTCCAACTATATCTTCAGCTATAGAAAATGCTTTGGAAGGAGACACCATTTTTGTAAAAAAAGGACTCTACCAAGAACAAATATTAGAAATTAACAAGCCGCTTCTGCTTGTGGGTGAAGATCCAGAAGAAACCATCCTAAAGCTTGATCCTCCCTTGGTTGAGATATGGCTATTTTACTCGAAAATTACAGTTCCAGTTACCGCCATTACGATTAATACTTGTGACTTTAAGCTTTCAGGTTTCGCGGTTAACATGCCAGCTGGAATGTCTGCCAAAGAGGATATTGCTATGCCAGGCGGATTGATTGCTAAAGGGGACAGAATCGAATTAGCCGACAACAAACTAAGCAGCAGCTTAAAATTGAGCGGCGCCTTGCTAAATATCACGAATAATGAAATAGTAGGCAGTTTAATAGTGGATGGTTCTAACCAGACGGTTGCCAACAATTCAATAATAGGAAGCCTCGAGAGCAAAGGCTCTTTTAATCGAATAATTGAGAACGCGATTGATGGAGAGGTCAATCTTAGGGAGTCATCTTTTAATTTGATTGTTGGAAATTCGTTTTCAACTATTTATATGGAGCATTCTGATTCAAATTTTATAAGCTGTAACGCGTTTAGCTGTCTTTGGGTAGGCTTTTATGGGCATACATGTTCAAACAATACTGTTAGCAACAATACTGTTAGCAAAAACAGGGTAACTGGTCCAGGGCTTTGGGGAATCTTGATGGGTGCTGGTTCTTACAACGTATTCCATGATAACTTGATATGCAATTATGCTGGAAGTCATGACGGATACGGTATAGCGATGGGTGGAAATCACCTCGTGGCAGAACATAATACGTTCTACCGCAATATTTTGATGAATAATAGCAGGCATGTCAGTGCTAACTGGGAAATATTAGGAGCAGGTAACTTTTGGGATAACGGTGAAGTAGGCAACTACTGGGACGATTACACGGGCACAGACAGCAATGGAGACGGAATAGGTGACGTCCCGTACATGGTGAAGGGATGTAAATGGGACGATGCTGCTGGTGGGTACGTGAGCTTTGTTTTTGGTCAAGACAATTATCCGCTTATGGCGCCGTTTGACATTGATAGCGTCATCAGTGATTTGCCCGAGGAGGCAACTCCTTCATGGACCCCTTCGCATGCACCTCAACTAGAAAACACTAAACCTTTTCTAACTGCTCTTGTTATAGCTGCTTCTGCCATCGTTGTCTTTGCGGCTACTGGTTTGCTGGTTTACTTCAAGAAACACCCTCTAAAATTGGGAGGTAAAACATGAGAAAGATTATTGCATTAGTTATTGTTCTTGTCCTCTTAACTGCCACGTCAACATTTTTAACAAACACTATTTGTGGAGTCACTTCAACCGAGAACACTTGGATTACAAGAACGCCAATGGAACAAGCAAGGAGCTGTTTGGGTGTTGCAGCGGTGAACGGTAAAATCTATGCAATTGGAGGATCAGCTGCCAGCGGTTGGGCTCCCAGCATACCGCCTTCAGCTGCTTATGGTGATATAAACATTGGAGGAATCGTCGGAACAAACGAAGAATACAATCCACTAACTGACTCTTGGACGTATAGGGCTTCGATACCCACTCCGAGGATGGCGTTTGCAATTGCAGTCTACGATAACAAGATATACTGTATTGGCGGAAGATCTACAGCTGGCGATACCGCGGTCACTGAAGTTTATGACCCCCAAACAAACACTTGGGAAAAGAAAGCGTCACTGCCGGTTGCTGAGGCATGGCTAAAAGCAGTTACCGTAGTAGATACTATTCATGTTTTGACTTATTCAGGTATAAATTATGCATATAACCCAGTATCTGATTCTTGGTCTACTAAGGCATCTGTGCCTTTTCCAGCTTCTGGAGGTTATGTCCTAGTATCAATAGACGGTAAAATACATGTGGTTGCTGGTTATCTTCATGCTATTTATGATTCAGAAAGCGATACGTGGACTACAGCTATGTCTCCTCCATCTAGCAACAGTGGAGGCGCTGCAGAGGCTACAAGCGGAATTATTTCACCTAAACGAATCTACCTTTTTGGACTACCGGCTAACCTGAAACAGGGCGAGGCCCAAGGGTTCGTTAGGGTATATAACCCTGAAACTGATTCTTGGGAATACGGCGCTCACAACGCCATGAATCGTTACAATTTTGGTGTAGCCTCATTGAACGAAACATTCTATGTTATTGGCGGTCACACCTACACTTTTCCTGGGAATTTTACTCCAAGCAAAGGAGTTGATTTGTATATACCAATTGGTCACGGAAATCAACCGCCAGAAGTAAAATTTTTAACATTAGCAAACCAGACTTACAATCAATCGACTGTTTCCATAACATTCACCACTAACAAACCATTCAGCTGGATAGGCTACAGCCTCAACGAAAGAGAAAACATGACTATAACAGGAAACTTTACCATTAACGACCTACCAAATGGAACACACACCCTCACAGTTTATGCAAATGATACATTAGGAAATATGGGGGCTTCAGAAACAATAGTATTCACCGTAATAGACACGTTTCCTTCCACGTTTGCCATAGGCATAATCGCTATTGGCATTATAATTACTGCTGCCTTGTCTTTACTACTTCTCAGCAGGCATCAAAAAACCAGTAGCATAAGTAAGTAGACCTTTTCCCACTCTTTGGGTGTTATCCACATCTTTCAGTTGATCAAGAAAACGTTGCTATCCAGAAGTTTTAACTTAGTCAAGAAATCTTGACGAAAACGCTTAAATTACAAAATCCCGCCTCTTTTTTTGAGGCCAAATTGAAAAAACCAATCCTGATTATTACATTAATTGTACTCATAAATTTGATTCTATCACCCAGCCTTGCGCCAATTACATCAGCCACAACAGAAAGCAGCTGGACAGCGAAAACACCTATGCCAAAAGCAGCAGCGAACTTTAGAGCCGAAGCAGTATACAACAAGATCTATGTTTTTGGTCCCAACATAACTTACATGTTTGACCTTTCTTCTTGGTTTCTAAAACAGCCAATGCCAAGCAACAGAGACCACTTTGCAACAGCGACTTATCAAAATAGAATTTACTGTATCGGCGGAAGAAGCAATGGCCCCTCAGCAGCCAACGAAGTGTACAATCCGATAAGTGATTTGTGGGAAAGCAAACAAGCCATGCCTACCCCCCGGCATGGATTAGACGCAAATGTAGTTAATGGAAAAATCTACCTCATAGGCGGATTAGTCCCCGATAACAGATGGCCCAACGTCAACGTAGACGTCTATTCAACTTATAAATTGACTGATGCCACGGAAGCATATGATCCCGAAACAGATACATGGGAAACTAAAGCACCTATGCCAAAAGCGGCGTCTTACTATTCTTCAGCAGTAATCGATAACAAAATCTACATTTTCTCTGACCACGTTAACCAAAACGATCATACCTATCATTCTCTCACCCAGATCTACAATCCGGACACTGACACTTGGAGCAATGGGAACCCGCCACCTTACGCTGTAGATATGGCAGGTAGCGCTGCAATTTCCAATTCAGATTTTAAACGAATCTACATTATAGGTGGAAGAAGTTCTAGTTTGCAGGAGGCTTACAATCAAATATATGACCCAGTGACTGACTCCTGGAGCATCGGTGCCCCATTACCAACACCCCGTTACGCTTTGGCTGTGTGTAGCTTAAATAACATGATCTATACATTCGGCGGTTTGCAGGGTGCTTTTGTAAGTGTTAGCCTTAGAGCAGAAAATGAACAATATGATCCCTCAAAAGATGTTACAATCCCAGTCATAACTTCACCGACACCTAGCCCAACACAGCTTCCGACGAATAACACCAGTCCAGAACCACCACAAACAGAGCCCCTCCTAACAACCTTAGTCATCGGGTCCGTAATTGTTGTGGCTGTTGTTGGCGTCGGGTTGCTGGTTTACTTCAAGAAACGTTATGGGGGTAAAAGGTAATGCAGAAAACAAAATTAGCACTAGTAGCAATCATGTTACTGCTATCCATAGCTCAGTCGGTAAACTTGGTTTCAAGCAACGTTTTTGCGCCAATACCGCCCATTAACTCTGTTTATATACGAGCTAACGGGAGCATCGAGCCGTCCACTGCACCTATAACAATAGAGAATAACATTTACACTTTAACAGGTGATTTAACCAACACCACTATAAAGATTGAACGAGATGGCATTATTCTTGACGGTGCAGGTTACACAATCACTGGGAATGACATTCATTTTCACGCTGGAGTTGATATATCAGACAGGATCAATGTCACAATCAGAAACATGGATATCAACCACTTCGGTACAGGAATACTATTAAATGAAGCATCTAAAAATACGCTGATAGAAAACAAGATTAACACTTGCCAAGCGTTTAGGTTGGACAGCGCTGCCAATAACGTCATAGCTTATAACAGAGCAGTAAGCTTGGACTACGGAATTGTCGGAAGTGGGTCTTATAACCAAATCACGGATAACAATTTTAGCAGCGCATTAAATGACGGCTACGCACGCATGGGTATCAGTCTACAGTCAAGCAATAACAACACGATAAGCCGCAACAACATCAGCCACGGCATCGGAATTAACTTAGCCGATTCACACTACAACACCATCTCAAACAACACACTAATAGGCGGCAACACAGAACTAAGTAGCACAGGAATACTTCTAACAAGGTCAACCAATAACCAAATTTTCTGCAATACCATAAAAGAAAAAACCAGCAGGGAATCAACGGGCTTATTCCTCTCAGGGGGATCAGCAAATAACTTAGTTTACGAAAACCTATTTGAAAAAAACACGTACGCCATCGCTCTTTGCTATTACAGCGTAGAGGAAGCACGCCCCGAAAACGTTTACAACAACACTTTTTACAGAAATTCCCTCGTTAACAACATCAACAATGTTCGAGTTGCAAGAGGAACACCAATTAATTACTGGGACAATGGACAACAAGGAAACTTTTGGAGCGACTACAAAGGCAAAGATAGCAACGATGACGGAAAAGGTGATACTCCATATATTATTGACGAGAATAACAGGGATAATTACCCGTTGATGAACCCAGTCGTTATTCCAGAATTCCCCGAAAGAGCAGACGAATTAGAGCCTTTCCCAACAGCACTGGTCACGGTCTCCGCTGTCGCAGTGGCTGTGGTTGGTTTGGGTTTGCTGGTTTACTTCAAGACACGTAGAAAGTAATTGTCTTTTGTTTTTGTATGTCTCACAGAATGTAAACAAGAAAGAAACTAAAGTTTAGCCCTAATTTTATTCCAGTCTTATTGCAAGGCAACGAAATTTTTGACCCGTTACTGTTTCACTCATTTCTCAGTAATTTTGCGGCAAAACAAGGTACAATATAAACTGAAAGTGGAGGATATAGAAATTTGAGTACACCACCTTGGGTAGCTGCTTGTTTGCTTTCGATGTATTTTTTGGCGTTTTCTCCAAATTAAGAGGCTTTAAAATATTCTATCCACGCGTATGCATCGATAATATAGTTATATGTCATGAAATTCAGCTTCGTCTTTTTCTGAGAACGAACTTAATTTAGGGTTTGAACCGAACATTGATTGGGCAATCTTTTTTCT